>Ga0160447_100207_pt1 | contig 33795 bp, 24 predicted proteins | sample HID1973K_E1MG_FD_108222 | JGI IMG/M metagenome (GOLD analysis project Ga0160447, IMG submission 108222) | Enriched mosquito-associated microbial communities from UW Madison campus, WI, USA - HID1973K_E1 MG | ecosystem: Host-associated > Arthropoda: Insects > Digestive system > Unclassified ...
CGACGAACAGTTCACCGCGTTCATGGCCGCGCACCAGGACCACCTGCTGCACACCGCGTGGCTGCTCACCGGTGACGCGCACCGGGCCGAGGAGCTCGTCCAGCAGGCGCTCGTGCGGACCTATTCGTCATGGGACCGGGTCTCCACCGACCGGCTCGCATACACGCGGCGCACGCTGGTCAACCTGCGGGTCGACACCTGGCGACGCCGCCGTCGGGAGGTCCTGACCTCCGAGCTGCCCGAACGCGGCGGCGACGACGCTCACGCGCCGACCGACGACCGTGACCAGCTCGTCCGCGCGCTCGCCCTGCTCAGCCCGCGCCAGCGCCGCATCGTCGTGCTGCGCCACCTCGTCGGCCTGCCCGAGGCCGAGGTCGCCGCCGAGCTCGGCGTCAGCGTCGGAACCGTCAAGTCCACCGCATCGCGCGGCCTGCAGCGCCTGCGCGAGTCCCTCAACGAAGCCGCCGTCTCCGAGGAGTCCCGATGACCGTCGCACCCGACCTGCGCCCCGATCCCGCCCTGGCTGCCCGCGCCGCGGCCGCGCGGCCGACCATGACCCTCGACCCCGACGCAGTGCTCGGCGCCGCGCACCGGCACGCCACGCGCCGAACGGCCGGCCAGGTCGTCGCGTCCGTCGCCGCCGTCGGCGCAGTCGCCGCCGTCGTGGTGAACCTCCCGCTCGGCGGGAGCGGAACGGCGTCCCCGGCATGGCGGACGTCCGGCCCGACGAGCACGAACCAACTTCCCCACACGGACTCCGTCAGCGATCTGGAGACGCTCGCGCAAGGCGTCAAGGCGGTCAGCGTCCCTGGACCTCTCGAGCCTGCGTCGGCCGCCGCCCGGGCGAAGGTCGCCGGCATCACCGACGTCCGCGACCTCGGGCTGGCGGGTCCCGGCGGGACATCGGTCCTGATGTACAGCACGCCGGCAGCATCGGACGGTGCGGCGCGGCTGCTCGTGACCTATGCCGACGACGGGGTGCCGATCTCTTCCGGCGCCGACGCACCCTTGTGGTCCTGGCGCGACGGCACCACCGCGAACGACGCGGTGTGGGCGGCAAGCGTCGTCGACTCGAAGCATCGCCTCGACGCAGCGCTCGTGCCTGCGAACGTGCCGAACCCGGCGGCACTCTCGTTCGTCGACACACCTGAAGGTCGGCAGTTCCAAGAGGTTCCGCTGTTCGACACCGGCAACGGCCGGCTCGCAACCGTGTTCACGACCACGGGCACGCTCTCCGACAGGGCTGGTCTCGTCTTCGTCGGGGACGACGGCACCATCGTCGAACCCCCGTGCCCCGCATCGATGCAGTGCCTCACGGTCGATGACGTGCCAGGCCTCGTCTCCCAGCTCAAGACCTACACGCCGGATGGGCAGCGCGAGGCGGACGCACGGATGGACGCGCTGTCGAAGGCAGGCGATGCCCTCCAGGCGGCGCAGGACGCCTTGAAGAAAGCACGTACGGCGGCAGAGAAGGACGCCGCGCAGCTGCGCGTGGACGAAGCCCAGCGTGGCCTCGACGCGCTGCCGATGCCGGGTAGCTGAGCAGCACGGGAACAGACGTCACGCCGGGCGCTCAGGGGGCGCGCCCGGCGTGACGTGCGTCAGCGGTTCGTGACTCAGCAGCCGATCAGGCGCTGCGCGAGGTAACCGGTGACCTGGTCCAGCGCGACACGCTGCTGGCTCATGTCGTCGCGGTGCCGGATGGTCACGGCCTGGTCGTCGAGCGTGTCGAAGTCGACCGTGATGCAGAACGGCGTGCCGATCTCGTCCTGGCGGCGGTAGCGGCGGCCGATGGCGCCGGCGTCGTCGAACTCGATGTTCCAGCTCTTGCGCAGCTCGGCCGCGAGGTCGCGGGCCTTGGGCGACAGGGCCTCGTTGCGGGACAGCGGCAGGACCGCGGCCTTGACCGGGGCCAGACGCGGGTCGAGCTTGAGCACCACGCGGGTGTCGACGCCGCCCTTGGTGTTCGGGGCCTCGTCCTCGGTGTAGGACTCCACCAGGAATGCCATCAGCGAACGCGTGAGACCCGCGGCCGGCTCGATGACGTACGGCACGTACCGCTCGTTCTTGGCCTGGTCGAAGTACGACAGGTCCTGGCCCGAGTGCTCGGTGTGCGTCTTGAGGTCGAAGTCCGTGCGGTTGGCGATGCCCTCGAGCTCACCCCACTCACTGCCCTGGAAGCCGAACCGGTACTCGATGTCGACGGTCCGCTTGGAGTAGTGCGACAGCTTCTCGGCCGGGTGCTCGTAGTGGCGCAGGTTGTCGCGCGCGATGCCCAGGTCCGTGTACCAGTCGGTGCGGGTGTCGATCCAGTACTGGTGCCAGTTCTCGTCCGTACCGGGCTCGACGAAGAACTCCATCTCCATCTGCTCGAACTCACGGGTGCGGAAGATGAAGTTGCCGGGCGTGATCTCGTTGCGGAACGACTTGCCGATCTGGCCGATGCCGAACGGCGGCTTGCGGCGCGCGGCCGTCAGCACGTTGGCGAAGTTCACGAAGATGCCCTGCGCGGTCTCGGGGCGCAGGTAGTGCAGCCCGGACTCGTCCTCGACGGGGCCGAGGTACGTCTTGAGCATCATGTTGAAGTCGCGGGGCTCGGTCCACTGGCCGCGGGTGCCGCAGTTGGGGCACGCGATGTCCGCGAGGCCGTTCTCCGGGGCGCGCCCCTTCTTCTCCTCGAACTCCTCGAGCATGTGGTCCTCGCGGAACCGCTTGTGGCAGCTGAGGCACTCGGTCAGCGGGTCGGTGAAGACGCCGACGTGGCCGGAGGCGACCCAGACCTGACGGGGCAGGATGACCGACGAGTCGAGCCCGACGATGTCCTCGCGGCTCGTCACCATCGCGCGCCACCACTGACGCTTGATGTTCTCCTTCAGCTCGACACCCAGCGGCCCGTAGTCCCACGCCGACCGGGTACCGCCGTAGATCTCACCGCTCGGGAAGACGAAGCCGCGCCGCTTGGCGAGGGAGACGACGGAATCCAGGCGGGACGGTGCAGCCACGATCGAACACTCTCCAGAAATGGGTGGGCCCGCTGTTGGGTGCAACGGGCGAAGGTTCGCGACCGGATGCCGCGATGCGAGCCCGCCCAGGCTACCGGCCCTAGGATCGCGGCGTGAACGATGATCCCCTCGACGCGTTCGGGCTCGGTGGCCTCTCGCTCGTCGCCGCCCTCATCGTCCTGTTCCTGTTCGCGCTCGCCCGCTCGCACGCCACGTACTGGGCGGGCCGCGGTGTCGTGCGCGGCGCCCACACCGTCCACGAGACCGACCGCGGGTTCGCGTGGTGGCGCTCGATGATCACGCACCTCGAGGCGTGGACCAACACCCGCGCCGCCCAGCGCGGGCTCGACCTGGTCCGCGGGTGGGGACCGATGGCCGTCACCGTCGCGTTCCTCATGTTCGGGCTCCAGACGGCCATCTTCGCGTCGGCCGGCCTCATCCAGATGAAGTACACCAAGTTCACGCTGGCGACGATCCCCGGCGCCGTCGTGTGGGCCGTGGTGTGGGCGACCGTCGGGGTGAGCTTCGTGTGGGGCGGCATCAAGCTGCTCGCCGCGTCGCCCGTCCTGTTCACGGTCGTCGTCGCGCTGATCGTGCTCGTCGTCGCGTGGTTCATCCGCCGGCGTCTGCTGCGCCGCAGCGCGGCTGCAGCACCAGGTGCGCACGTCGACCCCGTCGGTCGGCCGGCCGACCACGTGGGACGACACGTCTCGATGTCCGACTCGAACGGCACCGAGGGAGGCGCTCCCGACGCATCGGGAGCGCCGCGCGCCTAGCGCGGGCTCAGTCAGCTCGGCTTGTCGACGGCGCCGCCGTAGCGGCGGTCCCGGCGCGCGTACTCCTCGACGGCGCGCCACAGGTGGCGGCGGTCGACGTCCGGCCAGGGCTCGTCGAGAAACACGAGCTCGGCGTACGCGGCCTGCCAGATCATGAAGTTGGACGTGCGCTGCTCGCCCGACGAACGCAGGAACAGGTCGACGTCCGGGAGGTCGGGCTCGTCGAGGTAGCGGGCAAAGACCTTCTCGTTGATCTTGTCCGGGTTCACCTTGCCGGCCGCCACGTCCTTGGCCAGCGCCTGCGCCGCATCCGCGATCTCGGCGCGACCGCCGTAGTTCACGCACATGGTCAGCGTGCACGTCGAGTTGCCGCGCGTCTGCCGCTCCGCGGTCTCGAGCTCGTTGATCACCGAGCGCCACAGGCGCGGTCGACGACCCGCCCACCGCACACGCACGCCCCACGAGTCCATGAGGTCGCGGCGGCGGCGCAGGACGTCACGGTTGAAGCCCATCAGGAAGCGGACCTCGTCGGGCGACCTCGACCAGTTCTCCGTCGAGAACGCGTACGCCGAGACGTACTCGACGCCCACCTCGATCGCGCCGGCCACGACGTCCAGCAGGGATGCCTCCCCCGCCTTGTGGCCCTCGACGCGCGGCAACCCACGCGCGTTCGCCCAGCGGCCGTTGCCGTCCATCACCACGGCCACGTGGCGCGGGACGAACTCCTTCGGGATCTGGGGCGCGACGGCGCCGGAGGGGTGCGGGTAGGGCGGGACGGGTGCAGGCACGGACACATTGTGCCCGGCCCGACGTCAGACCCGTTCGACCATCGGCAACGAACGCAGCTGCCGCTCGAGGTGGAACTGGCTGTACGCCGCCACGACGCCGTTCGCCTCGCCCCGGTGCCGCTCGGCGCTCGCGTCCGCGACGGGCCAGTCCCCCGCCAGCAGCGCGGCCAGCAGCGCGAACGTCTCCGGTGCAGGCGACGCGGCACCGGGTGGCCGGCAACGCTGGCACACCGCACCACCCATCGCGATCGCGAACGCGTGGTGCGGCCCCGGCTCACCGCAGCGGGCGCAGTCCTCGAACGACGGTGCCCACCCGGCGATCGCGAGCGCGCGCAGCAGGTACGAGTCCAGCACCAGGCCCGGGGCGTGCTCACGGGTGGACAGCGCCCGGACCGCACCGACGAGCAGCCAGTACTGCTGCACCGCGGGCTCGTGCTCGGCCTCGACCAGCCGGTCCGCCGTCTCGAGCATGACCGTGCCCGCCGTGTAGAGGGTGTAGTCCTCGCACACCGACCGCCCGTACGCGCCCAGCGTCTCGGCCTGCGTGACGATGTCGAGATTGCGGCCCGTCGAGAGCTGCAGGTCCACGTGCATGAACGGCTCGAGCCGCGACCCGAACCGCGACGTCGTCCGGCGGACGCCCTTGCCCACCGCACGCACCTTGCCGTGCGTGCGGGTCAGGAGGGTGACGATGCGGTCCGCCTCCCCCAGCTTGTGGGTGCGGAGCACGATCGCCTCGTCGCGGTAGAGGCTCACCTGGCCATTCTCCCCCGGAGCGCCGACACACCGAGCGCACACGCCGGACCCACGCAACCGACCGGGTTGAGCCCGCGCCGTCTTCCGCTCATGCGACGAGCAGCTCGTGCTCCGCCACCAGCGCACGGAAGGAGATGTCGACGACCGAAGCGAAACCCACGGCCTCGCGCGCATCCTCCGGGTCCGACGCACACGATGACTCCGGGTGGGGCGCAGGCAACGGCGCGGCAGGTGATCCGCTGACGTAGCGGTGACCTGTCGGCGTGTGCGTCTCCACCACGTGGCGCGCCTCCGACCGACCCGACGACCGTGTGACGTCGACCTGCGCACGCTTCCAGCCCGGCGCCTCCTTGACCAGGTTGCACTGGACGCAGAGCCCCTCGCCGTTGGCCGCCGACGTCTCGCCCCCGGACCCGGCGCGCGCGATGTGGTCGATGTGGCGGATGGGCGCACCGCAGTACGGGGTCCGACAGATGCCCTGGTCGCGGATGCGCAGGAACTCGGCGAGACCGTCCGGGTGGAAGCGGGACCGCGACGTCATCGCGACCAGGTTGCCGCCCGGATCCGCATAGAGGCGCCGCAACCACGCGGCATCCGTCGCGATCCCGGCCGCGGCGAGCTCGCGTGCCACCTGCGCCGGGATCACACCGCCGCCGGACAGGTGGCCTGCCTCGTGCCCCGAGCCCAGGAGCGCCGAGTCGCTGATGACCAGGTTGATGGTGACCGGGACCTCGTCGGCGCGCACCTGGCCGGTCAACCGTTCGACGAGCGTGTCAGCCATGACCTGCCCGCGGCTGCGCGGGGCCGCCGGGGAGACCATCGCGTCGTCGCCGCGCTGGTCCCCCACGGCCGCAGCCAGATCCGCGGCCCGACACAGGGCGGCAAACGCTGCGACCCCCTGGGCGACCGGCAGCAGCGCGGTCAGGTACGTCATGGAGTCGGGCGCGGGCCGCAGCGTCACGCACCGTTCGGACTCGGCCTTGCGGGCACGCTTCACGACCGCCGCCGGGTCGAGTCGCGCCGCATGCTGCCGGACGAGCGCCACCAGACGGCGCGTGCTGAGCCCGTCGAGCGATGCCAGATCCGCGCACAGCAGCGCGTCGATCTCGACGCGGTCCTCACGCTCGAGGCACGCGGTCTCCTGCACGAGCTGGATCGCCTGGTACTCCGACAGCCGGCCGTGGCGCAGCGCTCGGAACGTGTGGGGCATCTCCGTCGCCCAGACCTTCGCCGCACCGAGGAGCACCCGGCCGCGATAGGGCGACTCGCGTCGGGCCAGTCCCACCTGGCTCCCCACGCCGAGCCCGCGCCGCTGTGCCGGGACGCTGTGCCGGGACGCCGGCGAAGGCCTGACGATCCCGCTCCATCACGTCGAGGTCGACCGCAGCCTGCGCCTGGGCCGCGCACGCCGCGGCCTTGAGCTGCTCGAGTGCTCCCAGCACGTCGACGAGCGCTCGGTCGGAGAGAGGCACCACACCCTCGATGAGCAGGCTCGTCCATTCGAGAACGTCCGCCGCGGACACCGCAACCGGCGTGTCCGGCGCGGCGGGCGTCGACTCCGCGGCGTGCGGGGCGGTTGTCGTCATGGGCCTATCGTATCGAACACCTGTTCTACAAGCACGAAATCTATCGTCCGCTTTGTCCGCTCTGGGCGAACATCGCCACGGCCGGCACGCCATCGCGTGGTCGCGGGTGCCAGGAGTCAGCCGCCCGGGTCCGCCGTGGCGTGTCGGGTCGTCAGGCGTCAGGGCCCAGGCGTCCGGCGCTAGGCGTCGCGTCGTCGAAGCCGTACGCCGTCACGGCCGGCACCGACCCCGCAGCGAGGGCGGACAGCACCACCAGCTCGTGCGGCACGACCGGCTCTGGCAGCTCGGCGAGCGGGAACCAGCGCAGGTCGGCGGCCTTGTCGGCCTCCTGCAGCGCGGGTGTCCCCGACCAGCTGCGGCACTCGAAGAACCAGTCCACGCGCTCGTCGATCGCCTTGCCGGTGCCGTTGGTACGGTGCATGCCGGTGAGCCCGACGAGATTCGCGACGTCGATGCCGATGCCGAGCTCCTCGCGCGCCTCCCGCACGGCGGCGGCGTGGACCGACTCCCCCGCCTCGACGTGGCCGGCCGCCGCGCACGCCCAGTACCCGTCCATGTAGCCGGTGCCGCGGCGGAGCTGGAGGAGGACCTGGTCGTCGCGGCGGAGCACGACGTACGCGGCGGGAATCACCTGGAACCTGTCGATGCTCACCCGGACACCGTAGGTGAGGATGGGGACGTCACAGCGCCCGACGAGCACACCGGGCACCACGTCAGGAGCGGATCACGAACCGGGACCAGGGCACGACAGCGCAGGACCTGCACGACGATCGCGAGGCGGAGCAGCCCTCCGACGACACCGCGCGCACGATCGTCGTCGACGGCGAGACCTTCGTCGTCCACGCACCGGGGTGGCGGGGCGGCACGGGCACGAGCTTCGACTGGGTGAGCGGTCCGAACCCGGACTACGGCTTCTTCGTCGCGCCCGCCGACGGGCACGAGCTGAGCGATGCCGAGTGCGTCGATGCCGTCCGCGAGTTCCTCGCGCAGGTCGATCCGGTCACGGGCTACCTCGAGTGAGGTGCCCGCGCCGCCGACGCCGGTGATCGCCGGACCGTCGAGGGGTGGTGACGGCGGGGCGGTCAGGGTGTCGGCGGCGCGAGTCTGCGCGCAGGGTCGTCGGGATCACCGACGACCACCAGCGCGCGCCCGACGCGGCAGGCAGGTGATGCCGCGGTCGGGAAGTGCGTCCGCCGTCAGCGCAGGTGGCGGTTGACGGCCGAGGTGATGGCCTTGAGCGACGCCGTGGTGATGGACGGGTCGATGCCGACACCCCACAGGATCTCGTCGCCGATCGCGCACTCGACGTACGCGGCGGCGGTGGCGTCACCGCCCGACGAGAGCGCGTGCTCGGCGTAGTCGAGGACGGCGACGTCGACGCCGACGGACTTCAGCGCGGTCACGAAGGCCGCGACGGGCCCGTTGCCGGAGCCCTCGACCGTGCGGACGTCACCGCCGTCGGCGAGATCCACCGACAGCGAGTCAGCACCGTCCTGCACGCTCGTCGTGCGCGTCCCGCGCAGCGCGAACCTGCCCCACGGCTCCAGGCCGCCGAAGTCCTGCGCGGGCGTCGCCACCGCGGCGGCCTCGACAGGCAGGTACTCGTCGACGAAGATGCGCCACAGCTCGTCGGCCGTGACCTCGGTGCCGTGCTCGTCGGTGTGCTTCTGCACCACCTGGGAGAACTCGATCTGCAGGCGCCGCGGCAGGTCCAGGTCCTTCTCGGACTTCATCAGGTAGCTGATGCCGCCCTTGCCGGACTGCGAGTTGACGCGGATGATCGCCTCGTACGAGCGCCCGACGTCCTTGGGGTCGATCGGCAGGTACGGCACGGCCCAGACGACGTCGTCGACGGTCTTCCCGACGCGCGTCGCGGACGCCTCCAGCGCGTCCAGGCCCTTCTTGATCGCGTCCTGGTGCGAGCCCGAGAACGCGGTGAAGACCAGGTCGCCGCCGTAGGGGTGCCGCTCGTTGACCGGCAGCTGGTTGCAGCGCTCGGCGGTGCGACGGATGTGGTCCATGTCGGAGAAGTCGATCTGCGGGTCGATCCCCTGGCTGAACAGGTTCATGCCCAGCGTCACCAGGCACACGTTGCCGGTGCGCTCGCCGTTGCCGAACAGGCAGCCCTCGATCCGGTCGGCGCCGGCCTGGTACCCCAGCTCGGCCGCCGCCACCGCGGTGCCGCGGTCGTTGTGCGGGTGCAGCGACAGCACCACGGACTCGCGGTAGCGCAGGTTGCGGCTCATCCACTCGATCGAGTCGGCGTAGACGTTGGGCGTCGCCATCTCGACCGTCGCCGGCAGGTTGACGATCACCTTGCGGTCCGGCGTCGGCTCCAGCTCGTCGAGCACCGCGTTGCAGATCCGCAGCGCGAACTCCAGCTCGGTGCCCGTGTACGACTCGGGGCTGTACTCGTAGAACACCTCGGTGTCCGGGATCAGCTCCTCGTACTTCTTGCAGAAGCGGGCGCCCGAGACGGCGATGTCGACGATCCCGTCCTCGTCGGACCGGAACACGACCTCGCGCTGCAGCGTGGACGTCGAGTTGTACAGGTGGACGATGGCCTGCTTGGCGCCGGCGATCGCCTCGTACGTCCGCTCGATCAGGTGCTCGCGCGCCTGGGTCAGCACCTGGATGACGACGTCGTCCGGGATGCGGTTCTCCTCGATCAGCATCCGGACGAAGTCGAAGTCCGTCTGGGACGCCGCCGGGAAGCCGACCTCGATCTCCTTGAAGCCCATCTGCACCAGCAGCTCGAACATCTCGAGCTTGCGGGCGGGGTTCATCGGCTCGATCAGGGCCTGGTTGCCGTCACGCAGGTCCACGGCGCACCAGCGCGGGGCCTTCTCGATCCGGTTGTCGGGCCAGCGCCGGTCCGGCAGCTCGACGCGGATCTGCTCGTGGAACGGCCGGTACTTGTGGATCGGCATGGGCGACGGCTGCTGCGCGCTCGTCTCGAGGTAGCTCATCACTTCTGTCCTTCGCTGCGTGTCTGCGGGTGGCCAGCCGGCACACGGAACACCGCGGCGAGGATCCGGCCTAGAAGGCCTCGCCGCGGCAGCGAAGAAGGAGGTTGTACCCGAGCATGCGCGTCACACTACTCCCCGACCTGCCCTCGGGTGCAAACCGGAGCACAGGGCGAGACGGCTCGACCTACCGCAGCGCGACCAGGCTGTCCGCGGTCAGCGCGTACAGCTGGCTACCGGCACGCACCACGCGCACGGTGCCGGCGGGCAGCCCGACCTGCCACGACAGGTCCCCGTCGGCGAGGGAGAACGCGGCCAGCGCCGGCGACCCGTCCGCCTCGCGGACCATGAGCGCGATGCGGTGCCCGTCGCAGAACACGGCCGCCGGCCCGTCGCCCGCGACCGCCTCCACGGGGCGCTGCCACACACGCGTCCCCGTCGCGGCGTCCAGCCCGACGAGCGACGTCGTGCGCACCAGGACGACGCGATCGCCCGCGTCCGCGACGACCTGGGCGTCCGGCTCGACGGTCGTCCACGTCGCGTCCGTCCCCCACGGGCGCTCGTACGCACGGAGCATGAGGACGCCGTTGCCACGCTCGACCGTGAGCACCCGGTGGATGCCCGCGTCGTCGACGACGGCCGGGCTCACGGCCTCGCCGTCGACGAGGGCGAGGCGACGGCCGGTGCCGTCGCGCAGGACCGAGCGCGCACCGACGATCCCGTCGTGGAGGTGGTACCGGATCCCCACGACGGTGCCGTCGGGGCGCAGGCGCACGGCGTCGTCCTGGCTCGTCGGTGCGGCCGCCGGGCTGCGCTCCCCGTCGAGCGAGCGTCCGTCGCGCGCATCGAGGACGAGGCGCGCCGGCACCGCGGTCGCGAGCACCACCTGACCAGCGACCGCCAGGTCGAGGTTGCGGGCCTCGCGCAGCCCCACACCCGAGTCCGACGAGGCTCGCCACCGCTCCGCGCCGGTGTCACCGTCGAGCCGCACGACGGCGATCGCGACCTCGTCGAGCGGCCATCCGGCCAGCAGCACGTCGCCGCCGTCGGCCCCCATCGCGACCCACGCGCCCGGCACGTCGGTGTCGAGCAGCACCTCACCCGTGGTCGGCGCGAGCGCGACGACGTGCGTCGCCGTGACGGTGCGACGTCCGGACGCTCCGACGAGGCAGACCAACCGGTCGTCGGTCGTCACACAGTCCCGGACGGTCGCGCCCTGCGGCGCGACGGCACGCGTCCAACGCACGTCCCCCGTGACCACGTCGACCGCGTCGAGGATGCGACCGTCCGACGACACGACGACCGCGTCGCCGGCGAGGACCGGCGTGAACCCCGCGCGCGCCGGCACCCGCCACACCTCACGCGGTGCCTGCCGCAACGAGCGGACGGCGTCGGTGAAGGCGCCGGCGCCCAGGACGTCGCGCCGCTCCCGCTCGGACACCACCCGCGGCACCATGACCACGAGCCAGACGAGCACGAGCACCGCCGCTACCGCGAGCCCCGCCGCGGACGCACGGTGCCGCGCGCTCCAGGACACGAGCGCATGGGTGCCGTCGGCGAGGCGCGCGGGTGGTCGTCGCTCGTCCTCGTCGACCTGGACGAGCAGCAGCTCCTGGCCCCGACGCTGCGGCCCCATCCCCGCACCGTACGTCCGTCCCGGCCGCACGACGACCGGGAGGAGACCGGGGAGCGGGCCCGCCCCTCAGTCGCGCGCGCGCGGCCCTCTCACCAGGACGAACGAGGAGTCGCCGAACGCCACGCTGGCCCCGGCCCGCAGCCGGACCGGCTGGTCGACCGGGCACACCACCTGGGCGCCGTCGGGCAGCGTCACGACGGTCCCGTTGGTGGACCCGCGGTCGGCGACCCACACACCGTGCGGCGTGACCGCGACCTGCAGGTGCGTCTTGGACACGGACCGCGTGGGGTCGACGACGCGGACCAGCTGGACGTCCACGGCGGCCGCGGGGTTCCGGCCGACGAGCGCGACCCCGTCGATCACGACGCGCCGCCCGTCGCTCAGCGCGACCTCGGCGGTGTCGGGCGGCGTCGCGACCTCGACGACCGGTTCCGGGGCGACGTCCGGTCGCGGCGCCACGCGGCGCGTCATCTCGACCTCGGGGTCGAGCTCGGGGACCGCGACCTGCCTCGCGTCGAGGGCCCCGACCTCCAGGACCGTCGCCGTCGCGGCGACAGCCGCCGCCGGGGCTCCGGCCGGTGTCATGGCCGGGGCTCCGGCCCGTGTCGTGGCCGACGCTCGCGCCCGGACCGTCCCGACCGTCGGGATCGCCCGAGTGTCGACGTCGGGACCGTGCTCGCGCGGCGCGAGGGGCGCCAGCACCAGCGGCGTGCTGCCCGTGACGGCTGGCGCCCCGGACGCGTCGTGGGCCGAGACCCAGTCCGGGACCTGGACAGGTGGAGGTGCCGGCGCCCACGGCGAGGGTTCGGCGGCGCTCCCGCGTGCACCGTGACGCTCGAGCCGGACGTCGCCGGGCGCGTCCCCGGACCACGCCACGGGCGCATCTGCGTCGGTGCCGACGAGGTCGACGACCTCGTCGCGGGCGGCACGGTCGTGCCATCCGCGGTTGCGACCGGTGCGGTCGAAGGCCGGCGAGGCGAGCACGACGAGCTGCCCGATGCCGAGCACCAGGGTTCCGGCGGCGACCACGAGCCCGCGCAGCAGCACGCGCAGCATGCCGATGGGTCGCAGGGTGTCGACGTCGACCGTCCTCATGCCGAGCACGAGGCGCCCGACCGTCCAGCCGAGCAGCCCGTGCGCCACCCACTGACCGACCGCGACGACCACGACGAGCACCACGCCGCAGGCGGCGAGGGCGGACGGCGCACCGTCACCTGCGCCGTCACCTGCGACGCTCGCGACGGCGGCCAGAGCGAGCGGTGTCGCGGCGAGAGCCGCGACCACCCCGTCGACGAGCCAACCCAGGAAGCGTCGACCGAGCGACGAGACGCGCGCGGGCGCGGCGACGAGCGGGGCGGGGGCGGGACTCATGAGCTTCTCCGGGTTCGGGTGCCGCGGCGCGCCGACGACGGTGCCTGCGGGCGCGGGCGGTGGCGCCCACGCAACGAGCTGAGCGACAGGAGGGCACGCAGGCGTCGCCGCCGCGTCACCCCGCCGTGCATCGCCTTGACGGCGCTGTCGACGTCGGCCCAGTACGCCTTCGCCTCTGCTGCCGTCGGTGGCTTGGCCGCGAACGTCGCACGGTCCGCCTGGCGGGCGAGCTGGGTCACCGTCGCCCCGACGGCGGCCTTCGCGGACGTCGCCGTGAACGCGTCCCCCAGCGCCCGCGCCGACTCCGTGCGGGTCGCGTGCGCGAGCACGGGCTGACGCAGGTCGACGGCCGCGTCGAGGACCTCGTCCCATCCGCCGGCCATGCGCTGCGACGTGTCCCGCGTGCGCCGACGACGCCGCCGGCGACGCGCCTTGAGCACGCCGATCACGAGGAACGGCAACGCCAGCAGGAACAGCGGGACCGCGACAGCCCCACCGATCAGCGCCACGGTGCGCCACAGCGGCACGCTGTCGTCCGCGCTGGGCGGAGCCTTCGGGGCCGGCTGCTCGGTGTCGTCGTCGGGCGGCTTGACGGCGTCCGGGGCCGCCGGCGGTGGCTGCACGACCTGCGGCTGCGGGTCCGACGGCGTCGGCTCCTCGCTCTCCTGCGGTGTCTGCTCGCGGGGCGGCGTGGGGTCGAACGGCACCCAGCCGTGGCCGTCGAACGCGATCTCCACCCACGCCGAGATGTCGTCGCCGGTCACGGCCAACGGCTTGCCGTCCTCCTGGGTGGCCGACGGCTCGAAGCCCAGCACGACGCGCGCCGGCAGACCCACGTCACGTGCCATCAGCGCCATCGCGGACGCGTACTGCTCGCCGTCGCCGATCATCTGGTCGCCGCCGAGCAGCGACGACATGCGGTCGGCGCCGTGACCGGACAGCGACCTCGCCTGGCCGGCGTCCGTCAGCCCGTTGCTGAAGTAGCCCTTCTCGTTCAAGAACTGCGTGAGGGAGCGAGCCACCTGCACCGGCGTCCCGGCGTCGCGCGCGACGTCGCCGGCCGTGGCGCCCACCTCCTCGGGGACGCCCGAGTCGTCGGGCAGCGTCACGTCCGAGGCGAGCGCGCCACCGATCTGGGCATCGGTGGGTTCACGCGGGACGACGACGTCCATCGTGTAGTCCAGCCCCTTGCGCACGCCGCCGGTGAGCACCGCCGCCTCGGTCGCCTCGTTGAAGCGCAGCCCGTCGGCCGCGTCGGAGTCGTGGACGTCGATGCTGGTCGGCTCACCGACCGTCGGCAGCCACACGCCCGTCAGTCCCTCGACGTCGATCGAGACCTTCGCCCGCGTCCCGCGGTCGGTCGCGGGGATCGTCGAGCCCACGCGGCGGAACTCCCCCGAGCTGTCGGCGGTGCCGTCGCCCGCGACGTTCCACACGACGCCGTCGTAGCGGTCCATCGTCGCGAGCCGGATCCGGGCGCCGGCGGGCAGTCCCGCGACGGTGAACAGCGTCGTGTCCTTGCGCTGCTTGACGAACTCGCGGAACGCCGACAACGGGCTCGGGTACGCGCGCGGGTCGAACGGCGGCACGATCTCGTCGCGCACCACCAGGCGCGGGGTCTGCCCGACGACCGCCGGCGCCGCCAGGACTGACGCGCCGACCCCGACGGCCGCGATCAGCGCGAGCGACACGAACCTCCGGGCGCGCAGCGTGCCCGCGCGCCAGGCTGCCCACGGCAGCAGCACGACGAGCAGGACCACGCCGGTCGCGATCGGCGGCAGGCTCGGACGGCGCACCCCCAGCACGACGACCGCGACGACGACGAGCGCAGGCACGAGCGCGGCACACGCGGCACCCGCTCCGCTGCGCACCCGCAGCGCGATCCCGACGGCGGCGACCGAGCCGACCAGCGCCAGGACGAACGCCGGGATCAGGACGCCGCCGATCGAGCCGACCGGCGGCTGCAGCGTGAGCATCTCCTGCCACGAGGTGCCGAGCCCGCGTGCCAGGACCTGCAGGGTCTCGGCGGTGGGGACGACGCGCGCGACCGTCGTCGTCGGCGCGGCCAACGCTCCCCCGGCGAGGAAGTAGACGACCACGACCCCCGCGACCACGGTGATCGCCGACCACCGGCGCGCCGCGCCGAGCACCGCGAGGCCCGCGCCGAGGACGAGCCCACCGGCGATGGCGGGGACCGCCGTGCGCCCGCCGTAGACCGCGACGAGCGGCACGAGCGCGACGGCGAGGACGCCGACGAGCACCACGACGTCGGTGAGCGTCTGGACCGGGGTACGGACGGTGCGCTTCCTCATGCCAGCGCCCTGCGCAGCAGCCGGGGAAGGTCGGCCAGGTCGCCGATCGTCGCGAGCGTGAGCGCTCCCTGGGTCCGCACGCTCAGCTCCTCCCCGCGCGTGCAGCGCACGACGAGCGTCCGCGTGCCGTGCGGGACGTACCGCGCGCCCAGGCGCAGGTCGGAGTCGTCGGGGACGGAGCCCGTGAGCAGGATCGCGACGGTCGCGTCGGGGGCCTCGCGCGTGACGCGGCGGCCGAGCAGGGTGGCGCCCGCCCCGGTCGCGGACGTGCCTACGCCGGAGCAGTCGTCGAGCAGGCGCGGCGGCGTGCTCACGCGCAGGCTCCCCGGACCGGCGAGCACCGCCAGGCCGCGCTCCTCGCGGATCACCTGGACGCCGATCGACGCGACCGTGGACACGGCCAGCTCGAACTCGTCCTCGTGCGCGTAGTCGGCCGGGTCGGTGGCGAGCGCCAGGACGGTCTGGGTGCGGCGCGTGTCCTCGAACTGCTTGACCATGAGCTGGCCGCGGCGGGCCGTCGTGCGCCAGTGGATGTAGCGCCGGTCGTCGCCCGCGACGTAGTCACGCAAAGCGTGGAACGACAGGTCCGCGTCGGTGATCTCGCGCGTCGACTGGCCCTCCAGGTCACGCAGCAGCCCGGCGCTCGCACCGGCGAGCGGAACCACGCGCGGGTGGACGAACAGGTCCTCGGGCGTGGTCCACAGCACGGACCGGCGGACCAGGCCCAGCGGGTCGCCGCGCACCGAGCGCACCGGCCCGACGACGACGACCGCGCGGCGATCGGTCGGGATCGCGAACAGCTCGTCGTGCGTCCCCCCGGGCGCCAGGCTCGGGACGCCCAGCTCGGCCACGTTGGAGCCCACGGGGAGCTCGATGCGTGACGGCAGGGACCGACGTCGCGCCCGGTTGGTCACCTCGATGCGCCCGACCGCCCGCTCGCCGATCTGCACGCGGCGGTCGGCCATGTCGAGGTCCACCCGGTAGCGCGCACGCCCCAGGGTCATGAGCAGCGCGACGACGAGGACGGCCACCAGGCCGGCCCCGACGGCCGCGAGCTCGAGCCAGCCGAGCCAGCGGCCCACCACGAGGCCGGCGACCGCGACGACCGCGACCCCCCAGCCGAGAGGTGAGACGCGCACGGTCAGGCCGCCCGGACCGTCGGCGGGGCCACCGTCTCCAGGACGCGCGCGACGACCTCGGCCTGCGTCACCCCGGCGAACTCGGCCTCCGAGTCGAGGATGATGCGGTGCGCCAGCACGGGCTGCGCCAGCTCCTTGATGTCGTCGGGGATGACGAACTCGCGGCCGCAGGACGCCGCCCACACCTTGGCGCAGCGCACGAGCGCCAGGCCGCCGCGCACGCTCGCCCCCAGCGCGGCGCGGCCGTCCTCGCGCGTGCCCTCGATCAGACGGGCGATGTAGTCCAGGACCGCTTCCTCGATGTGCACGGTCTGGGCCAGGTCCGCCATCGTCCCGACGGCCTGGGTGGTGATCCGCGCGGTCAGCGACGCCGTGCGGTCCCGCGCACCGGCGAGGATCTCGATCGACGACGCCCGGTCGGGGTAGCCCAGCGACGTCTTGAGGAGGAACCGGTCGAGCTGCGCCTCGGGAAGCCGGTAGGTGCCGGCCTGCTCGATCGGGTTCTGCGTGGCGATGACCATGAACGGGCGGCCCACCGGGTGCGTCACGCCGTCGACCGTGACGTTGCCCTCCTCCATGACCTCCAGCAGCGCCGCCTGCGTCTTCGGCGAGGCGCGGTTGATCTCGTCGGCCAGGACGACCGACGCGAACACGGGACCCGGGTGGAACTCGAACCGCTGCGTGCCCTGGTCGTAGATCGTGACGCCCGTGACGTCCGAGGGCAGCAGGTCCGGCGTGAACTGGATGCGGTGGTGCGTGCCCTGCACCGTCGCCGACAGCGCCTTGGCCAGGCTCGTCTTGCCCGTGCCCGGCGCGTCCTCGAGCAGGATGTGCCCCTCCGCGACCATGGCCGTCAGGGCCAGGCGGATGGTCTGCTCCTTGCCCAGCAGGGCCAGCCCCACGTTGTCGACGAGGGCGTCGAACGTCTCGGCGAACCAGGCGCTCTGCTCGGGCGTCATCTGCGTGTGTCTCCTCGGTGCTGTCTGGGTCGTATCGGTCACGGCGTGCCTCCGCCTGAGTCTCCTGGATCGTCCGGGGTCGAAGGGGCGGGCTGCACCGTCACAGTCGCTGACTTCGCCTTGCCGTCGCCTCCGCTCGTCACAGCCCGCACGTAGATGCGGACCGTGACAGCGCCGTTCGTCGTGTCCACAGGCAGCGAGACCGAGCGGTCGGCTCCGTTGGAGACCCAAGAGTCGGTGTCTCCCACCGAGTACTCGTACGTCACAGACGACGAACCCCCGAGGTCATTCGGTTCCGACCACCGAGCGGTGACGGACGTGTCGCCAGGCGAGGGCGCGTCAAAAGCAAGATTCCTGACGCTATCGGGTTCGGTCACGCGGGAATACGTTCGCGTGTCGCTCGTCGTGCTTGTCGATCCGGACGACGCAACCGCCTTGACCTCGATCGCGAGAGTGAACGACCGATCGAAAAGCACCAGCTTCGGCAGTTCCGTGATCTTCGCCTGCGTGCTCGACGTCGAGATCCAGTCGCCCCACGAGCCGTCGACCTGGAAGCGGTAGGCGTAACTGTGGTCGGTGCCACCGCCCCACGAGCTGGGCGCCTGCCAGTCCGCGACGATCGACGTCGGCTGCCCATTGGCGTCCACGTCCGCATCATGGAGCGTGAGAGATCGAACAGCGGTGGGCGGAGTCGTCGGGGTCGCAGAGGTCGATGCCTTGTCGAGGCTCTGACCGTTCTCGTTCACGGTGGCGACATCGAACGTGTACTGCACACCACCCGTCAGTCCTGTCACGGTCAGCGAACTTCCCGTTGCCTTGATGGGATCCCTTCCGTCAGAGACCCAGACGCGATAACCGGTGATCGGTGCACCATTCCCGTCGGCGCCGCTCCAGTCCAGCGCGACCGAACCTTCTCCGTCGACCACGGACGGGGTGAGGGAGAGCGGCGCCGTAGGAAGCCCGCTCGTCGTGGCAGATGTCTTTCCCTTGCTGCCCCAACCCGCCTTGTTCTGAGCCCGGACCGTCACCGTGTACGAGACCTTCGTCTTCGCGTTCTTGAAGGTGAAGTGTGGACTCGAGCTGGGGTCGACGGTGACGGTCAGGCCGTTCGGCCCGTCGATCGTCACCTCGTAGCTCTTGATCGGGTCGCCGTTGAGCGCCGGCTGCGACCACGTGATGTCCAGGACGCTGCCGGCCTTGGTGTCGGTGGGCGCGGCCGCGACGTCGTCGGGCGCGTCCGGGACACCCGCCGGCGTCTGGGACGTCGACGGGCTCCAGCCGCTCGGGTCCTTCGCGTCGTTGTTGGCGCGCAGGCGGACGGTGTACTGCACACCGTTCGTGAGGCCGGTGAACGTGTGCCGCGTGGTCGGCTCGGTGGCCGTGACCACGCGCCCGCCGCCCGTGAGCTCGACGGTGTAGGACGTGATGGGCGACCCCGTGCTGTTCGGCGCCGTCCACGAGACGTCGAGGCGGCCGTCGCCGAAGTCGACGGTCGGCGCAGCGGGCGCGTCCGGGACGGCGTCCGGTCGGGCGGGCAGGGACGCCGGGCTCGGGTCGGACCAGCCCACCGCGTTCTGCGCCTCCACCTTGAACGTGTACTCGACGTCGTTCGTCAGGTCGCTGATCGTGCAGGAGGTCGCGGGGCACGACGTCGTCCTCCCGCCGGGCGACGCCGTCACGCGGTAGCCCGTGATGGGTGTGCCGCGGCTGTCGGGCGCGGTCCAGCTCAGTGCCACGGTCCGGTCGCGGACCTCGCCGATCCGGGGGGCGGTCGGGGTCGCGGGCTTGCCGCGGACGACGACCGTGATGCGCCCCTCGACGTAGCGGTCGGGGTCGCCCGTGACGTCGCGGACCCTGAATCGCGTCGTCATCGTGCCGATGAAACCCACGGCCGGGCGGACGCTGACGGTCGACGCGGTCCAGCCGACCGTGCCGGCGTCGGGCGTCTCCACGACGGCGTCGACCACGGACAGCGGGGACTCCGGGAACGGGTTCCTCGCCCCCTCGAGCACGTTCAGGGTCACCTGCTTGCCCTCGGCCCCGTCCTCCACCCTCTGGTCGAGCACCTGCGCCTTGGCGCGCGTGCTGGCGATGACCCGCAGGGCGAGCGACGTCTGCAGCTTGCCCGCCTTGCCGTAGCCGATCTGCAGGTCCAGCGTCCCGGTCTTGCCCTTCGGGGCGGTCTTGTCGGCCGTGACGAGCAGGTTGTTGTTCTTGTCGATCGTCGCGGAGAAGCCCGCCGGGACCGCCGAGGTGATCGTGTAGGAGTACTGCCGCGGGGAGGCGACCGCACCTTCCGGCGTCAGGGTGATGGCCGGCAGCGAGACGGGTTGGGCAGGTTCGCCCGGCGCGACGTCGAGCGTCAACGGCTGGAACGTCGGCGGGTGGTCCTCGGGTGCGTAGACCTCGATCTCGAGCGTGATGTACGCCGCGCGCACGCCGTCCGTCACCGGGATCGTGACCGACGCGGTCCCGGCGAAGCTCTTCGCGGACGTGTACGTCACCTCGGCCGGGCCGGTCACCAGGTCGTCGCCGTTGGCGTTCGACGCCGTCACCCCCAGCGTGTCGCTGATCGACGCCGTCCGCCCGGGGGCGACCTTGACGTACTCGTCGAGCGAGATCGTCAACGGCATCCCCGACGCGACCCGCAGCTCGGGAGCGTTCGGGCGCAGCGTCGGCGGGAAGAAGCCGAGCGCGGGGACCGTGATGAAGGCGTACGAGCGCGCGGTGGGCGACGTCTTGTTGGTGATCAGGAACGGCACGGTCTGGGCGTCCTTGACCAGCGTGACGATGACGTTCCCCGCCGCGTCGACACGGGCGACGTCAGCCACCGACGACGGGACGGACACCACCAGGTCGGACACCGGTCCGCTGGGGTTCTGGGCCACCTCGAGCACCTTCACCGACACCTCGGTCAGCCCCAGGGTGTCCTTCGGCGGGACCACCACGTCACGCGCGAGAGGGGGCAGGACGGGTGCCTTGTCGTCGACCGTCACCACCAGGTTGCCGGTGTCGCGACCGCCGCGTGCGTTGGTGACCGTGTAGCCGATCTGCCAGGTGCCGTTCTTCTTCGGCGCGACGACGGCGATCCGGCGCTCGGCCTTCGTGGCCGTGATGCCCTTCTGGACGTCCAGGTCGGGCGACAGCGTCAGCTCGCCTCCCGACGAGTCCACGTCGTTGGCCAGGACGCGCACCTCGATCGACTGCCCCGGCCTGATCTCGACCGCGTCGTCGCGGGCCACGACCGTGGCGGCTCCCTGCGGTGGTGGGCTGATCCCCACGCGGATCGTCGCAGTCGCGCGCTGACCGACCCAGTCCTCGACGGCGTAGGTGAACTCGTCGGTCCCCGCGGCACCGGTCGGCGCGGTGTACTCGATGTAGTCGGCGCCGACGTTCTTGATGCTGCCGAGCTTGGGGGCCGTGGCGGGACCGAGCAACGTCACGCCGTCGCCGTCGTCGTCGATCCCGATCAGGGTGATGGGGATGCGCACCGTCGAGCCCGCGAACACGCGCGCGGTCAGGTCCTGGGGGCGCGGCGGCTTCTTGGTCTCCGCCGACGACGTGTGCACGAGCACCGTCACCGCCGCCGACGCCTCGTACGTGCCGTCGGACACCGTGAACACGGCATGGGCCGTCGTCGCGCTCGACGGCGCCTGGTAGCGCAGCACGTCGCCCGAGACGAACATCAGGCCCTGGCCGTCCTTCACCGACTCGGCGAGGTCGGGCTTCAGCGTGAGCTGGTCGCCGTCAGGGTCGTAGGCGGTGTCGAGCACAGGGATCGTCACGACCCCGCCGGTACGGACGTTCACCTCGACGGCGGCGACGACCGGCGGCTGCTCCGCCTTGGGGGGGACGGGTTGGACCACGATCTCGCCGACCGCCGTCGCGGTGCCGTTGGAGACCGTGTACGTCAGCACCTGCGCGGACGTCAGCGTGGTGTCGGCGTGGATCTGCGCCAGGTGGTGGTCGAGCACGGCCACGTGGATGTTGTCGTCGGGCACGGTGACGCCCTGGAGAACCAGGACGCCGCCCGCGGGATCCGAGTCGTTCGCGAGCGGGTCGATCGTGACCTCGCCGCCGGCCGGGAGGAACGCCTGGTCCCGGACGGCGACGGGCGGCAGCGCCTTCGTGGGGAACTCGCGCACGTCGATCCGGGCCAGGCCCGACGCGCTCTGCGGCGAGGCCGTGACGCCGAACGACACGTAGTACGTGGCCGCACGGGTGGCCTGGAAGGTGAACGTCCCCGCCTCCAGGTCGGGGGTGATGACGGCGCCCGGCACGTCCCCCACGGTCGACAGCCGCACGGGCTCGTCCGTGCCGGACTTCACGGCGTCGAGCGGCTTGACGGTGATGGTCTGACCGACGTAGGCGACCGCGAAGACCGGGTCGATCTGCGGCGGCACGGACCCGGCGGACCGGACGTCCACGTCCAGCCGTCCTTCGATCGTCGAGGTGCCGTCCGAGACCTGGAGCGTCACCTTGACGCGTCCGAGCTTGGGTCCGTCGGCGGAGAAGGTCACGGAACCGTCCTGCTTGAAGGTGACCGTCCCGGCCCCGGCGTCCGCGGCCGCGCCGACCAGGACGAGGTCGTCGCCGTCGGGGTCACGGAAGTCGGCGAGGGCCTGGTAGGTCGAGCTACCCCCCTGCTCCACCTTCATCGACCCGGTGCGCAGCTGCTCGGGCTCGTCGTTGCGGGAGCTGTCGTGCGTCGTGAGGTGCACCGTCGCGGTGGACGGTGCGCTGGTCCCCCGGCCGTCGGTGATCGTGTACGTGAACGACGCCGAGCCCGTCGCGGTGTCCGCGACGTCGACCTGCAGCGCTCGCCCGTCGTAGACGAGGCTCACCGTGCCGAAGTCCTTGGGCAGCGGGTCCACCTCGGAGATCACGAGCACGCCGCAGTCCCCCGACGAGTCGTTGTCGATCACCGGCAGGATCGTGGCGCGCCCGGGGCGCACGCCGAACTCGTCGTCGACCGCGGTGGGCGCCGACGACTTCGCGGAGCACTCGGTCACCAGGTCCTGGACGGTGTCGGTGCTGTCGGTGTCGTCCTCGTCCTTCTGCGGATCGTCGGGCGACTTGATGTCGTCCCAGTTGGGCGTGCGCAGGTTGGTGTCCTCGAGCGGGCTCCACAGCCGGCCGCGCAGCGTGTCGTTGAGCAGCACCATCGACCGGTTCACACGGAACGTCAGCTCGTCCTGCGCGGACGTGTCCTGCAGGTTCTCGACCTGCGCCTTCTTGCCGTCGCACAGCTGCAGGTACGAGCCCGTGGCCGTCGCCCACGCGGCGTGCGCGCACGAGCCCACCTGGACCGGGTTGGCCGGCTTGCCGTTGCCGGTGGTGGGGTGCTTGACCACGTCACCGCCGTCGAGCGGGACCTCGTACAGCGCGGACGTGCTGGAGACGAGCACGCGGGACGACGACGGACCGGGCTGCTGGAGCACGAGGCCCGTGTCGTCGATCCGGACGTCACCGTGCGGGGTCGTCACGGTGTCCCCCCGCAGGACCACGGGAACGTCACCGACCGCTGTGAGCGCGTCGGCGGGGCCCGACCCGAGCGAGCCGCTGCCCGTCGGGCCCGCACCGGGCGCCACCTTCGTCACGCTGCCGTCGTCGTCCACAGCCAGCACCGTGCCGTCCTGCGCGACGACGGCCAGACCGTCGGCCGACAGGTCGGCGTCAGGTGCGTCCGTGCCCACGCGCAGCCCCTCGACGCTGCCGATGGGGCGTACGTACAGACCACCCTGCGCGCCGACGACGGACACGATGCCGGCCGCCATCGACACGTCGGCGCCCGGCGCGGGGACGGTGGGGCCGGCGGTGACCCCGGTGGGATCCACGACGGCGAACCCGTCGGGCTGCTTGAGGACCACGTCCTGGGCGTCCTGCAGCACGTCGAACGTGCTTCCCTGCGCGACCAGACCCGCGTTGAGCTCCTGGACGGGCACGTTGTACCGGCCGAGCTTGAGCTGGCTCGTCGCCGTGACCCAGACGGCACCGTCGTTGAGGTCGAGCTTGGCCAGGGGGAAGCCCTGGTTGATGAACGCCAGCACGGCGACGAGCACGGGGACCGTGACGATCGCGGCCGCCGTCGTCGCCCGCTGGCGCACCCGGGGCCACCTCACGCCGCGCACCCCTGCGTGGGCTGCTCGGACGCTCGGCCGTCGGCGCGGACCAGCGAGACCTCGATGCAGACCTCGTCCTTGCCAGGGTCCGGGACGACGACGGTCGGCTGGTCGACGATCGCGAGCTCGGGCTCACCCGTCGCCTGCAGCAGCCCCCACGCGTAGCTGTCCCCGTCGAGCGGCTGGGGGTTCGCCCACGTGAACACGACCGTGCCGTCGGCCCGCCGCTCGCCCGCGAGGTTCGTCGGCGACGGCACCTGCGCCTGCACCACCGAACCGTCCGGCGGGGTGTACTCGGGGGTGCTGGTGGGCGCGGGGTCGGAGCCACCACCGAGCGTCACGGCGGCGATCGCGACGACGGCGGCCACGACCACCAGGCCGGAGACGACCGCGGTCGCGACGCGCCCGCGTCCGGCGACCGGCTCCTCGTCGACGTCGGACTCCCCCAGCACGACGACGTCGCGCTCCGTGTCCGGCGCGCCCGCGGGCGGCGGGGCGATCGTCGAGGTCGGGACCGCGGCCCACGTCGGCGCGGCGGGGGCCGTGGGTGCCACCGACACGACGGGGCGCAGCCGCGTCGCGTCGTCGCTCTGCGCGGGCTCGCGCCCCGGCTCGGGTTCGTGCGCCGGCAGGTCCGGCAGGTCCAGCGGCGTCACCGGCAGGTTGAGGTCCGCCTCCACCTGCTGCAGCGCGCGAGCCACGGCCTGCGCGCTCGCGTACCGGCGCGAGGGGTGCTTGGCCATCGCTCGCTCGAGCACCGCGAACAGCGCGGGCGGCACGTCGCGGCGGCCGATCGCCGGCAGCGGCGTGCGCTCGATGCGTGTGACCAGGTCCTGCGCGCTGTTCGTGCCACCCGGCACCTCGAAGGGCGTCCGGCCGGCCAGCAACGAGTAGATGGTGGCGGCGAGCGAGTAGACGTCGGAGCGCTCGTCGCCCGTCGGGTGCTCGGCCAGCAGCTCGGGCGGCGACCACGGGATCGACATGCCGACCGTCGCCCCGCCACCCTGCCCTACCGTGGCGGCGATGCCGAAGTCCGTCAGGGCCGGCCAGCCGAAGTCGGTGGTCAGGACGTTCGCCGGCTTGATGTCGCGGTGCAGGATGCCCACCCGGTGCGCGGCCTCGACCGCCGACGCGAGCCGGATGCCGATGCGCAGGGCCTCGTGCACGGAGATGTGCTCGGTCCGGTACCGCTGGGCCAGGCCGGGCCGGGAGCAGTACTCCATGACCAGGTACGGCCGACCGTCGGCGGCGATCGCCGCCTGGTGGATCGTGACGATGGACGGGTGGTGCGAGAGCTGGGCCATGAGGTTGGCCTCGGCGTGGAACCGCTCGCGCACGTCGTCGTCGAGGCTGCCCGCGAGCAGCACCTTGACCGCGACGTCGCGGACGGGCAGGTCCTGGCGGTACAGGAACACGTCCGCGAACCCGCCCAGCCCCAGCAACCGCACGTACCGGTAGCCGGGAAGCGTCGGCGGTGCCGATGGCTCCCGGCGTGCGGTCACGACCCGTGCTCCACCGTGAAGGTGACGCCGTCACCCAGGTCGACGACGTGCCCCGGCTCCACCACGGTCGCCTCGCCGGGGTGCAGGCGGCGTGCGCCCTCCCCCTTGCGCGTCAGGTGCACGCCGTTCGTCGACGCGAGATCGGTGACCGTCACCTTGCCGTTCTCGTACCGGACCTCCGCGTGCGTACGCGAGATGTCCTGCTGCGGGCTCGGCACCGTCACCAGGTGCGGCAGCTCGCTGTTCGCGACCCGCGTCACCTGCGGGGCACGCCCCAGCAGCACCGCCCGGTCCAGCGGGACCACGAGCCCGGTGGACAGCACCAGCTGCGGGACCTGCGACGATGCGGGGGCGCCGAACGGTCCGGGGACGGCCTCGGCACCCGTCCAGTCCGCCGCCCAGGAGGGCAGCCGCTCGCGGATGGCCGCGAGGTCGGTGGACAGGATCGTCAGTCCGTCGTGGTCGTCGGCCGACGCCGCGCCCACCGCGACCAGAGCCGGCAGCGACGTCGGCGACGTGCCCGTGGTCGTCGTCGTGACCGCCGGTGCCGACGGCGTGACCGGTGTCGGCGCGGAGACGGGCGACGGCGCCACGACGGGCGTCGGGACCGAGGCGGGCACCGCGGCGAGCGGCGAGATCATCGGGACGGGCTCGGTGCGCGGCGCGGGCGCGTGTGCGGGTGTCGGCTGCGCGACGGCACCACCGGACGGCGGCGTCGACTCGAGCGGCACGAGCGCGGGCACCGGCTCGTCGTCGTCCGCGTCCGTCTGGGGGTCCGCGTCGGGCCGGTCCTCCGGCGAGTACGCCTGCGTGGTCTCCAGGGGCTCGTCGGCGGGCTCGTCGGCGGGCTCGTCGGCGGGCTCGTCGGCGGGCTCGTCGGCGGGCTCGGTGTCGTCGGCAGGAACGGTCCCGTCGGCAGGAACGGTCTCGTCAGCAGGAACCGTGTCGTCAGCGGGCGCGGTCTCGTCGGCCACGACCGTCGGCACGGCCGCGACGGCGGGCAGCGCGCTGGTCAGCACGGAAGCCTCGGCGGCGTCGGTCTCGTCGGCGGCGTCGGTCTCGTCAGGGGCGTCGGTCTCGTCGACCTGAGCCACGTCGACGAGCGTGACCTCGACGGACCTGGCGGCGGCCGCGCCGTCGCCGAGCGGCCAGGCCGTGGCGTCGGCGTCGGCGTCGTCGACGACCCGCAGCGACACGGCGGTCGCGGGCTCGAGCACCTGCTCGGTCCACGTCGTGACGCCGTCGGCCGTCAGGGTGCGCGCACCGACGGCCGACGAGACGACGACCTCCACGGTGCCGCGCTGGACGATGTGCACGCGCTGGCCCCGCACCGCGACGAGCGCGAACGACGGCAGGCCCTCGAACCCCTCGCGCGCCAGGACGGCGAGCGCGCCCAGCACCCCCTCGGCACCGCGCTCCCAGACGGTGCGGACGGTCGCGGCCGGCACGCTCGGGTCGAGCAGGGCGACGAAGCCGGGGCACGCCACGGCCGTCCACGTTCCGGGGACGTATGCGGGCACGCTCATCGCTGGACCTCCTGCTGGACGGATGCGGTGGGGGCGCTGCTGATGCGCGGGACCGTGGCCCCGTGCAGCATCTCGTCCCACTGGTGGACCCCGAGCTCCGCGCCCATGCGCGGGACGGTGATGTGGACGTCGTCCATGGCTCCGGCCGACGTGGCGACGTCGACGACGACCGCGCTCACGTTGTCGCGTGCGCCGTGCTCGAGAGCCCGGCTGACGAGGGTCGCGGCCGCCTCCTGGGCGTCCGGGACCGCGGCGAGGACGGCGGCGAGCTCGGTGGGGCCGAGCTCGCGCGTCAGACCGTCCGTGCAGATGAGCAGGCGGTCGTGCGGGCCGGCGGGAAGCAGCCAGTAGTCGGGCTCGGGCTCGCCGCTCGTGCCCAGGGCGCGGGTCAGGACGTGCCGCTCGGGATGGGAGGCGACGTCGGCGACGTCGATGCGCCCCATGTCGACCAGCTCCTGGACCACCGAGTGGTCGACGGAGACCTGGTCGAGCTCGTCGTCGGCCCAGCGGTACACGCGCGAGTCGCCGACGTTGAAGACGAGCCAGTAGGCGCCGCCCTCGTGCTCGGTGACGGCCACGCCGGCCACCGTCGTGCCGCCCTGGCGACCTCCCGTGAACTCACCGCGGATCCGGCTCGCGGTGCGCGAGAAGCACGCGTGCACGTCGTCGGCCGTCGCCGACGGCTGGCCCGCGAGCTGGGCGAACTCCTCGACCGCGATCCGGCTGGCGAGGTCGCCCGCGTCATGGCCACCCATCCCGTCGGCGACGAGGAACACGGGCGGGTACGCGAGCAGCGCGTCCTCGTTGACCTCGCGCACGAGCCCGCGGTCGGTGGCCGATCCCCACGACGTGCGCATGCCACTCCCTCGTATCTCTCGTCCGGGCCCGGACGATGCGTCGGCGCACATCGTGCCTCACGCGAGCCCGCAAAGGCACATCTGGCCGCAGATCGGTCAGCGCGCGTCGCGAGCGCCGCGCGGAGATCGGACTGCGCCGTCAGATGCCGAGCTGGAACACACCCCAGTATGCGAGCACGACGAGCAGCACGGCAGACCCCACGACGACCGACCACAGCGCCACCGTGCGCAGCACGCCGACGGCGCCCCACCCGGTGCGCTCGACCTCCCGCCGCTCGCGCTGCAGCAGGACGACGAGGGCCGCCACCGCCGCGATGCCGAACAGGCGCACCGCGACCCAGCCGCCCTTGACCACCCAGTCGTTGTGCTCGTAGTCGAGCGCGAGCCGCGCGATCGAGACGATGTACCAGACGAGCGCGAGCACGGTCAGCGTGGCGGCGAGCGCCGCGAGGAGCATGCGCAGCGGCACCCCGGCGGGAAGGCGGTGCACCGCCCGCCCGATGCGTCCGCGGCGGCTGCGCCACGAGTCGACGCCGCGCGCGCCGGCGACCAGGACGGGCGCCAGGACGAGCAGCCCGAACGCCGCGAGCACCGTGCCGACCACCACGTCGCCGTCGCGCAGCCAGCGCGGCTCGGGCACGGGCGCTGCCACGAACTCCTGGGTCGGCTGGTCGCCCGCGACGGTCGGTTGCGCTCCGGCGGTCTGGGGCAAGCCCAGCACCCAGCCGCTGAGGTTCGTCAGGAAGTCGGGCGCCATGACGTCGTCGACCTTCAGGCCGTGGTTGGCACCCGCGTAGTAGCGGACCGTCACGTCGCCGTTGCCCGCGATCGCCGTGTCGCGCAGGATCTGCTCCGCGCCCTGCACGATCGGCATCGACGCGTCGCCCGTGCCGTAGTTGACCAGCACGGGTTGGGTCATGCGGCGCTGGTAGGGCGTGACGTCGAAGTCCGCGTACTCGAACCCGCCACCGGGCAGCGCCATGCCGACGGCGCGCGGGATGGCCCGGAAGACCCCGTGCGGGACGTTCGTGTTGCGCAGGTAGTTGTCCGCCGCGAAGGCCGCCTGCTCGCGCGGGGGGACCACGGGGTCGGACGTCAGGATGACGAACGCGAGCGAGGGGTCGTCGGCGGCCATCACCGGCGCGATCCAGGCACCCTCGCTCTCGGCGTAGATGCCGACCTTCGCGGGGTCGACCCCGGTCCAGTGGCGCAGCACCTCGACCGAGCGGGCGTAGTCGGCGGCCATCGCCACGTAGTCACGGTGCCGCGTCGTGTACGTGTCGAGCCGCTTGTCGGGCACCATCGTGACGATGCCCGCGGCCGCCATCGCGGCGGTCTGCTCGCTGAAGGCCGTCGCACCCTTGCCGGTGCCCGCGCCGTGCAGGAACACCACGCCCGGCCGCAGCCCAGGAGCACCCACGGGTGCGCTGACCTTGGCCTGCACGGTCACGCCATCCAGGTGCACCGTCGTCATGGTCGTGGCGACGGGATACGTCTGCAGGGCGGGAGCGTTCGTGATGGCCGTGGACGTCGACTGGACGTCCAGCGGGTCGGCCAGCGGGATCGGGTCCCACTGGGGTCCCATCACGGCTCCGAGGATCGCCAGCACGACGACGCCCAGCGCGGTGCTCGCCACCAGCCGGTACGGGCCCGTCAGCCGCCGGTCGACGAAAGCGCGCACGCCCCGGCGACGAGCCACGACCCGGGAGTCGTCCTCGGTGTCCGCGATCAGCACCTCAGAATCCGAGCCTGCCGAGCTGCTTGGGGTCACGTTGCCAGTCCTTCGCCACCTTGACGTGCAGGTCCAGGTATACCCGCGAACCCAGCAGCGCCTCGATGCCGCGCCGTGCCTGGCTGCCGACATCACGCAGCCGCGCCCCGCCCTTGCCGATGATGATGGCCTTCTGGCTGTCCCGTTCGACGAACAGGTGGACGCGCACGTCGAGCATGGGCGGTCCGTCGCCGGTCTGGTCACGCGGCACGATCTCGTCGACGACGACGGCCAGCGAGTGGGGCAGCTCGTCGTGCACGCCCTCCAGCGCGGCCTCGCGCACGAGCTCGGCGACCATCACGATCTCGGGCTCGTCGGTGAGCTCACCGTCCGGGTAGAGCGCGGGCCCCTCGGGCAGGTGGGAGATGAGGACGTCGGCGAGCGTTTCCACCTGGTAGCCGCCGACGGCGGAGACGGGCACGATGTCGGCCCACTCCCCCAGTCGCTGCACGGCGAGCAGGTGCTCGGCCAGCCGCCCCTTGGGCACCAGGTCGGACTTGGTGACGACCGCGACGACCGGTGTCCCGCGCCCGTCGCGCGCGAGCTGGTCGAGCTGCTCGGCGATGAACCGGTCTCCCGGGCCCACCTTCTGGTCGGCCGGCAGGCAGAAGCCCACGACGTCGACCTCGGTCAGCGTGTCCTTGACCAGCGCGTTCAGGCGCTCGCCCAGCAGCGTGCGCGGCCGGTGCAGCCCGGGGGTGTCGACCAGGACCAGCTGGGCGTCGTCGCGGTGGACGATGCCGCGCACGGTGTGCCGCGTGGTCTGCGGGCGGCCCGACGTGATGGCGACCTTCTGCCCGACGAGCGCGTTGGTGAGCGTCGACTTGCCCGCGTTGGGGCGGCCGACGAAGCAGGCGAAGCCCGAGTGGAAGGTCATGTGCGTGCTCCGTGGTGCTCGTCGGGGTGGCTGCGTGCGTGCGCGCGGTCCGGCTCGTGGTCGGGCTCGGCGTCGGGATCGTCGGGGTCGACCATGCTCACGAGGACGGTCGCCAGGCGGCGTCGTCGTCCCTCCACACGCTCCGCGACCAGGTGCAGGCCGTGGATCTCGCCGGCGGAACCCGGCAGGGGTACTTTACCGAGTGCCTTGGCCAACAGACCGCCGGCGCTGTCGACGTCGTCGTCGTCGACCTCCAGGCCGAACAGCTCGCCGAGCTCGTCGCGGCCTAGCCGGGCCGGCACACGGTAGACGCCGTCGCCCAGGTCCTCGACCGCGAGCGCGCTCGGGTCGTGCTCGTCGGTGAGCTCGCCGACGATCTCCTCGAGCGCGTCCTCGATCGTGACGAGGCCCGCGATGCCGCCGTACTCGTCGACCACCATCGCGATGTGCGAGGCGCCCGCCTGCAGCTCGCGCAGCAGGTCGTCGACCGGCTTGGACTCCGGCACGAAGATCGCCGGGCGCACGAGCGAGCCCGCGGGCGCGTCGAGGACGTCGTCGGACTCGCGCGCACCGGGCGCCACCGGCAGGCGCCGGACGACGTCCTTGAGGTAGAGCACTCCGCGCAGGTCGTCGACGGAGTCGCCGGTGATCGGCACGCGGGAGAACCCGGAGCGCAGCAGCAAGGAGAGCACCTTGTGGACCGGGGTGTCGGCGTGGGCGGTCACCATGTCGGTGCGCGGGACCATGACCTCGCGCGTGAGCGTGTCGCCGAGCCCCAGCACGGAGCGGAAGAGCTCACGGTCGTCGGCCTCCATCGCCTCGGACTCGCTCACGCGCTGCACCATGTCGCGCAGCTCGTCCTCGTCGTCGCCGTTCGTGCCGCGCGCGGACGGAAGGCCGCGCGAGACGACGGCCGTGAGGGCCGTCACCGCGGTGAGCGGTCCGGACAGCAGCGTCACCGTCCGCAGCGGGTTGCGGCGGCCGATGGTGCGCGGGCTGACGCGGACCAGCAGGTAGGCGACCACGGCGCAGATGGCCACGGCGATCAGCAGCACGGCCCACCAGGGCAGGGCGCCCGACGCGACCACGAGGGTGATGCAGACAGTCGCGACCATCTCCGCGACGAGCCGCACGAACGCTGCGGCGGCCGCCACCTGGGCCGGGTGCTCCACCAGGCGCTGCACGCGGTTCGACGCGGGGTGCCGCTCGGCCACCAGCTCGGTCACCGCGGCCCGGGACACCCGCCCGACGGCGATCTCACCGGCGGACAGCAGCGCCGCCGCCAGGACGCCGAGGACCGCGACGACGACGAGCAGCGCGACGGGGACGTCAGTCATGCGGGCTCGGTCAGCGGCTCGCGAGGAAGGTCAGGAGCAGCCGGCGCTGGAGCGCGAACATCTCCTTCTCCTCCTCGGGCTCGACGTGGTCGTAGCCCAGCAGGTGCAGGATCCCGTGCGTGGTGAGCAGCAGCATCTCCTCGGCCGCGGAGTGGCCCGCGGTCACGGCCTGCTGCGCGGCTACCTCGGGGCACAGCACGACGTCACCCAGCAGGCCGGCCGGCGTCGTGTCGCCCTCGCGGCCGGGATGCAGCTCGTCCATCGGGAACGACAGCACGTCGGTGGGGCCGGGCTCGTCCATCCACTTGACGTGCAGGTCCGTCATGACGTCCGTGCCCACCAGCATGATCGACAGGTCCGTCTGCGGGTGCAGGTGCATCTCGTCGAGCACGTAGCGTGCGAGCGCGGCGAACTCCGCCTCGTCGACCGCCCACCCGGACTCGTTGTTGACCTCGATGCTCATGTGGCCGTCAGCTCCTGTCCCAGCGCGCGTACGCGTCGATGATCTTGCCCACCAGCTGGTGGCGCACCACGTCCGACGACGACAGCCGGCAGAACGCGACGTCGTCGACGTCGCCCAGGATCTGCTCGACGACCCGCAGGCCCGACGGCTGCCCCGAGGGCAGGTCCACCTGCGTGACGTCGCCCGTCACGACGACGGTCGAGCCGAACCCCAGGCGGGTCAGGAACATCTTCATCTGCTCGACGGTCGTGTTCTGCGCCTCGTCGAGGATGATGAACGCGTCGTTGAGGGTGCGCCCGCGCATGTACGCGAGCGGGGCCACCTCGATGGTGCCCGCCTCCATGAGCCGCGGGATCTGGTCGGGGTCGACCATGTCGTGCAGCGCGTCGTACAGCGGCCGCAGGTACGGGTCGATCTTGTCGGACAGCGAGCCGGGCAGGAAGCCGAGCCGCTCGCCCGCCTCGACCGCGGGCCGCGTCAGGACGATGCGGTGCACGCGCCGCTCCTGCAGCGCCTGCACGGCCTTCGCCATCGCGAGGTACGTCTTGCCCGTGCCCGCGGGGCCGATGCCGAACGTCACCGTGTTGCGGTCGATCGCGTCGACGTAGTCCTTCTGACCCTCGGTCTTGGGCCGGATGGTGCGACCCCGGCTGGAGACGATGTTGAACGAGAGGACGTCGGCGGGCCGGGCGTGGGCGCTGGCCGTGAGCATCGCGACGGTGCGGCTCACGACGTCGGGCGTCAGCGGGGTGCCGGCGGCGGTCATCTCGACGAGCTCGTCGACGAGCCGGGCGACCAGTGCCACGTCGCCGGCGGGACCGGACAGCGTGACCTCGTTGCCGCGGACGTGCACGTCGACGCCGGTGAAGCCCTCCTCGATCGAGCGCAGGACCTCGTCGCGCAGACCCAGGAGCTCGACCATCGACACGTCCGCGGGGACCGAGATGCGGTGCACGACGCGTGCGGGGGCGTCGTGCCGGGGTGCGGGGGTGGACTCAGCCATGTGCTCGGCGTACGCCGCTGCGCTCCTTCGAGGGACGGAACCTGTCGCCACGAGTCTAGTCAGCCCCAGCGTCCGAGGCGCTGGGCGAGCAGCGCGAGGGCGACCGGTCCCGCGGTGGACGTGCGCAGCACGTGCGGGCCGAGCCGGGCGACGAGCGCACCGGCGTCGGTCAGGCGGGCCAGCTCGGCCTCCCCGATGCCACCCTCGGGGCCGACGACGACGAGCAGCTCACCGCTCGTCGGCAGCGCGACCTCCGCGATGGGCCGGGACGACTCCTCGTGCAGGACGAGCACCGCTCCCCCGGCGTCGACGGTGGCCGCGACGCGGGCCGCGAGCGCCTTGGTGTCGAGTGCGACGTCGACGTCCGGCACCCACGCGCGGCGCGACTGCTTGGCCGCCGCGAGGACCGTGGCCTGCCACTTCGCCCGGCTCTTGGCGGCCCGCTCGCCCCGCCAGACGACGACGGACCGCTCGGCCTGCCACGGCAGCACACGGTCGACGCCCACCTCGGTGGCCGCCTCGATCGCGTGCTCGTCGCGGTCGCCCTTGGCCAGCGCCTGGACCAGCACGAGCGTCACGCCGGGCGCGGGCTCGACCACCCGCTCGTCGACCTCGACGTGGACGTCCGCGCCGGCGACCGCCACGATCCGGCCGACGAGCCGCGTGCCGGCGCCGTCCACGACGTCGACCCGCTCACCGATCGCCTTGCGCTGCACGACGCCCGCGTGCCGGCCTTCCGCACCGTCGAGCAGCACCGTGGCGCCGACCGTCGCGGCACCGACCCGGGCGGGGTCGCCCAGGAAGACGGGCGCGCTCAACGCCCCGAGAGCTTGTCGCGGAGCTTGCCGAACACTCCGGAGTGGCTCGCCGCCAGCCGCGCCTCGGGTCGCTCCTCGCCGCGCAGGGCGGCGAGCTGGCGCAGTAGCTCGGCCTGCTGCTCGTCGATGGACGTCGGGACCGTGACCTCGACGTGGACGTGCAGGTCGCCGCGGCCGCCCACGTGCAGGTGCCCGACGCCGAGCCCCTTGAGCGTGACGACCTGCGAC
>Ga0160447_100208_pt1 | contig 33630 bp, 35 predicted proteins | sample HID1973K_E1MG_FD_108222 | JGI IMG/M metagenome (GOLD analysis project Ga0160447, IMG submission 108222) | Enriched mosquito-associated microbial communities from UW Madison campus, WI, USA - HID1973K_E1 MG | ecosystem: Host-associated > Arthropoda: Insects > Digestive system > Unclassified ...
ACCGCGGGCGATGAGAAGCTGCTTTCTTTGGTTACTTTCTTTGCAGCAGCAAAGAAAGTGACCCCCGCCCCGGGGAGGGGCAGTGCTAATAGACCGACACGAAACCGGGATCCGGCGAAAACCCCCGCCTCAACCGATCAAAATACGTCCCCCGAATGCGTGACCGCCAGAATCCGGAAACAGCGTCGCGCCGACGCGCTGCGGATCGATGCCGAAACTCTCCCCCGCCGCGCTCGCGATGACAGCATCGAGCCCGATCGTCGGCTTCAGGTCGCGCGCCTGATACAGCGACCCATTCGCGAGTCCCGGCCAGTCCGCGAGCACGCGCCCGCCCGCCACCGCGCCGCCGACGATCATCGCCGCCGACGCCGTTCCGTGATCCGTGCCGCCCGTGCCGTTCGCCGCCGCCGTGCGCCCGAATTCGGTCGCGACGAGCACCGTCGTGTTCGCCCAGTGCTCTCCGAGTCCATCGCGCAAAGCGGCGAGCATCGTGTCGAGCGCTTTCAGTTGCGCGGCGAGGCGCGGGTTCTGCGCGCTGTGCGTGTCCCAGCCGCCGGTTTCGATCATCGCGATGCGCGGGCCGTCGGGCTTGCCGAGAAAACTCGCCGCGAGCTTGCCGAGGCTCGCCGGGTCCTGACGCGCGCCCGCGTCGGCGGCGAGGCCGCGCGCCTGCATCGCGGCGTCCCAGAGCGGATGAAGCTGCGCATCGCCCGCATAGAGTTGCGAGACGCGCGTGAGCAGATCGTCCGGCGCCTGCGGCAACGACGACGGCGCATAGGACGTCACCTCGGCGCGTCCGCGCAGCGCGAGCGGCACGGTCGGCGCGAACGCGACGGCATCGGCGCGCGGCGCGGGCAGCATCGACAGAAGCCGGTTCATCCAGCCGTCCTTCAGCCGATACGGCGCGTTGCCGCCCGTTTCGAGCACGTTCTGGCCGTCGAAGTGCGAGCGCTCGCGGTACGGCGACGCCACCGCGTGCACGAAAAGCGCCTGCCTGTCGCGATACATCTGCGCGACCTGCTTCATCGACGGATGCAGCGCGAAAGTGCCGTCGAGTTTCGTCGCGCTCGATGCGTCGATCGCGAGCGGCCCGCGCAGCGTCGCGTAAGCGGGATCGCCATAAGGCACGACGATGTTCAGGCCGTCCGCCGCGCCGCGCTGGATCACGAAGACGAAGCGCCGGTCGGTCTCGGCGGATGCGAATACGAGTTGCGGCGCGACGAGCATCGCGCCGGCGCTCGCGCTTGCGCACCACAGGAATTGGCGACGCGTCAGCATGGCTTCATCTCCTCAGAAAATCGGGCGACACGAGCAGGAGCGCGAGCGCGGTCGGCGCGCTCTCGGCGCGCGACACGGCGCTCGCGGTCGCATCGGACAGCGCACCGGGAAGCAGTTGCGGACCGAGCGTGCGGGCGTCGAGCCGGTCGCCCGCGCGCGCCGCGAAACGCTGCGCGAGCTCGACGCGGCGCACCAGCGCATCGGGCGCGGCCCAGCTCGCGGCGATATCGTCGTAACCGGCGGGCGAGCCGGGACGCCAGACCTGCTGGCCGAGCTGCGTCAGAAGCGGCGCGGCGCGCACGCCTTGCAGGTCGATGCGGCCGAGCCCACGCAGCGACGACACCGTCCAGTCCCACGGCGTCTTGAACTTGGCGGGCGCGCTTTGCCATGCTTCGGGCGCATCGGCCAGCGCGCGATACACCGACGGCAGATCGCCACCTGTATCGCTGAAAACGCGCGCGAGCCTGTCGACGAGCGCGGGCGGCGGCGTATCCGCGACGAAGTGGCGCGCGAGCTTCTCCGCGACGTGATGCGCGGTCGCGGGCGAATTCGCGAGATCGTGCAGCACGGCGAGCGGCTGCGCTTCGTCCGTCTGCGCGTACTGCTTGCCCATCACGGTGCGCACGCCCGGCTCGTGCAGACGCGGGCGGAATACGAACGCGCCGGGCGGCGTCGGATCGTTGGGATTCTTCGCGGCGTTCGACGTCATCGCGCCGAGGCTCCAGCCGGTCAGCGCGCGCGCGAACTCGGTCACGTCGGCCTGCGTGTAGCCGCTGCGCACGCCGAGCGTATGAAGCTCCATGATCTCGCGCGCCAAGTTTTCGTTGAGGCCGCGCTTGTTGTCGGGATTGCGCATCGCGGCGCGCGCGGCGGCGGGGCTGTCCGGGCCGACCGAGCGCGCCTGATCCAGAAAAATCTGCATCGCCGGATGCCGCTCGGCCGCGACCAGCATGTCCTCGAAGCGCCCGAGCACGTGCGGGCGGATTGCCTCGTTCTCGAACGATCCGGCGAGCATCGCGACGGGCGGCTTTTCGATCGACACGGCGAAGTGGTTCGCCCAGAAATGCACGAGACGTTCGATGAACGGCGCGTTCGTCGTGAGCGCGCTCGTCACGCGCGCATCGACGGCGTTGCGGTAGATGTCGCGGATCTGCTCGCCGTATTGCTTGCGCACGGCGGGCTTGTCGGCGTCGCTCGCATCACGCAGCGCGCGCTGGCGATCGGCGAACTGCGCGGCGAGCGCGGCGCTCGACGGCTCGCCGTTCAGCGCGGGCGGCATCGCCTGATACGCACTTGCGCGCGGATCGGCCTGTTCGATGAGCCAGCCGCGCGGATCGGCGGGCAGCGGCTCGCCCGGACGCGCGCCGAGCCCGAAGCGATTCACCGCGATGGCGGCAGGCGAGAGTTGCGGCGCGATGGCCATGACGTGCTCCGAAGTGCTCGATGCCGGTTAAACGTGTGTGCGCGGAAAACCCGTCGCTTTGCGTCATTGCTGCGGACGCTCGTCGGGCGGAACGGCGCGCAGCGGACCGTAGCGCTCCATCGCGCCGACGAGCTTCAGCCGCTCGTCGGGCGTGAGTGTCGATGCGAAATCCGCGACCGTGCCTTCGATGCGCGCGCGTAACGCGACGTCGGCTTCGCGCGTGCGCGAGAGGGCATCGTCGAGCGCACGGCGATCGAAGTCCGGCGCGGCGAGGACATGCGCGAGATCGATGCGTCCGTCGCGCGCATCACGAATCAGCGGCAGGCTTTCGCGGCGCGTCTTGCGCAATGCGTCGCGCAGTTCCTTCTGGCGCTCGGGCGACAGATCGGCGGCGGCGAAACGGATGCCGCGTTGCTGCGCGGCTTCCGTGCGTTTCTGCGCGAGCGGCCCGGACAGCCAGTAAGCGCCGCCCGCGATCGATCCGAGCAGAAACACGTTCAGCACGAGCGATACCGCCGCGAGCGTCTTCAGCGTGCGCAGGCTCATTGATCGCTCCAGTCGGAAGGGGCGCCGCCGAAGGCCGTGCCCGAATAGGATTGCTCGAACCATCCGCCGTGCGCGGGTTCGCCCGGCGCGGGCGCCAGCAGCGAAACCAGCAGCGCGCCCGCCGCGACGCCCGCAGCGCCCGCGCCGACGAAGCCCACGCCCGAAAACCAGATGCGCGGGCGACGCCAGAAGGCGCGCGCGGGCCGCGTGGGCGCCGAATCGACGATGCGCCGCGCGAACTCCGGACCGGGCGCCGCGACGGCGTGAGCGTCGAGCATGCCGTCGAGCGCGCGGGCTTCGGCGAGCGCGGCGAGCGCTTCTGCGTCTCCGGCGTTCACGAGCGCGAGCGCCGCGTCGCGTTCGCCGGCGGGCCAGCGTTCCGGCGACGCGCCGTAAGCCTCGGTGATGTGGCGGAATCGTTCGGGTGTCATCGATGTTCCTTCGGGGCGTCGCCGCCTGACTGTGCGAGATCCGCGAGCGCGGCCCTGAGATTGCGGCGCGCGCGGGCGAGCAGACTTTCCAGCGCATCGACGCTCACGCCCATCAGCGCCGCCGCATCCGCGTTCGGCAATTCCTGGTAGTACTGCAGCACGAGCGCCTCGCGCTGGCGCGCGGGCAGCTTCGCGAGCGCCGTCGCGATGCGCTCGTTCGCGTGCGCGGCCTCGATCCGCTCGTCGGGCAGCGGCGCGACATCGGCCTGTTCGGGCAGATCGTCCGACATTGTCGTCTCGCGATGACGGCGGAGGCGGTCGTAACACAGATTGAGCGTCACGCGATGCAGCCACGTATCGAAGCGCGCCTCGCCGCGCCGCCACTTCGGCGCGATATTCCAGATGCGCAGGAACGCTTCCTGAGCCACGTCGTCGGCCTCGTCACGGTCGCCGAGCATCCGGGCCGCGAGCGCGACGATGCGCGGGAGCTTCCTCGCGACGATCTCGCGGATGGCTCCCGGTTCCCGATTGCCGACGCGGGCAATGAGCGCGGTGTCCGGATCTTCTTCTTTCAATGTGTTGTCGGGTGTCGGATCGCCCGGACGCTGGGCGGGTTATCGCGTTGTTACGCATGCTCAGTAAACGACGACCGGCCCGCGATAGTAGACAGGGTGCGCCGGATACACGACGCATCCGGCGAGCATCACGGCGACGAGCCCCGCTGCGATCAATGCTTTCATCATGATGGGCTGCCTCGATGCGAACGTGGTGCGGCTCATGCCCAATGCCCTTCGACCCAGCGCCAGTTCGGACCGTGCTGCACCCAATGTCCCGGTATCCAGCGATAACCCGTGCGCACCGGCCGCCAGTGGCCCGGCGCCCAGACATAGCCGCCGCGATCCCAGCGCCAGTGGCCCGGATCCCATGCATAACCCGCGCGCGGCGGCGGAGGCGCTTCGACGCGCGGCGCGGGCGGCGCGGCGGGCGCGACGATGATGGCCTGCGCGTCGGCAGGCGTGCTGTGCAGCGCGGCGAACGAAACCGCGACGACCGGCGCGAGCACGGCGGCCGAAAGCGCCGCGCGCAGCGGCGAAGATGTTTTTTTCATGACGTGTCTCGTCGTTTCAGGTTGCGACGAGAACTTGAACGGCGCAGCGGAGCGATTTCCGTCGCGCGTTTGACGGCGAATTTGTAACCGGGTCTTACGCGAACGCGTCGATGCCGGCGACCAGACGTTCGGCAAGGCGCGGCTGGCGCAATTGCTCCGTCCACCATTGCAGCGCGCGGCCTTCGTGATCGCCGCGCCACGCGACGTAAAGCACGTTCGGCTCGCGCGGATCGGCGGTTTCCTTCTCGACGAGTTCGCCGCGCGCAAGCAGCGATTGCACGCGATGCCCCGGCACCCAGCCCGTGCCGAGCCCTTGCCGCTGCGCGAGGATTTTCGCGCGCATCGTCGGCACGGCGAACGCGGCCTGTCCGCCGAGCACGCCGTATGCGCGCCCCGCCGAGCGCGACGAATCCGCGACGACGACCGCCCGATGCGCCGCGATCTGATCGCGCTTGAGCGGCCCGTTCAACGTCGCGAGCGGATGGCGCGGCGACACCGCGAACACCCACTGCATCACGCCGAGCTCGAACCAGCGCAGGCCGGGAATCGCCGGCGGCTCGTTGGTCGCGCCGACGATCAGATCCGCGCGGCCGTCGCGCAACGCTTCCCAGGTGCCGCTCAGCACTTCGTGGGTGATGCGCAGCGCGACGCCGGAATCGAGCGCATCGAATGCCTGCACGACCGGCAGCAGCGTCTCGAATTCGAGGATCTCGTCGCAGACGATCCACAGCCGGTCTTCCCAGCCGCTCGCGATCTGCTTCACGCGCTGCGCGAGACGCGACACGTCGAGCATCAGGCGCGATGCCTCGTCGGCGAGAAGATGGCCGGCGGGCGTCAGTTGCAGACGATAGCGGCGCCGGTCGAAGAGCAGCGCGTCGAAGCGCGTTTCCAATTGGCGCGCGGCATGCGATACCGTCGACGGCGCCTTGCCGAGGCGCGCCGCCGCGCGCGAAAGGCTGCCGGTTTCGCGGATCGCGTCGAGCAGCGAGAGTTCTTCCTCTGACAACATGTTCGACTCCATCGAACGAGTTCATCGTCCGGATCGTACGGCAAAAGCGGCGTGGCGGATCAACATGAGCGTCATCGGGATAAACCCAACCTTCGATGGAGCTGAACGATGAACGCCTTCCTTCACACGATGCGCCGCGCCGCCAGCGTGCTTCTGGCCGCCGCCGCCCTGCAACCGGCCGCGCATGCCGCGAACACGCCGCGCGCACCCCAGCCCGCCGTCGCCGCGAGCGCGATCCAGTCCCGCACGATCGATGCGAACGGCGTCGACATTCACTATCTGCAGGCCGGACAGGGCGACGCGACGCCCGTCGTGCTGCTGCACGGGTATACGGAAACCAGCCGCATGTGGCAGCCGCTGATGACGCGTCTCGCGGGCGAGCGCGTCGTGATTGCGCCCGATCTGCCGGGCGCGGGCGGCTCGGCGATGCCGTCGTCCGGCTACGACAAGAAAACGCTCGCGCAAGACATTCATGCGATGGTTCAAAAGCTCGGCTATCGCAAGGTGAAGCTCGTCGGGCACGACATCGGCCTGATGGTCGCGTATGCATACGCGGCGCAATATCCCGACGAAGTGGACAGCATCGTGCTGATGGACGCGTTCCTGCCCGGCGTCGGCGACTGGCAGAAAGTCTGGCTCCTGCGCGACAAATGGCACTTCAACTTCTATGGCGACACGCCGGAGAAACTCGTGCGCGGCCGCGAGCGCGTCTTCTTCGAGCACTTCTGGAACGACTTCGCCGCCGATGCCGCGCATTCGGTGAGCGAGGCCGATCGCCGTTACTATTCGGCCCAATACGCGCGCAACGGCCGCATGCGCGCGGGCTTCGAGTATTTCCATGCGTTCCCGCAGGACGCGAACGATTTCGCCGCCTTCGCCAAAACGCCGCTCGCGATGCCGATGCTCGTGCTCACCGGCGAACGCGCGTCGGGCACGTTCCTGATCGATCAGGCGAAGCTCGTCGCGACGAACGTGCAGGGCGTGGTCGTGCCGGGCGCGGGCCACTGGCTGATGGAAGAAGCGCCGGACGCGACGATGACGCAACTCGTGCGCTTCATCGGCGCGCCTTCATCCAACTGAGATGCATCGAGGCCGTGGCGCGTGTCTTGCGCCGCGGCATTCAAGGAGAATGGAAATGGGACTTCTCGTCGACGGAAAATGGCAGGACAAATGGTACGAAACGGCGTCCACGGGCGGGCGCTTCGTGCGCAAGGACGCTGCGTTTCGCAACTGGGTGACGGCCGATGGCGCGCCGGGGCCGAGCGGCGAGGGCGGCTTCAAGGCCGAAGCCGGGCGCTATCACCTGTATGTGAGCCTCGCGTGCCCGTGGGCGCATCGCACGCTCATCGTGCGCGCGCTGAAGGGGCTGGAAGAGATGATCGACGTATCGGTCGTGAACTGGCTGATGCTGGAAAACGGCTGGACTTTCGACGACGCTCCGGGCGTCGTGCCCGACAGAATCAACGGCGCGCGCTATCTGCATCAGGTCTACACGGCAGCCGATCCGCGTTACAGCGGCCGCGTGACCGTGCCGATCCTGTGGGACAAGGTGCGCGGGACGATCGTCAACAACGAGTCGTCGGAGATCATCCGGATGCTGAATTCCGCGTTCGACGGCATCGGCGCGAAACCGGGCGATTACTATCCGCGTGAGCTGCGGGAAGAGATCGATGCACTCAACGCGCGCATCTACGACACGGTCAATAACGGCGTCTACAAGGCGGGCTTCGCGACGACGCAAGCCGCCTACGAGGAAGCGGTGACGCCGCTCTTCGACACGCTCGATTTTCTCGAAGAGCGCCTGAGCACGCGCCGCTATCTGACGGGCGAGCGCTTCACCGAAGCGGACATTCGCCTTTTCACGACGCTCGTGCGTTTCGACGCGGTGTATGTCGGCCACTTCAAGTGCAATCTGCGGCGCATCGTGGATTATCCGCATCTCTCGAAGTACGCGCGCGAGATTTACCGGATGCCGGGCGTCGCGGCGACGGTGAACTTCGAGCACATCAAGCGGCACTACTACGAGAGCCATCGGACGATCAATCCGACGGGCATCGTGCCCGCCGGACCGGTGCTCGATTTCGACGCGGCCTAGTCGTATCGGTACACGCCGCGCTTCGTCTTGCGCCCGAGACGCCCCGCCGACACGAGCTCGCGCAACAGCGGACACGCGCGGTATTTCGAATCGCCGAAGTCCTTGAGGAACACGTCCATCACCGAGAGGCACACGTCCAGGCCGATCAGGTCCGCGAGCGCGAGCGGGCCGATCGGATGATTCGCGCCGAGCTTCATGCCCGCGTCGATTTCCTCCGCGCTCGCGACGCCCTCGTAGAGCACGTAGAACGCTTCGTTGATCATCGGCACGAGAATGCGGTTGACGACGAAGCCCGGCGAGTTGCGCACGCCGATCGGCGATTTGTCGAGCTTCTCGGTGAGTTCGCGCACGGCGGACGCGGTTTCGTCGCTCGTCTGCACGCCGCGAATCACTTCGACGAGTTGCAGCAGCGGCACCGGATTGAAGAAGTGCATGCCGATGAAGCGCTCGGGCGTGGCGAGCGTCGCGGCTAGCGCGGTGATCGAGATCGACGACGTGTTCGACGCGATGATCGCATCGGCGCGCGCGGCGCCTTCGATCTGCTTCAGGATGCGATTCTTCAGCTCGACGTTCTCCGTCGCGGCTTCGATCACGATGTCGGCTTCGGAAAGGCGCGCGTAATCGGTCGAGGTCTCGATGCGCTTCAACGCTGCATCGCGCGCCGACGCCTCCAGCTTGTCCTTCGATACGAGCCGCTCCAGGCTGCCCGTGAGCGCGGCGACGCCCTTGGCGAGCGCGGCGTCGGTGACGTCGATCAGCACCACTTTGAAGCCCGCGACGGCCGCGACCTGCGCGATGCCGTTGCCCATGGTTCCCGCGCCGACGATGCCGACGGTCTGAATGGTCATGTCCTGCTCCTCCTTGATCTGCGCCGGCGCGAGCGGCCGGCAAAACGGAAATGGTCGAAAGCGCGCACGGCGCGTCCAGGGACGATTCTAACCAGCGACGCGGGCCGCGACGTTACCCGAAAGCCGTCAAATCTCGCGGCGCAATGCCGTTTGCATGACAGAAGGCAGCGTAGCGGTCCCAGCCGCTTCGCCAGTTTTCGGCGGCGAGCACCTGTCCTTCGTCGTTCACGAAGAGCAGTTCGCCCTGGATGATGTTGAGCGTGACGATATCCGCGCTGCCCGAAACCGCCGGCAGCGCTTCGGGCGTGTGGCTCGATCCGGCCGTTTCGTACACGATGCTTCCCGGCTCCGCGATCCAGTCGTGCTCGCGATACTTCCAGCGTCCCTCGACCGTATAGACGATCACCGTTCCCGTATGGCGATGCCGCGGCATCTGCCCTTTGGCAGGCGCCTTCATGAGCGCGATGACCTCGCCGCGGATCGGGTCGAGCTTGAAATACTTGACGAGCACGCGCGCGCTGTACGGCGTGAACGGCACCCACGGCAGGTCCGCGTCGTTGAGGCAAGTGGTCTGGATCTGTTCGAACAGCATGGTGTCGGCTCCTGGCATTCAGCAGTGCATTGTAGGCAGTGCGGAGCCCGGCGAACATCGGCCGAACGGACGACCCCTTCGTCCGAGCCGGATCGTCCGGTATCTGCTATCGTCCCGCCATGCCAACCATCATCACCGTATCCAATCTGTCCAAGACCTACGGGTCGGGCTTCCGCGCGCTCAAGGACGTGAACCTGGAGATCCGGCGCGGCGAGATTTTCGCGCTGCTCGGCCCGAACGGGGCGGGCAAGACGACGCTCATCAGCACCGTGTGCGGCATCGTGAATCCGAGCGCGGGCAAGGTCACCGTCGCCGGGCACGATATCCTCACGGATTATCGCGCCGCGCGCGCGATGATCGGCCTCGTGCCGCAGGAACTTACCACCGACGCCTTCGAAACCGTCTGGGCGACCGTGTCGTTCAGCCGCGGCCTGTTCGGCCGGCCGAAGAATCCGGCGCATATCGAGAAGGTGCTGAAGTCGCTCTCGCTCTGGAGCAAGAAGGACAACAAGATCATGACGCTGTCGGGCGGCATGAAGCGGCGCGTCCTGATTGCGAAGGCGCTCGCGCACGAACCCGAAATCCTCTTTCTCGACGAGCCCACCGCGGGCGTCGATGTCGAACTGCGCCGCGACATGTGGGACCTCGTGCGCGAGCTGCAGAGCAACGGCGTGACCATCATCCTGACGACGCATTACATCGAGGAAGCGGAGGAGATGGCGGACCGCATCGGCGTCATCAATCGCGGGGAGATCGTGCTCGTCGAGGAGAAGCGCGAACTGATGCGCAAGCTCGGGCAGAAGAAGCTCACGCTGCAACTCGAACATCCGCTCGCGGAAATCCCCGGCGCGCTTCAGCCCTACGGCCTCACGCGTTCAGCGGACGGCGCCGAGCTCACGTACACGTATGACGCGCACGACGAGCCGGGCCGCATCATCGCGCTGCTGCGCCACGTCGACGAAGCCGGCGTGCGTTTCAAGGATCTGCAAACGACGCAAAGCTCGCTCGAAGACATTTTCGTGAGCCTCGTCAGGGAAACCAAATGAATCTATACGCCGTTCGCGCGATCTACCGTTTCGAGATGGCGCGCGCCGGACGCACGCTGATGCAGAGCATCGTGTCGCCGGTCATTTCCACCTCGCTTTACTTCGTCGTCTTCGGCGCGGCCATCGGCTCGCGCATTCCGGAAGTCGATGGCATCAGCTATGGCGCGTTCATCGTGCCGGGCCTCGTGATGTTGTCGCTGCTGACGCAGAGCATCGCCAACGCGTCTTTCGGCATCTATTTTCCGAAGTTCACCGGGACGATCTACGAGCTGTTGTCCGCGCCGGTGTCGTACTTCGAGCTCGTCCTGAGCTACGTGGGCGCGGCGGCGACCAAATCCGTGATCCTCGGCCTGATCATTCTTCTGACCGCACGATTATTCGTGCCGCTCAGAATCGATCATCCTGTCTGGATGATCGTGTTTCTGCTGCTCACGTCGGTGACGTTCAGCCTGCTCGGGTTCATCATCGGCGTATGGGCGGACGGCTTCGAGAAGCTGCAGATCATTCCGCTCCTGATCGTCACGCCGCTCACGTTTCTCGGCGGCAGCTTCTATTCGATCAACATCCTGCCGCCGTTCTGGAAGACCGTCGCGCTGTTCAATCCGGTCGTCTATCTGATCAGCGGCTTTCGCTGGAGCTTTTACGGACTCGCCGATGTCCAGGTTGGCGTGAGTTTCGGCATGACGCTGGTCTTTCTTGCGGTGTTCGTCGCGATCGTCGCGTGGATCTTCAAGACGGGATACCGGCTTAAAACCTAGCACGGCGCGGCACGAGGGCGTTCATCGGATGAAAATCATGAGACGCACGAAGCGGAGTTTTCTCGGTGTGATGGCGGCCGCGTTCGCGGGCGGTGGCGCGCGTTCCGCGCCCGCCAGATCCTACGAGATCGATCACAGCAGCGCCGACTGGCGTCGACGTCTGTCCGCCGAGCAATTCCGCGTGCTCAGGCGCGGCGGCACCGAGCCGCCGTTCGCGAGTCCGCTGCTCAAGGAGCACCGTGACGGCACGTATGGATGCGCCGGGTGCGGGCTCGCGCTATTCTCATCGTCGGCGAAGTTCGACAGCGGCACCGGCTGGCCGAGCTTCTGGAAACCGCTCGACGGCGCCGTCGCGATGCACGCCGACGCGACCGGCCACATGCGCAACGAGGTGCATTGCCGGCGCTGCGGCGGGCATCTCGGCCATGTCTTCGACGACGGGCCGAAGCCCACGGGCCTGCGCTACTGCATGAACGGCGCGGCGCTCGAATTTCTTCACGATGAAGCCTGACATCGCGCATCCATCCACTTTTCTCACGACTTTCTCATGAACGCACCCGAACTCAAGCTCGATCGCGCGAAGACGGCGCTCGTGCTGATCGATCTGCAGGCGGGCATCGCCGCCTTGCCCGTGCAACCTCACGATGCCGCGAGCGTGCTCGCCAACGCGCGCGCGCTCGCCGATCGCTTTCGTGCGCTCGGCGCGCCCGTCGTGCTCGTCAAGGTGGCGTTCCCGAACGGCCCCGGCGGACTGCGCCCGATCACCGACGCGGGGCAGGCGCAGGAAGCGCCGGAGCCCGCGGGCTGGAGCGAGCTGTGCGCGGAACTGGACGTGCAGGCGTCGGATATCGTCGTCACCAAGCGGCAATGGGGCGCGTTCTACAACACGGACCTCGACTCGCACTTGCGCCGGCGCGGCATCGACACGATCGTGCTGGGCGGCATCGCGACGGCCATCGGCGTGGATTCGACCGCGCGCGGCGCGCACGAGCGCGGTTATCAGCAAATCTTCGTCGAGGACGCGATGAGCGATCTGCACGCCGACACGCACGAATCGGCTTGCCGAAGCATCTTTCCGCGCATCGGGCGCATCCGTTCGACGGAGCAGGTGCTGGCGGCGCTGGCATAGCGGCGCGCGTCGCCTATCCTGTACCGTACGTCCGATATCGACGGACGCGAGAGGTGCGGTGATGGCGGCCATTCCGAAAGTAGCGATCGCGTGCCAGGGTGGCGGCAGCCATGCGGCGTTCGCCGCGGGCGTGCTAGAACGGCTGCTCAGCGACGAGTGCTTCAACCGCTTCGAACTCGTGGCGCTGTCCGGAACCTCGGGCGGCGCGATGTGCAGCGCGCTCGCGTGGGCGGGCCTGCTGCTCGACGGCCCCGCCGACGCCCGGCGACGTCTCGCCGGTTTCTGGAAGGATCTGGAGGCGCGCGACGGCCCGGATATCTTCGCCAATGCGCTCGGAACGTGGTACGCGCGGCTGCCCGTCAACGCGGAAATCAGCCCGTATCTGTATCCGCCGGTCGCCGAGGAGCGCCTGCGCGAACTGCTCGACAAGCATCTGCCGTTCGCGTCGCTGCCGACGGAGCCGGCGCGGCGCGCGCGGCCCACGCTGCTCGTCGGCGCGACCGACGTGCAAACCGGCGACCGCGTGATCTTCCCCGGCGACACGCTCGATCAGGACCGGCTGGTTGCATCGGCCGCGGTGCCGCCGCTGTATCGCGCGGTCGCGGCCGACGGCCGCATGTGCTGGGACGGCCTCTTCAGCAGCAATCCGCCGGTGCGCGAATTCACCGATTTCGCCATCGACATGCGGCCCGACGAAATCTGGGTCGTGCAGATCAATCCGCAATATCGACGCGAGTTGCCTGAATCGATGAACGAGATCATCGACCGGCGCAACGAACTGTCCGGCAATCTTGCGCTCGGGCAGGAGCTTTACTTCACGACGCGCGTGAACGAGCTGCTGAAGGCCGACGAATCGCTCGCCAAGCGCTACAAACCGATCAAGGTGCGCGTCGTGCAGATGCATCTCGATGCGAAGGATTATCCGGGGCCACTCGATTACGCATCTAAGCTGGATCGCAATCCGGCGCTGATCCACGCGCTGATCCGCAAGGGGCGCGAGCGCGCGGAATGGTTCTTCGACGCGCGCTCCGACTGGCCGAGGGAAGGCACGGCCCCGCACAAGAGCGTCTACGCGACGACGCCGGCTGCGGTATCGGCGAAAGCGTAAGGAAAGATTCGCAGTCCGAGATAGTCGAGCGAATGTTTTATCGTTTAGGAAAAATCTGGTGGTGCCGGCTCAGGCGATCCCCTATTTTTGAGTGACTCGCTGGCGGGACCCCGCCTGCCAGTCCGAGAGCGTCCGTTCATCCCCGTGTCCGGACGCCGCGCTTATCCCCGAGCGCTGGACGCGCGGTGCCTCCGCGCCGCGCGTCCCTTTTTTCCATGCTGTCACGGCGACGTCATGCCGGCGTCGAAGCCACCAGCCGAACCCGTGTGATCTCGGACGGCGCGCCCAGCCGTTTCGGCGGTCCCCAGTAGCCGGTGCCCCGGCTCGTATAGACCCACAGCCCGCCGACCTTCTCCAGCCCTGCGACGAACGGCTGCTGCAGGCGCACGAAGAAATTCCATGGCAGGAACTGGCCGCCGTGCGTGTGTCCCGAGAGTTGCAACGTGAAGCCCGCTTCGGCTGCCGCCGTGGCGCTGCGGGGCTGGTGGGCGAGCAGCACGCGCACGGTGGCGTCGTCGGGGGCGCCGCTGATCGCCTTGGCGGGATCGCTGCGATGCGCGGGATCGAAACTGCCCGCGCTGAAATCCGTGACGCCCGCAATCACGGCTCGCGCGCCGTCGTGATCCAGCACGACATGCTGATTGAGCAGCACGGTCAGGCCGAGACGGCGGAATTCGGCGATCCACTTGTCCGCACCCGAGTAATACTCGTGATTGCCGGTGACGAGAAACGCGCCATGCCGCGCGGTGAGGCCCGCGAGCGGGCGCGTGTGATCGGCGAGATTCGGCACGGTGCCGTCGACGACATCGCCCGTCACCGCGATCAGATCGGGTTCGAGCCCGTTCACGGCCGCGACGATCCGTTCCACATAGTGACGTTTGATCGTCGGTCCGACGTGGATGTCGCTGATCTGCACGATCGTGAAGCCGACGAGTGCGGCCGGCAGATCGGCGATGGGCACATCCACGCTCACGACCGGCGCGCGCCGCCGCGCGTTGTAGAAGCCGATCGCGGAGAGCAGCACGGCGAAGAGCGGCACGGCGAGCGCGCTATACGCGACGAGCGCCGGTGAGCCTACGGGTACGCCGCGCAGCCAGTCGACGAGATGCACGAAGAACAGCATCACATCGCGCGCGAAGGTCAACAGCAGCAGCGACGAGAAAAACCCGAGCGCGGTCAGCCCGAGCCAGGCGAGGCGGTCCGCCAGCGACTGCGGTTCGATCTGGCGTGCCGCCATGCCGAGCGGAATGACGATGACCGATGCCGCGAGCAAAACAGCAGCCAGCACTTTGAGCGGCAGGCCGACCGGCGCGTCCGGAATGAGCCGCACGCCGACATAGAGATGAAACAGAACGCCGATGCCGATGAAGCGGAGGAAGAAAGCCGAGCGTCGCATAGCGCCCCTGGAAGGATCGAAGAAGCGGCGAGAAGAGGGAGCGGTGTGCGCCCGGGCCGGATATGGCGCTGATTTTACCGGTTAGACGCCGGGCGCGCTTTCGACCGTTTCAGGCAAGAGGCCAAGTCGTAACATATCGTGTGATGAGTTGGAATCGAGCGGAGGCGCGCGGTATAACTATCCGGCCTCGCCCACGATCGCGAGGTCTTGCGAATGAAATAATCTGCACAACAAATTTAGTTCGAGGAATGATGCAATGAACCTGAAACTCTCTGCGATTTCGATTCTCTGCGCATCGGCAATCGTTGCGTCGATGGGCTTCGCCATGGCCCAGAACGCGCCACTCGCGAAGTCGGCTCAGGAGATCGTCGGCCAGGCCGAGCCGATTCACGTCCAGGCGACCATCGTGGGCATCGACGCCGCCAACCGGACGCTGACCGTGCGTGGCCCGCGCGGCGACGCGCTGGTGCTCGTGAATAAGGAAGTCACCAACTTCGACAAGCTGCACATCGGCGATCGCGTCGACGTGCTCTACAAGAATGCGTTGCTGGTGAGTGCAGAGAAGGTGAAGAGCAACGGCACGCGCGCGCGTACGGATACGACGACCTATCAGCCGACGTCGGGCGCGAACGGCACCACGGGCTTCGATGCGACGCGTCAGGTCGAAGTCATCGCGACGGTCGAGAGCGTCAACAACAAGAAGCGCACGATCGCGTTGCGCGGCCCGTGGCGTACCGAGACGTTTGATCTGACGCCGGATATCGCAGCGGAGAAGCTGAAGAAGGGCGACACGATCCACGCGGTTTTCGTCTCGGCGACGGCGGTGCAAGTGACCCCGGCAAGCGCTGCGAACTGAGTCGGCGAGACCTCGAAGAAAAGCCTCGGCACGCGCGTGCCGAGGCCTTTTGACTTTCACATGCCTGATCGCGCGATCAGACGGCCATGCAGAGATACTTGATGACGACGTAGTCGTCGATGCCGTAGTGCGAGCCTTCGCGGCCGAGGCCCGACTGCTTCACGCCGCCGAACGGCGCGACTTCGTTGGAGATCAGCCCGGTGTTGATGCCGACCATGCCGTACTCCAGCGCTTCGGCCACGCGCCAGATGCGGCCGATGTCGCGGCTATAGAAGTACGCGGCGAGGCCGAACTCGGTGTCGTTGGCGAGGCGCACGACTTCGTCATCGGACGAGAATTTGAAGATCGGCGCGAGCGGACCGAAGGTTTCTTCCTTCGCCACTTTCATGGCGGGCGTGACGTCGGCAAGCACGGTCGGCTCGAAGAAGCCGTGACCGAGCGCGTGACGCTTGCCGCCGGCGACGAGCGTCGCGCCTTTCGCGAGCGCATCCTCGATGTGCGATTCGACCTTCTTCACGGCCGCTTCGTTGATGAGCGGCCCGAGCGCCACGCCGCTTTCCGTGCCGTGTCCGACCTTCATCTTGCCGACCGCTGCGGCGAGCTTTTGCGCGAACGCATCGTAGACGCGCTCGTGCACGTAGAAGCGATTCGTGCAGACGCAGGTTTGTCCGCTGTTGCGATACTTCGATGCGATCGCGCCTTCAACCGCCGCGTCGAGATCGGCATCGTCGAATACGATGAACGGTGCGTTGCCGCCGAGTTCGAGCGATACCTTCTTGACGGTCGGTGCGCTCTGCGCCATCAGCAGACGGCCCACGGCGGTCGAGCCGGTGAACGACAGCTTGCGCACGATCGGGTTGCCCGTCATCTCTGCGCCGATGGCTTTCGGGTCGCCCGTGACGATCGACAGCACGCCTTTCGGCACGCCAGCGCGTTCGGCGAGGACCGCCATCGCGAGTGCGGAGAACGGCGTCGCTTCAGCGGGCTTCACGACGATCGGGCAACCGGCGGCGAGCGCCGGTCCGACCTTGCGCGTGATCATCGCGGCGGGGAAGTTCCACGGCGTGATCGCGGCGCACACGCCGATCGGCTCCTTCGTGACGACGATGCGCTTGTCGGCGGCGGGGGAGGCGAGGGTATCTCCGGCGACGCGCTTGCCTTCTTCCGCGAACCATTCGATGAACGAGGCGGCGTAGGCGATCTCGCCTTTTGCCTCGGCGAGCGGCTTGCCTTGTTCGGTCGTGAGGATGAGCGCCAGATCGTCGGCGTTGGCCGTCATCAGGTCGAACCAGCGGCGCAGGATGATCGCGCGGTCTTTGGCGGTCTTGTTGCGCCATGCTGGCCAGGCGGCGTTTGCGGCGTCGATAGCGCGGCGGGTTTCGGTTGCTCCCATCTTCGGCACGGTGCCGAGGGTTTCGCCGGTTGCGGGGTTCACGACGGGGAAGGTCGCCTTGTCGTCGGCGTGTTGCCATTCACCGTCGATGTAGGCTTCGTGACGCAGGAGCGTCGGGTCCTTCAGTTGGTTCTTTATGCTCATGTTTGCTCGTGTCCTTTGGGTTGTGTCGGTAAGAAAAAATCAGACCGCAACCCCAACGGTTTCCGTCAGCACATCTTCCAGAATGCCGACGGCTTCCTCGAAAACCTGCTCCTGAATGGTGAGCGGAAACAGAAACCGCACGACGTTCGAATAGACACCGCACACGAGCAGCAACAACCCACGCTCCAGCGCACGCGTCTGCACGAGTTTGGCGAAGGCCGCATCCGCATCATGCGAACCGGGCTTGCAGAACTCCACAGCAATCATCGCGCCGGGCCCGCGCACATCGGCGATCTGCGGCACCTCGCCCTTGAGCGCTTCGAGCTTTGCCTTGAGCTTGTCGCCGAACACCGTCGCGCGCTCGCAGAGCTTTTCATCGTCGATGATATCGAGCACCGCATGCGCCGCCGCCACCGCGAGCGGATTGCCCGCATACGTGCCGCCGAGACCGCCCGGCGCGGCTGCGTCCATGATCTCCGCGCGCCCGACGACGCCCGACAGCGGCATGCCGCCCGCGAGCGATTTGGCGATCGTCATGAGATCGGGCACGACGTCGTAATGTTCCATCGCGAAAAGCTTGCCGGTGCGCGCGAAGCCGGTCTGCACTTCATCGGCGATGAGCAGGATGCCGTGTGTGTCGCAGATCTTGCGCAGTCCGCGCACGAACTCGACAGGCGCCGGATTGAAGCCGCCTTCGCCCTGAACCGGCTCGAAGATGATCGCCGCGACGCGCGTCGCCTCGATATCCGCCTTGAACAGATGTTCGATCGCGCGCAGCGAATCGTCCACCGACACGCCGTGCAGCGCATTCGGGAACGGCGCGTGATAGACGTCCGACGGGAACGGCCCGAAGCCGATCTTGTACGGCGCGACCTTGCCGGTGAGCGCCATGCCCATCAGCGTGCGGCCGTGGAATCCGCCCGTGAACGCGATCACGCCCGGACGGCCCGTCGCCACGCGCGCGATTTTCACTGCGTTCTCGACGGCTTCCGCGCCGGTGGTGAAAAACGCGGCCTTTTTCGCGTGCGAGCCCGGCGCGCGGGCGCTGATCTTCTCGGCAAGCGACACATACGACTCGTACGGCACGATCTGATACGCGGTGTGCGTGAAGCAGTCGAGTTGCGCGCGGATCGCCTCGACGATCTTCGGATGACGATGCCCCGTGTTGCACACCGCGATGCCCGCCGCGAAATCGATGAAGCGGCGGCCCTCGACGTCCCACAGTTCCGCGTTTTCGGCGCGCGCCGCGTAGAAGTCGCACATCACGCCGACGCCGCGCGGGGTCGCGGCATTCTTGCGGGCGTGCAGATCGGCGTTCTTGAGGGGGGTGCTCACAGGAATCTCCTTCGCGCGAGAGCGCATGTCGATGGTGGCCGTGTCGGCCGACTGAATTTATAGATGACTATAATAAGATTTGGCCCTCAGGTTCAGAGCCATTTCAATAAATCTATAGGAGCCAATTCGATGACCACGCGCGCAAGCGTGCTTTCCGACTGGCTCGCGCAACGCATCGACCGCACGAATGGGCAGCCGATCTACCGTCAGTTGCATCGGCTGTTGCAGCAGGCGATCCTCACGCGCGAGCTCGCGGCGGGCGCGAAAGTTCCGTCGTCGCGGCTGCTGGCGGCGGAACTCGGCGTCGGGCGGAACACGGTGACGCAGGTGTACGAGCAACTCGCGCTCGAAGGCTACGTGTCGTCGGCGACGGGGCGCGGCACCTTCGTCGCGGACAGCACGCCCGACGACATCCTGTTCGACGACGCGCCGCTCGCCGCCGCCGCGCAACTGGACACGCAATCGACGCTCTCGGCGCGCGGCGCGCGGCTGATTTCCGGTGCGGGCGTCTCGAAGCGCCAGGGCGGCGCGTTCATGCCGGGCGTGCCGGATGTGTCGCGTTTTCCGTCGCGCGTGTGGAACCGCCTGCACGCGAAATACTGGCGCAGGCCGCTGCCCGATCTGCTCACTTACGCGCCCGGCGGCGGCCACGCGGGCTTGCGCAACGCGCTCGCGCACTATCTGCGTACGTCGCGTTCGGTGCGTTGCATGCCGGAACAGATCATCGTGACGACGGGCATCCATCAGTCGATCGATCTCGCCGCGCGCCTGCTCGCGGACGCCGGCGATACGATCTGGACCGAAGACCCGTGCTACTGGGGCGTGCGCAGCGTGCTGCAGGTTTCGGGACTCGATCTCAAGGCGATTCCTGCCGACGCCGAAGGCATCGCGCCGACGCCCGCCGATCTCGCATCGCCGCCGAAGCTGATGCTGGTCACGCCGTCGCATCAGTATCCGCTCGGCATGGTGATGAGTCTCGCGCGCCGCCGCATGCTGCTCGAATACGCGCGTCAGCATCGCTGCTGGATCGTCGAGGATGATTACGACAGCGAGTTCCGCTATGGGAGCCGGCCGCTTGCGTCGCTGCAGGGGATGGATACGGCGGGGCAGGTGATTTACGTCGGGAGTTTCGGGAAGACGCTGTTTCCGGGGCTGCGCATCGGATATATCGTCGTGCCGGAGGCGCTCGCGGCGAGTTTCGCCACGGCGAGCGCTGAGTTGTATCGGGAAGGGCAGCTGCTGCAGCAGGCGGTGCTCGCGGAGTTCATCGAGCAGGGGCATTTCACGTCGCATATCCGGCGTATGCGCGCGCTTTACGGACAGCGTCGTGATACGTTGCTGGCGACCATCGCGGCGCGTTATGGCGACACGCTCGCGATCGCCGGGGGCGATGCCGGATTGCATCTCGTGCTCAAGTTGCCCGAAGGTGTCGATGATCGCGCGGTCGCTGCTGCGGCGCTGGAAGAAGATATCGTGGTGCGGCCGCTGTCGGGGTATTACGCGCATCGGCCGGATGCGGAATCCGGCTTGCTGATCGGCTATGCGTGCGTGCCGGATGAGGAGATTGGGTTGGCGTTTGGGAAGCTTGCGGGGGTGATTGATGGGTTTTTGGGGTGAAGAGGTGGAAAGTGTAGCTGAAGCGATTTTGCGTCGGGGGGGGGCTGAACGAACTACTGGCCAAGGATCGCGTCGTCCGCTATCGCTCGGAGACGGAAGCATTGCTATTATTCTCGCTCGCAGCCAACAAAGCGCCAATCCAGCGCATCAACAACATGAATCTGCAAACAAACATTCCCGATACACTCTGGGGCGCAATACACGTTGCATACGAAGCAAAGAATTATTCTCATGCCGTACTCGAAGCGACCTATCTCATCAGTAGCTTGCTCCGCGAGCGTGCCGGTGTGGACGGCGATGGGTCGTCGCTGATTGGCCAAGCTTTGGGCGGCGAGAATCCGAAGCTTCGACTAAATGCGCTGCAAACTGAATCTGAAAGGAACGTCCAGAAGGGCTACGAGCAAATTCTGCGTGGGGTCTACGTCGGTATTCGAAACCCTCGTAGTCATGAACCAACCCAAGATAACAAAGAAACGGCTGACGCGATTATCTGCTTTTTAGGACACATCGTTACACTGCTGAGTGCATCGAAGGACGTGTTTACCATCGAATCCTTCATGGAGAAAGTTCTCGATTCCGAGTTTGTGGAGTCAGCACGCTATGCTGAACTGCTGGTCGCAGAAATACCTACGCTAAGGCTGACCGAGGCGATAACAGCGCTCTTCAAGGAGCGGCGCGATGTCGACCCACGAAAGTTTCGCTACCTAATTCGGTCATTACTCGACGCACTCTCTCCGACGCAGGTGAACAACTATCTTGCAGTGGTGTCCGAGGAGTTGCGGACCGCCACGGAAGACGTTGCAATTCGCACGGCGTTGCAACTTTTGAAGCCGGAATTGTGGCAAAACCTACAAGAACTGCCACGCCTGCGCATCGAAAATAAGTTGATTGCAGGCATCAAGGCTGGCGAGGTTATGCGATCCGGCAAGACAACATCGCCACTGGCCACTTGGTCTAATAATTACATCCCGCAGTTCACACTTCGCGTCGAGGCGGCGCGAGCAATCTTGAACCGACTGGAATCGTCGCAAGCATCTGCCCGACTATTCGCGGTCAAGTTTTTCTTCAGCCGCCTTGATGACATCATGCTGGACGCGCCGCATATAACCAGAGCCGTCCGCGCAATCGCAAATGCTGTCAAGAACGATGAGGAGCAGATACGGAGTCACGTCATCAGTTACGTGACGAACTTGAACTCCGATTGGCAAACGCGTCTCGCAGAGGCATTGAGCAGTGAGACAGACCTGGATAATCCAGCGGTCCTGCTAACCGATGGAACTCCTTTCTTGTCATCGCCCGCGAACGATGGAGACGACATTCCGTTCTAGACACTAGCTCAGCATGCTTGCATCTCTGGGACACTACTGGAACAATCCGCCTGCAACAACCCAGTCAGAGAGCAGCGTCCTACGCGTCGAGGCCCATGCCACAAGGCTCTCACAACAGCAAAGGATCGTATCCGCCGTTTTCCACGCATCCGCATCATCTCCGCAAGGGCCTCTCCATGACGACTCCGTCCAACACAAACCTCACCGTCATCGCCGACCTCTCCGACGACGCCCCGTCGCTGCGCGCGATCCGCCACGACATCCACCGTCATCCGGAACTGTCCTACGAAGAGACGCGCACCGCGGCGCTCGTCGCCGAGCGGCTGGAAGAGTGGGGCTGGCAGGTCACGCGCGGAGTCGGCGGCACGGGCGTCGTCGGCGCCTTGAAAGCGGGCGATGGCGCGAAGAGCATCGGCCTGCGCGCCGACATGGACGCGCTGCCGATCATCGAGCAGACCGGCAAGCCCTACGCGAGCGAGACGCACGGCAAGATGCACGCATGCGGCCACGACGGTCACACGACGATGCTGCTCGGCGCCGCGCGCCATCTCGCGCGCACGCGGCGTTTCAACGGCACGGTGCATCTGTACTTTCAGCCGGCGGAAGAGCACGGCGTGCCGAGCGGCGCGCAGCAGATGATCGCGGAAGGCCTGTTCGAGCGCTTTCATTGCGATGCCGTGTTCGGCGTGCACAACCATCCCGGCGCGCAGCCGGGCACATTCCTGTTCCGCAAGGGGCCGTTCATGGCGGCGGGCGATCAGGTGTCGATCGTGATCGAAGGCGTCGGCGGGCACGCGGCGCGTCCGCATCTCTCGGTCGATCCGGTCGTGGTGACGGCGAGCATCGTGATGGCGCTGCAGACGATCGTCGCGCGCAATGTCGATCCGGCGCAGCCGGCCGTCGTCACGGTCGGCTCGATGCACGCGGGCACGGTCAACAACGTCATCCCGAACCGCGCGACGCTGGAACTGTCGGTACGTTCGTTCGACCCGCAGGTGCGCGAGCTGCTCAAGCGCCGCATCAAGGAACTGGTCGAAGCGCAGGCCGCGAGCTACGGCGCGACCGCGACGGTGAAGTATCTGGAAGGCTATCCGGTGGTCGTCAATTCGGACGCGGAGACGGAATTCGCGATTCGGGTGGCGCGCGAGCTGGTCGGCGAGCAGAACGTCGTCGCGCACGCGGATTTGCTGATGGGCAGCGAGGATTTCGCGTTCATGCTGCAGGCGCGGCCGGGCTCGTTCCTGCGTCTCGGCAACGGTGCGGGCGAGGACGGCTGCATGGTCCACAACCCGCATTACGATTTCAACGACAAAAATCTGCCGATCGGCGCGGCGTACTGGGCGAGGCTCGTCGAACGATTCCTCGCCTGATCGAAAGCCTTACGCCGGCAGCCTGAAACTCCCGATCGCCTCGCGCAGCACATCCACCTGATCCTTCAGCGAATGCGCAGCGGCGGCCGCCTCTTCGACGAGCGCGGCGTTCTGCTGCGTCACCTGATCCATCTCGACAACGGCGCGGTTCACCTGCTCGATGCCCGCGCTCTGCTCGCGCGACGCGTGGCTGATCTCGTCGAGAATCTCGTTCACGCGGCGCACCGACTGCACGATCTCGGTCATGGTCGAGCCCGCGTTCGTCACGAGCGACGCGCCTTGCTGCACCGTCTGCGTCGAGGTGTCGATGAGCGCCTTGATCTCCTTCGCCGCCGTCGCCGAGCGCTGCGCGAGGCTGCGCACTTCGGCCGCCACGACCGCGAAGCCGCGTCCCTGTTCGCCCGCGCGCGCCGCTTCGACGGCCGCATTGAGCGCGAGGATGTTGGTCTGGAACGCGATGCCGTCGATCACGCCGATGATGTCGCCGATCTGCTGCGAACTCGCGGTGATGCGCGTCATCGTGTCGATCACGTCGTCGACGACGCCGCTGCCGCGCGTCGCCACATCCGCCGCCTGCTCGGCGAGCCGCGCAGCCTGCGCGGCGCTGTCGGCATTGTTCTTCACGTTGGCGGTCATCTGATCCATGCTCGACGCGGTCTCTACGAGCGCCGCCGCCTGCTCTTCGGTGCGCTGCGAGAGATCGGTATTGCCCGCCGCGATTTCCGACGCGCCCACGTTGATGTTCTCGGTGCCGTTGCGCACGCGCGAAACGGTCTCGACGAGCCCGCGCTGCATCACGCTGAGCGCGTGCAGGAGGCTGGTCGTGTCGTTCGGATGGACGTCGACGGCGCTCGTCAGGTCGCCGCGCGCGATGCGATGCGCCGCGCCGACCGCAAGCTCCAGTTCGCCGCCGAGATTGCGCCGGATGCTGCGCAGAACGACGAGCATCGCCGCCGTCGCGATGCCGCCGAGCAGCGCCGTGATCGCGAGCCAGCGCAACGCGCTCGCGTAGAACGCGCTCTGCACGTCGTCCATATACATGCCCGTGACGAGATACCAGTCCCACTGCCCGAAGCGCTGCGAGTAGGAGAGCTTCGAAACCGGCTTGTCGCTGCCCGGCTTCGGCCAAAGATAGCTGATGTAGCCGCCGCCCGGCTGATCGCCCGCCTTGACGATATCGACGAACAGGCGATTGCCCGCCGGATCGGTATAGGACGACAGATCCTTCCCGTTCATGGCCGGCTTGATCGGGTGCATGACCATCGTCGGATGCGAATCGTTGATGGAGAGATAGCCGTCCGTGCCGTAACGGATCGCGCCGACCACTTCGAGCGCGCGTTTCTTCGCTTCGTCTTCAGTCAGCGTCTTGTTGGCTGCGAGCGCCGCGTAGTGCGCGGTGATGGCGTGCGCCTCGTTGACGAGGGTCTTCAGTTGCTCCTTGCGGTCGTCGATCATCGACGTGCGGTTCTGCCAGGCCCCGATGATCCCGATCGCGATCAAGCCGATCCACAGCACGGCGATCATCGAGCCGAGCTTTCTGTTCAACGTCATTCTGTTCATGTTGCGCCCGTCGCCTCTTTGCGTTGTCGGTTGCGACGGCGCATGCCGCCGCATGCCCGCTTTACGGCAGGCGCTGCGGCGGAATGTAGGGCGGGGAATACCCGTAGCGTCAGAGACGGCGGATCGGGTCCTTGTCGGGCGGCGCGTCGGGGTGCTGCGGCTCGTCCGGACGATGACCCGGCGAAGGCGGCGTGAGCGGATCGGCTTCCGGATCGCGGTTCGGGTCCGCGATGGGATCCGGAACGGGACTGGTCTGCATGTCGAATTTCATGGTGTCCCCCTGATGGGTGGATCGATGCTACGCGGATTCGTGCGCCGCCGGCATGTGCAGCGTGAAAGGCTGGCCCGGATGCGCGTCGCCGGTGTTCGAGAGTGCGGCCCGGGCGCGCGCGATGATCGCGTCGCTGCCGGTGTCGCGCGGATGCTCGGCGAGCACGATATGCGGCGTGCCGAGCGCGCGGGCCGCGGCGACCGGCGAGGATGCGGCGGCATCGTCGGACAGGAGCAGGCGCGCGTTCGCGATCAGGCGCGGCAAAATCGCCGGCGCGACGGCGCCCGCGAGAAAGAGCGCGGCCGTCTGCATTGCGCCGAGCACGCCGGCGGTGCGCTCGGGTTCGGGCGCGTCGCCGACGATGGCGATCTGCCAGCCGTCGGCGGCGAGCTGATCGGCGACATCGGCGTAACGCTCGGCGGGCCAGGCGGGCGCCGCGTGGTGGCTGCCCGGATGGATCAGCACCAGACGCTCGCGCTCGATGCCGTGGAATGCGGCGAGTTCGGTGTAATCGGCATCGGACGGCGGGGCAGCTTCCGCGGATGGCGGCGGGGCGCACGGCTCGTCGGGAACGAGCGCGGTCGCGAGGTCGTCGCGCAACGTGGAAAGGGGAGTGGCTCGCATCCTGGCTCCTGCAAGTGACGTGGCCTGGTTTCGATGGTCCGCGCATTCGCGGAGGCTCGGGCGCTTGGCAAGCACCCGCCATGCCCGGAACGGTTGCGGCGCGTCACGCCGGACGGCGCGCGTGCCGCAGGGACAGAGTGCATCCCGGACCGTGACAGTTTGAGCGCCCGATGCGGCATCTGTCACGTATTGAAGGAGTCGCGGCGGCCCTCGTCAAGCCGGGAGGTTTCGATGCCGAAGAAAAAAGCCGCCACCTCGCGATGGCGAGACGGCGGCTCGATGTGCGGCTCGTGCGGCTGACGGCGGCGCTCAGGTTTCGCCGTTGCCGTCGTCGGCGGGCAGCGTCTTCGGCGTGAACGCTTCGGCGCGGCGGCGGATGTCGTCGACTTCGCCGGTCACGAAGGTGCGGCTGTCGGCAGCGAGCGCCTGCTGGTAGGACATGCCTTCCGGCACGCGATGCAGCAGCGCGCGCAGCTCGCCTTGCGTCGTCTGCTCGACCGGCTCGAAATTGTAGAGGCCGAGTTCGAGTTCGGCGCGCTCGTGGAGGATGAACAGGCACGACGCGAACACCGCAACGGCGAGCACTTCCTGCAAGCCGAAGCGAAATTCGTGCGGCACCGGCGAAAACGGCAGCCACGCGATGACCGCCGCGCCCGCCAGCGCCAGCGCGATGGTGGCGTTGAGCAGGATTTGCAGACGCGCGACGATGCGCTCGCGTTCGGTCTTCAACTGGCCCGCCGATTTCGGCACGAGCGCAACGAGGGATTGTTGACGGCGGAGTTCTTCGAGCGGGAGAGCGGCCATGGAGGTGTGGTCGGGACCTTCGGTGAGCGCCAAAGCGGCGCGACACCGGTATAACGCGCGGCTTACAGGAACGTTGACGGCGCTTTCGTCTTGTTGCGACTCGTTTCGTCCTGTTGCATTTAGCGCGCGCGATTCTGGACGGGCGTGCGGATGGTCGCGGTGCCGTCCGCGATCTGCTGCGCGAAAACCAGCGCCTCGACGATCGTTCCGAAGACTTCCGCGCGTACGTGGTCGTCGGCGAGACGCAACAGATACGACGGGTGATAAGTCGGCACGATGATGTGTCCCTTGTGCTCGATGGTCTTGCCGAGATACTCGGACAGCGCCGTGCGATGCCCCGTGAGCGCCTTCAGCGCCGTCGCTCCGAGCGCGACGACGACTTTCGGCGCGACGCGTTTCAATTCTTCGTCGAGCCAGTAGCGGCAGGCTTCGCGCTCGCGCTGCGCGGGTGCCAGATGTGCGCGTTCTTCGCCGTGCGCTTCCCACTTGAAGTGCTTCACCGCGTTGGTCAGATACAGCGATGCGCGCGCGATCTGCGCTTCGGCGAGCGCATCGTCGAGCAGCTTGCCCGCCGGGCCGACGAACGGCTGGCCCGCGCGGTCTTCCTGATCGCCCGGCTGCTCGCCGACGAGCATCACGCGCGCATCGGCGGGACCGACGCCCGGCACGGCCTGCGTCGCGTTGCGCCAGAGCGCGCAGCGCCGGCACGCGTCGAGCGACGGCGGTTCGGTGAGCAGCGTGCCCTTGATCGGCTCCAGATCCGTGTTGATGGCCACTTCCATCTCGGGCGGCACATTGCGCGGATGGCGCTCGCGCCGCGAATAGGGATCGGCGCGGGAAATGAGCGCGGGGTCGGTGCGCGCGTTCTCCGGGCTTTTCCAGTAGCGCACCGGCATGTGCGACGCCATTTCGGCGGCGTTCGCCTGCGCCGGCGCGAACGTGCTCTCGTAATACGCGAGCCAGAGCGCCTCGATGGCGTCGCCGCTCACCGCTTCGCCGCTCATTGCGGTATCGCCGAAGTCCATTGGCTTTTCCTCCGGCTCGCTCGTGCGATCCACGCGCAGCAGCGCGCCGTCCCAGAAGGCGGCGCCGTGCGGCGTGGCGATCATCCACGTGGCGCTGCCCATGCGCGTGGCGAAGTGCAGCGCGGCGTGCTCCAGCAGGTCGTGCACCGGCTCGAACCAGCTGATGAACTCGGGTGGCCCGAGCGACGAATCGCGATGCCTGAAACGCAGCACCTTGCGCATTTCGCGCTCCTCGGCCTCGACCATTTCGATCATCTGGCGCAGCCGATGCCCGTCCGCGTCATCCGGCGACGCGATCGCGCGGTCGCCCTGCGTCCAGCGCCACAGCGCCTTGTACAGAAACGGCCAGCGGTCCGGCGCGCGATAGCACGCCGCCGTTTCCAGCATGGCGAGAAATTCGCGCGCGACCCTGACCGGCTTCCTCGCGTTCGGGTCCACCGAACCGGGCGGAGGCGGATCGATGCAGCCGAACACCGTCGCCGAGGCATCCGACTCGCGCCACAGCACGTCCTCCGGCCGCACGCCCTCCGTCAGGAGATTGCGCGCTTCGGTACGCCAGGCCGCAAACGATGGATCGATGGTGACGCTTTTCATCGGCGAGCGGAATCAGAAAAGTACTGTATATCCATACAGTAATTCTATCGATATCCGCTGCTTTGCGGCAACTTTTTGGGCGGCGTTTCGGTTGATGAAACATGGGAACGGCCATTGCTGAAAACGATCCATCGCCGCTATCGATTGCTTGTCGATGGTGGCCGACCCATCGGAAACCGGAGCCGACATGCTTGCGATCGTCATTCCTGCTCACAACGAAGCCGCGCATATCGGCGCGTGCGTGGCGGCCGCGCGGCGCGCCGCGGATCATCATCAACTGCTCGGCGAGGCGGCGCGCGTGATCGTCGTGGCCGACACCTGCACCGACCAGACCGGCGACATCGCGCGGGCGCTCGGCGCGGACGTCGCGTGCATCGAGGCGCGCAATGTCGGCGTCGCGCGGGCGCATGGCGCCCAGCGGGCGCTGGCGCTGGGCGCGCGCTGGCTCGCGTTCACCGATGCCGATACGACCGTCGCGGAAGACTGGCTCGTGCGCCAGCTCGACTGCTGCGCGGACGCAGTGTGCGGCGTGATCGGCGTGCACGACTGGTCGCCGCATATCGGCGCGGTGCGGGAGCACTTCGGACGCACCTATACCGACGCGGACGGGCATCGGCATATTCATGGCGCGAATCTGGGCGTGGCGGCGAAGGCGTATTTGCAGGCGGGCGGTTTTCCGCCGCTGGAGTCGAGCGAGGATGTGGCGCTCGTCGAGGCGCTTGTCGCGATTGGCGCGCGGATCGAATGGAGTGCGTCGCCGCGCGTGGTGACGAGTGCGCGGACGGATTTTCGGGCCAGGAAAGGATTCGGTGCGACGTTGCTTGATGTCAGCAGGCGTTATCTGCCGATTGGCGGCGGCGTCGATTCGGCCGATAACGTGGCGATTGCTGCTTGAAGGGGTCAATCGCCGAGCGCTTCTTGAATGCCGATATCGCTCTTTCCGCGCATTACCGTGCCGGTCAGAAACGCGGTGAGCACGCTGACGAGCAGCGTGACGGCAACCGCGATGGCGACGCCGTCGTGACCGTGTTCGGCGAGTTCATAAACGAGCCCGAAGCCGATCAATACGAGAAAGCCAGCGATGAACTGCGCGCGGATATCCTTGCGGATCGACCCGCGCAGACTCAGGGTTTCGATTTTCCGCGCGTGCTCGCTGTTCATCTGAAACTCGTCGACGATCAGCCGCCCGGCGCCCGGCACGATGCGGTCGTATTGCGCGAGATGGTCGGGCGGCGGCATTGGTCCGCGGAATGAGTGCGCCTGCACCGCCACGGTGACGGACGCCCTTTCAGGAGCGATCGCAGGCTCTGCTACTTCGCCTCGAACGGGTTCGGCAATGTACCGGACCGTGCGCTCCTCAACGGCGTCGCTCATTCTGACCATACCCTTCGATCGTGCCGTTCAGTTCCGACATGGTTCTCGCCCACGCGCGGTCCATCATTTCGGCGGCGGACCTGCGCGGATAAGCCGACCGGTAATCCGTTGACGGATTGATCGCAAACGTGCGCGCCAGCGCATCCGCAACGCGCCGCATTTCGCTCCAGAATGTCATGTGATGCTCCCGTGAAAAGTTTGTCCGCCGCGCGACCGGGCCGATCGCGTGGAATTGATCCTACCATTTACTTAATGATCCGAATCAATCGGCCGAATGGCCAGGGCGCTTTTCAGACAATCACACAGAGAGCGAGCGTACGCCCTTCAACCCCGCGCCAGATCGCTCGGCAGATCGACATCGCGCAACACGTTCGCATCATCGACTTCGACGACGAGCGGCGCATGCGTCGAAAAGATCCCTCGTGCGCCCGCATCGCCATCGAGCGCGGCAAGCGCCTCGCGATGCATGAGGCCAAACCCCGCCGGATGCCCACGCTGGCCGTGATAGAACGGCGCCACCAGCCCGGCGCCCTGATCGAGCGGCCGCGCGACAGCTTCGATCGTCGCGGGCTCGATCCAGGGCATGTCGCCCAACGCGACGAGCCAGCCATCGGCCTCGGACGTCGCCCGCACGGCGGCGGCGAGCGTCGCCCCCATGCCGCGCTCGGCGTCGATGCTGAAGATGACGTTGCAGCCCGCTTCGTTGAGCACATCGGCGAGCTTTTCGGCGCCCGGACGCACGACCGCGACGACTTCGGAGACGACCGCTAGCAGCCTGCGCGCCGACTGAAACACGACGGGCGTGCCGTCGGGCAGGGTGGCGAGCAGCTTGTTGTGGCGTCCGGACGGATCGAAGCGAGTGCCCAGACCCGCCGCCAGCAGTATGCCGGTCGCGTTCGACGAATAGCTCATCGCGGCTGCTCGCTTGGGGATTGAATCAGGAATTGTGCGGCGCATCGAAGCGCGCCGCAAGCATAAAAAAGCACGCGACAGCCACGGCGGCCGTCGCGCGCTTCGTTTCACGACACGTTACGTCACGATCGGCGGCAATAGCTTGTCGAGCGTGATCGGCAGGTCGCGCACGCGCACGCCCGTCGCGTGATACACCGCGTTGCCGAGCGCGCCCGCCACGCCCGTGATGCCGATCTCGCCGATTCCCCGGGCGCCGTGCGGATTGATATGCGGATCGGGCCGGCCGACGAACGAGATATCCAGCATGCCGATATCCGCGTTCACCGGCACGTGATACTCCGCGAGATTCGCGTTGGTGTAGCGCCCGTAGCGTGCATCGAGCTCGCTCTTTTCGAACAGCGCCGAGCCGACGCCCCACACGATGCCGCCCATCAACTGGCTGTGCGCGGTCTTCTCGTTGAACAGCGTGCCGACGTCGTACACCCCGACGATGCGCGGCACACGAACGATCCCGAGGTCCGCATCGACATGCACTTCCGCGAACACCGCGCCGAACGAGTGGAACGCGTACTGCTTTTTCTCGTCGCCGGGACGCGTCGTGGCGACCGCTTCGATCGCGCGGCCGCCGTTGCGCGCGATCACTGCGGCGGCCGGATCGCGTCTGTCGGGATTCGACAGGCTCACGACCCAGCCGTTGGACACTGTCACGTCCTCGCGCGCGAGACCGGCGACGGGCGATCCGCGATCCGCGAGCGCCATCGCGATGAGCTGGTCGCGTGCCTGCATCGATGCCGCCCGCACCGCCGGCGACACGCTTGCGGCCGATTGCGAGCCGCCCGATACCGGCGCCTTCGGCAGCGACGAATCGCCGAGCGCAAAGCGCACGTAATCGAGCGGAAAGCCGAGCGCGTCGGCGGCGATCTGCGTCATGATCGTGTAGGTGCCGGTGCCGAGATCCTGCGTGCCGGAGGCAACCATCGCGGTGCCATCGGGGAGGATGCGCGCGAGCGCCGACGCCTCGCTGCGGTTCGCCGGATACGTCGCCGTGCCCACGCCCCAGCCGATTAGCGTGTTGCCCTCGCGCATCGACTTCGGTGCCGCGCTGCGGCGCGACCAGCCGAATTTCTCCGCGCCCTGCTGGTAACACTCCAGCAGCGATTTCTCCGACCACGGCTTCTTTTCCTGCGGCTCCATGTTCGCGTGATTGCGGATGCGAAACGCGAGCGGATCCATCTTCAGCTGATACGCCATTTCGTCCATCGCCGTTTCGAGCGCGAACGAGCCGCTCGTCTCGCCGGGCGCGCGCATGAAGGTCGGCGTGCCGATATCGAGCTTCACGAGTTTGTGCGATGTCGACTGATTCGGCACCGCGTAGAGCATGCGCGTGACGATCGCGGAACTCTCGGTCCAGTCCTCGAAGGTCGAGGTCGTCGAGATCACGTCGTGACGCATGCCGGTCATGATGCCGTCGTCGCGCGCGCTCACCTGGATGCGCTGCTCCGTGTACGGACGGTGGCCGACCATGCCGAACATCTGCGGGCGTTCGAGCACGAGCTTGACGGGCCGGCCGGTCTGCTTCGCCGCCATCGCCGCGAGCACGACGTGCGACCACGCCGAACCCTTGCAACCGAAGCCGCCGCCGACGAACGGGCAGATCACGCGCACGTTGTCATCCGGAATGCCGAAGAACTTCGCCACCGCGCTGCGCGCGCCGGACACGCCTTGCGTCGCGTCGTAGAGCGTGAGGTTGGGGCCGTCCCAGCGGGCGAGCGTCGCGTGCGGCTCCATCGGATTGTGATGCTCGTAGGGCGTCGTGTAGACCGCGTCGAGGCGCGTCGGGCCCTGGCGCAAGCCGGCGTCGACATCGCCGCGCCTGGTCGTGATCGCGCGGCCCATCATCTTTTCCGGCTGATAGGCCTGCGCCTTCGCGCGTTCGAAATCCGCGGTGGGCATCGCGGCTTCGTAGCGCACGTCGACGTAACGCGCCGCGCCCTGCGCATGTTCCAGCGAATCCGCAACGACCACCGCGACCGGCTCGTTGCTGTAGCGCACCTCGCTGGTCTGCAGAAGCGTGAGCTTGCGCACGGCGGGCGGCTGCGCATCGGGGACGCCGTTGTTGGGCAGGCGCATCGCGTTCTGATACGTCATCACGAGCAGCACGCCGGGCAGCGCCTGCGCGCGGCTCGTGTCGATCGACGCGATGCGGCCTTTCGCGACCGTGCTCGTCACGATGACCGCGTGCGCGAGCTTGGCGTCGGTGTTGTCGGCCGAATAGCGCGCCTGGCCCGTGACCTTCAGCACGCCGTCGGTGCGATCGAGCGGTTTTCCGATGAAAGTCATGCGACACCTCCGGCCTGTTGAACCGCCCGCACGATGGCGCGCTGCGCGAGCGCGACCTTGAAGGCGTTGTCACGCTGCGGCTGTGCGCCCTGCACGGCGAGCGCGGCGGCGGTTTGCAGCGTCGGCCTGTCGAGCGGTTTGCCGATGAGCGCGCGTTCCGTCGCGTTCGCGCGCCACGGCTTGTGCGCGACGCCGCCGAGCGCGATGCGCGCGTTGGTCACGGTGTTGCCATCCATCTGCAAGGCCGCCGCGACCGATACGAGCGCGAATGCATAGCTCGCCCGGTCACGCACCTTCAGATATTTCGAATGCCCGGCGAACAGCGGCGGCGGCAGATCGACCGATGTAATCAGTTCGCCCGCCTGCAAGGTCGTATCGAGATCCGGCCGGTCGCCCGGCAGCCGATGAAACTCCGCGAACGCGATCGTCCGTTCGCCGTTCGGGCCGGTCACGCGCACGACGGCATCGAGCGCCGCGAGCGCGACACTCATGTCGGAGGGATTCGTCGCGATGCATTGACGGCTCGCGCCGAGAATCGCGTGCATGCGGTTGTGGCCGTCGATCGCCGCGCAGCCGCTGCCTGGCGCGCGCTTGTTGCACTGGGGAAAGCCGGTATCGTAGAAATAGGCGCAGCGCGTGCGCTGCATCAGATTGCCGCCGACGGTCGCCATGTTGCGCAATTGCGCCGATGCGCCCGCGAGCAGCGCCTGCGACAGCAGCGGATAACGCTCGCGCACCCACGCGTGATTCGCCGCGTCGCTGTTGCGTACGAGCGCGCCGAGGCGCAGGCCGCCGTCGGGCAGAGCGGTGATGCCGTTGAGCGCATCGATGTGCGTGATGTCGACGAGTTTCATCGGCCGCAGCACGCCGCCTTTCATGAGATCGAGCAGGTTCGTGCCGCCGCCGATGAACATCGCGCCCGGCTGGCTCGCCGCGGCGAGCGCGGCGTTGATGTCTGCGGCGCGCTGATAGGAGATCGAGTCCATGTGCGTCTCCTTCAGGCGTTGCCCGACGCGACGGCTTTCACCGCCGCGACGATGTTCGGATACGCGCCGCAGCGGCAGATGTTGCCGCTCATGCGCTCGCGGATTTCATCGTCGGACAGTTGCGCGGGGCGAAAGCGCACGTCGGCGGTGACCGCGCTGGCGTCGCCGGCGCGATATTCGTCGATGAGCGCGGTCGCCGAGCACAACTGCCCGGGCGTACAGTAGCCGCACTGAAAGGCGTCCTTCTCGATGAACGCGCGCTGGATCGGCGCGAGCGTGTCGCCGTCGGGCGCGAGGCCTTCTACGGTCGTGACGGATTCGCCGTCGTGC
>Ga0160447_100211_pt1 | contig 33040 bp, 31 predicted proteins | sample HID1973K_E1MG_FD_108222 | JGI IMG/M metagenome (GOLD analysis project Ga0160447, IMG submission 108222) | Enriched mosquito-associated microbial communities from UW Madison campus, WI, USA - HID1973K_E1 MG | ecosystem: Host-associated > Arthropoda: Insects > Digestive system > Unclassified ...
CGCCAAGGCCGGCATTCACGGCTTCACGATGGCGCTCGCGCAGGAAGTGGCCACCAAGGGCGTGACGGTCAACACGGTGTCGCCGGGCTATATCGGCACGGACATGGTGAAGTCGATTCGCCCTGAAGTGCTCGAGAAGATCGTCGCGACGATTCCCGTGCGGCGACTCGGCACGCCTGACGAGATCGGCTCGATCGTCGCTTGGCTCGCGTCCGACGAATCCGGTTTCTCGACCGGCGCCGACTTCTCGCTGAACGGCGGCTTGCATATGGGCTGACGGGCGGCGGCTTCCCGCGACGCCTTTCATGCGCGCGGGAAGCCGCCACTCGCCGGGGTACATCAACGATGCGGCGAACATGCAGCAGCGCTTTTTTGCGACAACGCAAGACCTGCTTGCTGCGATCGCAGTAAAGTTTTGCGTTTAAAGGCGTTAAATGACCACCACTACTACTACAAAGAAAGCCGCCGAACGACTCATCAAAAAATATCCGAACCGTCGGCTGTATGACACGGAGACGAGCACGTACATCACGTTGTCGGATGTGAAGCAACTCGTGCTCGATCAGGAAGAGTTCAAGGTGCTGGACGCGAAGTCCAACGACGACCTGACGCGCAGCATCCTTCTGCAGATCATTCTGGAAGAAGAGAGCGGCGGCCTGCCGATGTTCTCGTCGGTGATGCTCTCGCAGATCATCCGCTTCTACGGCCACGCGATGCAGGGCATGATGGGCACGTACCTGGAAAAGAACATCCAGGCGTTCATCGACATCCAGCAGAAGCTGACGGAGCAGAGCAAGGGCATCTATGACGGCAACGCGCTCAATCCGGAAGTCTGGTCGCAATTCATGAACATGCAGGCGCCGATGATGCAGGGCATGATGACGAGCTACATCGAACAGTCGAAGAACATGTTCGTGCAGATGCAGGAGCAGATGCAGTCGCAGGCGAAATCGATGTTCAACACGTTCCCGTTCCCGACGCCCACGCCGCCGTCGACGGAGAAGAAGTAATCGCGTGATGGGCGGGTTCGAATGCCCGCTCTGTGGGCGACGCGGGCGTGAGCGCCGCCCGTCGCTCTGACTATCCGCGTCGTTCCACACGCGCGGCTCAGGTCGTTCAATTTCAAAGCGCACAGCTTCGTACTCGATCCTTCGCGTTTCCCCGATATATCGCGCTTTAACTGCTTTCAGTCAGTCATATGCCGGAGATTGCTGTTCGCGATCACATATAATGCGCGTTTGATCCTTCAGCAAGCGGGTCACTGCGGCCAGCATCGAGCCACGGTTCGGGCCGCGTCTCGCGTCTAATCTATGTCTGATCTGGAATACGAGATTCCGGATTGCCCGCTTTGCGGCAGCTCGCAGCGCGACCGGCTGTATGGCGGGGAAACCGGCAATCCCTATGCAGTTTGCGCATGTGCGCAATGCGGCATGGCTTACCTTGCACCGCGCGCGACAGAGCAGCAAGTGCTCTCGCTCTATCAGGACGACAATTATTTTGGCGGCGAAGACGGCGAGGGTTACGAAAGCTACTCCGATCAGGAAGAGGCTCTGCGCCGAACGTTCCGGCGACTGCTGTCGTTTCTGAAAAGCCGGGGCAAAACGGGCGGTTCATTGCTGGAAGTCGGCTGCGGATTCGGCTATCTGCTCGACGAAGCGCGCCCATTCTTCGAGCGTCGGTCCGGGACGGATTTCTCGCGCAACGCGGTCGAGAGCGCCCGCCGGTTTGCCGACCAGGTCTGGCTCGGCGGTGCGGACGCCGTTCCCGAAGGCGAGCGCTTCGACTGTGTGATCGCGACGCACGTCATCGAGCATACCTACCATCCGAAGGAATTTCTCGATGCGCTGATCGGCAGGCTCAAGCCGGGCGGCACGCTGCTGCTCGCGGCTCCGGACTTCGGCAGTTTCTGGCGGCGGCTCATGGGTAACCGGTGGCCGTCGTTCAAATATCCTGAGCATGTGCTGTATTTCGACGAACGCACGCTGTCGCGACTGATGAAGGAACGCGGGCTCGACGTGGTCGAAGAGGTGCCGTATCCGCACGCTTTCCCCTTGCCGCTGATCGCCGCGAAGTTCGGCCTCACGGTGCCTCAGGCGCTGAACCGCTACAACATGTGGCTGCCCGCCACGACGGTTGCCTGCATGGGTGTGCATCGTGTCTGACCGGTCCGAGAAAGCCTTGCTGTCGCTGGTGATTCCGCTTTATCGCGAAGCCAGCCATTTCGCCGAATCGTTGCAGGAAATCATCGCGGTTCTCAAAAACATTCCGATTCGCTACGAACTCGTGCTGATCGACGACGGCTCTCCCGACAACACCTGGGAAGTGATCGAGCAGCAATGCGCTCTGTTCGCCGAAGTCAAGGCCGCGCGACTCAGCCGCAACTTCGGCAAGGAAGCCGCGCTCGCGGCGGGCCTCGAACATGCGCGCGGCGATGCCGTAATCGTGATGGACGGCGATCTTCAGCATCCGCCGACGCTGATCCCCGAGATGGTCGCGTGCTGGCGTGAAGGTGCCGATGTCGTCGAGGCCGTCAAACGGGCGCGCGCGAAGGAAAGCATTTTTACCCGCATCAATAGCCGGGCGTTTTACGCGGTTTTCTCCAGACTGACTGGCTTCGACTTGCGCGGCGCTTCCGACTTCAAGCTGATGGATCGCCGGGTCGTCGAGGCGTGGCGGGCGATGGACGAACGCAACCTGTTCTTCCGCGGCATGAACGCGTGGCTCGGTTTCGAGCGCGCGCAGATTCGCTACGACGTGGACGAGCGGGCAGGCGGCGAGAGCGGCTGGTCGACCATGCAACTCATGCGTCTCGCCGTCACGGCTGTCGCTTCGTTTTCTTCCGCGCCGCTTTATCTGTTGATCGGCACCGGCCTTGGCTTCGCGGCCTTCGCTGTGATACTCGGCGCTCAGACGCTGCTTCGCAAACTGTCGGGGACGGCCGTCGATGGCTTCACGACCATCATCCTTCTGTTACTGATCCTCGGCTGCGCGCTGATGCTCGGCATGGGCCTGATCGGTGTGTATGTCGCGCGCATCTACGAGGAGGTGAAGCGAAGACCGCGCTATGTCATCGCGCAGTGGAACGCCGAATGATAACCAGGCAATTCATCCGCTATCTGGTGGCAGGCGGGCTCGGCACGCTCGCCCATCTCGCGATCCTCGCGTGTTGTGTCGAATGGTTCGGCTGGCGTCCTGCGGCGGGGGCCGCAGCGGGTTTCAGCGCTGCCTTGCTCATTTCCTTCGCGCTCAATTACCGATGGACGTTTCAGTCGCAGCGATCGCATTTCGCGGGGCTCTGGCGCTATGTCATCGTGTCGCTGGGCGGCCTGGGCCTGAATACGGCGATGGTCTACAGCCTCGTCGAATATCTGCATTGCAACTATTTCAACGCGCAGCTTTATGTGATCGCTGTCGTCCCGGTATGCAATTTCATCGTCAATCGCTACTGGACGTTCGATGCGACGAGGCGCGTTTCGGGCTAGTCGTCGAACGCACGTGAAGAAGGAGAGAAGCAGTTGGCAGTCGATCATGACGTGGTCCGTTCTCGCGGCGCGCCGAATCCGATACACGCAGAAGCGCGGGCGGCCCATGGCGTCGTCCGCTGGGTGCTGCTGGCATCCTTAATCATCGCGGCGCTCGTCGCGCTTTACGCGTACGCCAATCTTCCCGCTCCCGTCCAACGCGATGGCGCGCACTTCGTTTTCATGGCGAACAACATCGCGCATGGTCAGGCGCCTTACTGGGCGTCGTTCGAAACGAAGAATCCGCTCGTCGAGATCTATTGGAGCCCGATTCTGCTGCTGCTGGCCCACAAGCTCGGGCTGGCGGGGGCGGCACGCGTGGCCGAGGCGCTATGGATCGGCGCTACAGGCTTGCTCCTGTTCGGCGTCATCGTGAGCGTGTCGCGCGATCGCGCGGAGAAAATCATCGCAGGCGCGCGATCGCGTTCATTCGTTCTGGCGGGTTTCGCGGCGGCTTCGCTTTATGTCGTTCTGGCTTCCGATGTACGCGCAACGGACGATGGACTCAATATCGCGCTGTATCAGGCGTTGCCTGAACTGGCGCTGCTGGCCGCATTGACGCGCATGCCGGAGCGACATTGGTTCGCCCATGGTCTGCTGATCGGGATGCTTGTGTTTCTCGCGTGGTTCGTCAAGCAAACCTCGATTCTTCCCGCAGCGCTCCTGATCGTCTGCTGGATGGCGATCGTGCGGCGCCGCTCGCTGCTGCCATGGATGTTGGGGGCCGGTTGCGCGGCCGCGCTTTGCCTCGGCGGCTTCGCGCTACATCTGATGCTCACCGGGACCCTGCACAATTATTTGTTCAGCACGATGTACTACCGTGCGGGCCTCTCGACGAGTCTCGTGACGGATGTTCTAACGAATGCGCAACGGTCCTTTCTGATTCCTTTGTGGAAGTTGAATCTGGCCCAGTTCCTGAGCGCACACCGCGTATGGACCGCAATTGCGATGATCGCGATGGTTCCGTGGGCGTTCTCGTGGCTGTTCCGCACCCGTGAGCAAGGTTGGACGAGACGTCGGATTGCCTTGACGCTCGGCGTCGCGTGGATGGTCGCCGCGTGGTTGCAGGCGGTACTGGCGCTGACATTCTTTCCGCACTATTTCCTTGCGTGCCTGGCTCCCGTGGCGTTCACGATGGGACTCTTGCTCGCCAATTCGTCCCCGCGAATTTCGGTGTCCGGCTCCGCCGTTTCGATCGTTCTGACGGCCGCGCTCGTGTTCAGCTACTCGGGGATGAGAGCGGAGAATGAGTTAAAAAACCAGTGGGCGCCGATCAACCAGTCCACGCGCGAGGTGATGCAGTACATCAAGCCGCAGGACAAGGTGTTTTCCTGGAGCTGTCTGCCGCATGTTCTGCTGGCCCATGAAGCGCCGAGCGCTTATCCGCTCAACATGTGCTGGCCGTACATAGCGGTTGCGCTGCCGGAATCGACGCGCATGCAAATGCTCGCGCGGACGCTCAGCACGCCGCCCGACGTCGTCGTGGCGATGCAGGAGCCGCTATCGGTCATCGAGGGAATGAAGAATTTTGCGATGTCCGAGGCGCTGCTTGAACAACTGACGGGACAGCACTACGTGCTGGTACATACCACGGCACCGATATCGGGGCGCTATGGTTCTCCGGTGAGCGTCTTCAGGCGTCAATGATCACGGCGCGTCGCGTCGTCCCTTCATAGCCCGCCCACGGCGCGCTCCGGGTCCTGCGCCCACGCCGCGCCGAAATCCCCGCGATACGTGTACGACCCGTGATGCGCGAGCTTCGAGCGCGCATCGACGAAGACCTTTCCGCCCAGGTCGCGCCAGCGGCGGCAGAACGCATAGTCCTCGGAAAGATAGCGTCCGGTCTCTTGCTCGACCATCACGTCGAAGAAACGATGGCAGTAGCCATGCAACGGCGAATCGGGCGGCGCGTCGGGAACGTATTGCAGTTCGGGCATGCGCGCGATCATCGTTTCGAGCACCGAGCGGCGGATGCACATGAAGCCCGTCGGCGCTTCGTCCACTTCCATGAAGCCGTCGCTGTCGATCGCAACGCGCGCACCCTTGTGCGAATTCACCGGATATCGCAGCGCGCGCGTCAGAAACTGCTCTTGCGTGAGGCCGACGGGAATGTCGCCCGTCCAGTCGATGCGCTTCAGCGGATAGACGCCCGCGACGACATCGCGGTCCGCCAGCAGCAGACGCAGCGCCTGGTCGGGCGTGAAGCCGATGTCGGCATCGATCCAGAAGAGATGCGTATGCTGTTTCTGCGCGAGGAAATGCGCGACGGCCTCATTGCGCGCGCGGGTAACGAGGCTTTCGCCGGAGCGGATACGCATCGAGCCTTGCACGCCGAGACGCCAGAGTTCGTTGGTCAGCGTGAGCATGCTGGTGGCGTAGCCGGACGTCACCTGGCCTGAGTAGCAGGGCGTGATGAAAAGCGGGTTGAAGCCGCGAAGGGCGGAGGAGTCGAGCATCGGGCGATGACATTGCGTGAGGGAATCGCGATGGTAGGGCTCGACTCGTCCGCGATTGTGAAGAAGTGTCGTGGCGTGGCTCATTGGCGTGCGTACACGGGCAGAATTCAGACGCGCACGCACAGTACGACAAGGTCGACGCAGCAACCGTGGAAATGGAGTAACACGATGGACATCCATCCGATCCGCACCGAAGCCGATTACACCGCAACGCTTGCGGCCGTATCCGAACTCGTGGATGCCGATCCGGCGCCGGGCACGCCGGAAGGCGACACGCTCGACATTCTGACGATACTGATCGAGCGATACGAAGCCGAGCATTTTCCGCTCGCCGCGCCGAGTGCTGTCGAAGCGATCAAGTTCCGCATGGAGCAAGCGGGGTTGTCCGTGCCCGACATGCAGCCGTATATCGGCAATCCGAACCGGGTCTACGAGGTTCTTGCGGGCAAACGCGCGCTGAGTCTGGCGATGATTCGCCGATTGCACGAAGGTTTGCATATTCCGGCCGAAGTGCTCATCGGGATCGGTTAGGCCGTGTAGTGAGTCCGCGCCAACGCTCCGGGGTAAAATGTCGGATTGGCCAGTGCGCCCCGCAAAAACATCTCCCCCGTGAAAAATTCTTTAGATTCAACCGCCCGGACGACTCCCGCACCGAAAATCGGCATGGTGTCGCTCGGTTGCCCGAAAGCGCTCGTCGATTCCGAGCAGATCATCACCCAGTTACGCGCCGAAGGTTACGAAATCTCCGGCACCTATGACGGCGCGGATCTCGTCGTCGTCAACACCTGCGGCTTCATCGACGAAGCCGTGCAGGAAAGCCTCGACGCGATCGGCGAGGCGTTGAGCGAAAACGGCAAGGTCATCGTCACGGGCTGCCTCGGCGCGAAAAAGAGCGCGAGCGGCACGGGCCTCATCGAGGAAGTGCATCCGAAGGTGCTCGCCGTGACCGGCCCGCACGCGACCAACGAAGTGATGAACGCGGTGCACGCGCATCTGCCCAGGCCGCACGATCCGTTCGTCGATCTGGTGCCGCCCGCCGGCATCAAGCTCACGCCGCGCCACTACGCGTATCTCAAGATTTCCGAAGGCTGCAACCATCGTTGCACGTTCTGCATCATTCCGTCGATGCGCGGCGATCTCGTCTCGCGCCCCGTCGCCGAGGTGATGCTCGAAGCCGAAAATCTCTTCAAGTCCGGCGTGAAGGAATTGCTCGTGATCTCGCAGGACACGAGCGCCTACGGCGTCGACGTGAAGTACCGCACCGGCTTCTGGAACGGCAAGCCGCTCAAGACGCGCATGACCGACCTCGTCGGCGCGCTCGGCGAACTCGCCGCGCAATACGGCGCGTGGGTGCGCCTGCATTACGTGTATCCGTATCCGAGCGTCGACGAAGTCATCCCGATGATGGCCGAAGGCCCCCTGCGTGGCCACGTGCTGCCGTATCTCGACGTGCCGTTCCAGCACGCGCATCCGGAAGTCCTCAAGCGCATGAAGCGCCCGGCCAACGCCGAAAAGGTGCTCGAGCGCGTGAAGATCTGGCGCGAGATCTGTCCGGACCTGACCATCCGCAGCACGTTCATCGCGGGCTTTCCGGGCGAGACGGAAGAGCAGTTCCAGACGCTGCTCGATTTCATCGAGGAAGCGGATCTGGACCGCGTCGGCTGCTTCGCGTATTCGCCGGTCGAAGGCGCCACCGCGAACGAGCTCGACGGCGCATTGCCCGACGAAGTGCGCGAGGAACGCCGCGCGCGCTTCATGGAACTCGCGGAAGCGCTGTCGGCCAAGCGCATGAAGAAAAAGGTCGGCAAGACGCTCAAGGTGCTCGTCGATGAAGTGAGCGCGGAGGGCGGCATCGGCCGCACGGCGGCAGATGCGCCGGAAATCGACGGCGTGGTCTACATCGCGCCGGCAACCAAGGCATCGAAGCGCTACAAGGCCGGCGACTTCGTCTCGGTGAAAATCACCGGCGCCGATGGCCACGATCTCTGGGGCGAGGTCTAAAAGCATGCCGCAGACTCCGCAAGTGCTCGCGCTCGGCGAGGCGATGGTCGAGTTCAACCAGTCGACGCGCGATCAGCCGAACTATCTGCAAGGCTTCGGCGGCGACGTTTCCAACTTCCTGATCGCGGCGTCGCGACAGGGCGCGTCGACGGGCTTCGTGTCCGCGGTCGGCAACGATCATTTCGGGCAGTTGCTGCTCGATCTGTGGCGCACGGAAAACGTCGATACTTCCACCGTGCGCGTGGATCACGATGCGCCCACGGGCGTCTATTTCGTGTCGCACGGCGAGAACGGGCATCGCTTCGACTATCTGCGCGCGGGTTCCGCGGCGAGCCGTTATGCGCCGTCGCATCTGCCGCTCGATGCGATCGCGGCGGCGAGCGTCGTGCATCTGTCGGGCATCAGCCTCGCGATCGGCGTGTCGGCGTGCGATGCCGCGTTCGCCGCGATCGATCACGCGCGCACGCACGGTGTGAAGGTCAGCTTCGATACGAACCTGCGCCTGAAGCTGTGGCCGCTCGCGCGCGCCCGCGCGGTGATGCTCGAAGCCATCCGCTCGACGGATATCTGCCTGCCGAGCTGGGACGACGTGACGCTGCTCACGGGCGACGAAGACAAGGACGCGATCGTCGATGCACTCTTGAGTCTCGGCCCGAAGGTCGTCGCACTCAAGCTCGGCCGCGAAGGCGCGTATATCGCGACGCCCGACGAGCGGCGCGTCGTGCCGGGTCGCGTCGTGCAGGCGGTCGATGCGACCGGCGCGGGCGACTGCTTCGGCGGCGCGTTCATCGCGCGCATCGTCGCGGGCGACGATCCTTTCGCGGCGGCGCGTTATGCGAATGTCGCGGCGGCCCTGTCGACGCAGGGATTCGGCGCCGTCGCGCCGATTCCGGACCAGGCCACCGTCGAGCGCGCGCTCGCCGAATAACCCATCCATGATCTGACGAACACAACTGACGGAGACGACAACATGCAACGTGAAGTGGTGGTGGTGAGCGGCGTGCGTACGGCAATCGGCGATTTCGGCGGCGCGCTGAAAGACTTCAGCCCGACCGATCTCGGCGCGCGTGTCGTGCGCGAAGCGCTTTCGCGCGCGAACGTCGCGGGCGACGAAGTCGGCCATGTCGTGTTCGGCAGCGTCGTGCATACCGAACCGCGCGACATGTATCTCGCGCGCGTCGCGGCGATCGAGGGCGGCGTGTCGCAGCACGCGCCCGCGCTCACCGTGAATCGCCTGTGCGGGTCGGGCCTTCAGGCGATCGTCTCGGCGTCGCAATCGATCCTGCTCGGCGATGCCGATGTCGCCATCGGCGGCGGCGCGGAGAACATGAGCCGCGCGGCGTACATCATGCCCGCCGCGCGCTTCGGCCAGCGCATGGGCGACACGCGCATCGTCGACATGATGGTCGGCGCGCTGAACGATCCGTTCGACAAGATCCACATGGGCGTGACGGCGGAAAACGTCGCGCAGAAGTTCGGCATCACGCGCGAGATGCAGGACGCGCTCGCGCTCGAATCGCACCGGCGCGCGGCGAAGGCGATCGAAGCCGGCTACTTCAAGGAGCAGATCCTGCCGATCACGCTCGCCTCGAAGAAGGGCGACACCGTGTTCGAACGCGACGAGCACGTGCGTATGAACGCGACCGCCGAAGACTTCTCCAAGCTCAAACCCGTCTTCGTGAAGGAAAACGGCACGGTGACGGCGGGCAACGCGTCCGGCATCAACGACGCGGCGGCGGCGGTCGTGCTCATGGAGCGGTCCGTCGCGGAAAAGCGCGGCGCGAAACCGCTCGCGCGCCTCGTCGCCTACGCGCATGCGGGCGTCGATCCGAAGATCATGGGCATCGGCCCGGTTCCCGCGACGCAGAAGGTGCTGGAGCGCGCGGGCCTGACCGTCGCCGATATCGACGTGATCGAAGCGAACGAGGCGTTCGCCGCGCAGGCGTGCGCCGTGTCGCAGGAACTGAAGCTCGATCCCTCGAAGGTCAACCCGAACGGCTCGGGCATTTCGCTCGGCCATCCGATCGGCGCGACTGGCGCGCTCATCACCGTGAAGGCGCTGTACGAGCTGCAGCGCATCGGTGGGCGTTACGCGCTCGTGACGATGTGCATCGGCGGGGGGCAGGGCATCGCGGCGATCTTCGAGCGCATTTGAAGGACTGACGGATGATGCAAAGCTTGAAAGGGCCGCGTCTTTTCGCGGCCTCGACGATCTTGATCGCGCTGTGCGCGCTCGTGGGCTGCAGTTCGCCGATGCCTTCGGGTTCGACCGGCGTGCTGCCGCGCGATCAGCGCGAGCCCGCGGGCGCCGACGTGCACGGCGCGCAGGCCGCCATCAAGGAGCTTGCGCTGCCGCCGCAAAAGCCGCTTACGCCGAATCCGGAGTACGCGCGGTTTCCGCGTTACGTCGGCACGCTCGGCAACCGGCAGATCGAGATGAAGCTCGGCGCGAAAACCGACGAGCCGTCCGGCGTGCACGGCGAGTACACGTTCGCCGGCAGCCCGGCCGTGATTCTCGTCGCGGGTGATCGCGACGGCGACACGCTCGAGATCGAGGAATCGAACGACGGCACGCATATCACGGGCAACTGGGTCGGCAAGTTCGCGGCGGACGGCAGCGTGTCGGGCGAGCGCATGGACCCGGACGATTCGAACGCGCAGCCGTTCGACCTGCGTCCGGCCGTCGCCGGCAAAACCTTGCCGCCGACGGGCGCGGCCAGGACGCCGGCCGCGCCGTCGCTGGAACCCGCGCCGCCTGCGCCGCCGAAGAATGCCGTGGGCGGCACGAGCAACGTCATCATCGGCGAATGACGCGCCTTCCTTGCGCCGCCGGGCGGTTTCCGGCGGCGCTCTCTTCGTTTTCCGCTTCGATTTCCGTATTGCATCCAGGCCATGACTGATTCCAGCAACAACGCACGCGATCTGCAAACCCTTATAGTGCAGCCCGAGGATCGCATCACGCCCGGCTTCGAGTCGTTCTCGGTGCCGGTCGCGCGCGCCTCGACGGTGGTGTTCCCCGATCTCGCGACGATGCGCTCGCTCGTCTGGAGCGACGATTCCAAATGGCGCTATGGCCTGCACGGCACGCCCACGACCATCGCGCTCGCGCAGCGCCTCGCCGCGATCGAAGGCGGCGAGCATGCGTTGCTGCAGCCGTCGGGGCTCGCGGCGATTTCCAACGTCTACTTCGCGCTGGTGAAGGCGGGCGATCACGTGCTCGTGCCCGACAACGCGTATTCACCGAACCGCGACCACGCCGACTGGCTCGCCGCCGATTTCGGGCTCGAAGTGACCTACTACGACCCGATGACAGGCGCGGGCATCGCCGATTCGATCCGTCCGAACACGAAGCTCATCTGGCTAGAAGCGCCCGGCTCGGTGACGATGGAAGTACAGGACGTGCCGGCGATCGTCGCCGTGGCGCGCGCAAAGGGCATCGTCACCGCGATCGACAACACGTTTTCGGCGGGCCTCGCGTTCAAGCCGTTCGAGCATGGCGTCGATATCTCCGTGCAGGCGCTGACGAAATATCAGTCGGGCGGCAGCGACCTGTTGATGGGTGCGGCCATCACGCGCGATGTCGAGTTGCACAAGAAGCTCAAGCGGGCGCGCATGAGAATGGGCATCGGCGTATCGGCGGACGACGCGTCGCTCGTGCTGCGCAGCCTGCCGTCGATGAAGACGCGCTACGAAGCCCACGATCGCACCGCGTTCGCGCTCGCGCAGTGGCTGAAGGCGCGTCCGGAAGTCGCGGCGGTGCTGCATCCGGCGCTGGAGGACTGTCCGGGCCACGCGTTTTACGAGCGCGATTTCAAGGGTGGCGCGGGTGGCCTGTTCTCGATCGTGTTCGACGGCCGTTACACGTCCGCGCAAGTCGATGCTTTCGTCGAAGCGCTCGAGTTGTTTGCGATCGGCTGGAGCTGGGGCGGCGCGCACAGCCTCGCGATGCCGTACAACATTCGCTCGATGCGGACGGCTTCGCAATGGCCGCACGAAGGCGTGCTGGTGCGCTTTTATATCGGGCTGGAAGCGGAAGCGGACTTGCGCGCGGATCTGGAAGCCGCGCTTAGCAAGGCGCTCGACTGAATTGCGAACGGCGCCGCGAAGGCGCCGTTCCAACATCGATCAGAACAGCCGCAACAACCCGTCGAGCCCGACGAAGTTGAACGCGACACTCGCCGATTGCCTCACGACCGGCTTCGCGCGAAACGCCACCGACAAACCCGCTTCGGCCATCATCTTCAGGTCGTTCGAGCCGTCGCCCATGGCGATGGCGCGTTTCGGATCGATGCCGATCTTCGCGCATGTCTCGACCAGCGTCCGCGCTTTTTCCTCCGCGTTCACGATATCCCCGACGACCTTCCCGGTCAGCTTGCCATCGACGATTTCGAGCGTGTTCGCGCGCGTGTAGTCGAGCCCGAGGCGCGCCTTCAGACGCTCGGTGAAGAACGTAAACCCGCCCGACACGAGCAGCGTCTTCAGTCCCGCGGCGCGCGCGCCTTCGAGCATGCGTTCCGCACCCGGCGAAAGCCTGAGGCGCTCCTCGTAGACGCGTTCCAGCGCGCTTGCGTCGAGACCCTTCAGCAGCGCGACCCGGCGCGTGAGGCTCTCGTTGAAGTCCTTGATCTCGCCGCGCATCGATGCTTCCGTGATCGCCGCAACCTCGGCCTTCAGTCCGCAAAAGTCCGCGATCTCGTCGATGCATTCGATCGTGATGAGCGTCGAGTCCATGTCCATCGCGACGAGGCTGAAATCGGCGAGTTTCGCGTCCGGTGCGATGTAGGCGTAATCGAGCGCATGCGCGGCGCAATATGCGTCGATATCGGGGCGCTGGAGCGGATCGGCGTCGATCAGGCGCAGGAGCGTGTCGTCGACGCGCCGGGTCTCGTGCGAGCGGGCGAGCGCAGCCAGCGGCCGCAGATGCGAATCGGAAATCGGGGCGAGACTTTGGATGACGAGGTTCATCGAAGGTGGAAGCGCGTGAAGGCGAAACCGCCATTGTAAAGAACCTTCAGCGCTGCACGCGCGCCGGATCGAGGTCCCAGTAAGGCGGCTCCCCGAAGCGCTCGCTCAGAAAGTCGATGAACGCGAGCGTTTTCGGGGGCACGAACGCGCGGCTCGGATACACGGCCCAGATCGCCACGGTTTGCGAGAGCGGGTAATCGTCGAGCACGGTGACGAGTTCGCCGCTCGCCAGCAGCGGCGCGACGCTCCACGTCGATTTCAGCCCGATGCCGATGCCCGCCGCGAGCGCATCGCGGATCACTTCGCCATTGTCCGTGACGAGCCGCCCCGACACGCGCACCTCGATCACGCCGGTCGGCGTCACGAAACTCCAGTCGCGTTGATCGGCGAGGATCACGCATTCGTGCTCGACGAGATCGGCGGGATGGCGCGGCGTGCCGTGCGCGGCGAGATACGTAGGCGACGCGCACAGCACACGCCGGTTGCTCGCGAGTTTCCGGGCGACGAGCGTCGAATCCTTCAGCGCGCCGATGCGGATCGCGAGGTCGATGCCTTCATCGACGAGATCGACGATCTGATCGGTCATGCGCAACTCCACGCTCACGCCGGGATACGCGCGCAAAAACGCGGGAATCAGCGGTGAAATGTGCTGGCGGCCGAGTGACGAGGGCATCGTCACCCGCAGGCGGCCATGCGGATGTTCGCGCGCACGCCCGACCGACGCACGCGCGGCGTCGGCGGCATCGAGCAGTTCGCGCGCGTGCGCCGCGAAAATCTCGCCTTCCTGCGTGACCGAGACGCGCCGCGTCGTGCGATGCAGAAGCCGCGTGCCGAGCATGCGCTCCAGCGCCGCGATGCGCGCGCTCGCCACCGCCGGCGACAAGCCGAACTCGCGCGCCGCCGACGACAGATTCGCCAGCGCCGCCGCGCGCATGAACAGTCCGACATCGAGCAGATCGAGCCGCTCGCGCGGTGCGCTTTCCGCCGAAAGATCGCTCGTCATTCGATGGATTTCCCGAAAAATGTTTCAGCGATTATGACTGTTTTCGAGATGCCGGACGCGCATTAAGATCGAAGCAAATCCACCTTCGACGGAGCAGAAACATGAAAGCCATCGGTCTGACGCGCTACCTGCCGATTTCCCATCCCGAATCGCTCATCGACATCGAACTCGACAAACCCGCGCCCACCGGCCGCGACCTGCTCGTGAAAATCGAGGCGATCGCCGTCAATCCCGTCGATACGAAAGTGCGCGCACCGAAGGACAAGGTCGAGGAAACCCCGCGCGTGCTCGGCTGGGACGCGGCGGGCGTCGTGGCGGCAGTCGGGCCCGAGGCGTCGCTCTTCAAGGTCGGCGATCCGGTCTACTACGCGGGCGACATCACGCGGCAGGGCGCGAACAGCGAGTTCCATCTGATCGACGAACGCATCGTCGGCGCAAAGCCGAAAACGCTCGATTTCACCTGCGCGGCGGCGCTGCCGCTCACCACCATCACCGCGTGGGAAGCGTTGTTCGACCGGCTGCGCGTGTCGGCGGAAGGCAAGGACGCGGGCAAGTCGGTGCTGATCATCGGCGGCGCGGGCGGCGTGGGTTCCATCGGCATTCAACTCGCCAAGCGCGTCGCGAAGCTCCAGGTGATCGCCACGGCGTCGCGGCCGGAATCGGCGCAATGGGCCGAGGACCTCGGCGCGGATCACATCGTCAATCACTTCGAAGACATTCCGAAGCAGATGAAGGAGATCGGCTTTGCGCAGGTCGATTACGTGCTGATCTTCAACGACACCGACCGGCATTTCCCCGCCGCCGCCGAAGTCGTCAAGCCGCAAGGCGGCATCGCGACGATCGTCGAGAATGCGAAGCCGGTGCCGGTCGAATTGCTGAAATCGAAGAGCGCGGCGTTTCACTGGGAGTTCATGTTCACGCGCGCGATGTTCAAGACGCCCGACATGATCGAGCAGCACAAGCTGCTTTCCGAAGTGGCGCGGCTGATCGACGCAGGCACGATCCGCACGACGCTCGGCAAGAATCTCGGCAAGATCGATGCGGCGAATCTGCGCGAGGCGCATCGCCTGCTGGAAGAAGGGCGCACGGTCGGCAAGCTGGTGCTGACCGGCTTCTGATCGCGCGTTGACGAACGTCATCGGGATCGCGTTGCACGCGGGTTTTCCACTAGGATGACCCGGCATGCGGAGCGCTAGACTGGATCGGCCCTGCAGTACGCTGGCGCTTCGCCGCGCCGGCCTTTCCTAAAAGCGCTCGATACGGAGGTGGCGGCATGAATCGTCGTTTGATCGTTCGTCGCATCGTTTCCGTCGCCGCGCTCGCGATGTTCGCCGCGACCGCCCAGGCGACGCCAGGCATCAAGGTTCTCTCCGAAGCGCCCAATGACGGCCCCATCAAATACACGGTCAAGATGGCGTCGAAGAATTTCGGCAACGAGCAGGAGACCCGCACCATTCGCTCGGGCCAGACCGACGACTTCACCTGGCAGGGCACCGCCGCGAGCGGCGCGCAGCCGGTGCCGGATGGCTGTCCGCAAGCGGCGTCGGTGCCCAAGAGCGCGGACGGACAGGCGGTGCGGCAGGTGCAGATCCGCTTCGCGCCGATGGTCGGCGACAACGGATCGGCGAATGTCCAGATCAGCTTTCGCGCCTATGCGCCGAAGGGCACCAGCAAGGTGACCGTAGGCGGCAAGACGCTCCAGTGTCCGGTCGATAACCGCCTCAGCCAGATCGTCCGCTTCACGATGCCGACCGCGACCGGTTCGAAGAAAACCATCACGCTCGACGACGGTACACAACTGACCGTCACGGCGAGCCGAAAGTAAGTGTTGTCACATGCGCGCCGGTTTGCACCGGCGTGTTTTTTCCAAGTTTCGTTCGCAACTAACCGTCCTTTCTCTCGAACGCCTTTAAGGCGGCGGCGCGCCATGCCTCGTCAGTAAAGCTTACAGATGCGTGGCCATGCCTTGCCACGCATTTGCGCATGGCTTCAGGCGCGGCGCGCATCGCTACGCGCAATCACGCTTGGCACGCTTCGTGCGATTCCCTCCGATACCGCGCCGCAACCGCACGCGCGTCAACAACGCTTCGAAGGTGCCGCGATGCCGCACATGATCTGGAAAGGCGCGATCAGCTTCGGGCTGGTCCACGTGCCCGTGCAACTCTATCCGGCGACGCAGTCGGAGAAGGTCGGCTTCAACCTGCTCGACAAGCGCTCGATGGATCCGATCGGCTACAAGCAGATCAACAAGAGCACGGGAAAGGAAGTCACGCGCGAGAACATCGTGCGCGGCTTCGAGTACGAGAAGGGCAAGTACGTGGTGATGTCCGACGCCGAGATTCGCGCGGCCAATCCCGAATCGACGCAGACGGTCGACATTCTCGCTTTCGTCGAGGCGCCCGAAATCTCGTTCCTGTCGCTCGACACGCCTTATTACCTTGCGCCGGATCGCAAGGGCGAGAAAGTCTATGCGCTCCTGCGCGACGCGCTGAAGGATACGGGCAAGGTCGGCATCGCGAGCGTCGTGTTGCACAACAAGCAGCATCTGGCGGCGCTGATTCCCGTTGGTCCCGCGCTCGCGCTCAACACCTTGCGCTGGGGCGACGAAGTTCGCGACTTCAGCGAATTCAAGTTTCCCGACGAGGACACGAAGAAGGCCGGCGTCACGCCGAAAGAACTGGGAATGGCGAAGCGTCTTATCGAAGACATGAGCGACAGTTGGGACCCCGCCAAGTATCACGACACCTTCCGGGACGACATCATGGCGCTCGTCGAGAAGAAGGTGAAGGATGGCAAGGTCGCCGAAGTGACGAAGATCGACGAAGGCGGCGAGCAGAAGCCGTCCGCCGAGATTCTCGATCTCTCGGAACTGCTCAAGCGCAGCCTGAAGACGGGCGGCACGGCGAAGCGCGCCGGCAAGGCCGCGCAGTCGAAGGACGACGACGAAGCACCCGCGCGTCCGGCACGCAAGACCGCCGCACGCCGCAAGCGCGCATGAGCGTCTGACATCACGGCTAGACGACGATGGCTGAGAAACTCGCAACCTATCAGCGCAAACGCAGTTTCGACAAGACGCCGGAACCGTCCGGCGCTGCCGCGAAGCGCAGCGCGCGCGCGAAGAAATCGGCGAAGCGCGCGTTGTCGTTCGTGATCCAGGAACACGATGCGCGTCGTCTGCATTACGACTTCCGTCTCGAACTCGATGGCACGCTCAAGTCGTGGGCGGTGCCGAAAGGCCCGAGCCTCGATCCATCGGTGAAGCGGCTTGCGGTTCATGTCGAGGATCATCCGCTGGATTACGGTTCGTTCGAAGGCGAGATTCCCGAGGGCAACTACGGCGCGGGCAGCGTCGACGAAGCTGCACGCGAGTACGAGAAAGGCAAGCTCAAGTTCACGCTCGACGGCGAGAAGCTGCATGGCGGCTGGACGCTCGTGAAGAGCCACATGCGCGGCAGCGGCGACAAGGAGCAGTGGCTGCTCATCAAGGAACGCGACGACGACGCGCGGCCCGAGACCGAATACGACATCCTCTTGAAGAAGCCCGGCAGCGTGCTGTCGACATCACTTGGCGCGCGCGACAAGAGCGGTGCCGTGCGCGGGCGGACCGAGCGCAAAGCCAGCGCGAAAAAAGCGCCGGCGCGCAAAACGGTCAGCACGAAAGGCAATGGACACGCGCATCCGGACATCGTTGCGAATCGGAGCGCCGAGTCGTTGCGCACCTTGTCGCATGAACCGGCGATCGAGGGCGCGCGCAAGGCGAAGCTGCCCGCGACGTTCGAGCCGCAGCTCGCGACGCTCGTCGATGCCGCCCCGCCCGGCGACGACTGGGCCTACGAAATCAAGTTCGACGGCTATCGCGTGCTGGTGCGGATCGAAACGATCAAGGGCAAGCGCGAGATTCGCATTCATACGCGCAACGGCAACGACTGGACCGCGAAGTTTTCGAAGCAGGTGAAGGCGCTGGAGCGGCTCGACATCGAAAGCGGCTGGCTCGACGGCGAAGCCGTGGTGCTCGACCATCGCGGTCTGCCCGATTTCCAGGCGCTGCAGAACGCCTTCGACGCAGGAAGGCCGCAGGACATCGTCGTGTATTTCTTCGACGCGCCGTATCTGAACGGCTACGACCTGCGCCATGTGCCGCTCGTGCAGCGTCGCGCGATCCTGAAGGCGCTCATCGAACCCGTCGACGATCCGGTGCTGCACTATTCGCAGGACTTCGCCTTTCACGCCGAGGCGTTGCTCAAGAGCGCCTGCGACATGGCGCTGGAAGGGATCATCGGCAAGCGTATCGACAGTACCTATGTGTCGGGGCGCAGCAAGGCGTGGATCAAGCTCAAGTGCAGGCGCCGCCAGGAGTTCGTGATCGGCGGCTATTCGGAGCCGGCGGGCAGCCGCGCGCAATTCGGCGCGCTGCTGCTCGGCGTCTACGACGCGCACGGCAAGCTGCAATACGCGGGACGCGTGGGCAGCGGTTTCGACCATGCGACGCTCGTCGCGGTGAAGAACGAACTCGACCGCCGCGAGACGCAACGCATGCCGTTTGCGAGCGAACCGCAGGAACGCAGCCGCACGCCTGTGCATTGGGTCAGGCCCGATCTCGTGGCCGAGTGCAATTTCGCGGAATGGACCAAGGAGCGCATCGTGCGACAAGCCTCGTTCGTCAGTCTGCGCGACGATAAACCCGCGCGTCAGATCGTGAAGGAAGTGCCGGCATCGGCGAAGAAGGTGGCGTCGAAGACCACGGCGAAGAAGGCGGCCGCGAAGGCCAAGGCCACTTCGGCGGAAGTCGAAGGCGTGAAGATCAGTCATCCTGAGCGTGTGATCGACAAATCGTCGGGCTGTTCCAAACTCGATGTCGTCGAGTATTACGCGTCGGTCGCCGACTGGATGCTGCCGCATCTGAAGGACCGGCCTGTGTCGCTCGTGCGCGCGCCGGAAGATATCGGCGGCGAGCTGTTCTTTCAGAAGCACAGCGCGAAGCTCGCGATTCCGCACATCAAGCAGCATCCCGATATCGATCCGGGACATCCCGCGCTGCTGACGATCGAATCGGCGCAGGCGCTCGTCGGCACCGCGCAGATGGGCACGATCGAATTGCATACGTGGAACGCGGTGGCGTCGAACATCGAGAAGCCGGATCGCATGGTGTTCGATCTCGATCCGGGCGAGGGCGTCGGCTGGGAACGCATGCTCGAGGCCGCGAAGCTCACGAAGGAACTGCTCGCCGAACTGGGCCTTACATCATTCTGCAAGACGAGCGGCGGCAAGGGCTTTCATGTGGTCGTGCCGCTCGCGAAGCAGGCGAGCTGGGACGACATGAAGGACTTCTCGCAGGCGGTCGCGCAGCACATGGCGAGCACGCTGCCCAAGCTCTTCTCCGCGAAGATGGGCATGCAGAATCGCAAGGGCAAGATCTTCATCGACTATCTGCGCAACAACCGCGGCTCGAGCACGGTTGCGGCGTTTTCGCTGCGTGCGCGTCCGGGGCTCGGCGCATCGATGCCGATCTCGTGGGACGAACTCGACGACGTGAAAAGCGGCGATCAATGGCATATCGGCAACGTGCGCGAGCGGCTCGACGCATTGAAGCGCGATCCGTGGACGGGCTATGACAAGGCGCGTCAACGGCTCACGGCGGCGATGAAGAAGCGGCTCGGCATGAACGGCTCGCGCAAGTGAGCGGTCACACAGGTCACGCAAGTCACACAGGGAGACGATCATGAAGCAGGCCAGCACCAGTCCGAAGAGCGCGCCCGAGCGCGCGGGAAAGCAGCACGACGATGCCTCGAACGCGCCGCTGCCGCACGAGGCGGATCAGAACGTCGACTCGCAACGGGAACATGAAGCGCGCGATGTCGGCAAGCAGGCGCATGAGGATATCGAACGCGGTCTCGTCGACACGGACAAGCCGCTGCGAGGATTTCCTCCGGGGCAAGGCGAAGGCGACGACGCTGAACCGGTGAAGCGGTGAACCGAACGGTGAAAAGCCTCGGCAAATAGCAGTGCGCGGGCCGCTTGCGTAGAATGAGTCGTTAATTCATGAGCGGTCCGGGGATCAACGTTTGCAGCGTTTTTTCTACCGATGCACGCGCTGCACGATACGCGCGAACCGGTAAGCCCTTCCGATGCCCGCATCCTTTGCCCGCCTCGCGGCCCGAAGCCAATACAACGGAACATGCCACTCGACCTTCTGTCGCGTTTGAAGAATGAAACCGCCGCGTGCCATGCGCGGCTGGAGAATGCGCTCGACCTGATGCGCGACGATCTGCAGCGCGACGAGTACATCGCGCTGCTCGAACGCTTTCAAGGCTATGTCGCGCCTTGGGAAAACGCGGCGGGCGCATGCATGCCCGCATCGCTGAAAGACTTTTTCGATGCGCGTCGCAAGGCGCCGCTCCTCGCCGCCGATCTCGCCGCGCTGACGGGCAAACAGCGCACGGGCGATTGCGTACCGCAGGCCGATCCGCGCAACGACCTGCCGCACATGCATAACGTTGCAGAAGCGTTCGGGTCGATGTACGTGATGGAAGGCAGCACGCTCGGCGGCCGCTTCATCGCGCCGCACGTCGCGCAGCGTCTCGCTCTGACGCCCGGTATCGGCAATGCCTATTTCGATGGTTATGGCCTGCGCACGGGCAGCATGTGGAACGCGTTTCGCGAGATCGCGGCGGCATCGGTGCCGGCGCTTCATCACGACGATGCAGTGAAAGCAGCCATCGCGACGTTCGAAAGCCTGCACGCGTGGCTGTGCCCCGAAGCCGCCGATCTCGCGCCATCGCAACCGGGGCAGGGAGCGGCTTCATGAGCGAATCCGCGAGCCAGCCACCCATCGGCGCGCGGGCATTGCACGAAGCATCGCAAGGTCCGCCCGATGCCGAAGCGCGCCGGCGCACGCTCAGTTCGGGCGTCGCGAGCAAGGACTGCGACGCCGAGCCGATCCACATTCCCGGCGGCATCCAGCCGCATGGCTTTCTGCTCGTGCTCGACGGTGAGTTGCGCATCGTGCAGGCGAGCGAAAACCTGGCTTCGCTGACCGGCGCGAGCGTCGAAGCATTGCTCGGCGCACCGCTCGATGCCGTGCTGGGCGAAGCGGGCGCGCAACGCATCGCGCAGGCGGCGGCCACCTCCGCGCTCGACGACGCGCCGCTTTATATCGGTGCGGTCGAGGTCGCGCCGGCGACGCGCTTCGACATCACGCTGCATCGTCACGACGGCATGCTGATCGTCGAGATGGAAGCCGCGGCGGCGACGGGCGACGCGTTCGCATCGATGTATCCGCTCGTGCGCACGTTCGCGCGCGGGCTTCAGGACGCGGCGAGCGTGCAGGCGCTCGCGGAACTCGCGGTGCGCGAAGTGCGCGCGATCACGGGCTTCGGCCGCGTGATGCTCTACAGCTTCGACGAAGAAGGGCGCAGTCATGTGCTCACGGAAGACCGCGATGAAGGTTACGCGTCGTTCCTGCATCAGTTCTTTCCCGCGTCGGACATTCCGCGCCAGGCGCGCGCGCTGTATCTGAAGAACCGCATCCGTCTCGTCGCCGATGTGAACTACCGGCCCGCGCGCCTCGTGCCGAACGTGAACCCCGTCACGAACCGTCCGACCGATCTTACTTACGCGACGCTGCGCAGCTTCTCGCCCGTGCATCTGGAATACATGCGCAACATGGGCACGCATGCGTCGATGTCCGTGTCGATCGTCGTGCGCGGCAAGCTGTGGGGACTCGTGTCGTGCCACGATCACGACGCGCGCATCGTGCCGTTCAACACGCGTGTGGCGGTCGAGCATCTCGGGCACATGCTGTCCTTGCAGATCGAGGCGAAGGAAGAGCGCGAGGAAGGCGAGTATCTGGCCGCGCTGCGCCGCACGATGGGACGCCTGATCTCCGCGATGGGCGAGCACGACAACTTCGTCGGCGGCTTGCAGTCGGTGCCGAAGGACGTGCTGAGCTTCGCGCGCTCGGCGGGCGCGGCGATCGTGTTTGACGATCAGATCACGCTGCTCGGCTCGACGCCCGACGAGGACACCGTGCGCGCGCTCACGCACTGGCTCGCGGATCACACCTCCGGCGTGTGGGCCACGGATTCGCTCGCGCGCGAATGGCCGCCCGCGCAGGCGCACCAGGACAAGGCTTGCGGCGTGCTCGCGCTGCCGGTCTCGCAGATCTTTCGAAACTACCTGCTCTGGTTCAGGCCCGAGTTGATGCAGACGATCAAATGGGCGGGCGAGCCGGTCAAGATCGAAGACGCCGATGGCGCGAGCGCGCCGCGCACGAATTTTTCGCCGTGGCTCGAAACGGTGCGCGGACATTCCGCGATGTGGCGTCAGGGCGAACTCGAAATCGCTAGCGAATTGCGCGGCGCGTTGCTCAACATCGTGTTGCGCCGTGCCGAAGAGCGCGCCGAACTAGCGACCGAACTCACACGCGCGAACAAGGAGCTGGAAGCGTTCTCGTATTCGGTATCGCACGATCTGCGCGCGCCGCTGCGCCATATCGCGGGGTATGGCGACCTGCTGCGCGAGCAGGAAGGCGAGCGCATGTCGGACAAGAGCCGGCGCTTTCTGAACAACATGCTGGATTCGGCGCGCTTCGCGGGCACGCTCGTCGACGACCTGCTGACCTTCTCGCAGATGGGCCGCGCGGCGCTCAGGCCCGCGCCGGTCGATCTCGGCCAGCTCGTGCGCGGCGTGGTGCAGGAGTTCGAGGCGGAAGGCTCGGAGCGGCACATCGACTGGGTGATCGGCGAACTGCCGCGCGTGACCGGCGACGCCACTTTCCTGCAACTCGCGCTGCGCAACCTCGTTTCGAATGCGGTGAAATATACGAGAACGCGGGAATCGGCGAAAATCGAGATATTCGCTACCCGAAGCGCCGATGAATACGTGATCGGCGTGCGCGACAACGGCGTCGGCTTCGACATGAAATATGGCGCGAAGCTGTTCGGCGTGTTTCAACGGCTGCATCGCGCGGAAGAGTTCGAAGGTACTGGCATCGGACTCGCCAACGTGCGGCGCATCGTCGAGCGTCATGATGGACGCACGTGGGCAGAAGGGCGGCTGGGAGAGGGCGCGGTATTCTATTTTTCCCTGCCGGTCGTTTTCCGCAGCGCCAGCGTCACGCCGGGGGCGTCAGTCACAAAGCCAAAAAAAGACCATGCTTAAACCGATATTGCTCGTCGAAGACAATCCAAACGACCTCGAACTCACGCTCGTCGCGCTCGGCAAGAGCCAGCTCGCGAACGAAGTGATCGTGGCGCGCGACGGTCAGGAAGCCATCGACTATCTCACTTGCGAAGGCGAATGGAAGGAGCGCGCGCCCGGCAATCCGGCGGTGATCCTGCTCGACCTGAAGCTGCCGAAGATCGACGGTCTCGAAGTGCTCGACATGATCCGCTCGAATGCGTCGCTGAAGAGCGTTCCGGTGGTCATGCTCACGTCATCGCGCGAAGAACAGGATCTCGTGCGCAGCTATGAACTCGGCGTCAATGCCTACGTGGTGAAGCCGGTGGAATTCGCGGAGTTCGTCGAGGCGATCAGCGATCTCGGCGTGTTCTGGGCCGTGCTCAACGAACCGCCGCCGGGCTCGACGCGTTTTCGCCGCCCGCCCGCGCAATGAACGCTGCGCTCATGTTCGCGAACTCGCCCAGTCCGATGCCCGCCCAAGCGTCCTTTGAAGAGGACGCCTAGATCATGCAGCCCCTGCATCTGCTTCTCGTCGAAGACAACGCACTCGATGCGGAGCTGACCATCGCCCAACTTGAGCGCGCGGATTACGCGGTCGATGCCGCGATCGTGTACGACGCCGCGACCTTCATCGCCGAACTGGAGAAAAAGCGTTTCGACGTGATCCTCGCCGACTTCGTGATGCCCACGTTTTCGGGCATCGAGGCGCTCACGATCGCGAGCGAGCGCGCACCGGACACGCCGTTCATCTTCGTGTCGGGCCTGCTCGGCGAAGAGCATGCCGTCGACATGCTCAAGCGCGGCGCGACCGACTACGTGCTGAAGCAGCGCCTGCAACGCCTGCCCGCTGTCGTGCGCCGCGCGATGCGCGAGAGCGCGGAGCGCGCGCAACGCATTGCGGTCGAGCGGGCGTTGCGCGAGACGGAGACGCACTTCCGCCTGCTCATCGACGCGCTGAAGGACTACGCCGTCATCACGCTCGACCCGGAAGGACGCATCCGCACGTGGAACGCGGCGTCCGAGCGCATTCTCGGCTTTCCGGCGCAGGACGTGCTGGGTCAGTCCGCGAGCATTTTTTATGCGCAGGAAGACCGCGAAGCGGGCGTGTTCGAGGCCGAGCTCGCGACGGCGCGGCGCGAAGGCAGCGCGAGCGACGACCGCTGGCTCTGGCGCAAGGACGGCCATTCGTTCTTCGCGTCGGGCGTGACCACCGCGATCCGCAGCGAGCACGACGAGCTGATCGGCTTTTCGAAGATCGTGCGCGACGCAACCGATGCCCACATGGCCGCCGACGCGCTGCGCCTCGCGAAGGATCAGGCTGAATCGGCGAACCGCGCCAAGGATCATTTTCTGGCGGTGCTGTCGCATGAGTTGCGCACGCCGCTCACGCCCATTCTCGCGGCCGTGCGTTTGCTGGAGATGAAGCACTCGCTGCCGCGCGAGGCGCATCCGACACTTGATCTCATCCGCCGCAACGTCGAACTCGAAGCGCGGCTGATCGACGATCTGCTCGACCTCACGAGCATCGCGCGCGGCAAGCTGTCACTCAATTTCGCGAGCGTCGCGCTCGATACCTTGCTGACGAGCGCACTCGACATGTCCGAGGCCGATCTGCGCGCGAAGGGCCTGACGCTCGACACGCGTTTCGACGCGGCGCAATTCGTCGTGCTCGGCGATGCCGCGCGCCTGCAGCAGATCGTCTGGAACCTGATGAAGAACGCGGTGAAGTTCACGCCGGCTGGCGGGCGCATCGACGTGCGGACGTGGAACCCGGACCCGATGACGATCGCGGTGTCAGTGACGGACAGCGGCATCGGCATCAGTGCGGAAGCGCTGCCGCGCATTTTCTCGGCGTTCGAACAGGCCGACGATTCCATCACGCGCTCGTTCGGCGGCCTGGGCCTCGGCCTCGCGATCGCCAGCACGCTGGCGCAGAAACATGGCGGCACGCTCTCGGCCCATAGCGAGGGCCGCGATACGGGCGCGCGTTTCACGCTCACGCTGCCGCTCGCGAAACTGCAGCCCGCGCACGAGGATGAGCCGCTCGTCGAGGCTGCGCGCGCGGAGCAGGGATGCGCGCTGAGAGTGCTGCTGGTGGAGGACAACGAGCAGACTTCGTCGGCGATGGCCGAAGTGCTCGAAATGCTCGGCCACGAAGTGACGGTCGCCGTGACCGTCGGGGACGCGCTGGAGCGCGCGAAGGGCGGGCCGTTCGATCTGCTGGTGAGCGATATCGGCTTGCCGGATGGCAGCGGGCTGGACATCGCGCGGGCGTGGCAGACCTTGCAGCCCGACAAGCCTTCGGTGGCGATCACGGGCTATGGCATGGACGAGGACATCCGCCGTTGCCGCGAAGCGGGATTTCGCGACCATCTGACCAAGCCCGTGAATTTCTCGCGGCTCGAAGCGCTGATTCGATCGCTCGCGGAGCAGCCTTCGAAATAAGCTATCGCGCGTACCGGCGTGAAAAAATTTGACGTTGCGCGCGCGTATATGTCGATTGACGGCACGGCCGTTCGTTGTAGGGTAGAGAGCCGCGCCAGACCGGCGTGCCTCATTTTCTACATGGAGCCGATATGTCCACTTCCGCCGTCAAGCCGATTCCCGAAGGCATGCATACGCTGACCCCGCACCTCGTCTGCGCGGGCGCTGCCGATGCGATCGAGTTCTACAAACGCGCGTTCGGCGCCGTCGAACTGGGCCGCCTGCCCGGACCAGACGGCAAGCTCATGCACGCGATGGTGAAGATCGGCGATTCGACCCTGATGCTCGTCGATGAATTTCCGCAGTTTGGCTCGGTCGGTCCGAAGGAACTGAAGGGATCGCCGGTCACGATCCACCTGTATGTCGAAGATGTCGACGCCACCGTGAAGCAGGCCGAAAGCGCCGGCGCGAAAGTGACGATGCCCGTCGCCGACATGTTCTGGGGCGATCGATACGGGCGCCTGGAAGACCCGTTCGGCCATCAATGGTCGGTCGCGACGCACGTGCGCGACGTCGCGCCGGAAGAAATGAAGCAGGCGATGGGACAACAGCCGTGCGCATGACGCACGATTCCACGATTCCACGAACGGAGACCCGCACATGAACAAGATTTCCCCTTGTCTATGGTTCGCCGATGCCAACGCCGAGGAGGCTGTGAACTACTATGTCGGCATATTCAGGAGCGCGCGCATCACGGAGATCATGCGCCATACCGAATCGAGCCCCGGCCCGGTCGGCAGCGTGCTCGCCATTCTGTTCGAACTGGAAGGCGAAGCGTTCCTGGCGCTGAACGGCAACTCCGATTTCAAATTCTCGCCGGCGTTGTCGATGTTCATCAAATGCGAAACGCAGGAAGAAATCGACCATTACTGGGACAAGCTGCTGGACGGCGGCCAGTCGCTGGCGTGCGGCTGGCTCACGGACCGCTACGGCGTGACGTGGCAGATCGCGCCAAGGCGTCTGCTTGCGATGCTGCAGGACCCCGATCCGGCAAAGGCCGATCGCACGATGCACGCGATGCGGCAGATGATCAAGCTGGATATCGCGGAGCTGGACCGGGCTTACAACGGCGCGTGATGCGGACGCGCTAGGCGGCGCGCTTGCGGGGTTTGCGCTCCACGAGCTTCGCCGCCATGAACCGGTGATCGCGCGAAAAGAGCCGCCGATACGTCATCACGACGGCCCCGACCACGCCGAGCCCCGACGCCGCCGCGATCAGAAACATGATGACGATCTGATAGCGCACCGCCTGCAAGGGCGACTGCCCGGCGAGCACCTGGCCGGTCATCATGCCCGGCAGGCTGACGAGGCCGACCACGGCCATCTGGTTCAGGGTGGGAATCATGCCCGCGCGCACCGCCTGGCGCGCGGGTCCCTGCGCCGCTTCCCAGCGCGACGCGCCGAGCGCGAGCGACATCTCCACCGCCGCGCGCCCCGCGGTCAGTTCCTCCGTCATGCGCTCGATGCCGAGCGACACCCCCGTCAGCGTGTTGCCGAGGATCATGCCGAGAATCGGAATTGCATATTGCGGTTCGTACCACGGATGGATCCGGATCACGACGAACAGCCCGAACGCGCCGATCAGCCACGAACTGACCCAGATAGAGACGATGCTGTCCGCGCGCTGTCCCGCGTAGGTGCGCCGACCACGACCCGATGCCGCAAATCCGGCGATGACGGTCATCAACGCCATCAGCGGCAGTACGACATACCAGCGATCGAACGCGAACACCCAGCCGAGCACATAGCCGATCAAAAGCAGTTGCACGACGGTCCTGATCGCGGCGATCAGCAGCTTGCGTTCGAGCCCGAGATTGAGCGCGACCGACAGCGCGCCGTTCACGACGATCAGCGCCGCTGCCAGTCCGATGTCGACGAGACCGAGGTTCTGATAACCGTTCATCGCGTGTCCTCGCCGAGCACGCCGGCGTTCATCGTCAGATGACGCGTGGCGACGCGCGCCGCCTGCGCCGGATCGTGCGATACCCAGATACAGGCGCGTTCGGCATCGGCGTCGAACCATGCGCAGACGAGTGCTTCGATCGCGCGCGCCGAAGCCGGATCGAGCGATGCGGTCGGTTCATCGAGCAGCAATACATCGGGTGCGAGCTGCAGCACGCGCACGAGCGCAGCGATCTGCGCCTCGCCGCCCGAAAGATCGCTGGCGAGCTTGTCGAGGAAATCGGCGCCGCGTCCGGCGGCTTGCGCCAGTCGCGTCGCGGTGTCGCGATCGAAGTGTGCGTCGCAATAGGTCTTGAGCGTGAACGGATAGCGCAGATTGTCCTCGACGGTGCCGTCGAGCATCGCGGGCCGCTGCGCGATATACGCGACCCGCCGCCGATAAGCCGGTATCCGTGCCCGCGCGATGCGCTCGCCGCGCCACGTCACGTATCCGGCGTCGCTCGCATCGAGCAGGGCGAGCGTGCGCAGCAAGACGCTCTTGCCCGAGCCGGACGGCCCGGTGATCGACGCGCGCTGGCCCGCGTAGAGCGCGAAGTCCGTCGGCTGCAGAAGCGTCGTGGCGCGCACGGCGTCACGGCGCACGATGCCGTGCGCCGCGACCAGTTCGACCGGAGGCGTGTAAGTGGGCGATGTCGCGTCGGGCATCGTTTTCGTGGGGCAGGTTTTTATAGCGGACATCTTACGGACATTCGTCGTTCGGCGGGCACACTATGTGCTGCCGCTCACATAATCAGAAAAAACGGATGGAGCCGTCATGGTGCAGGCCCGCACGACCGGAAAAATCGGAAGGATCGTCGCATGGTTTTTTGCCGTTCTGGCGGTTCTGATCGCAATACTGGTGGTCATATTCCTGACCTTCGACTGGAACCGGCTGAGGCCGTGGGTGGATGACAAGGTATCGGAGGCGATCGGACGGCGCTTCGAAATTACCGGCGATCTGAAAGTCGGCTGGCATCGTCCGCCGAACGAGACGGGCTGGAAGCGCTGGGTCCCGTGGCCGCGCTTCTCCGCCGAAAAGATCACCATCGCGAATCCGGACTGGACGCGCGAAAAATTCTTCGCGACGCTCGATGAAATCGACTTCCAGGTAGCCGTGCTGCCGCTGCTCGCGCATGACATCGTGATCCCGACGATCAACCTCGTGAATCCGTCGGTCGACATCGAGCGGCTCAAGGACAACCGCAACAACTGGACTTTCAAGTTCAAGCAGTCGACCGAGCCGTCGACGTGGAATCTGAAGCTCGGCGACATCTCGCTCGCGAAAGGCACGATCAGCATTTCCGATCAGGTGACGAAGGCGGAGATGAAGGTCGTCGTCGATACGCTCGGCCAGCCCGTGCCGATCGGCGACGTGATGAAGCAACAAGAGGCGGCGTCGGCGAAATCATCGGCGGAGATGGTCGGCAAGAGCGGCGCGGCAAAGCTCAACAAACAGGCCGACGCGGCCGCGGCATCCGAAGCGTCGGCGGCATCGGCGGCGTCGGCTGCGGCGGCGGCGAATGCATCGGCGCCGAATCCGGCGAGCGTGTCGGCGAACGCCAGCATCACGACCAAGGAAGGGCCCAAGCCGCCCATTCCGCCGTACGCATTCGGCTGGACGGTGAAGGGCACGTACAACGGCGGCAAGGTCTCGGGCGACGGCAAGCTGGGCGGCGTGCTCGCCGTGCAGGACGCGAAGCGGCCGTTCCCCGTGCAGGCCGACGTGCGCCTCGGCGACACGCACATCGCGTTTGTCGGCACCGTGACCGATCCCGCGCATCTCGCCGCGCTCGATCTGCGGTTATGGATTCAGGCGGTCAGCATGGCGCATCTCTATCCGTTCACCGGCGTGACGCTGCCCGAAACGCCGCCGTTCGCGACCGAAGGGCGTCTCACTGGCCAGTTCCGCGAGGACGGCAACGTGTTCCACTACGAGAACTTCACGGGACGCGTGGGCGGCAGTGACATCAATGGTTCGCTCGTCTATGCGGGCAGGAAGCCGCGTCCGTTGCTCAAGGGCGAACTGGTGTCGCATCTGTTGCAGTTCAAGGATCTCGCGCCGATCATCGGCGCCGATTCGAACGCGAGCAAGGCCAAGCGCGGCGAGAAGGAGAAGCAGCCGTCATCGAAGGCGCTGCCCACCGAGGAGTTCAAGACCGATCGCTGGAAGTCCATCGACGCCGATGTGAAGTTCACCGGCCAGCGCATCATCAAGGACCCGGACCTGCCGATCACGGACCTGTATACGCACGTCCTGATGACCGACGGCGTGCTGTCGTTCGAGCCGCTCAAGTTCGGCGTGGCGGGCGGATCGATTGCAACCAACATTCATCTTGATGGCAGCGCGGCGCCGCTGAAAGGTCGCGTGTCGGCACAGGCGCGGCATCTCAAGCTGAAGCAGCTGTTCCCGACCGTGAAGACGATGCAATCGGCGCTCGGCGAGATCAACGGCGATGCCGCGCTTTCGGCGACGGGCAATTCGCCTGCGGCGCTAGCGGCGTCATCGAATGGTGAGGTGAAGGCGTTGATCACGGAAGGCACCGTGAGCCGGCTGTACATGGAGGCCGCGGGGTTGAACGTGGCGAATGTCGTGTACGAAAAGCTGTTCGGCAAGCGCGATGTGAACATCAACTGCGCGGCGGCGGACTTCGTCGTGACCGATGGCGTGCTCGATTCGCGCGTCTTCGCGCTCGATACCGACGACGCGGTCATCAACGTCGACGGCACCATCAACATGAAGACCGAGGATATGGACCTCGGCATCCATCCGCATACGAAGGGCTTCCGCGTGTTTTCGCTGCGCTCGCCGCTGTATGTGAAGGGCACGCTCAAGGATCCGAAGGTCGGCGTGAGCGTCGGGGCGCTCGCGGTACGCGGTGGCGCGATGGTCGGTCTGGGGCTCATCAATCCGTTCGCGGCGCTGATTCCGCTGATCGCGCCGAGCAACAACAAGCCGCTGCCTTGCCAGCAAATGCTCGCCGATATAGGCAAAGCGCCGAGCGCGCCGCCGGCGGGGCAGAAGGAAAAGGCGAAGGCGGCGCCGGCTTATATGTCGTCGGGTGCGGCGGCGGCCAAGGACGCGGCGAAGAAGCCTGCCGCGCCCGCGCCGGCGAGTGCTTCGCAGTATCGGGGGAGTTGAGATACTTGTCCCCAGCAATTGGGGAGCACCCTGTTGAAAACGTGCCGGGAAGTTGGCTAAGTGCGTGACGCGGAAGGGAAAGTTGCCGGCGCTTCAAGACGCGCCATTGCTTGCATGACTTATCCCCAGTGCAAGGGGACAGGGTTGTGGAAAACCGCTTGGCGACTCACCTAGTTTCTTGATTTGGCTCAGAAAACCCGGCGTGATGCGGATCGCGCCGGGTTTTTTGTTCGCGCTCGGTGCGTTGAATGGGCGTCTTACCTTATCCACAGGCTCGACATCGCGTTGCCCGAATGAACGCAACACCCTGTCAAATTTCGTGCTTCCTCTTTCGCAGTCGCGATATTTGTCGAAACTAAATAAGCATCACTGAATATCTTTGTTAACAAGCAGCGAAAAGGAAAAAGGGATGTCGAATATCTGGTTCAAGATGACTGATGTTACCGGTGAGTCAACCGACGCTGGTCATATCGGGGAAATAAATGTCATCAGTTGGAAGTGGCGTTTCTCCAAGACGCACCGAGATAAAAAAGGTAAGAATACGAGTGTCCGCAATTTAAGTTTTGTCCATCGCGTGGATCGTGCTTCCGTGAGTTTGCTGAATCATATGTTGGCGAATAAGGTTGCCGAGCAAGCAACTCTTTCCATACGGAGCGCTACGGCGCAAGCTCTCCCAGCGGCGCTGGGAAAGATAGCGCCGCCGCCATTCGATTTTTCGAAGATTAACTTCAAGAACGTAATGGTTATGGAATTGGAGCCTTTCGGCTTTTCTGGAGGGCACTTCGAAGAAGTGATTGTGTCCTTTACGGAATTCAAGTGGGAGTATTCGCCGGAGAAAGATGGCCTTGCTGTGGGTACAGCCGTCGCTCAGCACAAACTTGGCCCTGATGTTGCATGAAAGCGCGTCGTTTTAACTTCGTGGCGTTTGCCTTTGCGGGCTTTTTGATCTACCTATTGACTCTATTCGGAGGTATGCATTGGCAATTTTATAACGCTTCAATGCTGGCGCAAGGTCGGATTGTTTACGTGTATTCTCCGCATAAGGCTCTCGCGGAATTCGTTGTGAACAACGGAGAGCGCGATGTCGCTTACTCGCTTTTTGTTAGTCGCCTTCAAGCCTTCGCACTCGGAGAAGCCGTCGAGGTTCGCTACGACCCGAAGGCACCGGACGTCAAGCCTGAATTGAATGACGTTCTCAATCTTTGGGGCCTCGAACTTATCTTAGGGGTGGTCGCTATTGCGGCGATGTATGCCGGCATCTCAGGTCGCTCAATTAAACGAATATGATTGAAATTAGAGGCAGCAAGTGGAAATGCAAAACGGGAGCAGTATATGGTGCAAACGTTGGGCCGATGCTTTTTTCAGGGGGAGACGTTACATTCCGCGCCCCCGGAGGACAGCAATGGGCTTTTTCCTACCGTGGCTTAGGGAGCGGAGTTGAGTTTGCCCGCCTACCTGCATCGCTCCGACTCCAACAAATCCAACTTCCGAAGTTCGTTTTAAAAAGTGGGAGTGTTTCGGGAACACTCGCAACAGCGGATTTTTTTGGTCGGAGTGGCGTATGGATGATGCCGGGCTTTAACGGGAAAGAGTTAGCGGACACCGATTTCGAAGGCCCGGCACTGTACATGGATGTGAGTGCCGGGGTTCTGGTTTCAGCCGGTTGCTCTTTGATCCTGTGTGGTGGTTTCGACATCGAATCAATGGTAGCCGCGCTTATGCACAGGAAGTGGTTTATTTTCGATATCGCTCACGCCCTAATCATTCTGGTTGGGGAGAGTGCCGGGTTGGTTGATGGCGCAGGAGCAGGCTTCATGATGGGGAACATGTCGAACAAAGGCCAGGTCGGCTTTTCATATCTTGACGATTGGCTCGGCGATTAAAGTTTGGCGTGCAGTTGCATTGCTTCGCATTTCGTGGTCCAAGGCGACAAACCCTGGACCACGGAGCGAGCCATGCGAACGACGATGAGAGTATGGATGAGCGTGCTGCTGTGCGCGGCCTGCACGTCGATGCGTTCGGGTTGTTGGTGAGGGTCTCGCCTATGTCAGCGGCGCTTAGATTTGTTAGTTGTAGTTCGGCGAGTTGCATGGTCCGTTGTTCCCTAAAAAGCCCCCTTTTTGCCGGGGAGGTGGGAACAACTGTATGGCCACGAGGGGCGCTTACAACAGGTCTTAAACGCCTAAATTTCAACAACTTAATTGGTCGACTTCGAGGTAGGGAGGTGCTGCACAGCAACAGAAACTTATCCACAGTTTCTGTGGACAGTCGTGTTGAAAAGCCTCGCGTAATCACGCTAAGTGATTGGTGAATAACGATTTGTCAGACCTGCGTGAATCCGCGCAACACA
>Ga0160447_100213_pt1 | contig 32932 bp, 33 predicted proteins | sample HID1973K_E1MG_FD_108222 | JGI IMG/M metagenome (GOLD analysis project Ga0160447, IMG submission 108222) | Enriched mosquito-associated microbial communities from UW Madison campus, WI, USA - HID1973K_E1 MG | ecosystem: Host-associated > Arthropoda: Insects > Digestive system > Unclassified ...
CCGACAACCCGGCCCCATCGACGTACACCGGGAAGAATACTTTCGAGCCACGTGACAGGTCCTTGATGTCGCAGTTACCGCCATGTTCACGAGGCGGTACGGTGCGTGCCCCCGTGGCCGCGGCCATGTCCCTTTCTGGACCTTTGAGCTTGCCCATGTGTGCGGTCTTGGCATGAGGTGGGTTTGCCAAAGGCGGCACACGACCTGGCTCGGTGTCGATCAATTCCTGTTCGCGACGATTCCATTCGGCGAGCATCTTGTGGTCCGGCAGGCAGCCGATCAGACCGGGGTGAATCAGACCTGCGAACTCGACGCCCGGAATGTGCCGCGAGCGGGTCATCATGCCTTTGAAATCCCAGATCGCCTTTTGCGCCATCGGGAAATGATCGGTGAGGAAGCCGCCGCCATTCTGCTTCGAGAAGAAGCCGTTGAAGCCCCACTGCGAATCGGCACGGGCACCGATATCTAACAGGTCTACCACCAGCAAATCACCTGGCTCAGCACCGTGCACGCCTACCGGGCCCGACAGGTAGTGCACGGTTGAAAGATCGACATCACGCACGTCACTTGCGTCGTCGTCGTTCTTGATCGCCCCGGCGGTCCAGTCGTAGGTTTCTAGGATGAAATCCTCCCCTGGCTTGACCCAGCATGCCATCGGAATATCTGGGTGCCAGCGGTTATGGATCTGTTCGTTTTCGGTGGCTGGCTGGTTGAGATCAACTTTGATCAAGACATCAGTCATGGGTGTTCTCCTTGGGTTCCTGGGTCAATCTGGATGCTGATAAACGGAGGCACTGCCATATCGCAGGCGAGCGCCTCCCTACGGGGATTACGCGGCTCTATAGGGGCGCGCTTAACCGCGATTCGGTCGAATGAAAAAAGTAAGTCCGGCGGTGCTAAACCGAGAGGTAACGACTGATTGTCGCCTCATCGACGTTGGCCCGGGTTTCCTCGATCACGAAGCGCCCCTTCTCGATCACCAGAAACCGGTCGGCGATTTCCAGGGTGAAGGACAGCACCTGCTCCGAGACCACGATGGTCAGGTTGCGCAGGGTGCGGATCTCTTTGAGCGTGCGAGCGATGTCCTTGATGATCGACGGCTGGATGCCTTCAGTGGGCTCGTCCAGCAGCAACACCTTCGGGTTGGTCGCCAGCGCCCGGGCGATTGCGAGCTGCTGTTGCTGCCCGCCGGACAAGTTACCGCCGCGTCGCCCACGCATGTCGAACAGCACTGGGAATAGCGCGTACAGGTCTTCAGGTACCTCGCCCTTGGCTGACGCGGGCAGCCCTGTCTGGATGTTTTCCAGCACCGTCATGGAAGGGAAAATCATCCGCCCTTGCGGCACGTATGCCATGCCGTGCTCAACTCGAGAATGGGTTTCCATGCCAGACACATCGACGCCTTCGACCTGCACCTGACCGCGCCACTGGGGCAGGATGCCCATCAGGCTCTTGAACAGGGTTGTCTTCCCCATGCCGTTGCGGCCCATGACCGCAACGATCTCCTGTTTTTCAACGTTCAGGTCCAGGTCGTGGAGAATCTGGCTCTGGCCATAACCGCAGGCCAACCGATTGATGTTGAACATACTGCGCTCCTCAGTGGCCGAGATAGACTTCGATGACTTTCGGATTCTTCTGCACCGACTCCATGCTGCCCTCGGCCAGCACCTTGCCTTGATGCAACACCGTGACCTTGTGCGCGATGCTTTTGACGAACTCCATGTCGTGCTCGATCACGAGCACCGAGCGGCCTTGACTGATGCGATTGAGCAAGTCGGCGGTCTGGGCCCGCTCGCTGACGCTCATGCCTGCAACTGGCTCGTCGAGCATCAGCAATTCAGGGTCTTGCATGAGCAGCATTCCGATTTCCAGCCACTGCTTCTGGCCGTGAGACAAGAGTCCTGCCTGCTGCTGCAACAGGTCGGCGAGGAAGATATCCGCCGCCACCTCGTTGACCCGGTCCACCACCTGCTGGCTGCGTTTGAAAAATAGTGCGCCGAACACCGTGCGGCCCTTCGGAAAGGACATTTCCAGGTTCTCGAACACGCTCAGGTTGTCGTAAATCGATGGGGTCTGAAACTTACGACCGACTCCGGCACGGACGATGTCGTACTCGTTCATGCGCGTCAGTTCACGGTTGTTGAACTGGATGCTGCCACCCGTAGCGCGGGTCTTGCCGCAGATCAGGTCGAGCACCGTGGTCTTGCCTGCACCGTTGGGACCGATCACCACACGCACTTCGTTTCGGTCGATGTACAGGTTCAGGTCGTCTACCGCTTTGAAGCCATCGAAGGACACGGTCAGCCCCTCAACGGCCAGCACCGGTTTTGGCATCTGAAAGCCGCTGGCAGTGGTCATGGCTGAATCTCCAGTGAGCTGTTGACGGAGGCGCTGTCAGGTTTGGCGGCAGTTACCACGGCGGGTTTGGCAGGCGTATGCACAACAGTTGGTACAGGTTCGCGCTTCAGTCCGGCCAACCATTTACGTCCGTGGCTTTCCCACAATCCGGCAAGACCGTTGGGGAAGTACATGACCACGGCGATGAACAGGCCACCCATGAGGTACAGCCACAGTTCGGGGAATGATTCGGAGAAATAGGTTTTGCCGTAGTTCACCAGCAGCGATCCGTACACTGCGCCGAGTAGCGACATGCGCCCACCGACCGCAGCGAAGATCACCATTTCGATAGAGGGCACGATGCCAACGAAAGACGGCGACATAAACCCTACTTGCAAGGCAAACATCGCCCCGCCGATGGCCGAAAAACCGGCTGCGACGCAGTACACGAAGACTTTGAAGCTGGCCACGTCATAGCCGGAAAAGCGGACTCGCTCCTCCTTGTCGCGCATCGCCATCAGGAGGCGACCAAGCTTGGACGCCAGGATGAATTTGCCGATCAGGATGCAGCCCAGTAGCAGGACGGCATTGATGAAGTACAACGCCAGCTTGGCGCCGTCGCCACGAATGTCCCAACCCAGCAACGTCTTGAGGTCGGTGATGCCGTTGACGCCCCCTGTCAGCCCCTGCTGCCCGATGATCAGCACTGTCAGGATCAGCGCGATGGCCTGGGTAACGATGGAAAAGTAAACGTCTCCCACCCGACGTTTGAACAGGGCTGCCCCGATCACCAGCGCCAGGATTACCGGCACAGCAATGACCGCAACCAAGGTGAAACTGAAGCTGTGGAACGGCACCCACAAGGTGGGTAATTCGGTAATCTGGTTCCAGTCCATGAAATCGGGAATACCCGGCGTGGACTGGATTTTCGTGCTTTCAGGATCGCTGGCCTCCAGCTTGAGAAACATCGCCATGCAATAGCCGCCCAGTCCAAAGAACACCCCCTGCCCCAGGCTGAGAATGCCACCGTAGCCCCAGCACAGCACCAGACCCACCGCTACGAACGCATACGTTAAATATTTTCCAACCATGTTCAGGCGGAAGGCATCCAGCGTCAGAGGGAACACCACCAGAATCAGCCCGGCGAGAATCAGCAGGCCGATCACACCCTGCCGTCCGCCCATGAGTTTGTCTAAAGCGTTCATCTGCGCGCCCCTATTTACGGATTTTGCTGGAAAACAGCCCTTGCGGGCGCATCAACAGGATCAGAATCACGGTCGATAGCGTCAGAACCTTCGCCATCGAACCGCTCATGAAGAATTCGGAAACCGACTGCGTCTGGGCGATCGCAAAGGCCGACGCGATAGTGCCCAGCAGGCTTTGCGCACCGCCAAAGACCACCGTGAGAAAGGTATCGACGATGTACAGCGAACCCGCCGTGGGCCCGGTGGAACCGATGGTGGTGAACGCCGCGCCGGCGACACCGGCAACACCACAGCCCAAGGCAAATGTCATCCGATCAACTTGGCGGGTATTGATGCCAACGGCCCGGCTCATCACCCGGTTCTGTACCGTTGCGCGCACCTGCAAGCCCCAACGGGTGCGATACAGCATCAGGAAAATGCCCCCTGTCATCAGCACCGTGAGCGCCATGACGAACAGGCCGTTTTTCGGGATCTCGATGGCGTCGGTCAGGCTTACCGCGCCCATCAGCCACTCTGGTGGGTTAGCGCTGACTTCACGAGCGCCGAAGATCGAACGGAACGCCTGCTGCATCACCAGCGACAGGCCCCAGGTCGCCAAAAGCGTGTCCAGCGGTCGGTGATACAAGCGGCTGATCATCACCCGCTCGACGGCCCAGCCGATGGCACCCGCCACCACGAACGACAGCGCGATGGCGAAGAAAAAGTAGTACGGCTGCATCGACGGCATATAGTTCTGCACCAAGGTCGAGAGCACGTAAGTGGTGTAGGCACCAATGGTGAGGAATTCACCGTGGGCCATGTTGATCACGCCCATCTGGCCGAAAATGATCGCCAGCCCAAGGGCCATGAGCAGCAGCACGCAGAACACGGACAACCCGTTGAACCCCTGCATGGCGGCGATGGCACCAAAATCAGATAGCCATTGCATGGTGGTCCCTCCTCAGAGATGTGATGGTTGGGTCGATCATTCCCACGCCGAGCGCGGGAACGATCAGGCTGAACACCGCTTCACTGATAGCCTTTAGGGAAGGGATTTGGTTCGATCAGGTCCGACTCATAAATCACCTTGAACTGACCGTTAGCCTGGACTTCGCCAATGCGGGTCTTGCTCCACAGGTGATGGTTTTCATGCACTTTCACGTAGCCTTCCGGCGCGTTCTTGAGCTCGATGCCAGGCGAGGCTGCCACCACTTTGTCGACGTCGAAGCTGCCCGCCTTCTCAACCGCCGCCTTCCACAACCAAGGGCCGAGGTACGCCGCCTGAGTGACGTCGCCCATCACGGCGTCCTTGCCGTACTTGGCCTTGAAGGCTTCGACAAAGGCTTTGTTGTTGGGGTTATCCAGGCTCTGGAAATACTTCATCGAGGCGTAGAAGCCTTCCATGTTCTCGCCGCCAATACCGAGCAGTTCATCCTCGGTGACCGACAGGGTCAGCAGGTTTTGCTTGGCGGCAGTCACGCCCGCGGCCTTGAGCTGTTTGTAGAAAGCCACATTGGAGCCGCCAACCACGGCAGCAAATACCACGTCAGGTTTCTTCAGCTTCACCTTGTTGATCAGCGAACCGAACTGGGTATTGCCCAGCGGGTAGTAATCCTCACCAACCACTGTGCCGTGGAGAACGTTCTCAATGTGTTTACGGGCGATTTTCATCGAGGTGCGAGGCCAGATGTAATCCGAGCCAATCAGATAGAACGTCTTGGCGCCCTTCTCTTTGGCGATCCAGTCCAGGCTGGCGAGAATTTGCTGAGTGGCTTCCTGGCCGGTGTAAATCACGTTTTTGGACTGCTCCAGCCCTTCGTAAAAGGTCGGGTAGTAGAGCAAGCCGTTTTCCTTCTCGAACACCGGCAACACCGCTTTGCGCGAAGCCGAAGTCCAGCAGCCAAATACCGCAGCCACCTTGTCGCCGACCAGCAGCTTCTTGGCTTTCTCGGCGAATGTTGGCCAATCAGAGGCACCGTCCTCCTGAATCACTTTGATCTGCCGCCCGAGAATGCCCCCCGAGGCATTGATCTGGTCGATGGCCAGACGCTCGGCCTGAATCGAACCAGTCTCGGAAATAGCCATGGTGCCCGTGGCCGAGTGCAACTGGCCAACCGTGACCTCAGTCGGGGTCACGGCCAGTCCTGTGCTGTTCGCGTCATCGGCAACGGCCATCTGACCGAACACGCTGGCGGCGATCAGTGATAGCGCAGCCGCACCCAAAGTCAGTCGTCGAGGGAGGAAACGTTTTGCGATGGTCTGTGATGAATCCATGGTGCCGGCTCCTATATGGGTCGTCGTTCTCGCCAACGCTCTAAATGGCGCCTTATCGCGAGCTGGGACCAGCATGAAGTCCGGGCACTCTTGGGGCTATACGCAGCATGACGTAGCGGCATACGTCATTTGACGTAGCGCCGGATGGAGCGTTTGGCGGCATGCTAGCGCCCGCGAACATTGAAGCCGTGAGACCAGACCACGCGTTGGCTACGCGGGCACGGATGTTGCTGTTTCGATATTCTTTCCAGCGGCCTTCGGGACGCCCTTCCAGGAACCCGCATCGTGCGACCGTCAGGCTCTCAACGCATCATCAAGATCCGTCGTGACTACAACAGCCTGGTCGCGGACGAGACCATGGAAGACTACGCGCTCCGGTTTACCCCAAAATCTTTCCGCAAATGGTCAGAGTTTCGCATCGCCAATACGGCGGTTGGTGCAGTGTCGTTTCTGGCGCTAGAAGCCATCGGCGGCGCGCTGGTAATGAGCTACGGCTTCACCAATACACTGTGGGCAATCCTCGCCACAGCCTTGGTGATTTTCCTCACAGGCTTACCCATCAGCTACTACGCCGCGCGCTACGGCGTAGATATGGACCTGCTGACTCGCGGCGCCGGGTTTGGTTACATCGGCTCAACCATCACTTCCCTGATCTACGCCAGTTTCACATTCCTTTTCTTCGCTCTGGAAGCGGCGATCATGGCATTGGCGCTGGAGTTGTATTTCCACATACCGCTGGCGCTGGCATACGTCATCTGCTCGGTGATCGTCATTCCCTTGGTGGCCTACGGCATCACGCTGATCAGCCGCTTGCAGATGTGGTCGCAACCCCTGTGGCTGATCTTGCTCCTGGTCCCTTACGTCTTCGTGATCTGGAAAAACCCTGAGGCGCTGAACGACCTCACCAGCTTCGCCGGTCGCGAAGGCGAAGGTGGTACGTTCAATCTGCTGTTTTTTGGTGCGGCGTTCAGCGTGGCGCTCTCGCTGGTAACCCAGATCGGCGAGCAAGTGGACTATCTACGCTTCCTGCCGGAAAAAACCCGCGCCAACCGCAAAAGGTGGTGGGCAGCTCTTTTGATGGCCGGCCCTGGCTGGATCATTCCAGGCGCACTGAAGATTCTCGCTGGAGCCTTTCTGGCGTTTCTTGCATTGCAGCACGAAGTGCCCATCGAACGGGCCGCCGAGCCGACGCAAATGTACCTGGTCGCTTTCCGCTACGTGTTCAACTCACCCGAGTGGGCCTTGGCAGCGATGACCCTGTTCGTGATCATCTCCCAGATCAAGATCAACCTGACTAACGCCTACGCCGGGTCCCTCGCCTGGTCGAACTTCTTCGCACGCGTCACGCACAGTCATCCAGGCAGAGTGATCTGGCTGGTGTTCAATGTGGTGATCGCCCTGGTCCTTATGGAGCTGGGGGTGTTCGATGCCATCGAGCAGGTATTGGGCCTTTACGCCAATGTCGCCATCGCCTGGATCGGTTCATTGGTGGCGGATCTGGTCATCAACAAACCGCTGGGTTGGTCGCCTCGTCATATCGAATTCAAGCGCGCGCACCTGTACGACATCAATCCCGTCGGCGTCGGCGCCATGACCATTGCATCGTTGGTCTCGTTCGGCGCGCATTTCGGTGTATTCGGCGAGTTAGCTCAGGCTGCACCGCCGCTGATCTCACTGGCCATCGCTCTGATTGTGGCGCCACTGATAGCCTGGCGAACCAAAGGTCGCTATTACATCGCGCGCACTAGCCCAAGCGCCCTGCTCTACCCCAACGGCGAACAAGCCAGCCTGCGTTGTGGGTTATGCAACAACGAATTCGAAACACCAGATATGGCGTGGTGCCCAGCGTACCGCTCGCCTATCTGTTCTCTGTGCTGTTCGCTAGACGCCCGCTGTGGCGATCAGTGCAAGAAACGCGCGCGACTGTCCATGCAATTCGAGGACCTGGTCAGTCGCCTGCTGCCCCGCCTGCCCCGCCGTTATCTGCATACTCGGCTGGCCCAATACTTGGGGCTGCTGACGATTCTGATTTCAGGGTTGTCTGGCGCACTGGCGCTGATTTACAGCCAGGTGGCGCACGGGCTGATCGACCAATCGCCGCAAGTGCATCACACCCTGATGCTGGCGTTTCTCAAAGCCTTTCTTACTTTCTGTGTGTTCGCGGGAATTCTTGCCTGGTGGGTGGTGTTGACTCGGGAAAGCCGCCGAGTAGCGCTGGAAGAGTCCGAGCGCCAGACGCAATTGTTGATTCAAGAAATCGATGCCCACGACAAAACCGACAAGGCGCTCCAAGAAGCCAAGGAAGCCTCTGAAGCGGCCAACGCGGCCAAGAGCCGCTACGTCACAGGCCTCTCCCACGAACTGCGCACACCACTAAACAGCATTCTCGGATTCACCCAGATACTCCAGCGCGACGTCGCGACGCCGCAGCAGCACCAAGACCCGCTGGCTACCATTCTGCGCAGCAGCTCGCATCTCCTATCGCTGATCGACGGGCTGCTGGACGTGGCTAAGATCGAGGCAGGCAAACTGCGCTTAGAGCCTTCGGAAATACTCTTGCAGCAATTCCTCAGCGATCTTGAGCAGATGTTCGTGAGCACCGCACGCGACAAGGGGCTGCACTTTCGTCTGGAGCTGGTCGGGCGCATGCCCGTTGTGGTGCGAGGCGACGAAAAGCGAGTGCGCCAGATTTTGATCAACCTGTTGGGCAACGCGGTGAACTTCACTGACAGTGGCGAGGTGTGCCTACGAGTCAGCTACAGACGAGAGACCGCGATCTTCGACGTTATCGACACGGGAATCGGGATTGCTTCGGAGCAGATCGAGCGCATCTTCCAGCCTTTCGAACGCGGCGGTCTGGTGCGCCAGGACAACGGTGTTGGTCTTGGTTTGACCATCACCCGCATGCTGACTTCTCTGATGGGTGGCGCGCTTTCTGTGACCAGTCAACCTGGGGAAGGTACCCGCTTTCAAGTAAGGCTATTTCTCTCCGAGGTCCGTGTACCCAAGGCTGTGATTGACGTTAATCACGATATAACCGGTTACGAAGGTGAGCGCCGGCGGATTCTGGTGGTAGACGACCATATCGAACATCGCAAAGTGATCGCTGGCATGCTCACGCCGCTGGGCTTCGATGTCATTCAAGCGGCGAACGGGCACGAAGCGGTACGCCAGGTTTCCTTACTGCACCCCGATCTGATTCTGATGGACCTTTCGATGCCGGATCTGGACGGCTGGCAAACCATGCAAATGATTCGCCGCAATGCACTATCCCAAGCCCCCGTGATCGTGCTGTCTGCCAACGCCAACGCCTTTATTGACGAGAAGGACCACGGGCTGCCGTCCATGGAACATGACTACCTCGCCAAACCGGTGCATCTGCAACAACTGCTCGATCGGCTCGCCTATCACCTTGTCTTGAAGTGGCAACGTCAGTTACGCACGGCGCCGTCAATCCGCTCCGAATGGCGTCTGCCACCGCGTCGGGATCTGGAAGAACTCTACGAACTCTGCGGATTGGGCTACATGCGCGGTATTCAGCACAAGCTCGATGCCATCGAACGTGAGAGTGCCGACAGTGCTGGATTCGTTGCGGATCTGCGCACTTTAGCCAAGGGGTTTCGCCTGGATGAACTCAGCCTGCAACTGAAGGAGGCCCTCAATGAACGCCCTGATTCAACCTGCTGAGACCGGTGTGATTCTGATCGTCGATGACACGCCTGACAACTTGGCGCTACTGTCCGATGCGCTCGATGAGGCAGGTTACATGGTGCTCGTGGCGCTGGACGGTACCAGTGCCTTGAACCGCATTCAGCGCCGGCGACCGGACTTGATTTTGCTCGATGCGATGATGCCCGGTCTGGATGGCTTCGAAACCTGCCGACAAATCAAGCAGCAGCCCGATACGGCCAATATTCCGGTCCTGTTCATGACGGCTCTAACCGACAGCGAACACGTGGTCAGAGGCTTTGAAGCGGGCGCGATCGACTACGTGACCAAGCCCATCCAATGCGCGGAAGTGCTGGCCAGGGTCGCCTCGCACCTGCGCACCGCACGCATCCTGCAATCGGCACGTAACGCATCACAACCCATGGGCCTGGATCACGCTCCAGCGTACGGCAAACTGTCTAGCCGGTTTCAGCTGACAGAACGTGAGGTGGAGGTGCTGCGCTGGGTTTCATGTGGCAAGACCAATAAAGATATTGCCGACATCCTGCAACTGAGCCCGCGCACAGTGAACAAGCATTTGGAGCACATCTACATCAAATTGGGCGTCGAAACACGCACTGCCGCAACGTCTGTAGCGATGGCCGCTATCACTGATCGGATATGAATGCGTGAGATCGGGCAACTGCTGCCACATCAATGGATTACCTGCTCGAGCTACGCAAGCGTGCTCTCCTCATTCTTAGTCATCAGGTAAGGAAGCACAAACTGCTTCATTGCTGCCATCTTCGCGACGACCAAAACGGCTAGCTCAATCGCAGACGTCCATTGGGCTGAAGGGCTTTCTGAAATCCAAGAGCCTTTAACGGGGTACTTCCCTAGGGTGAGAGCCTTCATCAAAGGCCAGCCGAGAAATATCGAAGCAGGAGGGAGCCTGCGGTCATACCGCTGATCACAGTCGGAACCAATGGACGTTCGGCGGCGTGTGCGAAAGCGGACCTCAGCTGCCGGTTAAAAATAAATACCGTATGTAAATCTGCCTACAACATCAGCACGTCGTCCAGTCAGATCTCTGTATGCACGCGAGAGTGGCCGCTATGGGTCGATAGCAGCCTCTTGAGAGCGAGCGCGACGTACAAGTCACGCCCCGGAACACATTAGGTCCCCTTCGCGATTAAGCGCCCATGAGCACAGCCGGTTCGCCTGTCCGCCACACATTGTCGACCGTCACCCGCTCGATGCCCCAGCCCGCGCCGAGCCTGACCAACTCAACGGAGTAGCGGTTCTTCATGAGGTAGTGGCGTGCCGGGTCGTTCTTCAGGACGTGCTGGGCCTCCACCAACGCATCCAGATGTGCCTTGCCACCTTCGAACGTTACACGGGGATTGCTGACCGAGTGGGTGGTATCGACCTGTCCCAAGGCACCGAACAACGTTGCAACAATGACCTCTCGGCCTTCTAGCACAGGGAATTCAAATCCTGCCTTTGCTGCGGCAGGCCCGAAGTCGGAAACAGCATCTTCCATGAAAGCGCTGGACAGCAGTGCTGCATCGCGCAGATCAATGCCAGCAGCAAAGCGGTAGAGAGCGTCAATGACCGCAAGCTGATCGGCGGTGTCTGTCTGGTAGGTGGATGACATGGGTAACTCCGAATAGGTAGAGCCCCGATGGTATATTGTGTATACCTAATATCAATTACGCACTTTGAAGTGCTCAGGTATATCCAGGGAAACCCATGCACGAATCTGCCGCGCAAACCGCAATCAACGGCGACCCAACAACTACAGATCAAGGCCTTGATTGCTCAAGCCGCTTTCTGCTTGACCAGATTGCCGACAAATGGTCGGTGTTGATTCTGACGGCGCTGTGCGAGAAGCCCCTTCGGTTCAATGAACTCAAGCGATGCCTGGACGGCATCACTCAAAAAGCCCTGACCCAGGCGCTGCGGCGCCTAGAGCGCAATGGCATCTTGGCCAGGCGTGTGATCCCCTCCTCTCAGGTGGCAGTGGAATACAGCATCACCCCACTGGGCAGAACCCTTGAACACCCGTTCAACGCGCTCTACCTCTGGACCCTCGAACATCTGGATACGGTCATCAAAGCCCAGACAGATTTCGACAACCGTGAAATCAGCTCGATAAACATTTGAGCGGTGGTAGAAGCTCAACCTTTGACGCATGTCTCCTGGAGCACCGCTTTGGATCAACTTCTCGCTATACGGGTCTTTATCCGAATTGCCGACGCCCGCTCCTTTGCTAAAGCAGCTGACTCACTGAACATTCCTCGCTCCTCTGTCACCAAGCTGCTTCAGGATCTGGAACAACACTTGGGCACCAAGCTGATTGAGCGCAGTACCCGCTCGTTTACGATCACGCAGGCGGGTGAAGCCTATCGGGAACAATCCCTGAGCTTGCTCGCGGGACTGGAGGAGATGGACCTCGCCGCCCGCCAGGCGCGAGCCAGCCCACAAGGACGACTGCGCGTGGACGTAGGTTCGTCACTGGCAAACCTGATCATCATTCCGGCATTGCCGCAATTTCGCGAGCGCTATCCTGACCTGGAGTTGCTGCTTGGGGTCAGTGATCGCCCCGCAGACCTTATCGGCGATGGGGTCGATTGCGTCATACGCGGAGGCTCATTACCGGACAGCTCGCTGATCGGACGACATCTGTGCAATCTGGATTTCGTCACCTGTGCGACGCCTGGTTACCTTTCCTCTCATGGCATCCCGACACATCCGCAGCAGCTTGAAGAAAGCCATCGTACGATTCGTTATTTCTTCTCGAACTCAGGCAAGACGCTGCCTTTTCATTTCGCGAAGGACGGCGAAACATACGAAGTGAGCGATCAGCCAGCCCTAAGCGTCAGCGAAAGCACTGCCTTGACCGAGGCAGTGCTGACTGGAATGGGCGTCGGACAGATCTTTCGTTTTAGCGCAAATGCGCATCTTGCTGCGGGCCGTTTGGTATCGATATTGGAGGACTGGAGTCCTTCCCCGCATCCACTCCAACTGGTCTATCCAGCAGCGCGCCATCCCAGCGCAAAACTGCGTGCTTTTATCGACTGGGCCGTTGAGTTGTTCAGCGAGAACCGTCACATGAAGGAGAAGGAGCGGGACTGAAATGGCTCTGGCACTAGGCGAAACCGACTATCCACCGACATGAATTATGTCTCTATCCTGGCGGGCTTCTGCCACCGTCATACCGTCCCTAGACTCGCCCCAAGTTGCTGACCTGAACCCTTCAGGCCAGGCTTTCAGGCACTAGGAGCAATCACCATGTCCGACAGACTCGACGGCAAAATCGCGCTTATCACCGGCGCAACGAAGGGCATCGGCCTGGCAACCGCCAGGCTATTCGCGGCACAAGGTGCGCATGTCTATATCACCGGACGCGATGCAGAAGTACTGAAGGCGGCGCAAGACGCCATCGGAGCCAACGTGACCTGCATCCAGGCGGACTCGACGCACCTCTGCGACCTTGATCACGTAGTCGAACAGATCAAGGACGAGGCGGGACGGCTCGATGTGTTGTACGCGAATGCAGGGGCTGGCACGCTTCTACCCTTGGGACAGATCACCGAACGACAGGTCGACGACACGTTCGCGTTGAACGTCAAAGCGCTGATCTTCACTGTCCAGAAAGCACTGCCCCTTCTGGTCGCCGGATCTTCCGTTATCCTTGCGGGCTCCAGCGCGAGCACCGCTGGCACCGCCGCCTTCAGCGTCTACTCTGCGTCCAAGGCAGCGGTGCGGAATCTGGCCCGCAGCTGGATCCTGGATCTCAAAGGCACCGGCATCCGGATCAACGTATTGAGCCCGGGCCCTGTGCGCACCCCCGCACTGCTGGAATACGCAGGTGATGACCCAGCTCAGCAGCAAGGCATGATCGACTACCTGGGCACGCTCATCCCGATGGGGCGAGTCGCTGAAGCGGATGAAATCGCCAAAGCCGCTCTGTTCCTTGCGAGTGATGATTCAAGCTTCATCAACGGCGCTGAAATTTTCGCTGATGGTGGTATGGCGCAGGTCTGATCGCTCCATCGCCAGACAGCCCCCGCTGCGACTGAGCAGCGGGGACTTTCCATGGCCCAGCCAGATCGGGCTACTGCCCCGCTGGTTCGCTAAGTCATGACGTGAACTCAACTGTTGTCCAGCCTCACAATGCGCGCGCCTGGAGATTTAGCCATGTCAGTCAGTACCCCACACCACGAACCCCGCCCGATGCACGGATGGATTCGCCAGTCACCCAGTGCGAATCTTCAGATGCTAGAAACACCGCTAATGGTGCGATGTCCTCAGGCTCTCCAAAACGTCCCAACGGGGTTCCAGCCACCAGCTTTTCTCCGAACTCACCGGCAAAATTCCCATCAGTCGCCGGGGTGTTCGTGTGCCCTGGCAGAATCGAGTTGACCCTAATGCCGCGTGCGCCTAACTCCCGGGCCAGTGCGAAGGTCAAGGTATCGACCGCGCCCTTGGTAGCCGAATACACACTCGACGCCAGATAGGGGTCGGTGCTGAGAATCGAGCTGATATTGATGATGCTGCCGTTCGCCCCCAGCAGTTTGACAGCCTCACGCACCGCCAGCAGATAGCCCAGCACATTCAGGTTGAATTGCTTATGGAAGGCTTCTTCTGTCAGGTCATCGATCATCTGGAACACTGCCACACCGGCATTGTTGACCAGGATATCCAGATTGCCGTAGTTCGCACGGATCGTTTCAAACAGGCGCACCACATCGGTCGCCTGACTCATGTCTGCCTGCACGGCGAGCGCTGATCCCCCGTTGGCCTCGATCCCGGCAACCACGGCATCGGCATCCGCCCGGCTGGTGGCGTAATTGACGATGACTGTTGCACCCTGTGCCGCCAAAGCCTTGGCAATCCCGGCACCGATGCCTTTGGATGCGCCGGTGACAACCGCTATTTTTCCTTCGAGTTTCATGACGTGCCCTTTTGAAGTTGCGTGACAGGTGGCTGCGTCGCGCTTGGGTCATGAAAGACCGGATGGCAACGCGCCGCTTGCCATCAGTATTCAGCCAGCGAGGGCGCCGACGTTTGCCGGTTAATCGCACGTGCTTGCCTATTCTTCTCAGTTGGCTTGCCAGGCGTTGGGATATGGCTCACGGTGAGCGGCATGGATCAATCAATGGCAGAACTGCGCAGCATCGTGATGCGCGCGCAAGACAAGTGGACCGAGACCGGGCTACCCCGCGTGGCGATGGTGCGCGCCGAGGCCTGTGCAAGTCAGGTCTATCAACCGATGCTGCATCTGGTGCTTCAGGGCACCAAGACCTTATCGATTGGGGAAGAAGTGTCCAGGTATTCGGCAGGCCACTATTTTCTGGTGCCTGTGGAGGTGCCTGCCACGGGACAGATTCACGCAGACGCGGTTGACCGGCCCTATCTGGCGGTCAGCCTGACGTTGGACCCGGATGTGATCGCCACGCTGTTGATGGACGAAGGCAAGGCGCCGAGGCCACCGCAGCACACCTGTTTTGAAGGTGTCCTCGCGCCTGCGCAAATGATCGATGCGTGGATGCGCATGATGCAGCTCATGGATCACCCCCACGAGGCCACGATCCTGGCGCCGATGATCGAGCGGGAAATTCTGTTCCGCGCCTTACAGGGACCGCTGGGTGGCATTCTGCGGGACGTCGCGCGGCCGGATGGGCGGATGACGCAGATCCGCCGCGTCACCCAATGGATTCGTGACCACTACACCGAGCCGTTTCGGGTAGAGCCACTGGCATTCATGGCGGAGATGAGCGTTGCCGCTTTCTACCGGCACTTCAAATCAGTGACGGCCATGACGCCGATCCAATACCAGAAACGCCTGCGCTTGCTCAGGGCGCGCTGGCTGCTGCTGTTCGACACACTGGATGCGACGTCAATCGCCTATGCCGTGGGCTATGAAAGCGCCTCGCAATTCAACCGTGAATACGCGAGATTATTTGGCCTGCCGCCTGCGCGGGATGCGGCGAGATTCAAGTCGCCCCTCCCCGCCACGGGCTGACAGCATCCAATCGGGGCCGCCTCAGAAATCGGTGATCAACGTCCCCTCGATACGCTCGGCAAACCCATCACCGAAGACATTCGCGGGTGTGGCGAACCCGGACAGACGCTCACCTTCCAACACCCGCCGCGCTGCCTCTACGGCGGCCAGCGGCGTGTAGGAATAGCCGTTCACGGTTTCGATCACGGACCGGGCGACGGCTCCGTCAACGCCAGTGACCTCAACCACTGCACGGGCACGATGCGCCTCCCGCTGCGCTTGAGTCGGGCCATCGGGCAGTTTTGAGAGATCGCCCTCTGGAAACGCATCGCCTGAGATGTGCACGAACATCGCGATGTTCGGGATGCCGGTCGAATGCCAACCCGTCACCAGATCACCAAACGACAGCGGCACGCACAGGACCCCCCTCACCGAAGTCGAAATGGCGCGGCGTTGCATCAGGTGTCGCGACCAGTTCGCCGTCGATCCTCGCCAGCAACCCTGCCCCGATGATTTCACTGACGCTCATGGCCGAGCCACGGGACATCGAGCCTGGCACCTGAAGCGCAATGCTTAGCGCAACAGGCTGCTCGACGCGCTTGGCGACATGCACCGCCAGCGAATCGGTCGGCACCACGTCCCAACCCACGCCGGGCAAGAGCATGACGTGATGCGAAGCGGCCTCTGCGCCCAGCCGCTCGGCCAACCGATAGACGTTGATCTCCGCCGTGATGTCCAGGTAGTCGACCCCGGCCTTGATACAGGCGCGCATCAACGGCTCTGCGGTGTGCACAAAGGGGCCGGCGAAATTGAGCAGAACAGAGATACCGGACAACGCGCCCGCTGCATCCGCATCGGCATCGAACACCCGAAACGGTACCTCCAGTTGCGCAGCGAGTGCCGCCAGACGCAGGTGATTGCGCCCGGCAATTTCGAATGGCATCCCCAGCGCTTTCGCCCGTTCAGCGGCCATGCGACCGGTATAGCCGGTGGCGCCGTAGATCAGCAGTGTGCTCATTGGATGTGCTGCCATTTTTTATAAACGAATTCGAGGCTGTACCCGTCCGGGTCCAGCACATTGGCGGCGTAGTAATCCGGGTCGTAGTGCAAACGCGCACCTGGCGCGCCGTTGTCGACAGCGCCCTCTTTCATGGCTGCGGCGTAGGCGGCGTCCACCTCAGCCTTGCTCTTGGCGACGAAACCCACATGGACGGCACGTCCTTCAACGATCCCCTCACGCAGCCAAAAAAACATCCGGCCATTAGCGCCGAAGCCCTTGAGGTCGGGATGCCCCGGCGGGCCATCTTTGCCGTCGTAGTCCAGGCGCGCGGTAATGCCCAACGGGGTCAAGGCCGCTTCGTAGAAACGGATGGAACGGGTGATGTCGTTGACCGACAAAAAGACATGATCCAGCATTGCGTAATCCTCAAATGGTTAGCTGCCGACGGCTCAGATGGTGTAGCCGCCAGCGACTTCGATGGTCTGGGCATTGATCCAGCTACCGTCCTCAGAGAGCAAACTGGCAATCACGCGCGCGACGTCCTCCGGTTCACCTACCCTGCCGAGCGCAGTCTGCGCCGCCAGCAAGGCCTCGAACTCGTCGTTCAGGCCGCCGCCAAGCTCGGTACGGATCGCGCCGGGTGATACGGCGTTCGCCCGAATCCGTCGTTCGCCAAACTCCTTGGCCATGTAACGGGTAAGCACTTCCAGGCCGCCTTTGAACGCTGCGTAAGGCGCCACACCCGCCGTGGCGACGCGGGTGGTCGCACTGGTCAGGTTGACGATACTCGCGCCGTCCGCCAGCAGCGGCAGCAATGTTTGCGTGAGGAAGAATGGGCCTTTGAGATGGACATTGAACAGGCCATCGAACTGCGCTTCGCTGACGCTGGCCAAGGGGTTGAACAGGCCATACCCGGCATTGTTGACCAAGCCACTGAGGGTGGTGAGGCCCCAAGTCTCGCGCAAGGCAAGTGCCACTGACTCGCGAAACCCGGAGAAGCTTGCAACGTCAGACACATCGAGCTTGAGCGCAACCGCCCTGCCCCCCGCGTGCTCAATGCGCTCAACGACCGAAGCGGCCGCTTGCGCATGACTGTTGTAGGTCAGGACGACGCCCATGCCCCGTTGAGCAATGTGCTCGGCGGCGCTGGCCCCGATGCCGCGACTTCCTCCCGTAATGACGATGACGCTCATGTGCTATTCCTCAGTGCTTCGAATGAGGACCCAGAGTACTGATCGCCCAGGCACCGAACGCACCTGTTCCTGCTCGAAACCTGCCTGTTTCTGCTTTTTACTTGCAGCACACCCGCGTCTGCCCTCAGCATGCTCGTCATGGAAAATCAACTGAACGAACTCAGGGCGCTCGCGGCCCACGCCGAAAACCGGCGCACCGAAACCGGCATTCCCCGTGTGGCCATGGTCAAGGGCAAGATCCCCGAGCACATGCTCGCGGCGGTCTATGACCCGATGATCAACGTGATTCTGCAAGGCAGTAAAAGCATGACCGTGGGTGACCGCACGCTGCGCTATGACCCTGCGACCTATTTCGTCATGTCCATCGACCTGCCCGCTGTGGGCTCGGTACACCCCGCCGAAACCGGCGAGCCGTATCTGGCCGTCAGCCTGACGCTCGACCCGACGGTGTTATCCACGCTGTTCGCCGACCTGCCCAAACCTGCCAGTCGTCTCGATCACACGCCCGGCTTCTCGGTCGCATCGATGACCACTGATCTCATGGACGCCTGGGTTCGAATGTTGAGGCTGATGGGTGACGCCGATGCCATCGCAGCCCTGGCCCCGGTGTACGAGCGCGAGATCATTTTCCGCGTGCTTCAGGGCCCCCTTGGCTGGATGTTGCGAGAGATCGCGGCGCCCGACAGCGCGATGGCCCGTGTCAACCTCGCGGTACAGTGGATCCGCCAGGACTTCGCCCAGCCTATTGGCGTCGAGCGCTTGGCCGAGCGAGCGTCGATGAGCGTCTCGGCGTTTCACCGCCACTTCAAGGCCGTGACCAACCTCAGCCCCTTGCAATATCAGAAACGCGTGCGCCTGCTCCAGGCCAGAACATTGATGGTGGCCAATGCAAAGAGTGTCATGGCGGCGGCTTTCGAGGTCGGTTATGAAAGCGCGACGCAGTTCAGCCGTGATTATGCAAAGGTATTTGGGCTTCCTCCCTCGCAGGATACGAACAGAATCCATGGGCAAGCGAGAGTGATAGCAAGCGATTGAGCGGCATACCGCAGGTAGCTGTAACTGGCAGCTATCGCCCGATTCTGCAGGACGAACCGGAGAATGGATGAAAGTTGACATTAGCGATGCTCCAGAGCGCGTCATCCGAAGACGTCAAAAACATAGCGTTTTCTATACGGCCATCTGTCTGGTGATTGGGAGTCTCACTACGGTAGCTGCACTCCAGCTGTTAAATCGAGCCTCGAGCCTCAACTCAGCATACAGGCAGCCGGCGAGCACAGACGGAAGAGATAAGGAAGTGACTCGCATAAGTGAGACACTGCCGAGACAAGGCGTTGATTCATCGTGGATTCGGGCATCATCGGAGGCACGTCTACCAGACAATTCAGCTCGGCAAACTGTCTTTAATGATCAGAACTTCATTCCTGAAGGCGCTGAGAACGTCGTCGCCTTTCAAATTGGCTCCGCTCTAATCCAAGAAAAGGCAGCCCCGAAGAAAGTAAAACTGACGATCGTCCGGCAACCGCTCAGCATGAAAGATCGTGCGTGCTGGCCTTATAGAGAGGGAAGTATCGAAGCCCGAAACTGCCGGGCCTCGGTCGGCCTCAATCATCGAGACTGAGCGATGGACCTACACCCAAAAACACTGCCGTAGCAACGCCGAAGCGAATCAAAATTGGTTCGCACAGGAAGAACACCTCACCCAGTAATCAGCAGAAAACGTTCACCTCCAAAAACTCTTTATGAGTCGATATCGTGCCTACTTCTGAACCGACGAAAATAGAAATCTGCGTTGACGCCTGGATCATTCAAGACGGGAATTATCCTGATTTCCACGTCGCCGAAACGTAACCGTCCAGCCAAGTCACCGTATGCGTCCGGGCAAGTCATCTACCCAACCCGAGAGGCCAGGACATGGTGTGCACTGAATACGCGGACACCATCGCCCTAAATGCTGGCGTTCGGTAAGTGTGTTCGCCACCCGCTTGCCGATAACGGTCCGTGCCACGGTGCATTTCGGCCAAATGCAATCATAGGGCCAAGCCAACTCTCAGCCCAATCTCTCCATCAAGTAATCAACAAAACAGCGCAATTTCGGGGTCATTCGATGGTCCGCTGCGTAGAGCAGATGGATAGGGCGGATGGGGCCCTGGTAACCTGGAAGTATCCGAACCAACTGGCCTGATTCGAGGTCGGCGTCAACGGCCTGCTCGTATCCAATCAAGACGCCAAAACCGTCAAGCGCGGCGCGGCGCAGGGCTTCCCAGTCATTGACTTGCAACCGCCCGCGCACCGGCACGTCCGTGACGCGCCCATCTTGCTGGAAATGCCAATTGCGACTGAGATCGGACACCCAGGGGGCAAAACCCAGGCATTCGTGGCGGGTGAGATCTGTGGGCAACTGCGGTGTGCCGTGGATCTCCAGGTAAGCCGGTGATGCACACGTTACAAGGCGGTAGGTCCGTAGAGGTCGTGCTACCAGCGCGAGGTTTTTTTGCAATGGACCGAGCCGCACGACGGCCTCATAGCCCTCCTCCATGGGATCAATCAAGCGATCAGACAAAGTCAGCTCAACGTTGACGTGGGGATAGCGCTTGAGGAACTGGCTGACCACTGGCATCAATGTATGACGCCCGAACGTAACGGGCGCGTTAACGCGCAGGCGACCATGAGGCACGGCGTGGGACGATTGCGCCAGCCTGTCGGCAACCTCCACTTCGGCAAGCACCGATTGGCACTGCTCCAGATAGAGCCCGCCAAACACCGTCAGGCTTTGCTTGCGGGTGGTCCGATTCAACAACCGCGTTTCAACCCGATGCTCTAGCGACTCGATATGTTTGGCAACCATCTGTGGCGACATGCCGAGCTTTTCCGCAGCCGCCGCGAAGGACCCGCAGCGAACCGTCTGAACGAACACTGTCATGCTGGTCAATCGATCAAGCATTGCCAACCACCAGTTGTGAAAAGAACAACTCTATACCCATTTATCCAGCCTCCGACAGCGCTTATCTTCATCTATGTCGCTGGCTCAACTTCAGGCGGCCTCAAGCGCAAATCGACAACCTGGCCACAACCGGAGGAAAGCATGTCTATATTCATCGCTCGTATGGAACATCCCGAAGGACCCCTTTGGAATACTTACGTCATTGAGCACATCGAGTATTTGAAATTGTTGATCGAGCAGGGCCATTTGTTGGCCTCCGGTCCAGTGAAAGGTTCACCGCTAAGGGCCGGATTCCTTATTTTCAAAGCCCATTCAAAGCTGGCGGTACAGGCCCTGATTGATGAGGATCCGTTTGCCCGGGAGCACATCATAAGCGCGCTCACTATTGAACAGTGGGATCCGTTATTTGGTTTGCTTGCCGAGCAATCCTCCAAACAGTTGCCCTCTACTTTGGCAAACGCGACCTGAGCGGTCATCACTGCTCGTCATCTTCGGCCAGCTTTCAGGCACGCCGAGGCAGGGATTTAGCCGGTTTTGAATCATCGAGGTGCAGCATGGTTTACGAACTCACGACACTCCATTGTCCACCGCTCACAGAGGGTGCGGTCGCCGTCGCTGCGTGCGATTGGATGGCCCAGGGACCTGGCCGATTACTGGGTGTCTGGCGCTCTGAAATAGGCGATCTATTCCAGGTCAAACTGCTGCGCGGTTTCGAAACGTCAGATGCACTCCAGAAGGAACGGCTCCGCGCGCTGATGGCCTTGACGCCCTTCGGGATTTCCGATGCCACGATCAAGGTGCACATCGAAAGTTATGAGCAGTTTGCGTTTCTGCCGGACATCGAACCGACAATGTTTGGGCGTTTTTACGAGTTCAGAACGTACTTTCTGAAGCCGGGCGGTTTGGCCCCGACGATGGTCAGTTGGCAGGAGGCTATCGGTCCCGCGAGCGAATATACCTCACACCTGGTGACTATTCTGTACGCTTTGGACGGGCCTCCACGCATAACACACATCTGGGGATTTTCCAGTCTTGAAGAACGAAGTGCTCTTAGGGCGCAGCACTATGCTGCGGGGTTGTGGCCTCCAAAGGGCGCACCTCAGCAGATTGCCCGAGCCACAACAATGATCTGTGTGCCAGAGGATTATTCGCCTTTGCGGTAAGGACATGAGAGACGGACTAACGACCGCAGTGCGGTAATTTTATACATTAATTTCGCCTACAAGGTATGCGTCCGACACAACGCCTCGCGCGATTAAATCGGCTGCCACTTATGCGGCAGCAACTGATCGATTTCGCTCGCCCGCTGCGTCGGCAGGCGCGTGAGAACATCTTTCAGATAGGCGTACGGGTCATGACCATTCAACCGCGCTGACTGGATCAAACTCATGATCGCCGCCGCCCGTTTTGCGCTGCGTAGCGACCCGGCGAAGAGCCAGTTCGTACGCCCAAGAGCCCACGGTCGGATCTAGTTTTCGGCCCAGTTGTTATCAATGGGGACAGCGCCGTCATCAAGGTAGTGCGATAGCGCTGCCCAGCGTTTCAAGCTGTAATCGAGTGCCCTGCTGATAGCCGAACCTTCGGGCACGACATCACGTTGGGCGTCGACCAGGGGCTGTAACTGCACGCCTGTCATGCCAACCCACTGGGCTAATGTCGAACGCGGAATCGCCAAGCCTGCTCGACCGAAAATTGATTCCTGCCGGTAAAGCGGAAGATGATCTGCAAACTTCGCGATCATGACGTGAGCCAGCAACCCGGCAGTCGGGATGCCCTTGTCGATAACGTGCGCAGGTACCGGCGCCTGGATCAGCGTTTCGCAGTCATCGCACACCCACTTGCCACGAATGTGGCGCTCGACGGTAAACACGCCCGGGATGTAGTCCAATTTCTCGCTGACATCTTCGCCGATGCGCTTGAGGGCGCAGCCGCATCGGCAGTCGGTGTTGTCCGGTTCATGATGGATCAACGTACGCGGGGTGCGGAATCTCAACGCTGATATTCGAAGATACGTGCGCCGTTGTTTGTATAGGCAACGGGACGAATGCGGGTTGAAGCGCCGGGTTGGACACACTCTTGAATGACCTGGGCTTTGAAGGATTTGGAATACGAACGGCGTGTTGGCTGCATGAGATACCCGCTTAGAGGTAAGCGTCTGGTGAAGTCGTCTGGACAAAGCAAATGGTCTAAATACGATCAGATTTCACGAAAGAGCGACTCGCCAGTTCGCATTTTCGGTTATTGACACAGTGCTCAAATCTCCAGATTATCAATCAATGACCCCTACAAATCTCGTTAGCATGATGCGCCCCTTGATGACTGCCATTGGCGGGCCATAGGGCGATGCGCGCTTAGAACAGAAGCATTGACCAGAAGCCCCGCCAGAAATGGATGGGGCTTTTTCATTCCCCTTCCAAATCATTGATGACAAGGAGATTGAAGATGCTGTTGATTCGCCCAGCCAAACGTACTGACGCCGAGGCCGCGTTTGATATACGCCTCCAGGCGATCCGGCATCAATGCATTACCGTCTATACCGCTGAGCAAGTAATGGCGTGGACTGATGTGCCGCTCACAGACCGATATCGGGCTTGGGTGGAAAAGGAGTACCACGTTGCCTGGTTGGGCGAGACACCGGTCGCAACAGGTCTGATTGATTTCCAGTCTGGAGAGATAGGCGCTATTTTCGTTTTGCCTGCATTCATGGGACAGGGGATTGGCAAGGCAATGCTCCTATACCTTGAGCGACTGGCCTTTAAAGCCGGAATCGTCGACATCCATTTAGATGCTACCCCTAACGCAACCGCGTTCTACCGTCGGTGTGGCTATCACGGAGATAATCAAGCTATCTATACCTCGCCCTCCGGTCTTGAGCTGGCTTGTACACCGATGCGGAAACAGTTGGCCAGTGAAGAGCTAATGGACGTCACGCGGGCGACAAGCAGGCTGCCAAACTCAGGCTGAGTAAGTCAGTCCGGCATCCATTGATGCGGCAGCAGATGCTCAATCTCACTGGCTTTCTGCGTCGGCAACCGCGTCAGCACATCTTTGAGATAAGCATACGGATCATGCCCATTCATGCGAGCCGACTGGATCAAACTCATGATCGCGGCCGCTCGTTTGCCGCTGCGCAGAGACCCGGCGAACAACCAATTGGAGCGCCCAAGCGCCCAAGGCCTGATCGTGTTCTCGACAGGGTTGTTGTCGATGGGCACGGCACCATCACCCAGGTAGCGCGTCAGCGCTACCCAGCGTTTCAGGCTGTAGTCCAAGGCCTTGGCCATCGCCGAGCCTTCTGGCACAAGCTCGCGTTGAGCCAGCATCCATTCATGCAACTTTGCTGCGACGGGAACCGCTATTTCCTGACGTAATCGCCGGCGGTCTTCATCGTTCATTTCTTTGGCCTGCCGCTCGATCTCGTACAGGCCGCCGATTGAGTGCAGTGCCTGTTCGGCCAACTGGCTTTTGTTTGCCACATGCAGGTCAAAGAACTTGCGACGAGCGTGGGCCATGCAGCCGATTTCGGTGATGCCCAGCTCGAAGCTGGCCTTGTAGCCCGCGAAGTCATCGCAGACCAGCTTGCCGTTCCACGTGCCAAGGAAGTTACGTGCATGTTCGCCAGCACGGCTGGGGCTGAAGTCGTAGACCACCGCCTTCAGTACCGAGAACGGCGTGGTGCAATAAGCCCAGACATACGCTCGGTGCGTTTTCTTCTCGCCTGGGGCCAGCATCTGCACCGGGGTGTCATCGGCATGCACGACTCGCTGGGTGAGTACGACTTCCCGCAGTGCATCCACCAGCGGCTGGAGTTGCACGCCAGTTTGGCCCACCCACTGTGCCAGTGTTGAGCGCGGGATCGCCAGGCCTGCACGGCCAAAGATCTTTTCCTGCCGGTACAGCGGTAAATGGTCGGAGAGCTTGGCCACCATCACATGGGCCAGCAGACCGGCAGTAGGGATGCCCTTGTCGATGACTTGGGCGGGCACCGGCGCCTGGATCAGCGTTTCGCACTGGCGGCAGGCCCACTTGCCACGTACATGCTGCTCAACGGTGAACACGCCCGGTGTGTAATCCAGCTTTTCGCTGACGTCTTCGCCGATGCGCTGAAGCTGGCAGCCGCAAGCGCACTGGGTGTTCTCTGGCTTGTGACGAATGACGGTGCGTGGGAACTGCGGCGGCAGCGGCGCGCGCTTGGGCTTTTGGCGGGTTTCGTCTGGCGTCGGGGCAGGACGAAGCGCGTCCAGTTCTGCCTCGATGGCCTCAAGGTCGGTGTTGAGCAGGTCGTCCAGCAAACTGCCTTGAGCTGGGCTGATCTGCTCGCTGCGTTTGGCGAACTTGTGGCGTTTGAGGATGGCAATTTCGTGAGAGAGCTGTTCGATGATCGTCTCGTCACGATGGATCTTTCGACCCATGGTGTCGACCTTCGACAGCAACTGCGCAGCGAGTGCGCGCAGTTGGTCGGGTGTCATTTGGTCGAGATTGGGCAAGGAAGTCATGCCGTGGATTTTACCAAAGCAACTCATCTGACACAGCTCAAAGGCAGGACTAAATAATCGTAATCACGCCGTTCACACCTACACGTTGCCAGGGCAAACCGAGCACCAGCGCGTGCAGTTGTTCAGCGTCGAGTTCGACTTCCAGGCCGCGATCAGTGCCAGGCCAATGAAACTTGCCTCGGTTCAACCTGCGTGCGGCAAGCCAGATGCCCACGCCATCATGCACCAGCACCTTCATCCGGTTGGCGCGGCGGTTGGCAAACAGATAAGCGCAGTGCGGCTTTGCCGCACCGAACACCGTCACCACGCGGGTCAGCGCAGTTTCGGTGCCAGCGCGCATGTCCATGGGCGCGGTTGCGAGCCAGATGGCGTCGCTGCGTATCATTGCGAGAGGCTGCGAATGAAGCGTGCGCAGCCGTCCGGGTCGGAGAGGGGCCATTTGACCGTGATGAATTTTTCGCCCAGCGGCAATGCGATAACTACCGCTTCATCAGCGTGCCGTTTAGGCATCGGTTGCAGCGGCACAAACGCGGGAAGTGGCGCGACGGGTTTATCGCGGTAAATCGGCAACCACTTGCGAATTACGTTGGCATTGATGCCGTGGCTGATGGCGACGCTGGAAACGGAGGCGCCGGGTTGCAGACATTCCTGAACGACCTGGGCTTTAAAGGGTTTGGGGTAAGAGCTTCGTTGGCGCATGGAAATCCTAGCGATAAGGGTGATCGCGTCCGCTTAAATAGACGGACACCATTGCCCTTAATTCTGGATTTTTGAAGGTGTGTTTGCTGGCCGCTTACGCTTAAAGGCTAGAACTGGTGCCCACCTGAATTTAAGTGCATACCATGTCCTGGCTTTTGGGGCTTGGGTAGATGACTTGGCCGGACGCATGCAAGTCACCTACCGAACTCCAGCATTAAGGGCGATGGTGTCCGCGTATTTTCAAGCAGACGTAATCGCCCTTATCGCAAGGATTTCCATGCGCCAACGAAGCTCTTACCCCAAACCATTCAAAGCCCAGGTCGTCCAGGAATGCCTGCAACCTGGAGCGACGATTTCCAGCGTCGCCAGCCATCACGGCATCAACGCCAACGTGATCCGCAAGTGGCTAGCGATTTACCGGAATCAATCACCCGCAACTCTGCCGGCCTTCGTCCCCGTAAAACGACGACACGGCGCCCAACAGAAGAAAGCACCTTCGTCAGAAAACGACCCGAAGGTGATGCTATTACCTTGAGTTTCAAACTGCTTTTGCTGTGACCGACGGTCTAAATTTTTGGCAAAGGTGGCTGAAAGAGGGAGCTGACCTATGCTGAGGCCACAACCTGTTAGCCAGTGATGAGTAGCCAGGGACACTCATACCAGGTAGGTGTGGCAATAAGAGAGTTGAGCGGCAGCGACCCGTTAACGCAATAAGGTGAAAGCAATGCGAATCAAGGAAGCTCTGATGATCGCGGGTCTATTGATGTGGGGCTCAGGCGCTGCGTTGGCACAGATCAACGTGGAGTCTAAAACCCCACGGGCTACAGCCAAAGAAGTGTATTTTTACGGTTATCCAGCCGTGGAAATGTACAAGACCCTCTATGCACAGGCTGTCGACAAAGGCGGCCCAAATTACAAAGCCCCATTCAATACAATCGGTAACACCGCGAGTGTCTTCACCCCTCAAGATACTGCCATCATTACCCCAAATTCTGACACCCCCTACTCATTCGCTTGGTTGGATTTACGTGCCGAACCTATCGTGTTGACCTTGCCTGCAATCGAAGACAATCGCTATTACTCTGTCCAATTGATTGACCTCTACACCCATAATCTGGGTTACCTGGGCACTCGGACGACGGGGAACAAAGGGGGAAAGTTTCTAATCGCAGGGCCTGGGTGGAAAGGCGTAAAGCCTGAGGGTGTTGACCAGGTAATCCGTACAGAAACGAATATTGTCTATGCGCTGTACCGCACCCAGTTGTTTGACGAGCAGGATTTGAATCGGGTCAAGGAAATCCAGGCGAGCTATGCCGTGCAACCCCTGCAAGCTTTCGCGGGGCAACCCGCAGTCCCCACCAGAACCGTAGAGTGGCCTAAGCCGATAGAGGGAATGTCAGACAGTCCCGCGTTGATCCGCTACCTGAACTTTTTGCTGGGCTTTGCGCCAACCGACCCAAGCGAGACCACGCTAATGAAGCGTTTCGCGCAGATCGGCGTAGGCCCAGGCCTGCCGTTCGACGAGGCGAAGCTGAGCAAGGCGCAAGCAGAAATCATCAATGAGGGATTTGCGGACGGCAAGGCAGAGTTTGCGACCTTCAAAAAAACCAAAGTTGATACTCACCAGATAGACAGTGGTAGTTTTTTTGGTACACGTAAGCACCTAAAAAATAACTACTTGTACCGCTACGCGGGCGCCAACATGGGGATCTTCGGCAACTCGAAGAACGAAGCGATGTACATGGGGTATTTCGTTGATGCCGCAGGCAAACCCGCCGATGCTTCCATCAATAAGTACACCGTGCATTTCATCAAGGGAGGCCTACCGCCAGCCGGTGCGTTCTGGTCGCTTACCATGTACGACGCAAAGAGCAAACTGCTGATCGATAACCCCCTCAATCGATACCTGATCAACTCCCAGATGCTCAACAGTCTCAAGCCCGGCAAGGACGGTGGGATCACGCTGTATGTCCAGCATGATAGTCCTGGGAAAGACCTGGAAAGCAACTGGCTCCCCGCGCCGAACGGCCCCTTTTTCGGAGTGCTCAGAATCTATATGCCCAAGCCCGAAGCATTGAATGGTCATTGGAAACTCCCACCGCTGACTTCGGCCCAATAGCACCGAGCCTCATTATGGATCGCTGGCTCTCATAGGGAATTTGATCATGAAAAATAAAGACATCACCGCACGCTTGCTGGGAGCTGCTGCACTGACGGTCGTCACGGCTACCCACGCCCAAGACTTGCCTAAGTCCGAAGCATCCGCTCAGGTTACGGTGGATAATTTTATTCGTGCCGAAACTGACCTATACATGGGCGCATTAGCTAAAGACGGTGGGCTAGGTAAGCTCTACCATCGCCGTGACCCTGCGTCTATCGAGCACCAGACAGTCATCCGGCTGAACCGAGATACCTTGTATTCATCCGGCGTGTTTGACCTCGATGCAGGGCCAGTGACGATCACAATGCCGGATCCCGGAACACGCTTCATGGCATTGCAGGTCATCAACGAAGACCACTACACGCCCAACGTTTTTTACGGCGCGGGCGCTCATGTTCTGACCCGAGAAAACGTAGGAACGCGCTACGTAGCCACGGCGATTCGTACTCTGGTCGATCCAAACGATGCCGCAGACCTCAAACAGGCTCATGCCTTACAGGATGCCGTCAAGGTTAGCCAGGCAAACCCCGGACGTCTGGAGCTTCCACAATGGGACGCTGCAAGCCAGAAGAAAGTGCGTGATGCCCTTCTAGTTCTGTCATCCACTGTGCCGGATTTCAAGAAGGCTTTCGGCACAAAGGATGCGGTAGATCCCGTTCGGCATTTGCTGGGTACAGCCGCTGGGTGGGGCGGAAATCCCGATAAAGACGCGACTTATCTCAATAAAACGCCAGCAGAAAACGATGGCAAAAAAGTGTACCGGCTGACGGTGAAAGAAGTCCCTGTCGATGGCTTTTGGTCAGTCAGCGTCTATAACGCGCAGGGCTATTTCCAACAGAACAAAGAGGGCGCGTACACGCTGAATAATCTGACGGCGAAGAAAAGCAAAGATGGCTCGATTCAAGTCCAGTTCGGCGCCTGTGGGGCTGGTATCGATAACTGCCTGCCCACGGTCGCCGGTTGGAATTACACCGTCCGCTTATACCGGCCTCGTGCAGAGATCCTCAGTGGAGCATGGGCATTTCCTGAGCCGAAGCTAGTAGACTGAGTCGCGGGCGACACCTGACTCTGTGCAAGAATCGATTTCAAATCGATTGGTCAAGCTTTGGCTAATCGACATTCTTTGGCCAGCAAGATGTGTGTGCCGAACGCTTACAGCTATTTTTCAATACAGCTTGTGCGATCAACGGTCTGATCCGTAGATGTTAGAATCAGTGGCAATCCTGACCTAAAGCGGGTGCGCATTGGGCGTTTTGGGACGTCAACCTTGGATAACCAGACGGGCCAGAAGGTGCAGTAATGTTTCTAAGTCTTGAAGTTCGCAGCTATGAGAGGGAAAACCCTCACCACCACCACGAACATGCTCAATTGGTACTGCCGATTCGTGGCGAAATGGAAATTGACGTAAACGGTCGCGGCGGCTGCATTGATCAGTCATTGGCAGCGCTGGTGACACCTGGCTCGATCCATTCGCAGCAGACTGACCTCGATAGCCGTTTTTTAGTTTTGGACTGTGCGCCGACGACTCTGGAAACGCTCCAGATCGAGCGTCTTGCTCGGAAAATATATGTGCCCATTTCGCCCGCTACTCGTCGGCTTATAGAGTTCGCTGAGCTAATCGGCAACGCACAATTGTCCATCGCGGCCTCCCAATTGGGGCCTCTGCTTTTGTCATCCCTAAATCCGCACATCTCCTGCTTTTCAGACTCCATGGAGCAGTTGATCGCTCGTCTTCGGGCGGATCCCGGAGCGAACTGGAGTAATGAGGCCATGGCTCAAGTAGCAAAAATGAGCATGAGTCAGCTGCACCAACGTTTCCGTCTACTGTTCGAGATGAGTCCGCAAGCTTGGTTGACTGATTTACGCCTACAAGAAGCTCAACGATGGTTGCGTGGAACCTCATTGACCATATCCGAGATTGCCTTGCGTGCGGGCTTTTGCGACCAGGCATCGCTGACCCGTGCCATGCAGCGCGTGATGGCCACGACCCCGGCGGTTTATCGTAAAACGCAAAAACAGTCTGGGTAAAAAATCCCACAGTTACCGACAATACACCCCGAATCAGTTGCTCCAGACTTCACCCATTAAGCGTGGAGCACGGATGAAATGTTTGCTGATCGGTCACTGTTAAAGGGTATTGTCTACGGAGTTTGCGCGGGCCTGTGTTGGGGAGTGATTTTCCTCGGCCCCCAGCTCACCCCGGGCCTGAGCGGCCTGCAATTCGCCGTTCTGAGATTTCTCTGCTACGGCGCGATTTCGGTGGCCTTGCTTATGCCTCGCTGGAGGCGCGTTTGCGCCAATCTCACTCCGGCCGACTGGAAGTCACTCTTCTGGCTTAGCCTGATTGGGAACCTCATCTACTACACGCTGGTGGGCACCGGTGTGCAGTTGGTTGGCATTGCCACAACGTCTCTGATCGTCGGACTCATTCCGGTGTTCGTCACATTGGCAGGTCGTCATGACATCAACGCCGTTTCTTTGCGCAAGCTCACTCCCTCGCTGTGCTGCGCAGTGGGCGGGGTCACACTTATCAGCTGGCACGCACTGATCAACGGCGACAGGCCCGATACACTGACAAACATCGCCGGAATTCTATGCGCGGCGGGCGCGTTAGTGACATGGAGTTGGTTTGCAGTGAGCAACGCTCGGCGGCTGGCTCAGGTAGCCAGCGTTTCCGCCCATGACTGGGCACTGCTGACAGGGGTCATGACTGGCGCTCAATCACTGCTTTTGGCGGTACCTGTCCTGGGTTGGCAGGTCGGAGCACATGGCGATTCCGAATGGCTACATTTTGTCATGGTAGCCGGTGGCGTAGCGTTTTTATCTTCGGTTGTGGGTGGTGCGTGCTGGAACCAGGCGAGCCGACTTCTACCACTGGCACTAAGCGGACAAGTGCTCGTGATTGAGACCTTAGCGGCGCTGGTTTTTGGATTTCTATGGGAGCATCGGCTGCCCGACCCATATGAAATTGTGGCGATTGCACTTCTGGTCACCGGTGTCGTGTGGTGTCTGAATTGTCATCGTACTTCCCGTCACTCTCCGGCTGTTTAACTCGTACAGAGACGCTACAGCAACAGGAATACTGAATACCCCTATCAGTCGGGATTCACTGTTACCAACTATGGGGCAGCAACTGATCGATTTCACTCGCCCGCTGCGTCGGCAGGCGCGTGAGAACGTCCTTCAGATAGGCATAAGGGTCATGGCCGTCCAGCCGCGCAGACTGGATCAAACTCATGATCGCCGCCACGGGTTTTCCGCTGCGTAACGACCCTGCGAAGAGCCAGTTTCTCCGCCCGAGAGCCCACGGTCGAATCTGGTTTTCCGGCCAATTGTTGTCTATGGGCACGGCCCCGTCATCAAGGTAGCGAGACAGCGCTGCTCAGCAATTCCGAAGCCGTCAATCGAAGCGCCGGGCTGCGCACTGGCCAGAGCAGACGCACCCTAAAACTGCTCGAAATGCGGTTAGGAGGAGTAAAGATATCAGTTCAATACGGACAACTTTTCTCGCCACCTATTGAGTTCAACCCTTAAGATAACCGTCTGACTCCCGGCCTCAACGACCGGGGTGACATCAAGCCAGAGTGCGCAAAATGCTTGAATCGGAACTCAAGGCGTTCTACACAGTTGCGCAATTGGGCAGCGTGACGCTTGCCGCGAAGAAACTGGGCCTTAGCCAACCCACCGTGACTAACCAGATACGCCAACTGGAGAGTCAATTTGCGGTAGAGCTTTTTTACCGTGGCGGGAGACGCTTGACCCTCAGTGAGACCGGCATCCGCTTGCTGCCGCTCGTCAAACCCATGATGTCTCAAAGCTCGAACGTCGAATTTTTCTTGAACAACGCGAGCAGTAAAACCGGGAAACTGCGAATCGGTGCCACCGCGCCCTATTACATCCTCGACCTGGTGAAGGCTTTTCGCGAACGGCATGGGTCCCAAGTCAGCCTGGAGTTAGGTAACTCACAGCAGATGATTGAAGCACTCGATGAGTACCGCGTTGACTTAGTGACGTCGTCTCAACGGCTGACGGATACCCGACTCTATTGTTTACGTCTGGGACAAGATCCGCTGGTACTGGTGGCTCATCGTAGCCATCCGCTCGCGAACCAGAACCGCATTTCCCTGGACGCAATCGCCAATCACTGCGTGCTCATGCGAGAACAAGGCTCTCATACCCGCCAGCTCACTGAAGACATGCTTGTACAAGCACAGATCAAGCTTGAGAACGTCATCGAGATTGGCAGCCGGGAGGCCATTCGGGAGGCGGTGCTCCGCAACATTGGGGTGAGCATCATTGCCCGCCATGAAGTCCCGGACAGCCAAGAGTTACGCATCGTGACTATTCATCAGGCCGCCCTGCTCGACGAGTTTCTCTATTGCCTTAAGGAGCGCCGCGCTGCGCGTCTGATTGATGACTTCCTGCAAGTCGCGCAAAAACGCTTTGGTTAAGCAGCGGACTTGATCAACACGATGCCTAAGGTCACGGTGACGGCCGCAGTCAGTCGGCGCCTCCCAAAGGGCTCTTTGAATAGCAGCGTGGCGATAACTGCTCCGATTATCACGCTGCTTTCTCTTAGGGCAGCAATTTTTGCGACGTGATCCAGCGTCATAGCCCACAGCACCAGAGCATAGGCTGAGCAATAGGTCAGCCCTCCGAACAGCGACAGTCGCCAGTGTTCACGCAGATGAAGGCGCAGTGCCTGTCCGTGCCGCCGGGCTGCGAAGATCGGGATCGGCACACTTAACACCAGAGTGAAGTACACCAGATATGACAGGACTCCCTGCGAACTTCGGACTCCTTGAGCATCTATAACCGTATACAATGCAACACACACACCCGCCGCCAATGCATTACGCGGCGCATGCCATTGTTCGGTCACGCGTAACAGACTCAGGACTCCCAAGGACAAAATTACCACGCCCACCATCCCCAAAAGCGATAACGATTCACCCAGCCAACAAGCCGCAAACACCACCACCAGCAACG
>Ga0160447_100217_pt1 | contig 32272 bp, 35 predicted proteins | sample HID1973K_E1MG_FD_108222 | JGI IMG/M metagenome (GOLD analysis project Ga0160447, IMG submission 108222) | Enriched mosquito-associated microbial communities from UW Madison campus, WI, USA - HID1973K_E1 MG | ecosystem: Host-associated > Arthropoda: Insects > Digestive system > Unclassified ...
GAAGTGATGATTGCCTTCATAGACGATCATCGGTCGGCGTATGGGGTCGAGCCGATCTGCAGAGTGCTGCCGATCGCCCCGTCGACGTATTACCTGTGCGCATCTCGACGCGCTGATCCGCGTCGGCTGCCGCCGCGCGCGCAGCGCGATGCACTGCTGTGTCAGCATATCCGGCGTGTATGGGAGGAGAACTTTCGGGTATATGGTGCGCGCAAGGTTTGGCGGCAGCTGTTGCGCGAAGGATTCAAGCTCGCCCGGTGTACGGTCGAGCGACTGATGAAGCGGCTCGGGCTGCAAGGCGTGCGGCGCGGCAGATCGATTCGGACCACCGTTAGCGAGCGAAACACCCCGTGTCCGCTTGATCACGTCCAGCGGCAGTTCAAAGCGTCACGGCCGAACGCGCTGTGGGTGTCTGATTTTACGTTCGTGGCCACCTGGCAAGGCTTTGCCTACGTTGCGTTCATCATTGATGTGTTCGCGCGACGCATCGTAGGCTGGAGGGTGTCAAATTCAGCGCGTACCGATTTCGTGCTGGACGCGCTGGAGCAGGCGCTGCATGAACGGCGACCAGCCGAAGGTAACCGGTTGGTACATCATTCAGATCGCGGGTCGCAATACGTTTCCATTCGGTACACGGACCGCCTAGCCGAAGCAGGGATCGAACCGTCAGTCGGCAGCGTGGGCGATTCGTACGATAACGCGCTTGCCGAAACGATCAACGGCCTTTACAAGGCGGAAGTCATTCATCGTCGTGGCCCATGGCGCAACGTGCAGACTGTCGAACTCGCAACGCTCGAATGGGTGGACTGGTTTAATCACCGACGCCTACTTGAGCCGATTGGCAACATCCCACCGGCCGAAGCGGAAGCCCGCTACTATGAGCAACTCGCTGGAATGCCGATGGCAGCGTAGCTCCAGCAAAGCCGTCTCCGAAATTCCCGGTGCGCTTCACTGCGCAAGCACGGCCTCGATTACACCGACATTCAGCCGGCGTTCCTCGCGCCTGCCGATGCGCGCGCCGCGCTCGAACGCCAGGCGATCGATGCATGGGCGATCTGGGACCCGTTCCTCTCGGCCGCGCAGTCGCAAGGCAATGCCCGACTGTTGGCGGATGCGCAGGGCGTCGCCAGTCATCACCAGTTCTTTCTCAGCCAGCGCGAATTCGCGCAGAAGCGCAAAGACGTAATCGGCATCACCATGGAAGAGATCGGCAAGGAAGGGCAGTGGGTGCGCCAGAACGTGGCGGCCGCCGCCGCGCAACTCTCGCCCATCCAGGGGCTGGATGCCGCCACCATCCAGGCCGGCTTGCAGCACTACGAACACATCTACAAGCCGATCGATGCGCCCGTTCTCGCCGAGCAGCAACGCATCGCGGATACGTTCTTCGACCTGAAGCTGATTCCTCGCAAGATCACGACCCGGGATGCGGTGCTGAGCTGAAGCGTCACGCGATGCTGACGCGCCGTTCGAGCCAGCGCGTCAGACGCGATACCGGATAGCAATAGGCGAAGAAGATCACCAGCGTCGCGACATAAGTCAGCACCGTGAAGCTCGACCGCGCCACGGTGCTGCTGGCGATCTGCGCCGTGTCGATCAGGTCATGTATGCCGACCAGCGAGGACAGGGCCGTTCCCATCGTGATGATGGCGTAGGCATTGGTCCACGGCGGCAACATGCGGCGCACGCATTGAGGCAGCACGATCAGAACCAGAACCTGGCGCCTCGAAAATGCGAGCGATCGGGCGGCGTCCCACTGGGTGCTCGGTGTGGAGGCGATGGCTCCGCGAAAGATTTCGGCAATATTCGCGCTCGCGGGCAAGGCCAGTGCAAGCGTCACTTTGAGCCAGTCGGGAAACGGCAGGATCTTGCCGAACAGGTTGAATTCGAATGGGAAGACATAGGTGGTGAAGTAGATGAGCACCAGCCAGGGCGCGTTGCGGAAGACCTGAATCAACCCACGCGCCAGACGGCCTGCGATGGAGTGCGACAAGGCCAGCGCGCCGACGATCACGCCTATGGCGGTGCCGATCGCCACGGCGCCGAGGCTGATCAGAACGTTCAATGCGAAACCGCGCGCCAGCGCCGGCGCCCATTCGATCAACCGGCGCAGCGTGTCGATCCGCGAGCCGGACTCGGGCGCTACCGCCCAGAGCAATCCGCCGAACACGAGTACGCCGAGGATCGCAGCGGGTCCGGATGCGAAGCCCGAGCCCGCGCGGATCCGGTTCGATAGTTTCGAAGCCGCGCGAATTTCAGCGGTACGCCGCGCCGCAAAGGTATCAAGTGCCATAGCCGGGAATCCAGAGTCGGTGTTCGAGCCAGCGCCCCGTGCGGCTGACCAGCAACGTCAATGCACCGTAGAACAGCAGGATCAGCAGCATCAGCGCGAGTACGTTATCGCGCTGCGTCCAGATCATGATCGATTGATACGTGATGTCGCCGACCGCGATGGCCGAGGCGAGCGACGAAGCCTTGACCAGTTCCACCGCGTTATTGATCAGCGTAGGCAGTGCGGTGCGCAGCGCCAGCGGCATTTCGATGCGCCAGAAACGCGTGCGCCTGTCCAGTCCGAGGGACTCGGCGCCCTCGATCGTCTGCGCAGGCACGGCGTCGAACCCGGCCCGCAATGCTTCGGCATGAAACGCGCCCTGATGCAGCGACAGCACCAGTACGACCCAGAACATCGGTCGGAACGGGTTCTCGGCGTGGTGCTGCTGCAGCCACTGCGTGATCAGCATGTTCACCACGAGAAACGCGCAGTAAAGCTGCACCACGGTCGGCGTACAGCGCGTCAGTTCGATGAATGCGCGTGCACTTGCCGCCATCCATGCGTGGCGGCTGCGTGAAGCCAGTAGCAGCGCGATCCCGGCAACGGCGCTTCCGAGCATCGTCGCAACGATGATTTCGATGCTCACGGCCAGACCATGCAGAAAAGGGTCGCGGTCATAGGCATCGAGCAGGAAGCGGAAGTCCAGACCGTGATGTGCCGCCGTATTCAGCAGCGCATGTAGCGATCCATTCATCTCACGGACCCTTGGGCAGATTCGCGTGCCATTCGACCAGCGCATGAGAGGGCGGCAAGCCCGCTTTGGCTTCGGCAGCAATCAGAAAGCCGCTGCGATGCCAGTCCTCGACAATGCCATTGAGTTTCGCGACCGTATCCTTTTCGCCCTGACGCACCCAGATCACCGACGATGCCGGAATCAGCTCCGGTTGCAGCGTCCGATAGTCCCGCCATTCGGGATCATGCTGCTGCAAGGGATAAAGAAGCGGCGCAGCATCGTGTACGGCAGCGACGCAACTTCCGCCGCGCAGCGCCAGCAAGGACTGCGATGCACCCGGAAACGCGCGCGGCACCGCGCCGTATTGCTCGACCACCGGACGGATATAACTGCTCCCCTGCGATATGCAAACCGGCTTGCCGCGCAGATCTTCCCAGCGCGTGATACCGCTGTTGTTGGCGGTGATGGCGGTACCGCCGACGCGATAGTAAGGCGTAGGCACGTAATCCAGGATCTCCGCGCGCTGCGCGTTGTATTCCATATTCGCGATCAGGATATCGACCTTGCCCTGTTGAAGGAACTGTACGCGCGTCGATGGTTGGACCGAAACTAAATTCACCTTCACGCCGAGCCATTTGCCGATGTCGTTGGCCAGATCGACATTGATGCCGCGCGCCTGCTGCGTTTGAGGATCGAGCGATCCGAACGGACCGCCGGCGATCATCACACCCACGTCGATCTCATGACGCGAGGCGATTCGGTCAAGCGTGGCGTCCGCGCAAGCCGGACCGCTGAGCGTTGCCAGCAGGGCGGCGATCAGCGCAGGAAACCGAAGCAACGGATGCGTGCGGATGCAGTTTTTGTATAGGGTCGTAATCATGCAGGTCGGATGAACGAGATACGGGCCTCGCACGGTTTTGGCGAACGAGGGCAGCATCGAACGATAGCGAGATCGCCTGGCATCGGAAACGAAACGAATCTGCTAAGCAAATCACCGGCAATGACAAGGGCACATCGCACGGTTTGCGATATGCATGTGCGCAATCGTTGTTTAGCGTGCGCCGGGACGCTTCATAAAATCAAAGGCTGGTCTGAGGCGGGTTTTATCGTGCGAAGGTATCTCGCCCGGACGCATTACCGAACACTATGCCGATTCAGGAGGCCGCATGAATAGCGCCGTTGTCGTCCCGGATATCGAAGCGCGGCAGGCGCCCGATCTGCATGTGCCAGGCGTCTTGCTGTCGATCCGCGATCTGCATCTGGCGTATGACGGCGTGACGGTGCTGAACGGTATCGATCTGGACGTGAAGCGCGGGCAGGCCGTATCGATCATCGGGCCTTCCGGCTCGGGCAAGTCGACGATCCTGCGCTGCATCAACGGGCTGGTGAAGCCGCAACGCGGCACGATTCATATCGATGGAACCGAGGTGGTCGCACAGCAAAGCGAGGCAGAGCGAACTGCATTGCGCAAGCGTGTTGGTTTCGTATTCCAGCAATACAACCTGTTTCCGCACCTGAGCGTGCTCGACAACCTGACCATTGCACCGCGCCGCGTGCTTGGCAAGAGCCGTGCGCAGGCCGAAAGCGAAGCGCATGCTCTGCTCGCCAAGGTTCGGCTGGCCGACAAGGCGCGCGCCTATCCCGGTGCGCTGTCGGGCGGTCAGCAACAGCGCGTTGCGATCGCGCGCACGCTTGCCATGCGGCCGGACCTGATTCTGTTCGACGAAGTGACGTCCGCGCTCGATCCCGAAACCGTAGGCGAAGTGCTCAACGTGATCGGCGAACTTGCGGAGGAAGGGCAGACCTGTGTGCTCGTCACACATGAAATGGCCTTCGCCGCGGAAATCAGCGACGAAGTGTTCTTTACGGAGCAGGGCGCCATCGTCGAACACGGAACGGCCGAGCGCATGTTCGGCAATCCGGTCAACGAGCGAACGCGCCTCTTTCTGCAGCGCGCAAGAGGCGAGAAGCGAAGCTATGCATCGCTAACCCCTGTTTGATAATCTCCCCGATCCCCCATGACTACCGAGCATAACGAACTAATCACAAAGAAGCGCAATGAAAGCGTGCAGGCGTTGCTGGACGATGCGCGCGGTATCGTTGCAGAAGAGGGCGTGACACGCGCAGCGCTCAGGCGGCTGAGCGAGCGGCTTTCCGTGCTGGCTACGAGCCAGGACCTCTTCGATACCGCCGACTTCCCGCCGCCGCAGCCGGACAGTGGCGATACGTCGGTGCGCTATCGGCTCAATCCGGGCGAAGACGGTTTCGCGCTCTATCTGAACTCGCTTCTGCCCGGCAAGACGACGATTCCGCATAACCACGACACGTGGGCGGTGATCGTCGCCGTGCATGGGGAAGAGCTGAATCGCGTCTATCGCCGGGTGGACGATCAGACCGATCCGGACCGTGCGCGGCTCGAACTGGATCGTGAGGTCGCCGTGCGTCCGGGTACGCCGATCGCATTTCTGCCGGAAGACATTCACAGCATCCATGTGGATGGCGCTACACCGACGCTGCATTTTCATCTGTATGGCCGGCCTCTCGAAACGCTGACGGGACGTTTGGGATTCGAACCGGACACGGGCCGCGTGGTGCGTTACAACGCCAGTCATATGCAGCGCTCGACGCAGGCGGTGGGCTGATGTCGGCGCCGCGCGATCGAACCTACACGCGTCTGCTGCATGCGGGCGCGCCGCCGTTCGTCGATGGCGTGGCGCCGGTGAATGTACCGCTGGTGCGCGCCAGCACATTGCGCTTCGAACGTGACGCGACGCGTGCCGAGCTGCATCACCGGCGCGAAGCCGGAGAACCGGTGGCGACTTATGGACGTCACGGCTCGGCGACTCATCGCGCGCTCGAAGCGGCGCTGGGTGAACTCGAAGTGGCGCAGCATCTGCTGCTTGCGCCGTCAGGACTCGCGGCGATTTCGCTGACCTTCATCGCGCTGCTCTCGCCCGGGGATCATGTGCTGGTGCAGGACAGCGTCTACGGACCGGTGCGTGAACGCGTGGAGCCGCTGCTGAGCAGGCTTGGCGTATCGTTTTCGTACATCAGCGCCGGCGCGGGCCTGCCGGCCGACAAGGTGCGTCCGAATACGCGGCTGATCTATGTGGAATCGCCGTCGTCGTTTCTGTACGAGGTGATCGACCTTCCCGCACTGGCGGCGTTTGCGCGAGCGCACGGCGCTCTGCTGGCGGCCGACAACACGTGGGGCGCGGGCTTGTTATATCGTCCGCTCGAACTGGGCGCGGATATTTCGATTCAGGCGATCACGAAATATGTCGGCGGCCATTCGGATCTGATGCAGGGCGCGGTGGCCGTGCGCAACAACGCCATTGCCCGGCGGCTGGCCGAGACACATGATTCGCTTGGTCTGTTCGTCAGCCCCGACGATGCCTGGCTTGCCTTGCGCGGCCTGCGTACGCTTGCCGTGCGGCTGGCTCAGCATCAGCGGCACGCGCTCGAGGTCGCGCATTATCTCGCCGACGCTCGCGATGTCGTCGAACGGGTCTTTTATCCGGCGCTTCCCGGCGATCCGGGACACACGTTGTGGAAGCGCGACTTTCATGGTGCGAACGGACTCGTGTCCTTTTCGCTGCGTGGCGCGCGGCAAACCGATGCCGTCGCATTCGTCGATGCCTTGCGACTGTTCGGCATCGGCGCTTCGTGGGGCGGTTTCGAGAGTCTGGCGCTGATCGCTCCGGCCTCGCGACTCGCGGTTCACAGCTATGCGCACGGCGACGCGCCGGTGGTGCGTCTGCATATCGGACTCGAAGACCCGCGCGATTTGATCGAAGACCTGGCGCAGGCGTTCAGGCGGATTGCAGGTTGATGCGTGCCGGCGCATCGCCGCAGGCAGCCGATGCGAACTGCCCCGCGAGACGCATCAGACCTTAGTCCGGGGCGGCGCGGCAGCCGATATGATCGCCGCCGCGCGCGGCGCGCAAAGGTGCCTATGCGCGGCTGATCGCGCATCAGGCCGGCGCGGTCTTCCTGAAAGGCTGCGGACGCTACATCAATCGAAGCGCGATTCGTTGAAGGAGACCTTGCAGATCCCGACGGCTGTCGGCGACAAGGTGGATGTAGAGCGTTCCGTCGATCACCTGGTAGATGATTCTGTTCTTGCCGGAGATGACTTGTCGGTAACGCCCGTCCGCGAATGCTTCGAGTTCGGCAGGCACATGGCCACTTTCGGGAAACTGGCGGATGGTTGCGATCGTCTCTTGCAACTGCGCCGACGTTTCACGCCACGACTCCCATCCGAAGGTCCGGACGACGTAGGCGCGTACCTCATCGATGCCGATTCGAGCGGTCGGAAGGATTCTGTACTTCAGAAGTGCTCGTTGCATCAGCGAAGTTTTTGCTCACGATCGAGTTCGTCAAGCTCCGAGAAAAACGTGTCGCCGTCTTCATGCTCCGCCTGATCGATGTGCTTTTGACCGATAGCCAGTATTTTCAACAGGGCGATGGTCTGCTGCGTGGCCTCGTAGCTCCGGACATCCTGAACCACGAGCCTGGCCTCGCCGTTCTGCGTGATGATCAGCGGTTCGCCTGAATCCGTCAGATCCTTGACGATCTGCGCGGCCTCGCTTTTCAGATAACTGATGGGTTTGATGTGATCGGCGATGTGCATGTCGACTCCAAAAATTCGCTGCATTCGGACTGAATATAGTCTTTTTTCAGTCTGATTGCAAATGATGAAGATCGACCCGGTTCACGCATCGCCGCGCAGCCTTGCGGCCACGGCGCGCGCAGTCAAATCGAGCAGGAACCCAAGCGCGCCGATCACCACGATGACGGCCGTGAGTTCCGAGTACGCCAGACGGTCGCGCGTATCGAGAATCAGGTAGCCGAGCCCGGCGCTGACGCCGAGCATTTCGGCCGGCACCAGCACGATCCACAGTATGCCGATCGCCAGCCGCACGCCCGTCAGCACATGCGCGGCGATACCGGGGACATAGATGTGCCAGAGCATTTCGGCGCGCGTGGCAGCCAGGCTTTCGCCGAGCTGCACCCAGCGCCGGTCGAGATGGGCGACGCCTGCCGACGTGCTCATCACCAGCGGCCATACCGCTGCGAAGGCCAGCAGAAAATACACGGCATGTTCGCCGACGCCCAGCGACATCACCGCAATCGGCATCCATGAAAGTGGCGAAATCATGCGCAGGAACTGTAGGGTCGGCGACAACGCCTGTTCGAGCCAGCGAATTCGTCCGATCGCAAAGCCAAGCGGCACACCGATCAACATCGCCCAGCTCAGACCCACCGCAATACGCTTCAGACTGGTGAGGATATGCTCGAACAAGCGGTCTTCACTGGTCAACGCGGGCAGCGCCTGCCACGCCTTGACCGGCGCGAACTGGGCCGCCATCGCGTTGTGGCCGGCGAGCAATGTGACCGCGAGCCACCAAAGCGCGACGGTCACAACCACCCCGCTTGCACCGAGCACGGCCGCGCGCCAGCGCAAGCTGCCACGCGGCGCGTGCTTCGCTGCAACCGGCGTTTCACGAGCCAGCACGCTAGACAACGATGATCTCCTTGCGCGAATAGTCAGCGCTTTGGCCGAATGCCGCCATGCCGCCTACGGCCTCGATGCTCTTCTTCACGAAGCGGTCATCGACCAGATCGCTCGCGACATGCGAAGGATCGAGCGCTGCAATGAACGGGTTCGAGCCATCCACCTGCGTAGTCTTCAGGCGTCGCACCAGTTCCTCGGTATAACTCGGATACGGATAAGGCTGGAAATCGATGCGTTTCGAATGCCAGTCCGCATGCTGAATGGCGCCGTCGCCGAGATAGCGCTCCTGTTCGCTCGGCTGCGGCGCCAGCACCCGCGCGAGCAGCGGCGCGGCATGCGGCGTGTAGTGGTTCGCGCCTTCCTTCGATAAAAGCCTGGCCGCCTCTTCGGGATGCGCGCGCGTCCACGATTGCGCCTTGACGATGGCATCGACGACCTTCTGCGACCAGGCGGCGCGCTGGGTCAGATCCTGTTCGTGCATGAAGATCACGCAGCAGGCGTGATTGCGCCACACGTCGCCGGTAAAGCGCAGCACCTTGCCGACGTTCAGTTGTTCGGCGGCAGCATTGAACGGCTCGGCGACGATATAACCCGCGATTTGCTTCGATGCCAGCGCGGGCGGCATATCGGACGGCGGCATCACGATCAGATTCACTTCCTTGGGACCTGGCGCGCTGGTACGTTTCAGCACGGGCGTCAGGCCCTGCGCGCGCAGCATGTCCTGCAAGACGACGTTGTGGATCGAATACCAGAAGGGCACGGCAACGGTTTTGCCGCCGAGATCGGAGAGCGAATTCACGTCGGGCGCGACCGTGAGCGCCGACCCGTTGACGTGATTCCATGCGACCACCTTGGCGGGCGCTTTGCTGCCGTATCGCGCCCAGACCGTCATCGGCGAGAGCAGGTGGACGACGTTGACCTGCCCGGACAGAAACGCTTCTACGAGTTGTGCCCAGCTTCGCAGCAGAGTGGGCTTGTCCGCCTTGATGCCGGCTGCGTCGAAATAGCCGTTGTTGTGCGCGACCAGTAACGGCGCGGCATCCGTGATCGGCAAGTAGCCGATGCGCACAGGCGCGTCCGGTTCGGTCGCCGCGCGTGCATTCAAGGATTGCAGCAGCGGCGCAGCACCCGTCACGGTGAACAGCGACGCGAGCTTGAGCCACTCTCGGCGCGACATCGGTAGTTGGCACATCGAATCAGTTTCCCCGCTGAATTCAGGCTGCCTCTTTCATCGAGTTTTGCAGTGCCTGAAGGATTGAAATGCGCAATTCGCCGAGCGAGCGAATCTGCGTTTGTCTGGGATGCGGCAAGTCCACCGGCCAGTTCCCGGCGAGCGTCCCGCGACTGCCGAGCAACACGATTCGATCCGCGACCAGCAAGGCTTCGTCGATATCGTGTGTGACCAGCAGCGCGGATGCGCCCGTGCGGTGAATGACATCGATCAGCAACTGCTGCATGTCGGCGCGGGTGATTTCATCGAGTGCGCCGAAGGGTTCGTCGAGCAGCAAGGCGCGCGGTTCGCGGGCGAGATTGCGCGCCAGCGCCACGCGCTGCGCCATGCCGCCGGACAACTGCGAGGGCAGCAGGGCACGCGCATGTTCGAGACCGACAGCGGCAAGCGCCCGCGTCACGCGTTCCTTGCGATCCGCACGCGCCACATGCGGTTGCCGCCTGAAGGTCAGGCCGAAGGCGACGTTGCGTTCGACGCTGAGCCACGGCAACAGGCATGGGTCCTGGAACGCCAGCGCCACATCCGAGCGCGGACCGCCGAGCGCCTGACCATCCACCTGCACGGTTCCGGACGTGGCGCGCGTAAGTCCTGCGATGGTCCGCAGCAACGAAGACTTGCCACATCCGCTCGGACCGAGCAGCGCAACGATCTCACCCGGCGCGACCGACAAGTCGACACCATTGAGCACGCTGCGGTGCGGATACCGCAAGCTCACGCCATTCGCGACGATCTGCGCGCCCGGCTTCACGCCACGCTCACGGGACGATGCTGCGTCAGTTGCGCTTTCAACTGAACGAGACTGGGCGTGACGATCGGAATGAACGAAGCCTCGCGCACGCGTCGTGCCGTACCGGTCTGGCCGCGCAGATAGCCGCGTCCGCCGCTGGCCTGCACTTCGAGCGAGACGGCGCGGGTGACCGTATCGGCGAGATCGATACGCAACTGGAACAGCGCGGCGGGCCGTTCGAGAAACGTGCCATCCAGTACGCCTGTTCTGAGGTGCGCGCTTTGTTCGCCGAGTTTTGCCTCGGCTTCCGCGACTTCCGCGCGGATCGAATCACGCGACGCCGCGCTCGCTTCTGACGTGGTCTGCAAGGCACGCCTGGCCAATCCGATCGACATGCCGCACTGCAAGCCCAGGAAAGCGGGGCGCACGTGTAACAGCCAGTTGCGCGCATCGGCAGTGAGGCGATAGCTCGCATCGAGCGACACCTCACTGACTTGCAAAGCCGCCGTGTTGCTCGCACGCAGCCCGATCAGATCGAGATCGTCGCTGCGTTGCACGCCGGGTGCATCGTGTGGAATGGCGAAGATGGAAGGCGGCGTGCCGTCTTCATGCTCGAAGGCGGCCGCGGCGATAAAACCCTCGCGGCGCAGATTGGTGATCCACGGCAGGCTGCCGTCGAGCGTGAAGCCTTCGGCACGGCGCGTGGCGCGCATCTGCAAGGCTTCGATATTCGACAAGTACTTCATCGCATTCGACAAGCCAGTCGCGCCCGCAATCTCGCCTTTGAGCAATGGCGCGAGCGTGCGTTCGCGCAGAACGCCGTTGTCGCTGCGCTGTACATATTCGATGAAGGTGCGATGCCCCCACAACACGAACGCCGCCGTCAGCGAGCGTTGCGCGACTGCCGCGACGATATCGATGGCATCCGCAATGGTGCCGCCCGCACCGCCCAGCGTTTCCGGCACGCCGACTGCGGCTGCGCCCGCGCGCACCAGTTGCGGCAGCACTTCGGAGGCGCGCGATGGATCGCTGTCGAGCGCTTCGGCATGCGTCTCGAGCCACGCAGCGAGCGAATTCATGCGGTCTGCGCCTTCGGTTCCCAGCGATAGGCCTCGAGTTGCGGATTCAACTCGTTGCGCGCCAGATTGTTGGCGAAGTTGCAGAGCGTGGCGAGGCTCACGCCGAGGATGACTTCGAGTGCGCTGGCATCGGTATAGCGTGCTGCTTTGAACGCGGCGAAGGCCTTGTCGGAGACGGCGCCGCGCGTGGCGATCACTTCACGCGTGAAGCTTGCGACCGCGTCGAGCTTCGGATCGGAAAGCTCAGCTTGTGAACGAATTTCGTCGACCAATGCTTCGGGCAACTGCGCCTTCTTGAGGGCGACCGCCGTATGGCCCGCAACGCAAAACCCGCAGCCGTGAATGGCTGCGGCCGTGATCTGCACGACTTCACGTTCGGCCAGCGTCAGGCCGCTGCGGCCATTGATTTCGCCGACGGTCAGATAGGTTTCGAGCGCAACCGGAGCGTTGGCCAGCGAGGCAACCAAATTCGGCAGAAAGCCGTTTGCCGCCAGTGATTTTTGCAGGAACGGACGGCTTGCTTCTGGTGCGGTATCGATGGTTTGAAGCGGCAATCGGGACATGGCATCCTCGGGACGGGCGATCACAATGAACGCATTGTTGAAGATCGTGGCGGCGAGGGCAATGCGAAGCTGTCTCGTGTTTCTGCGGATTCGTCTCGCGCCGGTCAATGCACGCGCGTCTCGGCCGCATCAGCCTGTTCGCGTCCGCGCGCGCGACGGCATGCTCCCGGCTGCAAGCCCGTGATGCGCTTGAACGCTTGCGCAAATGCCGATTCGGACTGGTAGCCCACGTGTTCCGCCGCGTTCGACGTACTCTCGCCGTGGCGCAACATCTCTGCCGCGACTTTCATGCGCAGCAAGGCGAGAAATTGCGCCGGAGGCTGGCCGCATGCCTCGGCGAATTGTTTGCAGAAGCGGGCCCGCGACATATGGCAGAGCGCCGCCATCGTGTGCGTGTTCCAGTCGTCCCCCGGCTTCTCGATGATCGCATTGACCAATGGGGCGAACTCGGCGCGACGCATCACGGACCAGAGCCCGGGCGCGAAATCGTCGCTGCTGGCGAAGGCGCGCAGTGCGTAAAAGAACAAGACGTCGGTGAGCCGATTGATCAGCGGTGAGGGCGCGTCCTGCGCCCGCGCGGCTTCGGCGCGGATCAACTCGAAGGTGGTGCGCGCGCCTGCGAGTTTTACATCGTCATGGCGTGCGATGATGTGCTCGGGCAGCAATCCGCTGATGGCGTCGCCCAGGTCGGAGCGAAACTCGAAGAAACCGCAGGCCAATGCAACGCCAGCTTCAGGCTCGCTATTTGCACCGAGCGGCGTCATTGCGCCGATGCGCACGGCAAATGCGTCATCGGCCGGCGCGTGTTCGTCCGGTGAGAGGCAATGCGCGGTGTCGTGCATGAAAAACACGGCGTCGCCCGCAACGAGCCGCGTGCTCCTGGCGGCCCGGCCGAAGCTGGCCGGAAGATGTAGCCAGCACGCACCTTCCAGCACCAGATGGAAACTGGCGCGCTGATGTCCCGCTGTCGAAGCACGCCAGACACCGCAATATTGTCCGACGTGAAACAAGGTGCTGCGCAGTTCCAGACCGGAGAGAAGCCAGTCAGCGGCCTTTTCGGCGGATTTCAGCATAATCGATGGCGCAGGCGCGCGAAGGTCGGCGGTTGAGCGCCGAGCTTAATGATCACTTGCGTGGTTGCTAACCAATATTTGCTGCATTGCATATTCATGGAGGTCATAACCTGTCGGCCCGAATGGGGCACGTCAAACGCGCCTCCCAAATCTCCTTCTCCGCTTTCGACCTGACTAAATCTTCGTTCCTTTGCCTTCGATGCACCGATAAAGTGCAGCTCTCGCCATGCGCGGTCGTCGTTCGACGGCGTGCCGGCAACATACAAAAAGGACCGATATGAGGATCAAAACCTGGGGCGTGATGCTTCCGGCATTGCTGAGCGTGCTGCTTGCAACGGCATCGAATGCGGCGCACGCCGACCGTCTCGATGACATCAAGAAAGCCGGCGTATTGCGGGTCGCCGCATTCGACAGCAACCCGCCTTTCGGCTTCGTCGATCCGAAGAACAATCAGATCGTCGGCCTCGATGTGGATTATGCGAACGCGGTCGCCAAAAGTCTCGGCGTGAAGCTCGAAGTGCAGCCGACCAATCCGGCCAATCGCATCGCGTTTCTGAAGTCGGGCAAGGTCGATCTGGTGTTCGCCAACTTCACCATTACCGACGAGCGCAAGAAGGAAGTCGATTTCAGCACGCCGTACTTCGCATCCGGCACGCAGTTCATTGCAAAGAAGGGCGTGCTGAAGTCGCCGGATCAGTTGAACTCGCTGCGCATCGGCGCGGACAAGGGCACCACCAACGAGCAGCAGGTACGTGCGAAGTTTCCGAACGCGACCATCGTCGCTTATGACGATACGCCGTTCGCGTTCGCCGCTTTGCGCACGGGCAACGTACAGGCGATCACGCAGGACGGACCGAAGCTCGTGGCGCTGCTGGCACGCGTGCCGGACAATGCCAACTACGAGATTCCCGCCTTCACCATCTCCAACGACTATGAAGGCGTGGGCGTACCGAAGGGCGAAACGCGCCTGCTCGATGCCGTCAACGCCACGCTGACGAAGCTTGAGGCCGACGGTCAGGCCGCCCGGATCTACGATGCCTGGTTCGGTCCGAAAAGCGCCGCGCCCTTGCCACGTCTCTACAAGATCGGCGATCCGCAAAAGAGCAGCTAAGCCGCCGATTCATCCTTCCATTGCCCGCGCCTCGCTCATTCGAGGCGCGGGCTTTCTGCGTTTTCGTTATGGCCGACTGGCTTGAACCCAAGTACTTCGCGTGGCTCGAACAGGGCTTCGTTATCACGCTGGCCTTGTCTGCGTGTGCTGCATTGTGTGCGACCTTGCTCGGTTTGATACTGGCTGTCGCGCGTACGGCGCGCCATGCCGCCATCGCACGAATGGCCGCGCTTTATGTGTTCGTCTTCCGTAACTCGCCGCTGTTGGTGCAACTGCTGTTCTGGTACTTCGGCGCGGCCGCACTGTTGCCGTCCGACTGGATGACGTGGCTCAACACGCCGCATGCAATCGGTTCAGGTCCGCTGACTCTGCGATGGCCGAGCTTCGAACTGTTCGCGGGATGGATCGGCCTGACGTGTTATACGAGCGCGTTCATCGGTGAGGAATTCCGTGCCGGCCTGCGCGGCGTGAGCCACGCGCAGGAGCAAGCGGCCGCCGCGCTCGGCATGGGCCGCTATACGGCGTTGCGCTATGTGATCCTGCCGCAGGCGCTGCGTATCGCGACACCACCGCTCACGGGGCAATACATGAACCTCGTGAAGAACTCGTCGCTGACTATGGCGATCGGCGTCGGCGAACTGTCGTATATGTCGCGTCAGGTGGATACCGAAACCTTCAAGACGTTCCAGGCATTCGGCACCGCCACCGTGTTTTACGTGCTGACCATCGCGCTGATCGAAGTGGCGCTGGTGGTCTGGCAGCGCACCGGCACGCGCGCTTTGCAGCGAGGTCACGCATGATCGGTATCGATACGGTGCGCTATCTGCTGATCGGCGCGTTTCCGGCGGGACCGCTCGGCGGCGTGGCGTTGACTATTGTGCTGGCCATCACATCGGCGCTGCTCGCGGCGATGATCGGGCTGGCAGGCGGCATTGCGCTGGCCATGACCCGGGGCATCGCGCATCTTTCGCTGACGGCGCTGGTCGCATTCTTTCGGGCGATTCCCGTGCTGATGCTGATTTTCTGGACCTTCTTCCTGATGCCCATTTTGCTGCACGTGAATGTGCCGGGTCTGGCCACCGTCATCTGCGCACTGGCGCTGATCGGTGGCGCATATCTGTCGCATTCGGTACAGACGGGCATCGTGTCGATTGGAGAAGGGCAGCGGCAGGCGGCGTTGTCGCTGGGCCTCACGAAGTGGCAGGCGCTGCGTCATGTGATCCTGCCGCAAGCCGTGCGCGTGATGATGCCTTCGTTCGTCAATCAATGGGTCTCGCTGGTGAAGGACACGTCGCTTGCGTATATCGTCGGCGTGCCAGAGTTCACGTTTCTCGCCAACCAGCTCAATAATCGTTTGATGGTGTATCCCGCGCAGATTTTCCTGATCGTCGGTCTCGTCTATCTGCTGCTGTGCGGGGCCTTGCAGTGGTCGGCAAGCCGCTTGCTGAGGCGGCACGTCGGGGTCCCGGAACGCGGCGCGCAACCTCAGAACATAGGACATCCGCACGCGGTCCGTAAATAACGCATTGGACGAAGCATTCGAGCGGAGTGGTGAAAAGCGTCATCGATCAATCGTTCATACGCTTGCTAAAAATGCTTCGTTGCGAAGCACTGCTGCCCGATGGTCTGATTCAACGACACAACGACCACGGAGAAACCTATGAGCACGGTGCTGGATAATCCGCAAACGCAACATCATCAGGACCTGCGCGTACGGCGTTACAAGCCGCTGGTCGGCGCGGTCATCGAAAATGTCGACTTGTCCGCACCGCTCAGCGACGATAACCGCCAGACGCTGCGGCAGGCGTTGGTCGATCATGGCGTGATCTTTTTTCGTGAACAGGCGCTCACGTCCGAACAGCATGTGGCGCTCGCGCGCATCTTCGGCAATCCGATCCGCAAGAACGTTTATCTGCCGGCGGTGTCGGGTTTTCCCGAGATCGAGGTCATCGCTCACGGCGGCGACAAGACCCGTTCGGGCGGGACGGATAACTGGCACGTCGATGTCTCGTGGCAGCATCAACCGCCCAAGGCCACCGTCCTCCATGCGCAGGAGATCCCGGAAGGCGGGGGCGGTGACACGATCTGGGCCTCGTCGGCGGCTGTCTTCGACCTGCTGGATGCCGATCTGGCCCGCTACTTCGAAAAGCTGACCGCGGTGAATACCTTCATCGCCTCACCCAAGAAAGGCGCGCTCGCCGATCTCCTGAGCGGCTATGAAATTCCCGAGGGCGCGGAAGAGAACAGCGTCGAGGCGGGCCTGGAACGCGTGCGCGACGCCGCGCAGAAATATCCGCCCATCGAGGTGCCGGTCATCAAGACGCATCCGGAAAACGGACGCAAGCTGGTGTTCGTCAACGAAGGGCATACGAGCCATATTCTCGGTGTATCCAAAACGCAGAGTCAGAGCCTGCTGAACTATGTCTACGACCTGATCAAAACGCCGGAAGTGCAGGCGCGCTTCGAATGGAAGCAAGGCGATGTCGCCATCTGGGACAACCGTCAGGTCCAGCACTATGCCGCGCGCGATTACGGGACGGCGAAACGGCGCATCCATCGCATCACGCTCGAACACGACGGCGTGTTCTGATCGGAGGCGCACGCGTGACTGTTATCCGGCGATTCATCCATGTTGCGTTGCCCGTGGCCGCGTTCGCGGCCAGCGCGGCGAGCTACGCGCAAACACCCGAAAAAACCGAACTGCGCTATCAGGGCTGGGCAAGCAAGGTGCTGTATCCCGAGCTTGCCGAAGACCTGGGCTATCTGGCGCCGATCAAACTCAAGTGGGTCGGCAACACCATCAGCGGTCCACAGGATATTCAGGCGGCTGTGACGGGCGATGTCGATTTCGGCGGCGCCTTCAACGGATCGATCGTCAAGCTGGTCGCCGCGCATGCGCCGGTGAAGGCGGTGATCTCGTACGTCGGCACCGACAAGGAGACCAACGGCGGCCTGTTCGTGCTTCAGGACAGCGCGATCAAGGCGCCGCGCGATCTGATCGGCAAGAAGATCGGCGTGAATACGCCGGGGGCCTATCAGCAGTATCTCGTTACGGCGTATCTGCAGAAGTCGGGCTTGTCGCAGGCGGATATCGACAAGGTGACCTTCGTGCCCGCGCCGCCCGTGAATCTCGCGCAACTGCTCAAACAAAATCAACTCGATGCCATCTTTCTCGAAGACATCATCAAGGACAAACTGCTGGCGGATGGCGGGGCGCGCCTGCTCACGACCGATTATGCGCAGTTCGGTTCCTACGGCTATGCGAGTTATCTGTTCACCGATCGCTTCATTGCGCAGAACCCGAACACGGTCCGCAAGTTCGTGGACGGGACCGCGCGCGCCATCGAATGGACGCGAAGCACGCCGCGCGATCAGGTGGTGGCGCGTCTGAAGAAGATCGTCGAGGCGCGGCATCGTAATGAAGATACGTCGATCGTCAATTACTGGAAGTCGCCGGGAGTCGGCGGAAAAGGCGGCGTGATCGCGGCCGACGACTTCACGACCTATATCGACTGGTACGTGAAGAATGGCGTACTGAAGGCCGGTCAGGTGAAACCGGAGGCGGTCTACTCCAACCAGTTCAATCCGTTCAATCAGGCAGTGGCGAGCCACTGATGCATCGGGAGTCGCTTCGATGAGTGCATCGATAGGTATCCGAAACGTATCGAAAGGATATCAGGTCAACCAGCGCGAGCGCTTCGCGGTACTCGAAAACGTGTCGTTCCATGTGGCCAGGGGTGAATTCGTCACGCTGGTCGGACCGAGCGGTTGCGGCAAGACCACGCTGCTCGATCTGATCGGCGGACTCACGCAGGCCGATGCCGGCGAGATTCTCATCGATGGCCGCAAGGTCGAAGGGCCGGGGTTGGATCGCGGCATCGTGTTCCAGCAGTACGCGTTGTTTCCGTGGAAGACCGCGCTCGGCAACGTCGCGTTCGGGCTGGAAGCGAAAGGTATCGAGAAGAGAGAGCGCAACGAGCGGGCGCGGCGCTTTCTGGAACTGGTGGGCCTGCATGCGTTCGCGGACCGATACCCGTATCAGTTGTCGGGCGGCATGAAGCAGCGTGTCGCGATTGCGCGCGCATTGGCTTACGAACCGGACGTGCTGTTGATGGACGAGCCGTTCGCCGCCCTCGATGCGCAAACGCGCGAGGCCTTGCAGGACGAGCTATTGCGCATCTGGAAGCGCACCGGCACGACCATCGTCTTCATCACGCATTCGATCGACGAAGCCATTTATCTCGGTCAGCGCGTGCTGGTGATGGCGGCGTCGCCGGGCCGCATTACACATGTGCTGCCGGTCCCTGTGCCGAAGAGCGATATCAGCGAAGACGTGCGTGCGACGCCCGAATTTGTGCGGCTGCGGCACGAGATCGGGCAACTGATCCGCGCGCGGCGCGGCGCGGTCCATTTGCAGGTCGCGCAGGCGGCCTGAATTCCAACCCGAGGAGTGTCGATGAGTATCGTCGTCGCGACGCCGATTCGCTTTGCGTGGGCTCTGCCGCGCGCCTTGCGATCGAGCATCGCCATTGTCGTCTTCGTGGCTTTGTGGGAAGCGTTGCCGCGTCTGGGCTGGGTCGATCGAACATTTCTGCCGCCATTTTCGGTCGTGCTGCGGGCGTTGTACGAGATGGCGTTATCCGGCGAGCTCTGGGTGCATGTGTTCGCGAGCGCCGCGCGGGCGTTGAGCGGTTTCGCCATTGCGGTGGCGCTCGGTGTACCGCTGGGCTTGTTCATCGGCTGGTATCGGACACTGGCCGAAGTGCTCGATCCGCTGCTCGAACTGTTCCGCAATACCGCGCCGCTGGCCTTGCTGCCGGTGTTCGTGCTGGTGCTCGGCATGGGCGAAACGTCGAAGATATCGATGGTGGTGTATTCGTGCATCTGGCCGGTGGTGCTCAACACGGTGAGCGGCGTACGTCACGTCGACCCGTTGCTGATTCGCTCGGCGCGTTCCATGGGTCTCAAGCCCTTGCAGTTGTTCGTGAAGGTCGTGTTGCCCGCTTCGGTGCCCTCGGTGTTCACTGGCATTCGCATTGCGGGCGCTTATTCGATTCTCGTGCTGATTGCCGCGGAGATGGTCGGCGCGAAAGCGGGATTGGGATATCTCGTCAACTACTCGCAATTCACCTTCGAGATACCGAAGATGTATGCGGGCATCGTCGCGCTGGCGTTGCTGGGGCTGGCGTTCAATCACGGCGTGCTGCTGGCGGAACGGCGGCTCGCCGCATGGAAGGAGCAGGCATGACGCGGCGCGCGGGGATATCGATGGGGTTATCGGATACACAGCGGCACTATGAAGCCGACGTGCTCGTGATCGGCGGCGGTCCGGCCGGCACGTGGGCCGCCATCAGTGCCGCCGCGCGCGGTGCGCGGGTGGTGCTGGCCGACAAGGGTTTCTGCGGCACGTCGGGGGCGACCGCGCCGTCCGGCACGGGCGTCTGGTACGTGCCGCGCGACCGGGAAGCACGCGAACGCGCCCGCGCGAGCCGCTATGCGCTCGGCGGCGAACTTGCAGAACATGTGTGGATGGACCGCGTGCTGGAGCAGACCTGGCTCAACAGCGAGCGCCTCGCGGAATGGGGCTATCCGTTTCCCGTCGACGAAGCGGGCCATGCGCGCCGCACGTCGCTGCAAGGTCCCGAGTACATGCGCCTGATGCGACGCCGCGTGAAGGAAGCGGGCGCGCGCATTCTCGACCATAGTCCGGCGCTCGAACTGCTGGTCGACGATCATGGTGCGGTGGCGGGCGCGGCGGGCGTGCACAGGCAGGCGGACGAGACCTGGAGCATACGCGCGGGCAGTGTGGTCATGGCAACGGGCGGCTGTGCCTTCATGAGCAATGCGCTCGGCTGCAACGTGCTGACGGGCGATGGACTGCTGATGGCCGCCGAAGCCGGGGCGGAATGTTCCGGCATGGAGTTTTCGAATGCGTACGGGCTGGGACCGGCCTTTTCATCGGTGACGAAATCGCTGTTCTATAACTGGGCCACTTTCTACGATGCAAGCGGCACGGCGATTCCCGGCGCGGGATCGTCGCATGGGCGCGGGGTGATCGCGAAGACGCTGGAAACGCAGCCGGTCTTCGCCTGTCTCGATCGCACGGACGAGGATATTCGCGCGTGGATGCGCCGCTCGCAGCCGAACTTCTTCGTGCCGTTCGACCGCTTGAAAATCGATCCCTTCACGCAGCATTTTCCGGTCACGCTGCGCCTCGAAGGCACGGTGCGCGGCACCGGCGGACTGCATGTGATCGACGCCGACTGCGCCACGTCCGTCTCCGGTCTCTATGCTGCGGGCGATGCCGCCACGCGCGAACTCATCTGCGGCGGCTTCACCGGCGGCGGCAGCCACAATGCCGCCTGGGCGATGTCGTCGGGCTTCTGGGCGGGCGCGGGCGCGGCGGATCACGCGCGCGCCGTGGGTGCGCTGCGCACGCCGCGAACGGTACTGCGCGCCGGTGGCGCGGCCTTGCACGATGGTCCGTCGAATGCCGCCATCGATTCCGCCGCGCTCGTGCGGGCAGTTCAGGCCGAGGTGCTGCCCACGCAGCGCAACTGGACGCGCCGCGTCGATCAGCTCGAAGACTCCTTGTCCCGGCTCGATGCGCTGTGGCGACAGGTGCGCGCGGCGTCGGCATCGGAAAGAAAAGAGGCGGTGCGCGCCCGCGAGGCGGTTGCCATGCTCGCGGTGTCGCGCTGGATGTATCGCAGTGCGCTGGCCCGCACGGAGACACGCGGCATGGCTCGTCGCGCGGATCATCCGGCGGCCGATCCGGCCCAGCGTCATCGCCTGCTGAGCGGCGGGCTGGATGAAGTCTGGGTTACGCCTCATGCCGTGGGCAATGAAATCAGGGAGGACGTGGCCGCATGATCGAGATCGTCGATACGGAACGCTGCACGGGCTGCAATATCTGCGTGCGCGCTTGCCCGACCAATGTCTTCGACGCCGCGTCATCGTCGGGCGACGTGCCCGTCATCGCGCGGCAGGACGATTGTCAGACCTGCTTCATGTGCGAGTTGTATTGCCCGGAAGACGCGCTCTATGTCGCGCCGCAGACGGTGGCGAGCGCGAACGTGGAAGAAGCGGCGCGAACGCTCATCGGAAGCTATCGACAGGCGGTCGGCTGGCGTCGCGGTCAGCGTTCGGGGGCCGCGGACGACGCCAGCTATGAACTGCTGAGCCGCGCGCATTGACGAGGACGCGGCGCTCGCTCAAACGCCCAGCGCCGCCCTGGCCGCATTGATGCGAATGAGGCCGTTGTTCGGCGCATGAATCCGGCTGCACAGCACATTGCGATGATGCCGCTCCAGCGGGTTTCGCCGCGCCAGTCCATGGTTGCCCGCCAGATCGATAGCCGCTTCGACCGCCGCGATCGAATTGTCGATGACTTCGTGTTTGACGACGGCGGCAAGCGTGCCCGGTGCCCGATTCGCATCGAGCGCTTCGGCGTGAGAGCGCAGCAGCCAGTCGCTTGCGGCAAGCCGCAACTCGATCTGACCGATGCCTTCCTGTACCGATGGCACCGTCGCAAGCGCCGCGCCGCCGAGCACCGACGGCTTGCGCTCCCTCCCGAACGATACGACCCAGTCGCGTGCCGCCCGCGCCGCGCCGTCGTACACCGAGGCAACCAGATTGAGATACCACGCGATGACGTGCGGATCGCGTTGCAGGCCGAGATGCGCGGGTTGCAATGCGACGGCGTCATCGGCATCGAGCGACACATTCTCGAACACCACGTCCTGGCTCGCGGTGGCACGCATGCCGACCGGGTCCCATGTCTCGTGGATATGCACGCCGGGCGCCTCGCGCGGCACGAGACCCGGGCGCGGCACTTCTTCATCGGTGCGTGCCAGCACGTTGATCCACGACAGCAGCGGCGCGCCCGTCACATAGACCTTATGCCCCGACAGACGCCAGCCGTCGCCGTGCCGCCGCGCGATGGTATCCGGCAGGCCGCCGTAAGAAGGCGAGCCGAGTCCCGGTTCGACCTGCGCGGCGTTCAGCAGCGCGCGGCCGCGCACGGATGCGTCCTTCAGCCGATGCGCGAGCGCGGGCGGCCAGTCGCCGGAGCCGGTGTGCTCGGCCCGCGCGATGATCGCGTGCTGGCAGTAGTGCATGGCGAGAATCAGCGCGACGGACGGATCGCCGCGCGCCACTTCGCCGACGATCGCCCGCGACACCGCGAGTCCCGCGCCGAAGCCGCCATCGTCTCGCCTGATGTTGGCGCGTAGCAGACCTGCGGCTTCGAGCGCATCGAATTGCGCGGCGGGCGGCGCGCCGCTGCGGTCGTGTTCCGCCGCTGCTTCCGAGAAGCCGCGGGCGAGGTCGGCGGCGGCATCGATCAGTGTGTTCGGGTTCGTCATCTGAGAGCTTGTATGGTTTGTTATTGCCGGGCGGCGTTTACGAAGGGCCGATTCGATCCGCATCCGCTCATATCGATATCTCGCTTCGATGGTTACGTTGCCTGCAACTGTTGCGTACGATTCCCGACCGGGCCGAGCACGCCCGCGATCCGAAACACGTCCGAAGCCACAGGAGCGACATGAGCGCCGACGAAAGACTGAACCGCCTGATCGAACCGCGCCGTACCTCGAACGAACCGAGAGCGAACTATCGCAATGCCACGCGCTGGGGCGATCTGATTTTCGTTTCGGGCAAATCCACCAGCGGCGCGGTCGGAGACAAGCCGCCCAAAGGCAGGCTCGGCGAGACGCTCACGGTCGCCGACGGCATCGCGTTCGCGCGCGAAGCTGCGATCGAACTGCTGCTCGTGCTCCGCGACGAACTCGGCTCGCTCGATCATGTCGGTCAGGTGCTCGACGTGCAGGGCTTCGTCAATGCGGACGCTGCTTTCGAGGACCACGCGAAGGTGCTCGACGGTGCGTCTGACCTGTTGGTCGAGGTGCTCGGCGAGGCCGGTGTGCATGCGCGTTCGGTGTTCGGCGCGGTGTCGTTGCGCGGCGGTCAGCCGGTCATTCTTCGGGCGATCGTCGGCGTACGCGCATCACGCAACGGTCAGTGAGGGCAGTACATAGCGCGTGCGGGCGCCGGTGCGCCGCACGCTGTGTCGATCACACCTTTCCCAGCACGCCGAGCCAGGCCTGACCGATGACCTCATGGGCGGCATCGGCGTTAGGCGGATGAAACGCGCCCGCGCGCACGTCGCGATACAGCCGTTCGAGTTCACCATTGCGCGACAGTGACGACGCGCCCGCGATCTTCAACGCAAGGTTCACCACGCGCAAAGCGCCATCCACCGCATGTTGTTTTGCCGCCAGCAAGTGCGCGATCCACAATTCATCCTCGTTGTACCCGTTCCACCAGCGCTGCGCCGCACGTTCGATCAGCGCCTCGATGCTCGCGAGCTCGATGGCGGCCTGCGCGACGGCCTGCTGCGTCAGTGGTTTATACGCAAACGTCTTGCCTCCGATGGCGGGGGAACTTCGCGTCTTCGCAGTCTGCACGGCGAGATCGAAAGCGCGTTTGGCGATGCCGTAATAGACCGCGCCCAGACCGGGCAGTACGGCGCCCAGGATGCCGTCGACGAACGGATCGTCGGGAATGCCCGCAGGCAGCACCCGTAGCACCTGCGCCCGTGGCGCGATGGCGCCTTCGAGAAACGTGTCGTCGCTGCGCGTAGCGCGCAAACCGAGGGCGTCCCACGTCTGCACCGTGCGATGTCCGGCCGCATCGCGCCGGATGAACGCATGCACGATCTTCGGTGCGGCGGGGTCCGTTTCATCGATACCGTGCACGCCGAGCCAGTCCCAGGCCGGCGCCAGCGACGTGAAAATCTTTCGGCCATCGAAGCGATATCCGCCATCCGGCAGCGGCGTCGCTTTCACCGATGACCACGCGAGACCCAGATCGTTGCCCGGCTCACCGTGGCCGGCCGCGAACACCTTGCCCGCGCCCGCTTCCTCCAGAATCCATTGCGCCGAGAGGTCGCCGCGCCGGTACAGATGAAGCGCTGCGCCGACCCAATACAGATGCATGTTCAGCGCCAGCGCTGTCGATGGCGCACGCGCTGCAAGCCGCGCCTGCTCACGTTGCAATTCCGGCAGCGTCAGGCCGAGCCCGCCGAACTCGACCGGCACGCTCGCGCGCAGAAAATTCGCGTCGTGCAGGTCGCTCAGGTCTTCGGAAAAGAACTCGTTTTTGCGATCGTAAGCCGCTGCACGCTTGCCGATGACGTCGAGCAAGGGATCGGACAGCAGATGCGTCGAATCATGAGAGGATGCCCGCGCGACAGCGGGTTCGAGTACGGCGCTCATCGAGACTCCTTTATGCGAGAACGGGAAATACTCGTCGTGTTCCGACGCCTGTAACTTCCGTCGTATCGCCGTCCACGTTGGGAAAAAGGGGAAAAAAGGCATAGCTGCTGCGCTCGATTCTGCGCCGCGCCCGATCGTGCGATCCAATATCGATTTGCGATTAGCTATTCGACTTATGCGATGTTCATAAATTACGGATAGCTTATGAAAAATCGGTCGAAGCCGGGCATGTCGTGTGCATTAACTTGAGCTTTTGCCCTTATTCCGGGAGAGCCCGACGATGTCCACACTCGTTTCAGACACCACATCATTCGATCCGTCCCTCGCCGCACGGGATCAGGAACCGGTCTCACGCTTCGGCGTCGCCGACGAAGAACGCCTGCCGCCGCATGTCAAGTCGATCTATGCGAAGTTCCGCCGTCAATACGGTTTCGTGCCGAACTGGCTCGCGGCACTGTCCATCAATCCCGACACGGCATATCGGCTGGTGACGTTTTACGAACACCTGTTCGATCCGCATCGCAGTCATCTGACCGCGGCGGAACGAGAACTGATCGCCGTCGTCACGTCGGCAGTCAACGAGTGCAGCTACTGCGTGTTCAATCACACCCAGGCGCTGGCGGGCGTGCTCGGCGACACCGTGCGCGCGCAACGTATCGCGCAGGGCTATCACCACGTCCGCCTCACACCGAAAGAGCACGCGCTCGCGGAGATTTCGGAGCGATTGAGCACCGACGCGGGCGGTATCAGAGAAGAAGACCTGCACGAGTTGCGCACGCTCGGATTCACCGCTCAGGCCATCACGGAAGTGCTCGAGATATCCGCGTTCTTCAACTATGCCAATCGGCTGACGATTGCATTGAATGTCGTGCCGGACGATCGGTTTTTCTCGGGTCGCGATCTGAAGACCGTGTGAGCGCTATTCATGACGATTCGCGCGGCCAAAGCATATCGATAGTCCAATTGATTGATTCACATCCGCTTATCGGATCGCTACGCTGCGCAGGTTCACTCGTCGGCCTTCCATCTCTTCACTATGTCCACACGCACTCAGACGCTCGATGCGAACAGCATCGGGCAGACGCATGAGGCTGCTTCGCATGCGCCGCTCGCGCCGCGCAAGACCTTTATCGCCGCGCTCGCCACGCTTGGATGGCTGGGCGGCGCAGCGCTCATCCAGTGGTGGCCGTCACTCGACGACTGGCCCCATACACGCGAACTGCTGATTCTCGAGATCGCGCTGGCGATCGCCTGTGCGCTGCTTGTCGCGGGAACCGTGGCGCGTACGCGGCTTGCATCGAAATGGATCGATGCCGCGCCGTGGCTGCTCGCGCTGTCCATAGGCATCACCGCCTGGGAAGCAGCTACCGCCCAGCTCGAATGGTTGCCGCGTCCGTTCTTCGCGCCTCCGCAAGCGCTCATCGCGGTGTTCTTCGACGACCTGCCACGGCTCGCCGCAAGCGTCGGTCACTCGTTCGTTCTGCTCGCTTATGGCTATGTGCTCGGCGCGCTGACCGGTTTCGCGGCGGGCGTGTCCATCGGCTGGTCGCGAGCGGTGGGCTACTGGCTGCATCCGGTATTGCGGCTGATCGGTCCGCTGCCTGCAACCGCATGGCTGCCGCTGGCTTTCTTCTTCTTTCCGTCGAGCTTTTCCGCCAGCGTCTTTCTGATTGCGCTCGCGACGGCGTTCCCCGTGACGGTGCTCACCTGGTCGGGCGTGGCGGGCGTCAACAAGGCGTTCTATGACGTGGCGCGCACGCTCGGCGCAAAGCCTTCGTTTCTCATCTTGCGCGTGGCGATTCCGGCGGCGCTGCCGAATGTGTTCGTCGGCCTGTTCATGGGCTTGGGTGCATCGTTCTCGGTGCTGATCGTCGCGGAGATGATGGGTGTGAAGGCCGGACTCGGCTGGTATCTGCAATGGGCGCAGGGCTGGGCTGCGTATTCGAACATGTACGCGGCGCTGCTCGTGATGGCGCTGATGTGCTCGGGGCTGATCACGCTGCTGTTCAAGGTGCGCGACCGGGTGCTGAGCTGGCAAAAGGGAGTGTTGAAATGGTGAGCGCGGCGGCGGTCAGAACACAGCAGGCGCAGGGCTCGCGCATCGACGCAAGGCATGTCAGTCATGCATTTGCGCTCAAGGGCGAAACGCTGCCCGTGCTCAGCGACATCAGTCTGTCCGTGGAGCCGGGCGAATTCGTAGCGCTGCTGGGCCCGAGCGGATGCGGCAAGTCCACCTTGCTGCGGCTCGTCGCGGGCCTCGATCAACCGCTCGAAGGCACGCTGCACGATGACGGTGCGCCGATCACCGGTCCCGATCCCTCACGAGTCGTGGTCTTTCAGGACCCGACGCTGTTTCCGTGGCGCACGGTGCGCGAGAACGTCGGTCTGGGGCCGCAGGCGCAAGGCACGCGCCGCGAGGCGGGTGCGCGCATCGACGCGGCGCTGGAACTGGTCGGCCTGTCCGCCTTCGCGGATGCGCATCCGCATCAACTTTCTGGCGGCATGGCGCAGCGCGCGGCGCTGGCGCGCGCGCTCGTCAACGATCCGCGCCTGCTGGTGCTCGACGAGCCGTTCGGCAAACTGGACTCGCTCACGCGCATTCGTATGCAGGGCGAACTGGTGCGCCTGTGGCAGCGCGCGAATTTCTCCGTGCTGCTCGTCACGCACGACGTTGAGGAAGCGCTCTACGTCGCCAATCGCGTGATCGTGTTTTCGGCGCGTCCGGCGCGCATTCTCACGGAGGTCCGCAACGATCTGCCCTATCCCCGTCATCGCGACGATCCGAAACTCGTCGCATTGCGGCGCGAAGTGCTCGCGCAACTCGGTCTCGACACCTGAAAGCTCATAAGGAAACCATACGATGCACTCCGCTTTGAAAGATCCGTCAAGACGCGCCTGGCTCGCAAAAACTGCGTGGAGCGCGGGCGGTCTCGCGCTTGCCGGAGGGAGTTTCGGTCTGCCCGCCACGCGCGCGGCAGCCGACGAAGGACTGAAGCAGCTCAAGCTGTCGTGGAACGCGGGCGGCATCTGTACCGCTCCGGTGCCGGTCGCGGTGAAAGAAGGCTTTTTCCGCAAGCACGGGCTGGATGTCGAACTGGTCAATTTCGCCGGCTCGACGGATCAACTGCTGGAAGCCATCGCGACCGGCAAGTCGGATGCGGGTGTGGGCATGGCCTTGCGCTGGATCAAGCCGCTCGAACAGGGCTTCGATGTGAAGCTGACCGCTGGCATCCATGGCGGCTGTATGCGGGTACTTTCATCGAAGTCGTCCGGCATCGTCGATCTTCAGGGTCTGAAAGGGCGCACCATCGGTGTGAGTGACATGGCGAGCCCGGCGAAGAACTTCTTCGCGATCAGCTTCAAAAAGATCAACATCGATCCGGAGAACGACGTGCACTGGCGGCAGTATCCCGCGCCGCTGCTCGGCGAAGCGTTGAAAAAAGGCGAAGTGCAGGCCATTGCCGACGGCGATCCGACCATCTGGAATCTGCGCGAGTCGGACCATCTCTACGAGGTGTCGAACAACCTGTGCGGCGAGTATGCGAACCGCGTGTGCTGCGTGCTCGGCGTGCGGGGCTCACTGGTGCGCAAGGACCGGGCGACGGCTCAGGCATTGACGCAGGCGCTGCTCGAAGCCACCGAATGGACCGCCAATCATCCCGACGAAGCGGCGGCCATCTTCGCGCCGAATGCGCCCAGCGCCAACGTGGCGCAACTTGCGGCGATGCTGCGCAGCCATACGCACCATCATCATCCGACGGGCGATGCATTCAAGAAGGAAATATCGCTGTACGCCGACGATCTCAAGACGGTCGGCGTCATCAATGCGAGCACGGACAGCAATCGCTTTGCGACGCGCGTGTTCTCGGATGTTCTTGCCTGAACGAGTCTTCCATACATGAGTTATACGAAACTTTCGCAAGCAGGCGATCATGATATCGGCGCACGGGAAACGCTGCGTCTCATCGGCCCCGATCCGGACAACTGGGTCGTGGCGAGAGAGGGAATCGACCATAACGTGCTGATCGTCGGCGGCGGGCAGACGGGTGCGGCATTCGCATTTGCGCTGCGGCGCGCGGGCATCGGCCAGGTCAGTGTGATCGATGCCGCAGCCGACGAAGCGCGAGCGGGATCATGGACCCATTACGCGCGCATAATCGCCTGCGCACGCCGAAGATTCTGCCGGGGCCGGAAGGCGGACTGCCCGCGTTGAGCTTTCAGGCGTGGCACGAAGCGCGGCACGGTGAGGCGTCGTATGCGGATATCGAGCGGATCGGACGCACTCAGTGGGCTGAATATCTCGACTGGTATCGCACCTTCCTTGGCATTCAGGTTCGATACGGCACCACGCTTACGCTGATCGAGCCGGAAGGCGCGCACTTCCGGCTGCATCTCATGGTGCGCACGGCAAGCGGTGTCGAACATCGCGTGGAGACGGCGCGCAAGATCATTCTCGGCAACGGCGTGTGGGGCAATGGACGGCCGAATATCGCGCCGCCGCTCCAGGCGCTGCCGGCGACGCATCTCGCGCATACGTCGGATGCCATCGATTTCGCCGCGCTCGCGGGCAAGTCCGTCGCGGTGATCGGCGGGGCGGCCTCGGCTTTTGATGCCGCCGCGACCGCGCTCGAAGCCGGCGCACGCGACGTGCATCTGTTCGTGCGCCGTGCCGACCTGCCGGCGGTTCCAGTCAGCCGGGCGCGTGCCTACCCCGGCGCGTACGACAACTTCCCGTCGCTGCCCGACGCGGTGCGCTGGCGGCAGGCGCTGCGCTTCCGGCGCGCCGGTTCCACCGCGCCCGCCGACGCCGTCGAGCGCGTCGCGCGTCACGCCAACTTTCATCTGCATCTGGGCGCACCGTGGCACGAAGCCGGGGTCGAGGGCGATCGCGTGCATGCTCGCACCGGTGACGGTGCGTTCGACTTCGACTTCGTGATTGCCGGCACCGGCTATGCCGTCGATCTCCACGCGCGGCCTGAACTCGCCCGCATCGCCGATCATGTGCTGCTTTGGCGCGATCGCTACACGCCATCGCCGGATGAGCGTGACGACGCGCTCGGCGCGCATCCCTATCTCGGCGATGCGCTCGAATACGTGGAGAAGCAGCCGGGCGAAGCGCCGTTTCTGCGTAACATCCATGTATTCAATCCGGCGGGCTTTGTGAGCCGCGGCGTGCCGGTGGGTGACGTGCCGTGCATGAAGCGAGACATTCCGGCAGTCGTGCGGCGCATCAGTCAGGATTTGTTCATCGACGATCTCGATGCACACGAGGCCCGCATGAACGGTCAGGTTCCCGCTGACTTCGACAATGCGGCGTTCGCGCATCGCCTCTATCGCAAGTCGGGTGCCGAAGCGTCGGCCGACTGATACGGCGCGCTCAGTGCGCGCTGAAGGCCAGCGCGAATGCCGACGCCTGCCGACCCACCGTCAGCAGTTGTTCGCTTACTTTCGGGTCCGAGCAGGAGTCGGCGCTCTCGAAGCGAGTTTCCAGTGTATTGACTGCGGCGCCGAAGGGCGTCGGCCATCCGCGCAGCGCATGCACGATCGAACGCAGCGACGTGAGCACCGTGCCCGCGGCTTGCCAGCCGTAAGCAGTCACGATCGCGCCCACCGCGCGGCCGTCGAGATAGGGACGTGTGTCGTCACGCAATTCTTCCAGCGTGTCGAGCGCGTTCTTGACCATGCCGGAAATGCCGCCGTGATAGCCCGGCGTGGCAATGATCAGCGCGTCGGCCGAGCGGACGGCTTCGATCAGTTCTCGCTGTGCATCGGTCAATACCGAGGTTTCGGGCGCGTAATGCGGCAGTCCGTGCAGGAAAGCGCCACCGAACAAGCGCACTTGCGCGCCTGCCTCTTGAGCGCCCTTCAGCGCAAACCCGAGCGCGCGTTCGGTCGACGATTCAGCGCGCGTGGTGCCGCCGATTCCGACAATGATCGGAGGACGCGATGGTTCGATACGGGACAAGTGGAGACTCCGGGAGAAAGCGGCATATCTGTACCGCGATGGACCGGCGAGCGGCCGGCAGCGCGTAGTCTAGCGAGCGATATATCGCGCAAGAACAAAGTAATTCAGCTAACGTTATTCGATGGCGCTCGCGCCTTGATGCGCCGCCAACTCGCACGAAAGCGCCGGCGGATGCACGATGTGGTCCTCATTCGCACATCTGATTTCAATATCAGATGCAATTCGTTTCCATCGATGCGCGTCGTGACTACGCTAGTGCGGTCTCAACCACGAACGCCACCATCATGACCCAACGCGATTTGCTGATTCTGCTGGAACCGGGCTTCACCGATCCGAAGCGCCCGGGCGAAGTATTCATCGGTCCGGACGGCGCGCCCATCGAAGGATTGCTGGCGAGCGATACCGCGCGGACCAGCCGGCTCGATATCCGCCGCGTGCCCTTCGGGCGTCCGCGCCGCGCCGCCGTCGAAGCCCTGAGCGAGGAGCATCAGAGCCTGCCCGTGCTGGTGCTGGGCACCGAATATCCCGCGCCGGACGACGCGCAAACGCTGGGCGAGAAGCGCTTCGTCACGGACACGCGCCGTATTCTTGCGCTGCTGGCGGAGCGGCACGGATTCCCGAAAGCGCACGATTGAACCAGGCAGGCGCGCGGTGTGGATCGCGCGCCGATTCGCTTCGGTGCGACTTCAGTGCGGAAAGTAGTCGGGCAGGCGGAACCCGTCATATGCATGGTTGCCGGTGATCGCCTGCCGGAAAGCATCCGAGCGATACGCCGCGACGATATCCTCAGTCTGCTTCGAATGTTGATTCGCGGCCTTCACCACCACCTGATTCACGTAGGGAGAGCTCATCTGTTCGAGCGCGAGCGCGCTCGACAGCGCGTGTCCGCTCGATACCGCGAAGTTGCCCTGAATCGCCGCGAAATCGACATCTTCGAGCGCGCGCGGCGCCTGCGCCGATTCCAGCGGCACCAGCCGGATGCCCGCCGGATTGTCGATCACGTCGCGTTCCGTGACATCGACGGGATTCGGGTTCGGACGAATGCGGATCCAGCCGATGCGCTGAAGGATCTTGAGCGCACGTTCGAGATTGACCGGGTCGTTGGGCACGGCGACGGTCGCGCCTTTCTTGACCTCCGACAGCGCGCGGTGCTTGTTCGAAAACAGCCCCATCGGCGGCGTGGGCACCTGAACCACGCCCACCAGATCGGTTCCGTTGCGGTCGTTGTATGACTTGAGGTAGATGCTGTGCTGCATGACATCCGCCACGATCTCGCCCCGATAGACGGCCTGATTCGCTTCGAGCCCCGTGCTGAACTCGACGTAGCGCACCGTGTAACCCTTCCGGACGAGTTGCGGTTCGACGCCTTGCCGGAATTCGTCCGCGTAGGGACCAGGAACGAATCCGACGCGCAGGGTAGTCGGATCATCGGCAGCCCGGGCGAGCGTCGGGGCGAGCGCGCAGCATGCGAGCGCGAGGGCGAGCAGCTTTCCTGACCATAAGACAGATGAGCGATGTGAATCGAACATGTGAGCACGTGTTGGGATGAGTGAACGCGCGATGCTATCAACGCCAGAACGCGCAGCGAAACGATGGATAGAGCTAAGGAACCTCTGCAAAACTCCTTCTTAAAGTAACGGTTAGGGGTACTATCAGTAGATGAACGACTTGGAGGCATCACGATGACGCAACTTCATCTCGGCTTGAACCTGTCAACCAAACGCAC
>Ga0160447_100218_pt1 | contig 32009 bp, 30 predicted proteins | sample HID1973K_E1MG_FD_108222 | JGI IMG/M metagenome (GOLD analysis project Ga0160447, IMG submission 108222) | Enriched mosquito-associated microbial communities from UW Madison campus, WI, USA - HID1973K_E1 MG | ecosystem: Host-associated > Arthropoda: Insects > Digestive system > Unclassified ...
CACATCTTCGGAACGTAGGTGACATCCACGAGTGCGCCTTCTCCCCGCACGTGACGCTCGACACGAATCGTTTCCAATCCTTCGGGGGGATGAGGCGGCGAGTAACCAGGAAACGTATTGCCCGAGTATTCGTCCTTGGTCGAGATCACGCAGTTCCGGCAGTTGATGCAGAGCGAAACGTCGATTACCAATGCCCATCCGGTCATGCTGCCCTCGCTATTTCCGTGTCCCATTTCTCCACCTCCACCCAGCAAGTGTTGGGCATGATTCCATCCGCGGTCGGGCTCATCTTTCGTCCCGGAGTCAGAAGATTGAGGCATCCTCCACGATCCACCGGACCCAGACGAGTCTGAATCAGATCGAGTTCGCCACACGATTCGTTCCCGCGTGCAACGCCGGCCTTGACGAGTTGCGAAACGTCGATTGCGCAGATGACCGACGCTTGAGCGTTATAGACCCGCACCAGATCGCCCGAGCCGAGTCCGCGCGCCGCGGCATCGTCGGGGCTCATGCGCAGCACCCAGTATCGATAGCCATCGACGTTCAGCCTGTGCTCGTCGATCGTGCTGATGTGACTGTTCTTTCCATCGGCCTGGGTATGAAAGCTGTAGACCGGATGATTGGTCACGAGCTGCAGCGGAAATCTTTGTTGCGCGTCGCCCGGCTTGTTGATGTAGCGGTTGACCGCCGGCCGCGCGGGATCGATCTGCTCGATGCGGCGCAGGCTCGATGGCACGAATTCGAACTTGCCGGATTGCGTCGGAAGCCCCTGGTTGAATCCGGTCGAATACACGCCGGGAAGGGGATTCGCTTCCGGCAGGTCCTTGGCGCGGCCTTCCGCGAACCAGCGCATGTCCACCGGCGGCCTGTCATTGTCGGCGGGAGGCGGCACGACGTGATAACCCTTTTGCAGGAACTTCTTCCAGCTGATTTGCGTGGGCAGATCGGTGGAATTGAACACGCGCTCGCACCACGTCAGTTCCGATCCGCCGCCTTCCGAGTACATGCCGCCATAGCCGAGCCTCGTGGCGAGTTCGAGGAAGATCTGATAGTCGGACTTCGACTCGCCGAGCGGCTCGATGCACTTGTGCTGCATGATCATCATGCGATGATTGAGCTGGGTCTGCGCATGCTGGATATATCCGCCGCAGTTCGCCCATTCGGAGATGTCGTCGCGTTCGAGCGCTGTGCATGCGGGCAGGATGATGTCGGCGAACTGCGCTTCGTTCTCCATCCATACCGACTGGTTGACGACGAACTCGAGCGATGCATGGCGATAGGCATCGACGAGTCTGTTCGATCCCGGCACCGTGCCGAACGACGACGAGCCGTAGCGGTACAGCATGTGAACCCGTGAATGCCCCAGCTTGGGATACGCGTATTGACCGAATTGCCCTTCAGCCGAGAAGCCATCCCAGAAGAAGCCTTCCGCGTGTCCCTCCATGATCGCTTCGGCGAAGCGCTGGCGCGGGATGGACTGCTTCACCGGATTGATCGTGATGATGTGCGGCATGCGGCAATAGTTGTTGGCCGCGCTCGCCGTGTAGTTGAGGTCGCCCGAGATGCCGCCTTCCGCGTAGCCGGGGAAGTAGAAGTTAAGGTCCTGCGGCGCGCCGATCTGCAGATTGCCGAAGTTGATGCCGGGCTTTCCCCATCCTTGCATCGCCATCATCATGACGAGGCTGCGCGTCCACTGGGCGCCTGTCTCGGTGCGGCATGCGCCGCCGAATCCCGCGCCGAGCCCGCCTGCGGCGAGGTAGGTCTTTTTGGCGGCCCATAAGGTCGCGAGACTGCGGACGTCCTTGGCGGGAATGCCTGTTTCCGGCTCCTGCCACTCCGGTGTCTTCGGAACGCCGTCTTCTTCGCCGAGCACGTACGTACGCCATTCGTCGAAGCCGGTGGTCCTTGCCGCGACGTACTCCTTGTCGTAGGTTCCGTTGATGATCCATTCATGCATGACGGCGATGGCGAGCGCGGAATCGGTGCCTGGCTTGATGGGCAGCCATTTGCCGCCGAGGAACTGGGCGCTTTGCGTCAGATACGGGTCGATGTGAACGAACTGAATCCCAAGCTGCTTGGCCCACAAGCGTCTTTCGGTGCCCTCGAAACCGGCGTACACCCCGTTGGTCGACTCGGGATCGCTCGACCAGAAAACGATCACCTCTGCGTGCTCCAGACAATCCTCGGTCGTGCCGTAGAAGCTCGGCGTGCCGAGACGCAGGCTGTTGCCGTAGTGATGCATCGCGCCCCAGTACCAGCCTTCCCAACTGATCGGGCTCATTTCGATGCGCGTATAGCCGATCAGATTGCCGAAGCGCTGCATCGCGCTCAGGTAGTAGTTGATGTTTCCCCACTGATGATGCGCACCCGTGGCCATCGCGATCGCGCCGGGGCCGTGTTCCTGCTTCATGCGGCGGATTTCGCCCGCGACGATGTCGAGTGCTTCGTCCCAGCTGATGCGCTCGTAGCCTGATATTCCGCGGTTCTGGGGATTGCGTTCACCGTTCGGATCGAAATCGATCCGCTTCATCGGATGGAGAATCCGCTTGTCGGAATAGACAAGCGATTTGAGCGAGAGCGCATGCGGGCTGACGGTTGCACGACGAGCGGGCGAAAACCGATGTCCTCTCGCGCTGATCGTCCAGCTCGGTCCGTCGTCCTGCTCCAGATCGATAGGGGTGGTGCGGATGATCCGGCCGTCCTTCACGAAGACGAAAACCGGCCCGCCGTTGGTGAGCGTGACGTGACGCGTGGATCCGTCTTTCATGCGGGTGCCTCTGCGCCACGACGCAGTCTTCATCGTGTTCACGAGCTGACCGAACCAGACGAGCGCCGCATCGCTGCCGCCTTGCGTGATCTTGAAGTTCTTGAGCGCATCGATGAGAAACGCATGATCGGTCGTCGGAGCCAGCATCTGGCGCGCGGTGGCCGCGTCCATGAAGACGAGTTCGGCGTCCGGCTGAGGCGCCACGCCCCAGCGCGCGGACAGGACGCCGCCCCTGAAATGAAGCTGCCTCGCGAGACTGTTGTCCCGCAGGCGCAATTGAATCACGCAGTCCCGCGCGCCGAGGTGCTTGCGCACAGAAGGAAACATGCGTGCTGCCATCCGCAGCGCGATCGGCATCAGCCAGAGTATCAGTACCAGAACGTGCCTTTGCATGAGAGCCTTTTCCTGAAGCCGACACACGCCCCTGCGAGCGCGAAGGACGGAGTTACCGACCACCGTCACCTGTTGTATGATCTCCATCAAGACGGATCATCTGCGAAAAGATGATTCCGATCAAAATCGATTTATATCGAATGATGTGTCTCGGAATGAATAAAGTCAAGAACTTCGCGTCATTCCGTGATTGGTACTTTCAGAAAGGAATCGTCGAATGCCCAAGTCAAACGCTGCCGCTGCCAAGGCCACCAAGCCTGCCGTACCAACGGAACCCGGAGAAAAGCAACCTTCAGACGTTTTCGATGAGCGAGGCCGATCCGTGCCGTGGATGGCGCGAACCGTCCACAGGCTTTACGACGCGCAAGCGCAGAAGATTCTCGACCGGGAGGATCTTGCGATCGCGTACTGGTATTACCTTCGCGTGCTGGCGGAGCGTGGTGAAGTCAATCAGCTGGAACTGAGCAGGCGAGTGGGCATTGCGTCCACCACGGCGGTGCCGGCTCTGGATAACCTCGAAAAACGCGGTTTGGTACAGCGGACCCGGGATCCGAACGACAGACGAAAGTACTTCGTGACTCTGAAAGATGAGGGCAAGAGGCTCGTCAATGAACTCTTGCCCGATCTCACCGACATGATTTCCGCGTCGCTCGAAGGAATTTCGGAGAGAGACATGCGCGTTTTCTGGAAGGTGACGCATCAGATCGAAAAAAATCTGATGCAGATGTCTCAGGGAGACACGGTCGTGGATTGAGCGGTGGCGCTCGGGCATGTGCTTCCGGTTCCAGCGCGGGGCGCCGTCCGGTGCCCCGCGCTCGCTGCGGGCAATCGTTCAGAAGAAATGCATGATGCCGAAGTAGCCGCCCTGCTGATTGTGGCCGGGCAGCGGTTGCGAGTCGGCCGTCTCGACCGGGAACGCCGACGAACTTCCGTTGAACATGGCGCCCAAGGTCATGTATAGAAACGTGCGTTTCGACAGGTAATAGGTCGTGCCAAGCGCAGCAAGATTCCCTGTGCCGCCGCCATGATTGACATTGCCGTGGTACCAGGCGGCCTGCAGGGCAAGCGCCGGAGTCACCTGGTATGAGGCGCCGAGCCACTCCTGCTGGGCGCGCGTCGCCGCGAAAGGGTTGAAGGTATCCGCGACGGTGTCCTGGCCCGACGAGACGAGTTGCTGATAACCTGCGTAGAACTTCACCGGGCCCAGCGTGTAGGTGGCGCCCGCCATATACTCACGCGACGCCGTATAAAGCCCCGAGAACTTTCCGTTGGCGTCACGCAACTCTTCGTATACACCGTAAGCCGCGAACGCTGCCGCCGTGTATTGCGCGCTCACACTGAATTGCCGTCCGCCGCGAAAGTTGCCCGCGTCGTTGCCGAAGCCGTCCTGCACTCTGAACGAGAAGCCAGCCCAATTGGGCGAGTTGTAAGTGACGACGTTCGATCGCGGTCCCCACGCGCGCCCGAACGCGAAGTTTCCGACGCCTATGCCCACCTGTTCTCCCAGCGGATCGAGGTACCAGCCGGTTTCATCCGTGAGACTCATGGCGCGTCCAAACCAGATGCTGCCGTATTTGTCGTGAGACAAGCCGACATACGCGTCACGCGTGAAGATCGTGTCGGGCGGGATCTGACCCGTGCCGGCAGTGAAGAGGCTTTCGAGCTTGAACACCGCGTGGAAGCCTCCTCCAAGGTCTTCATCGCCTTTGAGGCCGAACCAGCTATATCCATACTGGTTACTGCCGAACCTGTAGTTGTTTTTCGACTGACCGTCCGGCGTCGCGACGTTGGTGACGAAATCAAGGCCCGAGGCAACGCGTCCGTACAGGGTCACGCTGCTCTGCGCGTAACCATTGCATACGCCACATGCCACAAGAGCCGCGCAAAAGACTGACCTTTTCATTTCGGTATCCTTAGTGTATGAATCTCCAGAAACGGGTTGCACGGCCTCTTGCGAGCCAGAACGATCGACTTGCAAGTCAGGCCGGCTCTTTCGATGTTCCAGCGAACCGGTCGGGCGAACGGTCGCGACTATCGGATGGCGCTATTCACGCTGCTTACCGCTTTCCACTACGCCTGCTTGCGAAACTTCCGCATCATCGACGGCAGATGGCGCACGGTGGTTGCGAGCAGGATCGCGCATGCCTGCACCAGCAGCTGGACGGCAGGGCCCGCGCCGAGCGCCAGCACGAGCTGGCCGAGCTGCGCCATGAACAAGGCCGCGACCGCGCTGGCGATGACGCTTCCTTTGCCGCCGGTGAACGGCGTGCCGCCGACGACCACCGCAGCGATCGCAGGCAGGAGGTAGTCGTTGCCCGACGTTTGCGACGCGCTGCCGATGAATCCGCCCAGCAGCATGCCTGCCGCGGAAAAGCAGACCGCGGATGCCACATACGCGCCGACCCGATAGTGCATGACGCGCACGCCGGCGGCATCGGCTGCACGCGGATTCACGCCCACGGCCACGAATCGGCGTCCAATCGCGGTTTTTCGCGTGATCACCCATGCCGTCATCACGAAAACCAGGGCGAACCACACGTTGGCCGGCAAGCCGACAACGTGGGCATGGGATACCGTCTGCATGGCGGCGGGAACGCTGACCGGAACGTTGCCCGTCAGGGAGCGGACGCAGCCGATGAGAAGCGCGTTGACCGCGAGCGTCGCGACCAGCGGCGTGATGGCGAGCCGTGATACCAGCGTTCCGTTGACGATTCCTACGAACGCACCGACCAGCACCGTCATGACCACCGCGAGGACCATCGAATCGAACCCGACACCGGTTCGGGCCATCACTACGCCGGCCAGCGAGACCATCCCGACCGCCGACATGTCGAGGCCTCGCTGCTGGATGACGAGCGTCTGACCTGTCGCGACGATCGCGAGGATGCCCGCGAAGGGAAGCATCGCCAGAATGGAGCCGTGCGTCACGGTGCCGGGGGCGACGACCGCGCTCACGGCAAGGAGAAGGATCAGGCCGACCCAGATCCACCAGAACTCGCCAAGGGCCGAAACCCGGAACGACTTCCACTTCGGAGCGCGGGACCGCAGAAGGTCCGAAACGGCGTCTGACTGATTGCTCATGACCTTTCTCATTTTGCCACCGCCATTTCCCGGCTCTTCGAGTAGAGCGCGACCGACGCGAGGATCATCCCGCCCAGCAGATAGGATTGCCAGGCGTCCCCGATGTCCAGGAACGACGTGACCACGTTCACCTGAATGATGAGCAGTGCGCCGAGCAGCGCACCTACGAACGACCCACGTCCGCCGAAGAGGCTCGCACCGCCGATCACAACCGCAGCGATGCTGGCGAGCGTGTAGTTGATCCCCGCGCTCGGGTCGCCTGAGCCGACTTGCGCCATCATCGGCACGGCCGCGACGCCCGCGAGAAGCGAGCAGCCGACATACGCCGTGAGCAAGGTGCGATGAGGACGCACGCCCGCCATGCGAGCTGCGTCGATCCGGGAGCCGACGCCGCGGAACGCGAGTCCGAGCCGGCTCTTGAACAGCGCAAACTCGAGCAGGACCGCGAGAACGACGGCAAGAATGAGGAACGCCGGGATGAATCCGGCCTGCGCACCGATGGTCTCGACAACGCTATCCGCGATCAACCCGCCCGGCACCGGACGCAGGAACAGGGAGATGGCCTGCAGGGCCATATAGGTCGCCAGCGTGGCCACCATCGGATGGAGCCTGAACGGGTCGACCAGGATCCAGTTCACCAGTCCGACGGCGAGCGCCGCGATCAACACGATGATCCACCCGGATAACTGGTGCATCAGCGGGGAGCCGTCGCCCAGGAAGAACGACTGTATGACGACCATCAGTCCCATCAGAGGCCCGACGGACAAATCGATTCCTCCTGCGAGCATCAGCGCCTGCTGTCCATAAGCGACGATGGCCAGCGTTGCGACCAGCGCCAGCATGCCGCTCAGATTGCGCGCGGACAGATAGCTTTCGTTGACATGCGCGGCGAAGAAACCCAGCGCGAAGACCGCGAGCGCGAGCATCACCAGCGGCGCGGAATCTCCCGCGGCCCATTTCCAGAACCCGGAGACATCGGCCGATCCGCGCTCGCGCTCCGTGGTTGCCGTGAGCACGGCCGACGTGATGTTGTTCTCGCTGACGTCCGCGTCGCGCAGCTCCTTGACGATGTGTCCGCGGGAGAAGATGAACACGCGGTCGCACAGGCCCGCCACCTCGAGTGCGTCGGACGAGACCACGACGATCGCGGTGCCCGATGCGGCCGCTTCGCGGAGCACCTTGTAGATTTCCATTCGCGCACCGATGTCGACGCCTTGGGTCGGCTCGTCGACGAGCAGGACCTCGGGCCGGCTTGCCAGTACGCTTGCCAGCACCAGCTTTTGCTGATTTCCGCCCGACAGGGAGCGGATCGGCGTTTCCACCGACGGTGTCTTGACCGAAAACGCTTCCACGGCCTGTCGCGTGCGCTTTGCTTCGCGCCGCTGGCTGATCCAGCCTTGAAGGGCGTCGAAGCGAAGACTGCGGATCGAGAAGTTCTCGCGCAAGGAAAGCTCGCCGAAGATGCCTTCTCTGTGTCGGTCGCCGGGCAGGTAACGAATGCCGGACCTGGCGGCGGCCTCGGAGCTTTGAAGTTTCGTCGGCCTTGTGTTCACGTCGACTCTGCCGTGGCTTCGGTTCAGGCCAGCAAGCGCGCGCATGAACTCGCGCTGTCCGTTGCCATCGATGCCGGCCAGTCCGACGATTTCTCCCTTTTGGACCTGGAGCGAGATATCGGTGAAGCCCGCACCTCGCAGGGACGTCACGCCGAGCACGGTGCCGTCGCGTTCGCTGCCGGCTTTGGGCGGGAAATCCCGATCGAGCGCCGCTCCGACGATCAGCTCGACGATCTGCTGCTCGCTGAGACCCGTTGCTTCATACGTTCCTTGCCCCTGTCCGTCGCGGAGCACGGTGAGGCGGCTCGCGATCTGCCGCACCTCGCGAATGCGGTGCGAGATATAAACGACCGCACAGCCTGACGCGGTCACCTTGCGAATACGCTCGAACAGCCGATCGACATCTTCCGCGAGCAGGTGCTCGGTAGGCTCGTCGAGCACCAGGACCTTCGGATTGGCGGCGAGCGCCTTCACGATCTCGACAATGAAACGCTGCTCGGGATTCAGGCTCAGAACCCGTTCGTCAGCGTCGATCGCAACATCGTCGCTCCATTGCCGGAGAAGTCGCCGTGCCCAGCCGCCGGTTCTCATCAGCGAAGGGCGTTGCTCGACGGGCACGCCGAGATAGAGGTTTTCCGCGACGGTGAGATCCGGCATGAGGGCCGGCTCCTGGCGCACGATCGCGAGACCGAGCCGGCGCGCCTCGTCGGTATCGCCTCTGGTTTCGACGCCGTTGATCAGGACACGTCCCTCTTCGGCGACGAGCGCGCCGGACGCGACCGCCATGAGCGTGGACTTGCCGGCGCCGTTCTCCCCGACGAGCCCGTGGACCTCGCCGGCGAGCACGGAGAACGTGACGTTATCGAGCGCCCGTACGCCGGGGAAGATCTTCGTGACGCGATCTATCTGTAGCAGTGTTTTCTGTTCGATCATGATGTCTCTCCGCTATCACTGCTCAAACACTGCCTTGAGCTTTTCTGGGGGAAGGGCGGACGACAGGTCGGCGTCGGGCGGGGCGCTCGGGTCGCATTTGGGATCGAGACCCTTCGCGCTATCGGCGTAGGCGAACGGAAGGACCGCGGGCGACTCCTTGTCGGACGTGCCCTGGTAGCTGGCTACGCCATGGCGGACGGCAAAGCGCACATAGGTGGTCGTGCCATCGAGCGTGTAGTAGGGGAAGCTTGCGCCGGACTTCTTCTTCGCCAGATAGTGGCAATTCAGCTCATTGTTGCTGGCGATGGTGACGATGGCGGGCACCGGCAGGTGAGCCTGTTCGAAGGCTTTCGCCGCCGAGAATGCCGTCACGCCGTAGTCCGTCACGATGGCGTTGATCTGCGGATACTGTGCAATGAGTCCCGCGGTGGCTTTTTGAGCGTCGACCGGGCTCCAGTTCGTCACGACGAACTGTTCATTCAGCAGCTTCATGTCCGGGTATTTCCTGAGGCCAGCCTTCAGTCCGTCCATGAAATTCTGGGATCCGGCCGCGCCCGGCGATCCGCCGAGGAACACCACGTTGCCTTTCCTGACGCTCGCTCCCAGCCAGTCGGCCCAGAGCGCGCCGATCTCCTTCGTGTCCCCGACGACATTGACGACATAGTCCCGTCCCGCCACTCCGGCTATCTGGGCCGAATAAGGGACGACTGACACACCGGCTTTCATGGCCGAGCGCATCGCCGGGAGCTGCACGGCCCCGAAATCCGGAAGCATGATCAGTACATTGACGCCCTGAGCAACCATGCTGTTGATGTCGGAGTTCGCTTTCTGCGGATCGCCATTGGCGTTGCTGTAGATGATCCGCTTGACGTTCTTGCAGCGACTCAGTTCGTCCTTGACCTCGGCCAGGCCGGTCTTGCGCCACGTGTTGCCGCCGTAACCGTCGGATACGCCGACGATCATCGGCTTCGTGCCGCAAAGTGGCGTAATGTCGCCTTGACGGTTCGTCAGGGAGTCGTCCGCAGCATGTGCGGCGGCGGAGAGCAGCGCGGCCGAGACTAACGGTGCGGCGCGCTCGACAATGCGGCGAAGCGGGGTTCTGCCTGGAGATGCGGCGTGCCGGAAGCGGGATTGGCTGAGCATAATCATTCTCGAACGGAGTGGTTGAAATCGCGTGCGATATCTGTCGAGACGTGTGTCGATGTCTCCGACGTCATCTGAATTTATGTATTACGTATTCCTATTTAATTGCTTGTCATCGTGCCGCCTGATGTTCGTCTTCGCCGTCGGCACGGGGTCGTCGCTATATTGTGCTATGTAGAATCGATTTATATCGAATGATGTGTTTCGGGACGAACAAAGTCAAGCAACTAGGGGAATCTCCCTAGCGATGAAGCAGCCGCTCACGCCCTGTGGACAGGCCTCAGCCGCTTAAGGTGCGAGCCGATTCAATGACGCTTCCGCGACTTCCGGAAAGCATCTTCACTCACGCATTGTTGACGTCACGGCAACGCAGAGTTTGTAAAACTAGTAGTTACCCGAATCGTTTTTGACGTTTACACTTTCAGCCACTTGTGGCCAGTCAGTGTTTGTAGCGCCGCTAACAACAATCCGTTGAGGTAATGATCATGAAGTCGTTCGCCAGAATGGTTCTTTTTGCCGCCGTGGTTGCGGTACCGGCTGCGGCGTTTGCGCAGTCCAGTTCCAGTCAGCCGGCAAGTCGTGCACAGGTGCGTGCGGAGCTGGCGCAACTCGAGAAAGCAGGTTATGACCCGCATGACTGGGTGCACTATCCCGAGAACATCCAGGCAGCGCAGGCCAGACTGGCGGCACAGAACGCTGCGGCGCAAGGCGCCGGGACGGCGTTTGGGGGTGCATCCGACGGGGCAACCCGATCGGGTTCGGCAAGTGGTTTCTGAAGTCGTGCGCTAACATTCGGCGCCCAGCCATCGCGACCTGCGGCTGAGCCTTCCTGCCTGAGACGGCAGGGAGGCTCAGCCGTTTTCTTATGCGATCCAGGTGATGTGCATGCACCGGACGTCAATCGACCACGGAATCCTCGCTGGATTTGTCCAGGAGATTCTGCGCGATCTGATGCAAGACCTTCCAGAAGACACGCATCTCGTCCGGGTCTACTCCGTCGATCGAATTCGAGATCATGTGAACGATCTCCGGCATCATCGTCTCCACGAGACGTCGTCCGTCGTCGGTGAGACTGACGTAGTACTTGCGGCGATCTTTCGGGTCTCGCGTTCGCTTGAGCAAACCACGCTTCTCCATGCTGTCGAGAGCAGGTACGGCCGTCGTCGAGGCGATGCCGACGCGCTTGCTCAGCTCCAGCTGATTCAGCTCGCCGCGCTGTGCCAGCACTCTCAGGTAGTACCAGTGCGCGATGGACACGCTCTCCCGGCCCAGGATCTTTTGCGCTTCGGCGTCATAGAGCCGGTGCAATGTTCGGGTCATCCACGGCACTGTCCTTCCCCGGTCGTCAAGGATATCGGGCGTCTCTCTTCCCGATGAGGCCCGGGACGGCGCGATGTGATCCAGGGGCGTGTCGATTGCGGAGGGGCAGGACTTGGCCATGGGCTCATTCCTCAAGATAGGGACAGGCTCGACGCTCCGACGTCTGTCCGGGGCCGCGGTCACGACGCTTCCTTGGGGAATTCCCTAGCGTCCTTGACTTTATTCATTCCAAGACACATCATTCGATATAGATCGATATCTAACGGAATCATCTTAGCACAAATGATTCGGTCGTGATACCAGCGGAGTCGGCCTGCGGCATGAATGTTGCCAAGACCGGGTCCGTTCGATTTTTATTGATACAGGACTGCGAATCAAATGATCGGACGCGATGACGCCTGCATCTACCGGAGTCAAGTGGCCGAAGGTTCGGAACAGTTCTACTCTTACTTCACCATCTTTGTAGAGGATCACCATGATTGAAAAGCTGCCACTCTGGGAAGCCGCGAAACGCGAAATGGAGGAGTATCAATTCATTGCAGGGGCAGAGTTGCAGCCCAAGTGGGACGTCTCGCAGAAAATCGCAATCAACGCCGCCGTCTCCGGACGCTTCGAAGACACGACGTCGTTCCAGGCGTACGTGGATGAAGCGACCAGCGTGATCGAGGCCGGCGCGTGCGGCGTTCATATCGACTTCTCGTTCATGACCGACGCACAGGGGCGTCGCCTCGACCGCGACATCCTGCCGGTCGAAGCGTACAAGCAGGTTATCGAGCCGCTGCGCGCCCGCTTCGGCAATGACTTCGTGCCGAATGTGAACGTGCTTCATGGCACCACGTTCGATATGTGCATGAGCCCCGCACGCGAAGGGCTGACCGAGGTTGCGCCGTGTGCGCCCGGACATCCGGAGGCCTTTGCAGTGCCGGCTGTCGCAACGCTCGAGGAGGTTGGCGTGAAGCCGGAACTCGCGGTTCATAGCTCGGGCGAAATCGAACTCGCCAAGCGCAAGTTGATCGATACCGGCATTCTCAAGAAGCCGTACAACTGGCTGATCCTGTACGGCCTGCCGTTCAACGTCGGCCGCACGCTGGTCTCCGGCACCTGGGTCAGCGACGCACAGGACATGGCGCAACACATGTTCCTCATGGTCGACCAGATTCGCAAGATCGATCCGACCTCGGTCATCAGCGTCTGTGCAGCGGGCCGATCGTCGCTGTATATGACAACTCTTGCCACTATGATGGGCCTGCATATCCGCGTCGGTACGGAAGACACGCCGTGGAAATTCCCGAACAGCGATGAGCGCCTCAAGAGCAATCTCGAGATGTTCACGATGGCGCGCGACATCGCCGGCCTGCTCGGGCGTAAGCCCGCCACCGCCAACGAGTATCGTGCACTGATCGGAAAGCCGACGCGCTGACCACGCGTCAACGCGATGGCGTCGGACGGGACAGCGGACGACGTCGCATGAAGTCGATCCGCTTCCTTAGCGAAGTGCCTGTTGTGAGTGTTTAACACCGAAGGAGACTGAAAATGGGTGATAAGCCAAGCGGCGGCGAGCCCCCCGTGCAGTTGTGGACGCGGGACGGCTTCATGGGCGCGCTTTCTGTCGTGACCCGATCGACCTATGCGCCGGACTACCTGTCCGTGGAAGGGCCTCATGCGCCGCGGCGAGCGGTGCTGGATCGGCTGATTCCCGACGATCAGGACGACGCGCAAGCCCTTCCGACGGCAGTAGCGACGTCCCGGCTTGGCGTCAAGCTGCTTGTCTCGGCGCGCCGCAAGCCGATGCCCTATGTGGTTCGAAACGTCGAAGCGGACGAGATCCATTTCATTCAGTCGGGCACTGTCCGATTCGAAACCGATGTCGGCTGTCTCACGGCAGAAGAGGGTGACTTCGTCTGTATCCCGCGTGCGGTCGCGTACCGTTACGCGCCGATCGGCGAGGGCATGCGCAGCGTGATCATCGAAAGTCCGTCGGCGTTGAGACTCGCGCCGCCGGCGCCCTCGGGGATGATCAACGCCGCGAGGGACGTGACCTACGCGGCGGTGAGCGCCGATATTCCCGTGGGTGGTCCGACGCGGCTGGTACTGAAGACGTCGGACGGCGACAACACCGTCTTCACGATGCCGCACGACCCGCTCTCGCTCGGCGTGCAGTTGTCCGAGTCGGTTCCGGTATGGAAGCTCAACCTGACGAAGATCCAGGTGCACACCTACTTGCCGGAAGGCGGACCGCCGAGTCAGTTTCTGTCGTCCGCTGCGGGCGATGTGCTGCTGTTCAACCTCAGTTCGCGCCCATCGGGCCGCCCGCCGATTCATATCAACGCGGACTTCGACGAAGTGATCTGTTATGTGCGAGGACCCGGCGTCTGGGGCGGTTGTTCCGAACCGGGCACGCTGACCTGGGTTCCCAAGGGCGTCATTCATCACGGGCCTTCCGAGAACGTGCGCGAGACCTATCAGGCGTGGCTGCTCGAAACGCGCGCGACCCTGCGCTGGACACCCAGAGCGCTCGCCGCGTCGCAGTTGATGGAAACGGGAGAGTACGGCCCTCATCCAGGCATGAACAAGGAGGATTAACGTGGAATCGCGGCTTCAGCAGTTTCTCGACGAGGCGGAAATCAAGCGCGTTCATATTCGCTATTGCCGAGGCATCGATCGCATGGACTGGGACCTCGTGCGTTCGTGTTATCACCCGGACGCGGTCGATCATCACGGCGCCTATGACGGCGGTGTGGAAGGATTCATCGAATGGGCCGCCGAGTTGCTGCCAGCCTTTGAATGCACCCAGCACTTCACGGGCAACCAGTATGTCGAGGTCAACGGCGACGTGGCGTGCGCCGAGCACTACGCACAGGCCTTTCATCGCACGAAGCCAGACGGCGACAAGCCCGCCAGAGACTGGGTCGTGAACGTCCGTTACGTCGATCGCATGGAGCGGCGCAATGGCGAGTGGCGCATCGCTGACCGCGTCGTGGTGCTCGATTCGCAGCGATCGGATCCCGTCCCCGGCGACCTGGCGCCGCTGGAAAACTCTAATGTCGGGCGACGCGGCCGCGATGATCCATCGTACAAGTATGGGTTCGCGTGAAGCGTCCGGCGCGCAGCGGCAAGCCACTCTTTTCTATGGTTCGAGGAAGCGATGAACAAACGTTTACGTGTGGGGATCGTGGGTCTTAGCGCGGAGCGCGGATGGGCCACGACAGCTCACATTCCGGCACTGCGTGCTCTGTCGGATGACTTTGAAATCGCCGGCGTGGCGAACACCAGCCTGACGAGCGCTCAGGCCGCTGCGGCCGCCTTCGGTATTCCGCGCGCATTTGCGAATGTGGCGGAACTCGTCGCGTCTCCCGATATCGACGTCGTGGTGGTCACAGTGAAGGTTCCGTATCACCGGGAAGTGGTCGGCGCGGCTATCGAAGCAGGGAAGGACATCTACTGCGAATGGCCGCTCGGGAATGGACTGGCCGAGGCCACCGAGCTTGCCGGGCTCGCGCACGGGAAGGGCGCGCTGGCCGTCATCGGAACGCAGGCGATCGTGTCGCCTGAACTGGAGTACGTACGCCGGCTGGTGGCCGATGGTTTTGTCGGAGAGGTCTTGTCATCGACATACCTTGGTTCCGGTTTCACCTGGGGCGATGAAATAGCACGCGGCGACGCGTATGCAATGGACTCCAAAAACGGCGCGACGCTGCTTTCCGTCATCGGCGGACATGCCGTCGCTGCGATACAGCGCGTGCTTGGTCCCATACAGGAAGTGGGTGCGGAACTGTCGCAGCGGCGGAAGACCGTGAGGATCATCGAGACTGGCGAAAGCTTTCCGATGAAGACACCGGATCACGTGATGGTTAATGCCATCCTTCAATCGGGAACGCCGCTGTCGCTGGAGCTTCGCGGTGGCTTGCCGCGCGGAACGCGGCTTCTGTGGGAGATCAACGGAACGGAGGGGGACGTGCGTATCACGGCGGCGGTCGATCAGGTGCCCGTGATCAATATTTCTCCGTTGCGCATCGAGGCGGCCCGCAAAGGGGAGGATGGTTATCACGAAGTCGAGGTCCCGCGATCGCACTATTTCGGCCTCGAAGACGCCATTACGGCCCGGAACGTCGCCGGTATCTACAAGTTGATGGCGAATGACCTGCGGCACGGCACGCATACGGCGCCCGATTTCGACGACGCCCTCGTACTGCATATGACGCTCGATGCCATCGAACGGTCCTCCGCGACGGGGCAGCGGGTACGAGTCGGATAGTCCAATCCGCTGGCGTTCCTCGCGCAGCGCACACCGCGACGAAATGGCGCCCGCCAAGCCGTCGGATTCGGTCTGCGCGCAGTTGAGGAAGTATCCGGTGAACATCGACGCTTCGATGAGGGCGCGTCCTAAGGTCGAACAGCGATGACGAACAGACGCATCGGACCTGATCGGCCTGAAAGGCCTTTTTTATGAGGCCGCCGGGATCGCAAAGTTCGCTCTGGCCCACTCGGTAAAACTCGTGGGCTGCCGACCGGCGACTTTGTTCGCGAGCGCGATCGCGTCGCGCGAATCCGAGCCGAGATACGTGTGCGCCTCGAAGTACGCGAGCATGGCAGCGATATCTCCGGCACCGGGAAACCACGTGGCAAAAACCTCGCGCGGGACCTGCGTGAACGAGAACGCGTTTCCTTGTCGATTCAACGTGGCGATGATTTCGTTGAAACTGAGGAAGTCACCCACCAGCGGTAAATGTTCACCGCGTCCCGCGAGCTCCGGTTGCGCGAACGCGCCAGCCACCAGCCGGCCGAGTTCAGTGATGTCGCCCGCATGAATGACCCGCCGCTCGCGATCCAGCGGCAACGCCCAACCCATCGTGCCGTTTGCCTGTTTTTGCGGGCCCATTGCGCCGAGCAGGTTCTGGTAGTAGAACGGCGCGATCACGAACGTGTGATGGGCAAATCCGGCTTCAGTCACGATGCGTTCGACCTTCGCCTTGTTCGTGAAATGCGGGACATCAATGTCGCCACGGCTGATCGCTTCCACATTCGGCAGAGTCGACCAGATGAGGTGCCGGACGCCAGCCTCTTTCGCTGCGGTGACAGCGGCGAGCGCCTGGCCGCGTTCGTCCGCTCCTGCTTCCCATGAGTTGGTCACAAGAAAAACGCCATACGCTCCGGCAAACGCCGCTTTGAGCGTTTCCGTACGATTGAAGTCCGCCAGAACGACTTCGTCACCCAGCTTCGGATGCGCGGCTGGATTGCGCGTCAACGCTCGCACTTTGAATTGGCCGCTTGCCTGCAGCGCGCGCACGACGGCGCCGCCTTGCTGACCAGTTGCGCCGACGACGGCGATGAGTTTCTGTGTGTTCGACATGATTGCTTTCCGTTAGGTTTTGCAAGGAGAGCGCTACGCTCCGAATCGCTTACTGCTTGAGTGCTTCGGCCGAGATGAGCAGCTTGGTCTTCATGCTGAAGCCATATGTCTTGCCGAACCGGTACGTGGCGATGTCTGCAAAAGCCGAACACGACAGCGAAGCGGCGAGTGCTCCGGCCGCGATGATCAAATGCCTCTTCAAATCAGGCTCCTTGAAACGTTGAGTTGTCGCGCTCGTGCGCGGTGCCGGGGAGGGGCGGGCGTTGGGAAAGCTCGTTGGCAAATCGAACTGCGAGGCGGCCACCTACTGCGCGAACCTCAAGTATGGGTAAGAACGGTGTCCAACACTAGACGGTAAAATCGGATTGAATTAATCCATTTTCGGAGAAATAAAATGCTCGATCTGAACGACCTCGCAATGTTCGTCCAGGTGGTCCGCGCGAGCAGTTTCTCGGAGGCGGCGCGGCGCCTGGGCATGCCCGCGAACACGCTCAGCAGAAGAATCGATCAACTCGAAGGCCAGCTCGGCACTCGTCTGTTGCATCGCTCTACTCGCAAGCTCTCGCTGAGCGCGGAGGGTCAGGTGTTGTTCGAGCGCTATGCGCCTGCGCTCGACCGGATCTTCGAGATAGGGCGGCTACATGCAGACGAGCAGGCGCCGTCCGGCTCGGTGCGCGTGGCGTCGATGGCAGGTTTGTTTGAACTCATCGGCATGGAATGGCTAGTCGAGTTCTATGCGCGATATCCCAGGATCAGCCTCGACTTCGTGCTCGACGATACGCCGACAGATCTCATCTCCGAGCGCATCGATCTCGCCGTGCGCATGGGAATCGAGACCGGTAGCGGTTTCAAGACGCGTCGGCTGGCGCCGAATGCAATGATTCTCGCGGCGAGTCCGGTCTATCTGGAACGCCGTCCTGCACCACGCACGCTGCGGGAACTCGCCGGACACGACTGCCTGACGATATCCACCCGCCAGGGGCGTGGCACATGGCGTCTGCAGGGCCCGCGCGGCAGTCAGGAGATTTCGATTGACAGCCGGTTCGCGGTCAACGACATGCGAGTGCTGGCGCAAGCCTGTATCGCTGGGCTGGGCATTGCGTTGCTGCCGCAGTTGATGGTCGACCCGGCCCTGGGGCAGGGAAAACTGGTGCGGGTACTGCCGAGCTATCGCCGCGCGAACCCGGGCCTCGGCTTGCAACTGGTTTACACAAGCCGTCCACCGGTGCCGCCCGCGGTCGCGGTCTTTGCAGAATTTCTTGTGGAGAAGCTGGACGAGACGATGACAGACCCATCAAGCCATCATGCCGGCCGATAGGTACGCCGCTCGCGAGGGTCGCTCAAAGCCGAGGGTGTGTGTGCAAATGGCACTCTGCTCACTTACGTCGCGTCGAACAAGCCCGAAACGTGGATCGAATCCATCGACTTCAGCCAGCCAGCGACTGCACTGCAACGTCTCGAACGAGATCAAGGGGTGGGCGCCACAACTCCGGGCATCGATCACAGACGGTCGCGCGTGCATTTTGAACGTCGCATACAATCGCTCGAATTGTCTTTTGCATTCATAAAACCATGAGCCACTTTCGTCCTGTCAAGCTGGAGCACGCCAGCCGTCTCATTAACCATGGCCCGACCGTTCTGGTCACGAGCGCGCACGGCGGCCGGCGCAACGTGATGGCCGCCGCCTGGTCGATGCCGGTGGAATTCACGCCGCCGCGCATCGCCGTCGTGATCGACAAGCGCACGTACACGCGCGAGCTCGCCGCCGCAAGCGGCACGTTCGGCGTCATCGTTCCGGGGGCGGCGATGATCGATCTCACGTATGCCGTCGGCTCGTCGAGCGGGCGCGAGATCGACAAGTTCGAAGCCTTCGGCATCGAGACGGTGAAGGGGCCGGTGCTCGGCCTGCCGCTCATCGAGACGAACTGTTCGGCGTGGCTCGAATGCAGGCTGATCGACGAGAACCACACGGAAGACGCCTACGACACCTGCTTCGCCGAAGTCGTCGCGGCGGCCGCCGATGCGCGCGTGTTCGTCGATGGCCACTGGACCATCGACGAGTCGAACCAGCCGCTGCACACGATTCACCATCTCGGCGCCGGTAAGTTCGTGCGCGCGTCGTCGATGGAACTGGCAAAACCGCTCGCCCGCTGACGTTGTTGGTGTTGCCCCTCTAGCCCCGCACCGGGGGCTAAAGATTCTCCATTCCCTAGTCGATAAAGAGACGTCGACCGCGAAAGACCGAAAGGCTATTCGCGGCGGCGCTTTTTGACCTTGCGATCCGTTATTCGAATTCGGACGCGGGCGATAGATGGGCGAGGACGGGTCTCGTAAGGTCTCCTGCAGTGCGATACAGCGATATCGCGCGACAGAGCGGCCTTGCTGATGACCGCTTGCACCGTCAGGGGAAAGGGGCGTGGTATGAAACAGCGTTTTTCGGTTATGCGGTTCCTGGTTTATCTCGTGGGCTTCACGAGTCTTCTGTCGCTGAGGCTCGTCGTTTCGCCGGACGGGCGCAGCGGCATGGCGGCGTTCATTGCGTGCGTCGCGTCGTTCGCCGCGGCGTACATGGTCTGGTACGCGTCATCGGAGGGGTATTTGCGCAATCTGATGAGCGGCGTCGTGGTGTATCTCGCGCTCGCGGCCGTGGTGGCCGCGTGTCCGCCTTTCGTGCTCGTGCTGGCGTTCTGGTCGATCACGGCTCTTGTGAGGCGGCGGCGTGTGCTTCTCGTTCATGCGATGTCCAGCGTCGCGGTCTTCGTTCTGATTTTCCCGATGCCTTTCGCGCAACGCGTCGGCGTGCCGGAACTGGCGGGTGCGCCAGCCGCTATCGCGTATGTGTGCTTCGCGGTCGCGTGGTCGGCCTGGGCGTCGCGTAGTCCGCTCAAGCTCGGCCTCTTCAAATTCGCGACGATGCTGCTCGCGGTGCCTCTGATCGCCTCGTTCGTCGCGCTCGTCGGCGGCGGGATGCTGAGCCGCCCGGAACGGCGCGTGCGCAATTCGATGATGCGCGCGCGCAAGGCGTTGACGTTGGCCTTGCCCGCGCCGGTGGTCGTGGCCACGCCGATAGCCATGGTTGCGGCAACGAAAGCGCCAGCGTGGGCAGCGGTGCCAGAGTAGGGCCGGCAGGCCGGGCCTCATCGAATTATGGTATTAAGCACTCTGCATCCAAAATTCGAAACGGTTCGATGAGACAGGAGACTCAATGACCCGGCCCGACGAAACAGCCCCGCACGAGCCTCTCACGACCTACTACCCAGACGAATCCCGACGACGCCTCTGGCTGCGCGGCATTTTCGACCGCACGGCCTCCGACTACGACGCGATCGAACGCGCGATGGCTTTCGGCTCCGGCCCGTGGTATCGCAACCGCGCGCTGCGTTGCGCTGGTCTCGCGCGCGGCATGCGCGTGCTCGATGTCGGCATGGGAACCGGGCTCGTCACGAAGGAAGCGGTCGCGATAACGGGCGATCCGGCGCTCGTCACCGGCGTCGATCCGAGTCCGGGCATGGTCGGGCAGGCGCATTTGCCGATCGGCGTACAGACGCGCATCGGCACCGCCGAAGACTTGCCGTGCGACAGCGCCGCCTACGATTTCCTGAGCATGGGTTTCGCGCTGCGCCACGTGAGCGATCTCGCGAAGGTCTTCGACGAATATTTCCGCGTACTCACGCCCGGCGGCCGGCTTTGCGTGCTCGAAATCACGCGGCCCGCGCATGACGTGGGTGTCGCCGCGCTGAAGTTCTATATGCGCGGCGTCGTGCCCATGATCGCGCGCATCGTCGGGAAGAAAGAGGAAAGCGTCGAACTGATGCGTTACTACTGGGACACGATCGAGGCTTGCGTGCCACCCGATACCGTGATCGCCGCCATCACGCGCGCGGGTTTCGCGAACGTGCGCCGCGATGTCGAGCTCGGCATTTTCTCCGCCTATTGCGCGACCAAACCGGCGGCCTGAGCGGCATCGAGAATCACAGCGGCGCGTCCGCTCAGCACCAGCCGATCCGCGCAGCGCACGGCAAAACGATAGAGCACGGTGTTGTCATCGCCGCCGATGCGCTCGGCTTCGATATCGAGCGGACCATCGAGCGTGTCGAGCCGCTCGATATGCGTCTGCACGCCGCGCACGCTCGTCAGCATGCCGACGCGCGGACGCTTGCCTTCCTCGCCGACGAGCGCGCCGTGCGTCGCCATCGCCTGCGCTGCGTATTCGATGCCGCACACCGACGCGAGCCGTCCCTTCGAGCGCAACGGATTGTCGGCGGCTCGATGGCTCGTGGCCGTGCAGCAGATGCGCTCCGCATCCCACGCGACGACGGCATCCAGCAGACACATCGAGCCGCTGTGCGGAATGCGCGCGGCGATCCAGTCGCGATCGAGTGTTTGCTCGGCCGTCATGATGGATCGATGTCGACGGCCACGCGCGTGTCATCGAGATAATCGAGCACGACGCGCGATGCCGTCCCACGCGCAAGCGCTTCGAGCAACGGCAGCGCGCGCGCTGCGGGATTCGAAAGCCGCAGCGCTTCGAGATCGGCATCGGCGAAAGTGAGCGCGCCGGCATCGGTGAGACGCGCCTCGATCCGCGCAAGCGTGCGCTCGCTTTTCTCGGGCGCGAGCACGAGCGCGACGCCGAAGGCATCGGCAATCGGGCGGACGTGGCGCAACGGCTCCGGATAATCGGTGTCGTAAGCGACGAGCAAGGTCGCCGCGCCATCGACGCGCACTTGCGCGAGGCCCTCCAGCAAGCCCGCGGCAAAGCTGCCGTCGTACGCGCAGAGCACGTTCGATGCGGCCATCGCGCGCGTCGCGATGCTCCAGTAGCCCGCGGGGGCGTTGTGGACGGAGTTGTGAAAGCGCGTCGGGGAAAGTTGCGGCTCGTCGCTCGCGAGGGTTTCGCAAATCGCGTGGAAGTTTCCGCCGTCGCCGCCCGATGCCGCGAACACGGCGGCGAGCGTCGCCGCATCGCGGCCGCTTTGCGCTACCGCTTCGTGCGCGGCTGCGAGCGCCGCGCGCACGACCGGCCCGGTGCGGCGGCGCTCGGCGGAGGGCAGGCCGGTCGGCGGCGGCAACACGGTTTTCGCGGCTTCGCGCGTGGTGCGTCGCGTCAGCACATCGGCGGTGCGGGGCCAGTCGGCGAGGCCTGGCCCGATCACGCCGACGCCTTCGATAAAGCCATGCAATGCAGTCATGCCGATGCCGCTCCCTTGCGTCCGAACACGAGACTGCAATTCGTCCCGCCGAAGCCAAACGAGTTCGACAGCACCGCGCGCAACGGCGTTTTTCGCGTCGTGAGCACGTAATCGAGGCCGAGGACGGGGTCCGGCTCGCGCGTGTTCGCGCCTGCCGGAATCATCTGATGCTTCAGGGCGAGCGCGGCGATCACCGCTTCGAGCGCGCCCGCCGCGCCGAGCGTGTGGCCCGTCGCGCCCTTGGTCGAGCTGCATGGCACGCGCTCGAACAGGCTCGTGAGCGCGCGGCTCTCGGCGGCGTCGTTGCTGGGCGTCGCGGTGCCGTGCAGGTTCACGTAGCCGATGTCGCGCGCATCGAGTCCGGCGCTTGCGAGCGCCTGTTCCATCGCCATGCGCGCGCCGAGTCCGTCCGGATGCGGCGACGACATGTGATACGCGTCGCTCGATTCGCCGATGCCGAGCAGGCGGATCGCGTCGTCATCGGCATGATCGGGGCGATCGCGTTCGAGCAGTCCGAACGCCGCCGCCTCGCCGATCGAAATGCCGTCGCGCTTCACATCGAACGGCCGGCACGGTCCCGGCGCGAGCAGTTCGAGCGAGTTGAAACCGTACAGCGTCGTCAGACAGAGCGTATCGACGCCGCCGACCACGGCTGCATCGATCAGACCGGTTTCGAGCATGCGCCGCGCCGAGCCGAACACCTTCGCGCCCGACGAACACGCCGACGACACCGACATGGCCGGTCCGCGCAGCCCGAAATACGCGCGCACGAAGGCGGCCAGCGAATAGGGGTTGTGCGTGGTGGCGTATTTGAACGCGGCGGGCAGCGCGCCGGTCTGCGGATCGCGGCGCTGGTAGGCGAGCTCGGTTTCCAGAATGCCCGCCGTGCTCGTGCCCATGAAGACGCCGACGCGCCCCGCGCCGTAACGAACGATGGCCTCGCGTACGCGTTCGTCGAAGCCGTCCTGCGTCATGGCCAGTTGTGCAAGACGGTTGTTGCGACAGTCGAATTCGGCGAGATCCGCGCGTACCGGCGCGCCCTCGACGCCGGCGACGCGGCCCGCATAGGTGCAGAGCGCGGCGCCTTCGAAGTCGCATGGCGTGAGTCCGCTGCGTCCCGTCGATAGCGCCGCGAGCGTCGCGTCGAGACCGCGTCCCGCGCAGCTGGTGGCGGTGAAATGCGTAAGCAAAAGAGGGTTCACTACGGGCTCGTCTTCCAAAGTCCGGTGGCGTTCGAATTCGATGAATTGTAACAAACGAGGCCTTTCGGACCGCGCGCGGTTCAATCCATGGGTCGCGCAATCAGCAGACGATTGGCGCTGTGCGCGCCGCTGCCCATCGGTTTGACCGTCACTCGAAAACGCAGGTCGTCGAGCAGCGTGAGCCATTGCGCCTCGCTGCGGACCGTGAGGCCGTTCGCGCGCCCGGAGCGGGCGATCTGCACGCCGAAATCGACGGCGCGATCGAGGCTTGCACGCCAGCCAGCGCCGGCATCGCTGACGCGCAGCAGAAGCACGCCGTCCGCGGCGAGGCTCGCATGCACGCGGCGCAGGATCGATTCCTGGGCGGCGGCGTCGATGTAATGCAGCACATCGCACGCGACGATGACATCCGACTGTGGAAAGGGAGCGGTGCGAATGTCGTCGCAGACGAAGCGGATGCGTGCTTGGTGCGCCTTCAACGCGATGCGCGCGCGGTCGACATCGCGCGAGGTCAACTCGATGCCGTGTATCGATAGCGGCACGGGCGGCGCGGGCCAGTGCGCGGGCCATTGGCATTTGGCGCTGTCGCGATGCAACGCGTGCGCGCCGATGAGCCACGCGGCGAGCAGTCCCTGACCACTGCCAAGATCGAGGATGCGCGCGCCATCGGGAATCAGGCCGTGCTCGAGGATGTGGCTGAAGAAAGGATCATGGCGTAATTTGCCGAGCGCGAAGTGCCACGCGAAACGGCCTGCGGCGCGGTAGGGAAGGCTGGCGGTTTCGATGAGCGCGGTCGGGGGCATGGGGGAGGGCAGTGGAGGCTCGTGAATTCCAGGCTTTCGTTAGTGACCCAAAACCGCATCGCGCAAGGTCACAGTCCCCAACCCACGATCCGCCGCCGCCCGCAAAACCGTATCGAGCGCGGCCAGCACGACTGGCGCCCCATGTGCATCCCACGCCGCGTGCCCATCGTGAACGAGCAGAATATCGCCCGCCGCGAACCCCTTCAGCAGCCGCCGCGCGACAAGCGCTGCATCCCCCGTTCGAGTGTCGAAACCGCGCCGGGTCCAGCTCGCGAGATGCAGCCCCAGCCCGCACAGCACCGGCTCGAGAAACGGATTGCGCAAACCCGCCGGTGCGCGAAAAAAAAGCGGCTGCGCCCCCGCAATCGCGCCAATCGTCGCCTGCGCAGCATCGATTTCGCGTCGCAACGCGCCCGGCCCCATCAAAGAAAAATGATGCCGATGACGCTGGCTATGGTTCTCCACCGCATGCCCGCGCGCGACGATCGCCTCGACAATGCGCAGATGTTCCCGCGCCCGCTCGCCGATGCAAAAGAACGTCGCGCGCGCGTGATATGCATCGAGCAGATCCAGCACGCGCGGCGTGACGTCGGGATCAGGACCGTCGTCGATCGTGATGGCGATGCGCGCGCCCGCCGATTCCGGCAGCGCCGTCCAGTTGTGTCCGAGCAGCGCCGAGCGCGGCCACAGTCCCGCCGCCGTCAGCGCGAGATGCGACGCGATCACGCCGCCCGCCGCCCACGGCCATGCGGCCGGCGCGACGGCCAGCGCCGCGAGCGCGCCCGCATGCACGGCCGCCGCGCCGCCGATCAGGGGCGACGGGGTCCATCGGCGCGGCTCGCCGGGCGGGTTCATCGCGTAAATCCCGAACGCGGCGCGAGGATCGCCGAGAACAGCAGCGCGAGAATCGCGCCGGGGCCGACCGTCAGCCCGAAGGTCTTGAGCATCGGCACGCTGGACAGCGCGAGCAGGCCGAAACCGAGCACGGTCGCGAGATTCGCGATCACGAGCGAGACGAGCGTTTGCGGCGAAATCGCGTTGTCTTCGGCGTGCGCGCGATAGTTGAAGAAGAGCGCATAGTTCGACCCGACCGCAACGATCAGCAGCATGCCGATCAGATGCAGGATCGTGAGCGACTTGCCCGCGACAGCAAGCCCCGCGATCACGACGATCACCGCCGCGACCAGCGGCGCGAGCGTGCGCGCTGCCCGCACTGGCGAGCGCAGCGCGAGCACGAGCAGCACGACGATCGCCGCGAAGCCGCCGAGCGACAGGCGAATGTCCTCGCGCACATAGTTTTGGTAGAGACGGTCGGCCTCGGCTTTCATATCGACGAAAAGCGCGTCCGGCACCTGCGACGCCGCCACCGCCGCGCGGATCTGCTGCGCCTGCACGTCCGAGCCCTGCGCCGCGCGCAACGGGAGCATCGCGGTCCAGCGGCCGTCGCGTGAGGTGAGCAGCGAATCGACGGCAAGCGCCATCGACGTGCCTTGCAGATCGGCGCGGCGCAGCAGCGGTTGCGCGCGGGCGGTCTCCACATCCGCGATGAAAGGCTCGAAGACTTCGGGTTTCACGCGGATCGCCTGATCGCGCAGCGCGATCGCGAGGCGCGTGCGGAGATCACCAGCCGCAGGCAGGCTGGCGATGCGCGCACGCTGCGCAGCATCGCTCGGCAGATAGCGCGCCGGGCTTTCGTAGCCGGCGATCACGCGCGCATCGACGAGCGGTTGCAGGCGCTGCGCCACCGCTTCCGCGCGTTCGAGCGCCGACTGTTCGCTCGCCGCCGAGACCACGACGAGATAGCGCACGTCCGGCGCGCCGACATCCGCGCGCAGGCGTTCGTCGAGATCCTGGCTGGCCTTCGGCACCGGGCTCAACGCGGACAACTCCTGACTCCAGAGTCCGTGCCGCTGCATGAGCAGCGCCGCGACCGCCGCGAGCAGCAGCACCGCGAGCGCCACGCGCAGGCGCGACGCATGCGCCGCGACGCGCGCGAGCCCATCGCCGAGGCGCGAGACATCGCGGATCACGAAGTTTTGCGGCAACAGATACGGCAGCACGAAACGCGTGACGATGCCCGCCGTCGACAAACCGACGATGGAATACAGCCCGAGTTGCACGAGGCCCGGAAAGCCGGAGAAGAGCATCGACGCGAAGCCGCAGATCGATGTCAGCACGCCCAGACGGATCGTCGGCCAGAAGCTCGCGACCCAGTCCTTGAGCGATTCCCGTCGCTGCACCCCGGCCGACTGCACGAACAGATAGATCGAATAATCGACGGCCTCGCCTATGAGCGTCGTGCCGAAGCCGAGTGTGAGTCCATGCACGGTGCCGAACGCGAGGCTCACGGCGGCGACGCCCGCGGCCACGCCCGACAGCACCGGCATCAAACCGAGCAGCAGCGTCGGCACCGAGCGATACACCGCCAGCAACAGCACGACGATCAGCACGATGCTCGCCGCCGACAGCCAGCGCACGTCGCGCATGATCGTATCGCGTGTTTCGACAGCGAACACGCCCGGCCCCGTCATCAGCAGGCGATACGGCGACGCGCCCGGCGTCGCTTGCCGGAACGCGTCGCGGATCGCGCTCATCGCGCTGGCTTGCGCGTCGGTGTCGGAGCCGGCGCTCGCCGTTTGCGCGAGCAGCACGGCGCGCTGGCCGTCGCGCGAGGCCCACGCGCCGTCCCGCATCGCGGGTTGCGCGCCGCTGTCCAGTTGACTGACGAGCGCGGTGACTTCGCCGGTCGGATCGTGCGGCAGCAGGTCTTTCGCCATCATGCCGGCGGACGAGCTCAGCAGATCGAGGCTGTCGGCGAGCGCATCCTTCAGGCCCGCATCGCTGAAACGCGCGGGCGTCACAGCCGGGCTCAACTGATAACGATGCTCGAAGACGAAGCGCTCGTCGCGCGCCTGCCCGACCGGTTCGCCATTGTTGATCGCGGAAAAGCGTTTGTCCGCGCGCAGCGTCGCCGCGACCTTGCGCGAGACGTCGGCGCGCCCGTTCGCATCGCCGCCCTCGATGCCGACGAGAATCAGCCGCGACACGAGCCCGTCGCGCAACTGCTCGACGAGCACGCGCTGTTGCTCGCTCGGCGAGCGCGGCAGGAAAGCGGAGAGATCGGCGGAAAAGTTCGTGCGTGCGATGACCGCCGCGCACGCCGCGAGAAAGCACAGCCAGACGATGACCGCGGGCTGACGCAAGGACCGCGAAACCGCGCGCATGCCGCGCTCAGTGCGTCGATGCGTCTTGCAGGCGCATCAGCGAATGGTCGCCATCGGCCTGCCTGATCTCGACGCGCGCGAGTGTCGCGCCGGTGCCGGCGAGCGTGATCGAAGCGACTTTCTGCTTCATGCGTGAATCGATCGGCACGAGCGTGAGCGTCCAGTCGTCGCCCTGGCCCGCGATCGACACCGTATACGCGTTCTCCAGCGCGAAGCGGTTGCCCGCGAGCGTCGCGCGAATGCTTTCGATGAACGCGCCCAGTTCCGGATAGTTGCGCAGGGCAATCGTGACCTTGCGGCCGTTGCGATCGACCGTGAGCATGTCGCCATCGACGACGAGGTTTTCCGGCTTCGGGCTGACCGTATGCTTTTCCAGATGATCGGGCGCGACGAACACCAGTTCGCCCGACGACTCCAGCGGCTCCTGCGCGATCTTCAGATAGCGCGTTTCGGTGAAGCGCGCGCGGCCCGACTTCTTCGCGCCGAGCGTGTTCATCAGCCGGTCGAGCGTCCAGCCGGAAGCGGGCGCGTCCGCCGCCACGGCGAACGTAGTGAACGCGGAGGCGGCGCACAGCACGGCGGCGCCCAGCAGCGCGGAAAAAACTCGCATAAGCTCAGGAATCCCTCGTGACTTCCTGCAAACGGGCGCCCGTCGCGCGCGCCGGCGCGGATTCAGTTGCGGCATTCGCCTGCCAGAAGTCGAAATAGTTGAACCAGTTGTACGGCGCCGCGCGGCAATATTTCTCCAGCAGCGCGACGTAGCGCGAGAGCGCGGCATCGACGGCGGCGGCGCGCTCGCTGCGTTCGATCGTCGAGAAATCGGCGAGCGTCTCGAAGTGGATATCGTAGCGATTGCCGCCGAGATACAGCCCCGTCATGAAGACGACCGGACGCCGCAGCACCGCCGCCATGTGCAGCGGCCCGAGCGGAAACGCGGCGGGCGCGCCGAGGAAATCGCGTTCCTTGAGGGTGTCGCCGGCCTGACGCAGCGTACGGTCCGCAAGCATGCCGACGAGCGTGCCCGCATCGAGCCGTTCGCGCACTTTGAGCATCGCATCGACCTTGCCGAGTCCGATCACATCGTGATGCGCGGCGGGATTCACGGCGGCGAGAATCGCGTTGATCTTGCGGGCGTTTTCCTCGTACATCGTGATCGCGACGCGGATATGCGGCTGCGCCCGCCCGATCGCGCGCACCACCTCGAAACTGCCGAGATGCGCGCCCATCAGGAACGCGCCGCGTCCGCCGGCGAGCGCGGCTTCGACTTCCTCGACGCCGTGCGTGCGGATGTCGAACAGATCGAAGCGTTCATTTAGCAGATAGATGCGGTCGTGAATCGTCGACGCGAACGAGAACACGTGCCGATATCCGTCGCGCCAGCCCGCATGCCGGCCGAGCGCGCGATTCAGATACGCGCGCGACGCCCGCCGCGCGCGCGGCGAAAACACGACGAAATACGCCGTGATGATCCGCAGCAACACGCGCCCGATGCGCCGCCCGAAGCGCAGCGACACCCACGTCATGAAGCGCAGCAACGCGAAGTTGCTGCGTTCCTGGCGGTCGGCCCAGTCGTCGCGATTGCGCGGCTTGTTCACGATGCGTGCATATCCGTGGACGACGTGGAGGGCGCGGCGAGCGAGGCGCTCGCCACCGCACGCGTGCCCGCGCGGATCGTGAAGCGGATCGCGCCGCTCGCCGCCGTCTCGAAGGCGATATCGAGCGGCTCGCCCGGCTCGGCCGGACTCAGGAATTTCGCGGATTCGATCCTGCACGCATCGAGGCGCTGTCCGAGCGCGGAGCCGATCGCATCGAGTGCGTGATCGAGCAGCACGACGCCCGGCACGATCGGTCGGCCGGGAAAATGGCCGGCGAGCGCGGGATGTTCCGGCGGCACCGTGAAGCGCAGCGCCGCGCGGCGCGTGCGCTCCTGTTCGATCAGTTGCGTCAGCACTTCGCGCGGCAGCTTGCCGGTGGCGTTGCGCGGCAGCGCATCGACGAATAGCAGCGGACGCGGCATGAACGCGGCGTCGACGCGCTCGCGCAATGCGCGCTGCAAGTCCGCCGCCGCGAGTTCCGGCGCGACGACGAGCGCCATCAGGCGCCGCACGGGTTCGCTGTCGGCGCCATCGCGGGTTTCATCGGGCATGTAAAACACGCCATCGACGACACCCGGCACCGCGTTCAACTGATGATTCAGATACGCGAGCGACGTGCGCTTGCCCGCGATATTGATCAGATCCGCCTTGCGGCCGTGCAGCAGGAAATGCGTATCGTCGATGAGTTCGAGCGCGTCGCCCATCGGCACCGGCACTTCGACGTGGCCGCCCGAGGCCCACATGGTTTGGCCGCCGCTATCGTTGGCATCGTCGGCGCGCGGCGTCAGCGCGATGTCCGGAAACAGCTCCCACGCGGCGGTGCGCGCGGTGCGGCGCGTCGCGATCTGGCCGGTTTCGGTGCTGCCGTAGATTTCCATCAGCGGCGCGTCCAGACGTGTTTCCGCGTCCAGCGCGAGCTTTTCCGAAAGCGGCGCGGTCGCCGACAGCACCAGCGAGGCGCTCGGCAACGCATCCTCGTTCGCGAACAGCGCGCGCAGGTGGATCGGCGAACTCACGAGCACGCGCGGTTCGGGCACGGCATCGAGTTCCGCGCGGATATCGACGGGATAGAACGGCTGGCGGTTGCTGAACGCGAGACCGCCGAGCAGCGCCAGCAGCACCGTCGATTCGAAGCCGTACATGTGCTGCGGCGGCACGGTGCCGATGAGCGTCGCGCGCGCGTCGCCGAGCAGGCCGAGGCGCGCCGCCGCAGCACGCACGTTCTGCACCAGAAAACCCCACGTCTTGCGATGCGGCACCGGCACGCCCGTCGAACCGGACGTGAACACATACGCGACGACGCGCGCGCCGTCGATGTGCGGCACGGCCGCTTCGTCAGCGCCTCGTGGCGCGGCGGTCTCCGGATAGCGAAAACGCGGCAGATCGATTGCGCAATCGTCGTTGTCGTGCAGGCAGAACGCATCGGGCGCGAACGAGGCGAGGGCGCGCACCATTTCCGGCGTGTGCGTCGACGGCAACAGGCTCGTCTTGCCCGCGACGAGCGTCGCGCACAGGCTCACCGTGAAGCGATAGCGGTCGGTGCAGACGTTGAACACGTGGCCGCCTTCGGGCAGCGCATCGGCGAGCGTGCGGACATCGGCGAGAAATTCGCGGACGCTGACGGGCGCGCCGTCGCGCCAGGCGATCGTCTGATCCGGCGACGCGTGGAAAACCAGCGGAAAGGTTTGCATGGGCGATGAGTTCGACGGCATCACTGCGCCCCGCTGCGACGCATCTGCATCGAATGCGTGTAGGCGCGAACGGCGTCCATGATGCTCGACGGCTCCATGTCCGGCAGCGCGATGCGGCGGCACGCGTACTCCGCGACGAACATCAGCCCGACGAGCGGCAGCGCGAGATAGTTGGCGAAGGTGGACCACGCGACGATCGACGCGCAGGCGAACAGCACGCTCGACACGAGCGCGGTCGCGACGAAGAAGAGCGTCCACGCGAGCGTCACGCGCCGCGTATAGCGCACGACGCGCGCTTCGAGCTTGCCGTGGACCATCGTCGCGAACTGGGTGCAGAGCGGCTCGCGGCCGTGACCGAGCGTGCGGCCGAACATCCACGCGAGCGCGAGATTGAAGCTCGCGTGTTCGAGCCACAAACCCCAGCCGAAGTGCGCGGTGAGCGGCGCGCGCCCGCACCACAGCGCCGCGCAGGCGAACGCCCAGAGCGGCAGCAGCCACGCCCGCGCCGACGCGCGCGCAGCGGCGTTCAGCGTGATGAGCAGAAGCGGCGCGAGGACCAGCGCGAGCCCCAGCCCGTGCGCGTCCGGCGTGGACGCGGCATGGTGCGCGGCAAACTGATACGCGACGATCACGCCGACGAAGCCCGCCGCGCGAAGGATGCGGACGGGGCTCATCGGCACGCTCCCGGCGCAAAAAACGCGCACTGAGGAACAGGTGGGAAGAAAAAGGTACGCAACATGGGATGCGGCTGCGGCGCTCTTCATGAACGCTCGGTAGTTGAACAAAAACCCGGCAGTCGCCTGCCTGACGAGTATTTTCCCGCGCGGGTGCGGGCCCGGTCTGTAACCGATTGTTCGATGATCTTACATTCGTCAGACCGGCCGATTTTACCCTACTGTCGCGGCCCCCCTGCCAGTGGGCGAAACCGCTGATTTTTCTCAGAAATATCGTGCTGCGGAGAGCGGTGTGGCCGGTTACCTTTACTACTAGGCGTCCCAAGGGGCTTCGTCTAGAATTTCGCCACTGCAATTATCTCGATAACAGGCAGCCGGCAGCGTGCGGAAAGCGCGGGGCGCACGTGTTCCGAGCGGCCCTCGCCGCGCGTTTTTGCGCTGGTCTGTACACACGATGAACGAACTGGAAAGAGAGCTCGCGGAGCTGATCGTCACCGAATTGAACCTCGAGGACGTCGATCCCAAGGCCGTCTCGGCCGACACGCGGTTGTATGAAGAAGGATTCGGGCTCGATTCCATCGACATCCTGGAGATCGCGCTTCTGATCTCGAAGAAATACGGCTTCGAACTGCGCTCGGACAATCCGGACAATCAGAAGATCTTCGCGAACCTCGGCGCGCTCGCGGCGCACGTCGCCGCGCATCGCACGCGATAAACACATGCAATCGATGACGGGAGCCACGCCATGCGCGCGCTCGTGACAGGCGGCAGCGGCGCGATCGGACAAGCGGTCAGCCGCTCGCTGGCGGCGGCCGGGCACGAGGTCTGGATTCACGCCAACGGCGGCATCGAGCGCGCTGAAAGCTGCGTGCAAGCCATTTGCGCGGCGGGCGGCACGGCGCATGCAATCGCCTTCGACGTGACCGATCCCGACGCCACCGAAAGCGCGCTCGCGCGCATTCTGGCGGACGGCCCGGTGCAGATTCTCGTGAACAACGCGGGCATCCACGACGACGCGCCGATGGCCGGCATGACGCGCCAGCAATGGAAACGCGTGCTCGACGTCACGCTCGACGGTTTTTTCAACG
>Ga0160447_100221_pt1 | contig 31659 bp, 22 predicted proteins | sample HID1973K_E1MG_FD_108222 | JGI IMG/M metagenome (GOLD analysis project Ga0160447, IMG submission 108222) | Enriched mosquito-associated microbial communities from UW Madison campus, WI, USA - HID1973K_E1 MG | ecosystem: Host-associated > Arthropoda: Insects > Digestive system > Unclassified ...
GCCCGTAGTGGGCGAAAAACGGGCGACAAGCCCATGCACAACGCCCAGGTGGGCAAGAAATGCACGCGCAAAGCTTCACTCACGATGGACCCGCCTCCGTTTACGCCCGAATCGATGCATACAGCGGCTTGTTCAGCGTTGCCTTAAAGTAATTCTCGACTAGATGAACGTCGAAGGCAATGTCGTGTTTGAGGATAGAACATATCTCTGCGGGAGCGAATACGATAATGGGTTTTTCCATGGATGCGTAACAACGTTTCAAAAGTGACGCGACGAGCAACCCTTCGCCCCAGCCTTCTTTGTCGGGAAATCCGAGAAAGAATGGGCCATCGAGTGATTCGTCGTCGTCATGCCAAGACTCACATTGATTTAGCTGTTCAAGCCCACTCTTGAAATGCCCTTCTGCAAGTCTCTCGAACGCATCCACCTTGTTCCCCTTAGCCCAGCCGCGAGCTAAGTATTTTGATCCAAAAATTTATCTGAGGCGTGTCTTTCTGCGCAGCGCGCGCCGTCGTCAGACCAAGACGTCGTATCCGCACGATCACCGCACCCGGCCCGCAGCCGCTAAATCTGTGGTTCTGCCAGGTCGACGTGCTTCTAGACGCACTTCTGTCTGAGTCGCCGCCCCATCGCGGGTTGTGCGCGGCCGCTTGTGCGCCCGCAGCTTAGTGCCGGCAACCACTTAAATCGCGACGGCTCTCTTTGCCTACTGTCTTTGCAGCGGCAAAGTGACTGCCGCCCCGCACAGTCAGTGCTAATTGACTAACGCGAACACGGGATCCGGCGAAAACCCTATCGCGCAACGAGCCTACGAATCACATCGACAAGCAACGTCGTCCCCTTGACGATCTCCGCGCGACCGTTCTCAAAATCGATCCAGCCTTCGTTGAACCCGTCGAGCATCCGCATGCGGGGCATCGGGTTCCTCATGCCCTGACTCACGAAAAGCGCCTGCCATGTTCCGCGCGGAACTGCCTCCATCCGTACCGGCTTGCCAAGCACCTCCTCGAACGCCGCAGCGATATCATTCGGACTCACGCGCACCGGTCCCTCCAGTTCGACGACACGCACACCCGCCCAGTCTTCCTGCATCAGCTTTGAGGCAAGCAAGCCGATATCATCGGTAGCCACCATCGGAATCGCGCGATCGAGCGGTTGCAAGAACGACTGCACAACGCCCTCGCCACGCGCGCCGTCGACATCCCATGCGCAGTTCTCCATGAACCAGCCAGGACGCAGGAACGTGACAGGAATCGATTGCCGACGAAGCGCATCTTCCAGCAACGTGCGCTGCGTCAGCAAATTGGTCTGTGCGGCCTGAGCACCAATCGTCGACAGGCAAACGATCTTGCGCGGCTTCGCCCGCGCCACCGCCGCGACGATCGCGTCGATGACTTCACGCGCTTCCGGAAAGTCCGGCGCGGGATCGAATTCTGGCGGCGGAAGAATGAACACGGCTTCGGCGCCTTCGAAGGCATGCGCGAGCGAGTCGGCATCGGTCATGTCGGCGAGCGCGATATCGCACCCCCGTGCCGACCACGCCGCGCCCTTTTTCTCATCGCGCACGACGGCGCGCACGGGCTTGCCCGCTTCCAGCAGCGCATTCGCGAGCGCGCCGCCGACTTGTCCAGTGATTCCAGTGATGACGTACATGGTCCGGCTCCTTTGCAATCCGTTTGACTTCGATGGATCGCATGTTAGGGCGCGGACGCTTCGGGAAAAATGACTTGCCGGTTATGGGATCGATGACGCGGTGTCATCGATGCCGCTCAATGCCCCGGTCCGTTCTGTTCGATGCAACTCAGCACGAGCGTGCTGTTCGCGTCCGCCCTGGGTACGCCCACATGGCACGCTCAGCCTTGAGACCGCTTGAGGCGCATCGACACCGAAAACCGTTCGGCCGGATGCACGGTGACCGACACTTCGAACGTCGCGCCGGTCGCATCGAGATAGCGGCGCACGATTTCCAGCGCCGCCGTGCCCGCGTCCACGCGCAGGCGCTTCGCCATTTCGGCGGTCACCGTAATCGCCCGCACATCCTGCTGAATCTCGTCGATGCTGCGGCCATAGCGTGTCTCGATCAGCGAGCTGATGAGCGTATCCGGATTCTCCTTCGCGGCTTGCGCGATGTCCTCGTATTCCGGATCGATATACACGTCGGTCCAGCCGACGGGCGGGCTGTCCTTGTCGCCATCGATCCGCAGACTCGACACGCGCAGCCACGGCGCGCCCTGCGCGCAGCGCAAGGTCTTCGCGAGCTTAGCCGTCGCCTCGATCTGCTGCGTCGACTGCACGAGGCGCAAATGCTCCGAGCCGAACTGCACGAGATCGTCGACGGACGCGAGCGAGGGCCGAAAGTCATTGCGTGGCTGCATCGACTCGACGCGCGTGCCGGCGTTCTTGCGCCGCGACACGAGCCCCATTTGCTGCAACTCGTGCAGCGCGGCGCGCACGGTGTGCCGGCTCGTCTGGTAGTGGTCACGCAGCTCCAGTTCGGTCGGCAGATAGGAGCCGACAGGAAAGCGTCCCGATGCGATTCCCTCGGTCAGTTCTCGCGCGATCTCGGCGAAATGCGGTCTGTTCATTGCTGCGATGGTGGTGATTTGCGGTGGTCAGGGTAAATCATAGCTTGCCCGATATGTTCGAACATATTAATCTGCATATGTCCGGACATATTGTGTGTCCTACTTCACTGGCTTTCCGCATTCCCGAGAGGTCTTCATGACGAGTTCTGCTTCCCCCCTGGCCAGCACCGTGTTCGATTCCGTGCTGTTCCGCGACGCCTTCGGTACCGCGAAAATGCGCGCACTGTTCGCGGATCACGCGCTGGTGCAGCGTTATCTCGATGTCGAAGTGGCGCTCGCGAACGCCGAGGCGCGCGCCGGCGTCATTCCCGCCGAAGCCGCCGAGGTGATCGCGCGTGAATCGAAGATCGAGCGCATCGACTTCGATCACATGCGCGAGGAAACCGATATCGTCGGCTATCCGATCCTGCCGCTCGTGCATCAGATGGTGAAGATGTGCGGCGACGCCGGACGCTACGTTCACTGGGGCGCCACGACTCAGGACATCATGGATACAGCCGTCGCGCTGCAAGTGCGCGATGCGCTCGATTCGATCGATGGCGATATCCGCGAACTGCGCGCGATTCTCGCGAACCTCGCGAAGAAGCATCGCGATACGCCGATGGCCGGCCGCACGCATTTGCAGCAGGCGCTGCCCGTTACCTTCGGCTACAAGGTCGCGATCTGGCTCGCGATGTTCGATCGTCATCAGGAACGTATCGCGCAGATGCGTGAACGCGTGGCCGTCGTCGAGTTCGGGGGCGCGGCGGGCACGCTGGCATCGCTCGGCGAGACGGGTTTCGCGGTGCAGAAGGCGCTCGCCGAAGAACTGAAGCTCGGCGTGCCGGCGACCACATGGCACGTCGCGCGCGACGGCTTCGCCGAAGCGGTCAACCTGCTCGCGCTCGTCACGGGTTCGCTCGGCAAGATCGCCATCGACATCATGATCATGGCGTCCACCGAATTCGCGGAAGTGTACGAGCCGTTCGTGAAGGGCCGCGGCGCGAGCAGCACCATGCCGCAAAAACGCAATCCGATTTCGAGCGAACTCATGCTTGCCGCAGCTAAAGCGGTGCGCCAGCACGCGGGCCTGATGGTCGACGCGATGATCCAGGACTTCGAGCGCGCCACCGGCCCGTGGCATGCCGAATGGATCGCGATTCCGGAGAGCTTCATTCTCACGTCGGGCGCGCTGCATCAGGCGAAGTTCGCGCTCGGCGGCCTGATCGTCGACGAAGCGCGCATGAAGCACAACCTCGGCATCAGCCGCGGCCTGATCGTCGCGGAAGCGGTAATGATGGGCATGGCGCCGTACACCGGACGTCAGCAGGCACATGACATCGTGTACGACGCGTGCCGCACCGTCAACGAACACGGCGGCACGCTCGCCGAAGCGCTCGCCGCATTGCCTGAAGTGACGAAACACTTCGACCGCGCCGCGATCGATCGCATGACCGACCCCGCGAACTATCTCGGCCTCGCGCCGCAGATGGTCGATCGGGCCATCGCGCTGTCGAGCGAAATCTGATTACAGAAAATCATGGAGGAGCATGCGATGCATAACGAACACGCATCACACGACGACGCGACCGTCGCACCGCCGAAGAAGCTGCCGTGGTATCGCAAGCTCGGCATGCAGGTGCTTTTGTCGCTCGTGATAGGTATAGCAGTCGGTCTCGTCTTTCCGAAGTTCGGCGCGCAATTGAAAGTGCTCGGCGATATCTTTCTCGCGCTCATCAAAGCCGGTGTCGCGCCGCTCGTGTTCCTCACGATTGTGCACGGCATCGCGTCGGCGGGAGACGTGAAGAGCGCGGGACGCGTCGGCTGGCGCTCGATCGTCTACTTCGAAGTCGTGTCGACGCTTGCGCTCGCGTTCGGCCTGCTCGCGGGCAATCTGCTGCAAACGGGCAAGGCGATGACATCGGTCACGGTCGGCGCCGTTCCCGCGACGGCCGCCAAAGCCGCGCCGCAAGGCTTCACCGAGTTCGTCATGCACGTGGTGCCGGACAACTTCATCGGCGCGTTCGCGAAGGGCGAGCTATTGCAAGTGGTCGTGCTCGCGGTGATGGTCGGCATCGGCATTCTCGCGATTCCCGAGCGCCGCCGCGTGCGGATCAACGAAGGCCTCGATCTCATCTCCGAAGTGCTGTTCTCGTTCATCAATCTCGTGATGAAGCTCGCGCCGCTCGGCACGTTCGGCGCGGTCGCGTATTCGGTGGGCAGCAACGGCACGGCGGTGCTGATCGCGCTCGCGCAACTCGTCTTCAGTTTCTATGCGGTGGTCGTGCTGTTCATCGTCGTGGTGATGGGCGCGATCGCGAAGCTCGCGGGCTTCAGCCTGTGGCGCTTCCTGCGCTATATCAAGGACGAGATCTTTATCGTGCTCGGCACGGCTTCGTCGGAAAGCGCGCTGCCGCGTCTCCTGATCAAGCTCGAACGGCTCGGCTGCGCGAAGCAGACCGTCGGGCTCGTGCTGCCGACCGGTTACGCGTTCAATCTCGACGGCACTTCGATCTTCATGTCGATGGGCGTGATGTTCATCGCGCATGCCTATGGCGTGCCGATCACGATCGAGCATCAGATCGGCATTCTGTTGCTGATGCTGCTGACGTCGAAAGGCGCGGCCACGGTCTCGGGCGGATCGTTCGTGGTGTTCGCGGCGACCGTCACATCGACGGGCATCCTTCCCGTCGAGGGACTCGCGTTGATCTTCGGCGTGTACCGCTTCATGTCGATGGCCATCGCGACGTGCAACACGATCGGCAACAGCCTCGCGACCGTGGTGATCGCGAAGTGGTCGCACACCTTCGATGCGGCGATCAGCGAACGTCATCTCTATCCCGAGCGCTTTCCGGAGACCGCGCAAGCCGACGAACGCCTCGCTGACGGCAATCTTCTTCCCGAGGACATGAATGACGCGAATCCGCATCCCGAAGGCATTTCGCTGAGAAGCGCGGGAACGCGTTGATAGCAGCACGATTCAACTTGCAGCGCGGCAATCGCCGCGCTTTTTTTTTCGTTTCGCTTATCATCGGAGAACCGCGCATCGAACGCATCGCGGGTTTGGATCGTCATCCGGAACGGAGGTCGCATGCCACCGCTACGCGCAATCCATCTGCTGCAGACGAAGGAAGGCTCGCGCCTGCACGGGCCCGAACTCGATCACTGGCGCCGCTGGGGACCGTATCTGAGCGAGCGTCAATGGGGCACCGTGCGCGAGGATTACAGCGAATACGGCACGGCGTGGGATTACTTTCCGCACGACCATGCGCGCAGCCGCATGTATCGCTGGGGCGAGGACGGCATCGCGGGATTCGGCAACGATCCGCTCGACTGGTGCGTGTCGCTCGCATTGTGGAACGGGCGCGATCCGATCATCAAGGAACGGCTTTTCGGCCTGACCAACGAGCAAGGCAATCACGGCGAGGATGTGAAGGAGCTGTACTTCTATCTGGACGGCACGCCGACGCATTCGTACATGAAGATGCTGTACAAGTATCCGCACGACGCGTATCCGTATCAGCAACTGATCGATGAGAACCGGCGGCGCGGGCCCGAGCTTCCCGAATACGAAATCCTCGACACCGGCGTGTTCGATAACAATCGATACTTCGACGTCTGCATCGAATATGCGAAGCACACGCCGGATGACATCGTGATGCGCGTGACGGTGGAAAATCGCGCGGACGAGGCTGCGACACTTCACGTCCTGCCGCAGTTCTGGGCGCGTAATCGATGGTCGTGGTCGAGCAAATGGGGCAAGCCGTCGCTGACACTCGAAGCGGATGCGGGCGAAGGCGCGCGCATAGTCGCGCACAATCCTTCGCAAGGAACGACGATCGTCACGGCCACGGCCGATGTTCCCATCGAATGGATCTTCTGCGAAAACGAAACGAACGTTCGTCGCATCTTCGGCATCGAGGGTGCGGGACCATTCAAGGACGGCTTCAACGACTATCTCGTCGAAGGCGACGATAAGGCGATCCGGCGCGATCGCGGCACACGCTGCGCCGCGCATGCGTGTCTGCAACTCGGGCCGCATGAAAGCGCCGTGATGTATCTGCGCTGGCGTCCCGCGTCGATATCGAATGCGCCGCCGCTCGACATGCAACAGCTTTTCGCGCGCCGCGAAGCGGAAGCTGACGAGTTCTACGCGACGCTGCAACACGATATCGACGATGCCGACGCGCGCCTCGTGCAGCGCCAGGCGCTCGCCGGCATGCTGTGGTCAAAGCAGTATTACCAGTTCGACGTCACGCGCTGGCACGACGGCGATCCGGGCCAGCCCACGCCGCCGAAAGGACGCAGACGCGGCCGCAATGCGGACTGGCGGCACATGTGCAACGGCGACATCGTATCGATGCCGGACAAATGGGAGTACCCGTGGTACGCGTCGTGGGATCTGGCGTTTCATGCGGTTGCCTTCGCGACCATCGATCCCGACTTCGCGAAGAAGCAGTTGTCGCTGCTCGTGAAAGAGCGCTACATGCATCCGAATGGGCAATTGCCCGCGTATGAATGGGCGTTCGGCGATGCGAATCCACCCGTTCACGCATGGGCGACATGGCGCGTGTTCGAACTCGATCGCGAGATGACGGGCATCGGCGATCACGCGTTTCTCGAAGTGATGTTCCACAAGCTGCTGCTCAACTTCGCGTGGTGGGTCAACCGCAAGGACGCCGACGACCGCAACATCTTTCAGGGCGGCTTTCTCGGGCTGGACAACATCGGCATCTTCGATCGGTCGCAACCGCTGCCGACCGGCGGCCGCATCGATCAGGCCGATGGCACCGCGTGGATGGCTTCGTATGCGCTCGATCTGATGCAGATCGGCCTCGAACTCGCGATGACGAACGAGTCGTATGTCGAAATCGCGGTGAAGTTCTTCGAGCACTTTCTGTATATCGCGGAAGCGGTCAGTTGCGGCGAAGGCTGCAACACCGGGCTATGGGAAGGCAAGGACGAATTCTTCTATGACGTGCTGCATCTTCCGAACGGCGCGCGCGTGCCCATGCGGATTCGTTCGATCGTCGGACTGATTCCGCTTTTCGCGGTGCATGTGCTCGAAGAACGCGTGTATGGCGATCTGCCGGGACTGCGCGAACGGCTCGTGTGGTTTCTGGATCATCGGCCGAATCTCGCGAAGCTGGTATCGCGCTGGACGGAGCCTGGCAAGGGCAATACGACTTTGCTTTCGCTGTTGCGCGGACATCGCATGAAAGCGCTTTTGCGCCGCACGCTCGATCAGAGTGAGTTCCTTTCCGACTATGGCATTCGGGCCTTGTCGCGTGTGCATTGTGAAGCGCCCTATGTCTTCGATCACGATGGCGTGAACGTCTGTATCCGATACTTGCCTGCGGAATCGAACACGCGTGTGTTCGGCGGCAATTCGAACTGGCGCGGGCCGATCTGGATGCCGGTCAATTACCTTCTGATCGAATCGCTGTACGAGTTTCATCGCTACTACGGCGATGAGTTTCGCGTCGAGCATCCGACGGGATCGGGAGAAACGCACTCGCTGAGCGAAATCGCCGACGATCTTTCGCGGCGCATCACGACGCTATTCTTGAAAGATGCGGACGGCAAACGCCCTGTGATGGCCGCGTATCCGCAGTTGCAGGCCGATCCGCGTTCGCGCGATCTCATTCTCTTCCATGAGTACTTTCATGGCGACAATGGACGCGGTGTTGGCGCATCGCATCAGACGGGCTGGAGCGGGCTTGTCGCGTTGCTGTTGCAGCCGCGGTTGATGAAGCTGTCGCATGTGGGGCCCGAAGCGCCTGTGATGGCCGTGCGTTTGCATGAGGAGCCTGCGGCGATGGCGCGTTAGGGTTCTGGCTGTCGATTCGCCTACGACCATCGACGCGCTCGCCTATACTTGATCTTGTCACTTCACTGTCCCCAGAGAACCGGAGGACGTCATCATGTTCAAGCATCTGCTGGTTCCCACAGACGGCTCCCCGCTATCCGAAGCGGCATTGCGCATGGCGGTCGGACTGGCCAAGGAAAACAGCGCGCGCATCACGGGTCTTTATATGGTGCGGCCGTTTCATATGACCGTATATAGCGCCGAAATGGTGGGCTCGGATCAGGCTGATCTTCAATCCGTCGACAGGGCGCGCGCCGAACAATATCTCGAGAACATGCGAAGCATCGCGACCGCGGCCGGCGTGGAATGCGATGCCGAAGCGCCTACCGGCGCGCATCCCTACGAAGCGATCCTCGATACGGCGAAGGCGCGCCACTGCGACCTCATCGTGATGGCGTCGCACGGACATGGCGGCATTCGCGGGCTATTGCTCGGCAGCGAAACGCAGAAGGTGCTGACGCACAGTCACTTGCCGATTCTGGTGGTGAGGCCGCCGGAGTAAGCCTGAGAGCCTACCTCTCCAAATTCCCAAAACACACATACTTCGATTCCAGATACTCCTCGACCCCCGACGACGCCCCCTCACGCCCCATCCCCGATTCCTTGATGCCGCCGAACGGCGCGACCTCATTGAACACGAGGCTATCGTTCACGCCGACGACGCCGCACTCCAGCGCCTCCATCACGCGAAACGCGCGGCTGATATCCGCCGTGTAGAAATACGCCGCGAGCCCGGTGCGCGTATCGTTCGCAAGCGTGATCACATCGTCTTCGTCCCTGAAGCGCAGCACGCTCGCAATCGGCCCGAGCACTTCGTCGCCGCACACGCTCATCGACGGATCGACGCCGGTCAGCACCGTCGGCCTGAAAAAGTTCGAGCCGGGCGCGAGGCGCGAGCCGCCCGCCGCGATCGTCGCGCCCAGCTTCACGGCTTCGTCGATGAGACTTTCGACGCGCGTCACCGCCGTCTCGCCGATCAGCGGACCGATCTGCGCGCCTTCGTCCAGGCCATTGCTCACCTTGAGCAACGCGACCTTCGAAACGAGCTTCGCGACAAAGGTTTCGTACACGTCTTCATGCACGAAGAAACGGTTGGCGCACATCGCGGCCTGACCCGAATGACGGAAACGCGCATCGAGCGCGCCTTTGACGGCAAGGTCGATGTCCGCATCGCCAAACACGATGAAAGGACAGTTCGCGCCCAGCTCCAGCGACATCTTCTTGACCGTGGGCGCGCACAAGGTCATCAGCCGCTTGCCTTCGTCGATGGAACCGGTGAACGACACCTTGCGCACATCGCGATTCGCAAGCAGCGTGCTTCGGATCGGCTCGCCCTCGCCCGTCAGCACGGACAGCACGCCGCGCGGCAAGCCGGCGTTTTCGCCGAGCACGCAAAGCGCGAGCGCCGAGAAAGGAGTCTGCGGATCGGGATGATGAATGACCGTGCAGCCCGCCGCGAGCGCGGCGCCGACGCGTCGCGCGACCATCGAGGAGGGAAACGTCCATGACGTGATCGCGCCGCACACGCCGATCGGCTGATGCAGCACGCGGATGCGCTGATTGCGCCGCGGCGCAGGAATGTTGTCGCCGTAAATGCGGCGCGCTTCTTCCGCGAACCAGTCGAGATAATTCGCCGCCTGCGTGATTTCCGAGCGCGCTTCGTGCAGCGGCTTGCCCTGCTCGCTGCACAGAATGATGGCGAGATCGTCGCGATGAAGCTCGACGAGGCGCCCCCACTCTCGCAGCACCGACGCCCGCTCACGGCTGCTCCAGCTGCGCCAGTCCTGCAAGGCGGCGTTCGCGCATTCGACAGCTTCGCCCACCTGCTCCGCCGTGACCTGCGGCACGCTGCCGATGATCTCGCCATTCGCCGGATTGGCGACCGGCACGCGCGGCAGCGACGTGTTGTCGACCCACGCGCCGCCGATATACGCCGATTGCTCGAAAAGACTCGGGCACTGCAGTTCCATGGCTCGCTCCAATGCGTGTGGCGCTTCGTGCATACAGTTGCATCGAGCTTAACGCATTTTTTCGGCCATTCGATAACGCGGGACTGTGTTGTCGTATCAGTGCAGCGGCATGTCGCTTTTCGATGCATCCATAGTAAAAGGACCGGCGGCGGCGCGCTGAATCGCGCGCCGCCGCGTCAACCTCACATCAATGACTCGCGCCTTCCACCGCGCCGATGCCCGTCTCCGAGCGCACCGTCTGCGCTTCGAACCCGGCCTTGTCGATGCGTGCGCGCGCGGAGCGGTCGGTCACCGAGAACAGCCAGATGCCGGCGAAGCCGATCGCCATCGAAAACAGGGCGGGCGATGCGTACGGGAACGGCGCGCTCGCGTAGTGGAACACGTCGACCCACACGGCCTTCGAGAGCACCGTCATCACGACCGCCGACAGCAGGCCGAGGAAACCGCCGATCGCCGCGCCGCGCGTCGTGCAGCCGCGCCACAGCACGGACATGAAGAGCACCGGAAAATTGGCCGACGCCGCCACCGCGAACGCGAGCGACACCATGAACGCGATGTTCTGCTTCTCGAACACGATCCCGAGCACGACCGCGACGATGCCGAGCACGATCGTCGTGATACGCGACACCTTCAGTTCGCTCTTGCTCGACGCCTTGCCCTTCTTGAACACGGTCGCATACAGATCATGCGACACCGCCGATGCACCCGCGAGCGTCAGGCCCGCGACCACCGCGAGAATGGTTGCAAAGGCAACGGCCGAGATGAAGCCGAGGAACACGTTGCCGCCGACCGCGTTCGCCAGATGCACCGCCGCCATGTTCGTGCCGCCGAGCAGCTTGCCGCCCGCATCCTTGAACATCGGATTGGTGCTCACCAGCACGATCGCACCGAAGCCGATGATGAAGGTGAGAATGTAGAAGTAACCGATCCACGTCGTCGCCCAGAACACCGACTTGCGCGCTTCCTTCGCGTTCGGCACGGTGAAGAAGCGCATCAGGATATGCGGCAGGCCGGCGGTGCCGAACATCAGCGCAATGCCGAAGGAAATCGCCGAGATCGGGTCCTTGATGAAGTTGCCCGGGCCCATGATCGACTCTTTCTTCTCGTGTACCTCGACGGCCTTGGCGAACAGCGCTTCGGGGCTGAAGTGGAACTGCCACAGCACCATGAACGCCATGAACGATGCGCCCGCGAGCAGCAGACAGGCCTTGATGATCTGCACCCAGGTGGTCGCGGTCATGCCGCCGAAGAGCACATACACCATCATCAGCGCGCCGACGATCACCACCGCGATCCAGTATTCGAGGCCGAACAGCAGCTTGATGAGCTGTCCCGCACCGACCATCTGCGCGATCAGGTAGAACGCCACGACGACGAGCGTGCCCGATGCGGCAAACGCGCGAATGGGCGTCTGCTTGAAGCGGTACGCGGCGACATCGGCGAAGGTGAAGCGGCCGAGATTGCGCAGGCGCTCCGCCATCAGGAACGTGATGATCGGCCAGCCGACGAGAAAGCCGATCGAATAGATCAGGCCGTCATAGCCGTTGCTGTAGACCGCCGCCGAGATGCCGAGAAACGAGGCCGCCGACATGAAGTCGCCCGCGATCGCGAGACCGTTCTGGAAGCCGGTGATGCCGCCGCCGGCCGTGTAGAAATCGGCCGCCGAGCGCGTCTTCTTCGCGGCCCATTTGGTGATGAACAGTGTCGCGATCACGAACGCGATGAACATGCAGATCGCCGTCCAGTTGGTCGCCTGCTTGACCGCCTGACCGAGATCGCCGCCTGCGGCGAAGGCACTGGCGGATGCGGCGAAGAGCGCGCCTGCCGCGAGGAAACGTTGCGACTTCATGCGGCCTCCCGCTTGATCTTGTCGGTGAGTTCGTCGTACGTGCTGTTGGCGTGGCGTACGTAGAGGCCCGTGATGACGACCGTGAAGACGATCACGAACAGGCCGATCGGCATGCCCCAGGTCATCACGCCCGCGCCCATCTTCGCGGAGAGCAGTTCCTTGTTGAACGCGATCAGCAGCACGTAGCCGTAATACACGATCAGCACGAGCGCGGTGAGCGTCCAGCCGAGCTTCGAGCGCTTTCGCACCAGTTCGCCGTACGCGGCGCTCGATTTGATTTTTTCTACGATCTTGAGGTCCATTTCCGTCTCCTGCATGGATGTCTTTTCTCTGCCTGCAAAAGCGCCCGCGTCCGGCGCGGCGCGCGAACGATAAGCGATGCGTAGAATCAAGGGAAATCCCCTAGCGGGGACATCATGCGATGCCTTCGCGCATGCGCTTTCAGGCGAGTTCTGCTTTCGATGCGCTGGAGACTAAGGTAAGAGCATCCGCTTACCCGTTTCTTACGGGGGGCGTTTTCTTTTGACGGGGTTTACGCGGAGCGTTGCGGCCGTGTCGTCAGCGCGAGAGCCGATCGATCGTGCGCGCGGGCAAGGTCGCGGCGCTTTCGTCCTTGAGGGCGACGCCCGTCAGCTTGCGCTGACGCGCCTCGTTCAACAGCCAGGCGAGCTTGAACGCGGCCGCGTCGTAAGCAAGTCCTTCAGGGCGCACGTTGGAGATGCAATTGCGCTCTGCATCGCTGCGGCCCTGCATGGGATCGTAGGTGACATAGACGCCGAGGCTCGCGGGCGAACTCAGCCCCGGCCGCTCGCCGATCAGCACGGCAACGATGCGCGGCTTCAAAATCGATCCGATGCAATCGCCGAGCGCCACGCGCGCCTGTGTCGCGATGACGACGGGACCGATGCGCCATCCTTCGAGCCGCGGCATCGTCTTCTCGATGAGCGGTATCGCGTGCGTCGACGCAGCGCTGGACGACAGTCCGTCAGCGACGACGAACACGAGGTCTGGGTGCTTCGTGTGGGATTCAAGACGCGCCGCACTTGCGTCGCTCAGGCGCCGCCCGAGATCGGGACGGCGCAAATACACATCGCGCGAGGGCGCCGCACTTTCGACCGTGGCGGTGTCGAATTCCTTCTGTAGCAACGCGCTTCGCAACGCGTCGACATCGAGCGGCCGATGCACCGCATCGCGCGCCTGCGCATGCGCGAGATTGAACGCAAGCAGCGGCGCGGTCGGCAGACTGCTGCCCGCGCGGCCCAGCGCGATGCGGGCATCGGTGAAACGCCGCAGCGCGTCCCATGGATTGGCGCTCACGCTCATCATGCCCTCATCCAGTCGTTCAACGCGGGCCAATGCGTGCGTTCCTGAAGCATCCCGCGCCCGTTGGTGATCTGGATCGCGCGCAACCACGCTTCGAATTCCGGCGCGCGTTTCAGTCCGAGCACTTCGCGCACGTAGAGCGCGTCATGAAACGACGTGCTCTGATAGTTCAGCATCACATCGTCGGCGCCGGGCACGCCCATGATGAAATTCACGTTCGCCGCCCCGAGCAGCGTGAGCAGGGTGTCCATGTCGTCCTGATCGGCTTGCGCGTGATTCGTGTAGCAGACGTCGCAACCCATCGGCACGCCGAGCAGCTTTGCGCAGAAGTGGTCTTCGAGACCCGCGCGAATGATCTGCTTGCCATCGTAGAGATATTCCGGGCCGATGAACCCCACCACCGTATTCACGAGAAACGGATTGAACCTGCGCGCCACTGCATACGCGCGCGCTTCGCAGGTCTGCTGATCCACGTCGTAATGGGCATTCGCCGACAACGCACTGCCCTGCCCCGTCTCGAAGTACATGAGATTCTCGCCGACGGTGCCGCGCTGCAACGACAGTCCCGCTTCATACGCCTCCTGCAACAACGCAAGCGATATGCCGAACGATGCATTCGCCTTCTGCGTGCCCGCGATCGACTGGAACACCAGATCGACGGGCGCGCCCTGTTCGATCGCCGCGAGCGTGTTGGTCACGTGTGTCAGCACGCACGTCTGCGTCGGCACGTCGTAGCGTTCGCGGAACGCGTCCATCATCGCGAGCAGCTTGCCGATGGCCTGCGGCGAGTCCGATGCGGGATTGATGCCGATCATCGCGTCGCCGCAGCCGTACATGAGGCCGTCGATCATCGATGCGGCGATGCCCTGCACGTCGTCGGTCGGGTGATTCGGCTGCAGGCGCACCGACATGTGTCCGGGCAAGCCAACCGTGTTCCGGAAGCGCGTGACGACCGGCCGCTTCTTCGCGGCGAGAATGAGATCCTGATTGCGCATCAGCTTCGATACCGCCGCGACCATCTCCGGCGTCAGTCCCGGAGACACCGCCACGAGCGCGGCCGTATCGGTCGAATCGGCCAGCAGCCATTCGCGGAACTCGCCGACCGTGAGATGCGACACGGCGGCGAACGCGTCCGTCGAATGCCCGTCGATGATGAGACGCGTCACTTCGTCGTCTTCATACGGAATCAGCGCGTCTTCGATGAACGCGCGCAGCGGCACCGCCGACAAGGCCAGCTTCGCCGCCGCGCGCTCTTCCTCGGTCGCCGCGGCGATGCCCGCGAGTTCATCGCCGGAACGTGGCGGACTCGCTTTCGCCAGCAGCGTCCTGAGATCGTCGAAGCGATACGTGCGGACGCCTACGGTTTCGCTGAAACTCATACGCCGTTCCCGCCGACCGTTTTCAAACTCTTCCATTGCCCCTGTTCGACCTGAAAGAGCGTATAGGGCGGCTTGATGAGATCGCCATACGGGTCGAACGATATCTTGCCGGTCACGCCGGTCACGTTGACCTTCGCGAGCGCTTCGACGATCTTGCCGCGATCGAGCGAGTTTGCATCGTGAATGGCCTTGATCATCGCGAGCGCGGCGTCGTAGGCGAAAGGTGCATACAGTTCGACATCCTGATTGAAGCGCGCCTTGTAGCGCTTGCCGAACTCCTGCGCGGACGGCAGCTTGTCGAGCGCGGGCCCGGGTTCGAGATCCTGCGTGCCGTTGCCCGAGTTGCCCGCGATCTGCAGGAACGCATTGCTCTTCAACGCGCCCGCGCCGAAGAGTTGCGTCGTCATGCCGAGCGAGCGCATCTGCTTGACGAGCATCGCGCCCTGTTCGTCGAGCCCGCCGAAGAAGATCAGATCGACGTTCTGGCTCTTCATCGTCGTGAGAATCGCGCGGAAGTCCACGGCCTTGTCGTTGGTGTATTCACGCGCGACGACCTTGCCGTTCGCCTCCTTCACGCCCTTCTCGAACGAATCGGCGAGACCCTGGCCGAACGCCGTGCGATCGTCGATGATGCCGATGCGCTTCGGCTTCATCTGCTCGACGACGAAGCGCCCCGCCACCACGCCGCCCACGCCGTCGTGACCCATCGTGCGGAACACGTTCTTGAAGCCCTGCTTCGTGAGTTGCGGGTTGGTCGAGCCGGGCGTGATCATCGCGACATTCGCCTGGTGATACACCGTCGACGCCGGAATGCTGCAACCGGAGTTGTAATGCCCGATCACGCCGACGATGCCGCTATCCACCGCCTTTTGCGCGACCTGAATCGCAACGCGCGGGTCGGCTTGATCGTCGTAGACGTCCAACTCGAACTTGACGGGCTTGCCGCCGATAGTCGGATGCTTCGCGTTCTCTTCATCGATGGCGAGTTGCGCGCCATACTGCAAATCCTTGCCGACGCGCGCGACCGGACCCGTCAACGGCCCGACGAAAGCGATCTTCACGACTTCGGGATCGGCGGCCCACGACATCGGCATGTACGCGGCAAGCACGCCTGCGGCAAGACTCGAAAGCATTAAGCGGCGGTTCATGTTCGTGCTCCACAGAATTGGACGTCGCGCCAGGTTCATACGGTCCGCACGCGGCGCGACACCGCGAGCGGGCCTCATGGAAATGCGCGCCGCGTCAGTGAAAGCGCGACGCGCGATAGCTCGCGAGATCGAGCGGCGGCGCGCGCCGCGCGATCAGATCGGCGACGATGCGTCCGCTCACGCCCGCGAGCGTCAAACCCAGATGCTGATGCCCGAATGCGTAAATCACGCGCTCGCTCGCCTTCGATGCGCCGATCACCGGCACGCCGTCGGGCAGCGTCGGACGAAAGCCGAGCCATTCGCGATCCGGCGCGCCGAGCGCGGGCAACGCGCGCTTCGACGATACGGTCACGAGATCGAGCAACGCGCGATTGCGTTGTTCGGTGAAGCCCGCAAGCTCGACCGTGCCCGCGACGCGAATGCCGTCGCTCATCGGTGTCATGTAGAAGCCGCGTTCCGCCCAGCCGCACGGCCGCGAGATCAGGCCCGACGCCGACGCATAGCGCACGTGATAGCCGCGCTCGGTGTCGAGCGGAACGTGATCGCCGCATTGATGCGCGAACTCGCGCGAGCGCGCGCCGGTCGCGATGACGACATGATCGAAACGGCGCGCATCGCCGTTCACGCGCAATGACACGCCCGGCGCTTGCGGTTCTATCGCGTCCACCTTCACGCGCTCGAGTTGCGCGCCGCGCGCGGCCAGACGTTCGAACAAGGCCTGCAAAAAACCGGCAGGATCGGTGAAATGCCAGCTATCGCGAAACAGCACGCCGCGCGCGAAGATCGGCGCGAGTTGCGGTTCGAGTTCGCGGATCGCGCCGCTGTCGAGCACATCGAAACCCACGCCGAGGCTTTCGCGCAGCGCAAGCGAAGCACGCGATGCATCGAACGAGGCCGCGCTCGAATACAGATACAGACACTCGCGCGGCATCACGAAACGCGTGAGGCCGTCTTCGTCGAGCAAGGGCGCATAGCCTTCCTGCGCGCGAGAGAGCAAGGCCGCCAGCGCCCGCGCGCTCGCTTCGTAATTCGCGCGCCGCGAGCTCAACAGAAAGCGCGCGAGCCACGGCGCGAGTTGCGGAAGATAACCCCAGCGCAATCTGAACGGGCTGTCGTTCGAGAGCAGAAAGCGCGGGATATCGCGGAACACGGACGGATTGTTCACCGGCACGCATCCGTAAGGCGCGAAGGTTCCCGCGTTGCCGAACGACGCGCCCTGCGCAACGCCCGCCGGATCGAACAGCGTGACGTCATGTCCGTCGCGCATGAGCCACGCAGCGCTCGCCATGCCGATGAACCCCGCGCCGATGATCGCCACCTTCGACATTACTCGCGCCCCTTCCAGGCAAGATCGCCTTCCTGCGACAGGAATCCTGTCGCCGACTCGCTCTCTTCTTCGTGACAATGATGATGCTTCGCCGCGAAAAAGTAAGCCGCCGACGCCACCGCGAGGCTCGCGAGACTGGCCATCATCTGGGGACGCAGTTCTTGGTCCGCGCCCATCGCCGCGAGCACGCCGACGATCGCAAAGACCACCGCATACGACAGCCACGGAAACAGCCACATCTTCAGCGTGAGACGCTCGGGCGCCTGCTTCTCGATGCGCCGGCGGATGCGGATCTGCGCGAGCGCGATTGCGAGATAGACGAACAGCATGACCGCGCCCGATGCGTTCACGAGGAACAGGAACACACCCTGCGGCGACACGATCGCCGCGATGATCGCCACATAGCCGACCACGCTCGACAACATCACCGCAAGACGCGGCACCTTGTGCGGCGTAAGCCTGAGCAGCGACTTCGGCGCATCGCCGCGTTCGGCGAGACGGAACAGGATGCGCGACGACACATACAGACCCGAGTTCAGCGCGGACAGCACGGCGACGAGCACGATCGCGTTCATGATGTCGGCGGCATAGGGAATACGCATCGTCTCCAGAGCGGCGACGAACGGCGAGTGACCCGTCACGATGCTGCCCCACGGCACGATGCACGCGATCAGGAACAGCGAGCCGACATAGAACGTGATGACGCGCAGGATCACCGAGCGCGTCATCGCGGCGACGCTCTTGGCGGGATCGTCCGATTCGGCGGCAGCGATGGTCGCGATTTCCGCACCGCCGACCGCGAAGATCACGGTCGGCACGGCGGCGAACACGGACATCGCGCCGAACGGCAGAAAGCCGCGATCGCCGACGAGATGCGTGACTGCGCCACCCGTGTGCCCGAAGCCGAGCAGATAGCCTGCGCCGATCGCGATGAACGCGATGATCGCCGCGACCTTGATCGACGCGAACCAGAACTCGAATTCGCCATACGACTTCACGGACAGAAGGTTGATCGCGGTCATGACGGACAGCAGCACGAGTCCGATGACCCACACCGGCGCCGGTATCCAGCGCTGCAAAATGGCCGCGCCCGCAACCGCTTCCACCGCGACGACGATCACCCAGAAATACCAGTAGAGCCAGCCGCTCGTGAAGCCGGCCCAGTTGCCGAGGCCGATGCGCGCGTATTCGGTGAACGAGCCGACGCCGGGCACCGCGAGCGCCATTTCGCCGAGCATACGCATGACCATCAGCACGACGATGCCGGCGACGAGATACGACACGCACGCCGCCGGGCCGACCGTGGCGAGCGTCGCGCTGCTGCCGACGAACAGGCCCGCGCCGATGATGCCGCCGAGCGCGATCATCGTGACGTGGCGCTGGCGCAGCGCCGAGCCGAGCTTTGGCGGGCTGCCGGATGGCGCCGATTGAGCGGATTGAGGCAAGGACATCGGGAATCTCCTGCGGACAAAGATCGAATGAATTGCACACGCGGCCAAGGCAAAAACGCACCGCACACCAGACAAACTCTGATTCTAGAATCACACAAGATTTTTTTGTGTGCAATTAAAAACACGATTGTGTGGTGCCGGGATTTTCCCTAAGTCCGACTGGAGCGGCTCTTGCAGAGCCGACGCGACGCGGCTGTGGGGCTTATATGGGCATTGCATCGGCACCACTCTGAGTTAGAATCGGCTCACTTCCGCACAAATCGCGGACAAAGCATCGTTTGTATGGAGACAGAGATTCATGGCTTCCGACAAGGATCAGACGCTGACCGCGAACGGCGAAGCCGAAGGCACGACCAGGCGTTCGACCTACATCGAGGTATCGAGCTCGATCGAGCGGGAAATCCGCAGCGGCATCTATCCGCCCGGCAGCCGCCTGCCGCCGCAGCGGCAACTGGCGAGCGAACTGGGCATCAATGTCTCGACCGTGTCGCGCGCATACAAGGAGCTGCAGTTGCGCGGCCTCGTGATCGGCAGCAAGCGGCGCGGCTCGCTCGTGACCGGCGGCGCGATGCCGAGCGTCGAGACGCCGCCCGCGAGCGCGGGAAGCGGCGTCATCGATCTGACCGTCAACCGGCCCGCGACCGGCGAATTCCTCGCGTGCCTCGCGCGCACCATGGGCGAGCTGCCGCGCGATCCGCGCTTCGCGCAGTTGCAGGAATATCAGCCGCCGCAGGGCCCTTCATGGGCGCGCGCGGCCGGGGCGCGCTGGATGAGCGCGCCGGGCTTCGCGCCGACCGCCGATCAGGTCGTCGTCACGAGCGGCGCGCAGCATGGGCTGTATGCGGTGCTCAACAGCCTGATCGGCACGGATGGCGTGATCCTCGCGGATCAACTGACGTATTACGGGCTGAAGGCGCTCGCGCCGGTGTTCCAGTTCGAGATCGTGGGCATTCCGAGCGACCGCGACGGCCTCATCGTCGACGAGGTCGAACGCGTGTGCAAGCGCGTGCCGGTCAAGGCCATCTTCACCGTGCCGAATCTGCAGAATCCCACCGTCACGACAATGAGCCTCGAGCGGCGCATGGCGCTCGTCGATGTGGCGCGCCGGCATGGCGTGGCGATCATCGAGGACGACGTGTACGGCCCGCTCGTCGCGCAACGCCTGCCGACGATCGCGAGCCTGTGCCCCGAGCTGACGTTTCATATCTCGGCGACGTCGAAGATACTCGCGCCCGGCTTGCGGCTCGGCTATCTGCTGAGCCCGCAGGACAACGCCGCGCTGTGTGCGGAAGCCGTCCGCACGACGGCGTGGATGCCCGCGCCGCTCTCGATGCTGATCGCGGCCGTCTGGATGGAGGACGGCACCGCGCAGCACATCATGGACGCGCAACTCGCCGAGATTCGCGCGCGGCACGATCTCGCGCGCGAGTTGCTGCCGCAGGAGTTGCTGCAGTCCGATCCGGCCTGCATGTTCGTGTGGCTGAAGCTGCCGCTGCCGTGGCGCGCCGATGACTTCGCCGCCAATGCGAAGGCGCGCGGTGTGGTGGTGATGCCATCGTCGGCATTTGCCGTGGACAGGTCCGAGATCGAGCATGGCGTGCGGATCAATCTCGCGTGCGCGGAGAGCCGGGAACAGCTCGTGAGCGGGCTGCGGATTCTGGCGAGCACGTTGCGGGATCGGCCGCGGGCGTTGTTCGGGCATCTGTAAAGCGCGTGACGACGCAGGAAGCATCGACAGTTCTTTTCGGCATTTCACAAACCGGCATGACGAATCCGCGCCTTGCTAAGCGATCCATAGCTTCGCGCCTGCGATAGCGATTCGTCGGGCCGCCCGCCTATTCAGTAATTGCTACGCATGGCGATCCACAGCGTTCAGTCGAAATGGCATTAAACGCTATGGCGTTTTCAGCCGTATTCAGCTATTAGTAGATTCGTCACGCACGCCACGCCATCAGGTGGCGAACCATGAGCATCTCTGGCTATAACTCGACCGCAAAACCGGAGGCAGCTACGACACATCACAAATATCAGGCTCGCGCTCGCTGACGTCGCCAAAGAATCCCGTCCCGCGCGATTTCATCTGAAACGCATACCGCGAGCATGTCGTGGCGAGGCGCCCTGGCGGCGCGCTCGCTCATCATCGATCGGCCATCCCAAGAGGGAGGCGCCTATGGCGTTCGTGTCGGAACAGATGCTGCACTGCTGCCCGTTCGCTCAATCTTCGCGCCGGATGCGCGCACTGCGCCTCGTTGCGCTCGCCGCATTCGCGTCGCTCTCGCTCGTGGCGTGCAAGAAGCCGCCGCCCGAGGCCGCGAAGCCCGCCGTCGATGTCACGGTCGTGACCGTCGCCGCGCAATCGACGCCCGTGGAATTCGATTTCACCGCGCAGACGCAGAGCTCGCGCGAGGTGGAAATCCGCGCGCGCGTGGACGGCTTTCTGGAAAAGCGCATGTATACGGAAGGCGCGGTCGTCTCGGTCGGCCAGGTGATGTTCATCATGGACAAACGCCCCTTCGAAGCCGCGCTGCAGACCGCCAAGGGCTCGCTCGCGCAGCAGCAGGCGCGGCTGCTCGTCACGCAGCAGAATCTCGGCCGCGTGAAGCCGCTCGCCGCGATGAACGCGTTGAGCAAGAAGGATCTCGACGACGCCGTCGGCAACGAAAAGAGCGCCGAAGCCGCCGTGATCGCCGCGAAAGGCGAGGTGCAGACCGCGGAACTCAACCTGAGCTACACGACGATCCGCTCGCCGCTCAAGGGCCTCTCCAGTTTCGCGCGCGTGCAGGAAGGCAGCTACGTGACGCCGACGCAATCGGGCCTGCTCACCTATGTCTATCAGCTCGACCCGATGTGGGTGAACTTCAGCATCTCGGAGAACGAGTTGCTGAACTATCGCGAGCAGATCAGAAAAGGCCTGCTGCACTTCCCGCCCGACAACCAGTTCGACGTGACCGTCATTCAGGCCGACGGCTCGGTGTATCCGCAGACCGGCCGCATCGACTTCACGAATCCGGCGTTCAGCACGGAGACGGGCACGTTCCTCGTGCGCGCGGTATTCGCGAATCCGAAGGGCACGCTGCGCCCCGGCCAGTTCGTGAAGGCGCGCGTGACGGGCGCGGTGCGGCCCAACGCGATCCTCGTGCCGCAACGCGCCGTGCTGCAGGGCGCGAAGAGCCATTTCGTCTGGGTGATCGACGATCAGTCGAAACCGCATCAGCGCGTCGTCGAAGTCGGCGAGTGGCACGGCGACGACTGGTTCATCACGAGCGGCCTGAAAGCGGGCGAGCGCGTCGTCGTCGATGGCGCGATCCGGGTCAGCTCGGACTCGCAACTTCGCGTGGTCGCCGCACCCGCCGCGGGCGATGCGCCAGCCTCGGGCGCGCAGGAGGCGTCGCTCGGGCAGACGAAAAGCGCAACCGGCGGGACCGAAAAGTGATCCGATCCGATTTGAACTGACGACGATCGAAAACACGTCGCGCGGAAGAGGCCAATGAACATTTCACATTTCTGCATTGACCGTCCGATTTTCGCGTCGGTCATATCGATCGTGATCACGCTGGGCGGCGCGCTGTGCATGTTCGCGCTGCCCACCGCCCAATATCCCGACATCACGCCGCCGCAGATCACGATCTCCGCGACCTATCCGGGCGCAAGCGCCGACGTCGTCGCGAACAACGTCGCCGCGCCGATCGAGCAGCAGGTCAATGGCGCGGACAACATGATCTACATGAGCTCGTCGAGTTCGTCGACGGGCAATCTGACGATCAACGCTTACTTCCAGATCGGCACGAATCCGGAGCTCGCGCAGGTCGACGTGCAGAACCGCGTGAATCTGGCGCTGCCGCAACTGCCGCAGTCGGTGACGAATCAGGGCGTGCAGGTGCAGAAGAAGTCGCAGGCGTTCATGATGGTGATCGCCATCTATTCGCCCGACGAGCGCTATGACGCGACCTATATCGCGAACTACGCGAACGTGTATGTCCTCGACGCGCTCAAGCGCATTCCCGGCGCGAACCAGTCGGCCATCTTCGGCACGCCCGATTACGCGATGCGAATCTGGCTCAAGCCCGATCGAATGGCGCAGCTCGGCATCACGGCCTCCGACGTGCAGCGCGCGGTCGCCAACCAGAACCAGCAGTTCGCCGTCGGACGTCTCGGCCAGTCGCCGACGGGCGCGGCCGTCGAGCAGTCCTTCGCGGTGACGACGACCGGACGGCTGACCGAGCCTTCCGAATTCGAAAACATCATCATTCGCGCGCAGTCGGGCGGCGCGGCGATCGTGCGCCTGAAGGACGTGGGCCGGGCCGAGCTCGGGCAGAAAGACTATTCGATCCGCAGCCGCTTCCAGGGCAAATCCGCAACGGTGCTCGCCGTCTATCAGCAGCCGGGCGCGAACGCGCTCGACGTGTCGAAGCAGGTGCGCGCGCAGCTCGCCGAGATGAAGAAGACGTTCCCGCAGGGCATCGACTACGAAATCGCGATGGACACGACGGAGTTCACGCGCGCGTCCATCTCCGACGTGGTGCATACGTTCTTCGAAGCGGTCGTGCTGGTCGTGTTCGTCGTGTTCGTGTTCCTGCAAAGCCTGCGCGCCACGCTGATTCCGGTGATCGCGGTGCCGGTGTCGATCGTCGGCACGTTCATGGGCATGGAGGCGCTCGGCTTTTCCATCAACATGCTGACGCTGTTCGGCATGGTGCTCGCGATCGGGATCGTCGTGGACGATGCGATCGTCGTGATCGAGAATGTCGAGCGCAACATGACCGTGTTCAAGCTCGATCCAAAGACCGCCGCGAAGAAGGCGATGGACGAAGTGGCCGGGCCGGTCGTCGCCATCGTGCTGGTGCTGTGCGCGGTGTTCGTGCCGGTGGCGTTCCTCTCCGGCATCACGGGGCAGATGTACAAGCAGTTCGCCATTACCATCGCGATATCGGTGGTGATCTCGGGGCTCGTCGCGCTGACCTTGTCGCCCGCGCTCGCCGCGCTGCTGCTCAAGCCCGGGCATCACGAGAAGAAGGGCTTTTTCCGCTGGTTCGACAACCAGTTCCTGCGCATGACGCACGGCTACACCAGCGTCGTGCGGCTCATCATCAAGCGCTTTCTGATCGCGCTGCTCTTGTTCGTCGGCATGATCGCGCTCGCCGTCGTGATGATGCGCGACATACCGACCGCGTTCCTGCCGCCCGAGGATCAGGGCTATCTGCTCGGCGCGGTGATCATGCCGGACGCCGCATCGCTCGATCGCACCGGCGCGGTGTCCGAGCGCGTCACCGACTACTTCATGAAGCAGCCGGCGGTGAGCAGCATCACGACGATCGACGGCTTCAGCATCCTCGACAGTCAGAACAAGAACAATTCGTCCACCTTCTTCGTCGGCTTCAAGAGTTTCGATGAACGCTACAAGTCGGCCAACATCCGGACGCAGAACGCGCGCGCGGTGCTCATCGACGCCTACAAGCATCTGTCGCAGATCAAGGAGGGCATCGTCGTGCCGCTGAATCCGCCGTCGATTCCGGGTCTCGGCACGACGGGCGGCACCGAGATGTGGATTCAGAGCAAGGGCGACGCGACCATCGGCCAGTTCGCGGCCATCGTGGACGATTTCGTCGCCAAGGCCAAGGCGCGCCCGGAGCTGACGGGCGTCACCTCGACCTTCAACGCATCGTCGCAACAGATGCTCGCCAATGTCGATCGCGACAAGGCCGAGACGCTCGGGGTGCCTGTCGAGGACGTCTATAGCGCGATGCAGACGATGTTCGGCTCGCTCTACGTATCGCAGTTCAACCGTTCGAGCCGCCTCTGGCAGGTGATTCTGCAGGCGGAGCCGCAGTACCGGCTGAAGCCCGACGATCTCACGCAGATCTTCGTGAAGAGCAAGACCGGCGAGATGGTGCCGCTCAAGGCCATGGTCACGACGCGCTATGTGACGGGCCCCGATCTCATCACGCGCTTCAACAACTTCCCGGCGGTGAAGATCACGGCGAACGCAGCGCCCGGCTACGCGTCCGGACAGGTCATCGCCGCGCTGGAAGATATCGCGAAGGGTCTGCCGACGGAGTACGGCATCGGGTGGAGCGGCGAGGCCTACGAAGCGCAGCAATCGGGCAGTTCGTCGGCGCTCGTCTTCATCTTCGGTCTGATCATGGTGTTCCTGATCCTCGCCGCGCAGTACGAGAAGTGGAGCCTGCCGTTCGGCGTGCTGATGGCGGTGCCGTTCGCGATCTTCGGCGCGCTGCTCGCCATTCTGCTGCGCGGCCTCAACAACGACGTGTACTTCCAGATCGGCCTGACGATGCTGGTCGCGCTCGCCGCCAAGAACGCGATTCTCATCTTCGAGTTCGCCGTGCTGAACCGCGAGGCCGGCAAGTCCGTGTACGAAGCCGCGATGACCGCCGCCGAAGAACGCCTGCGCCCGATCGTGATGACCTCGCTCGCGTTCATTCTCGGCTGCGTGCCGCTCGCCATCGCGACGGGCGCGTCCGCCAACAGCCGCCATTCGATCGGCACCGGCGTGATCGGCGGGATGCTCGGCGCGACGGTCATCGCCGTGTTCTTCATTCCGATGTTCTTCTGGGGACTGGAAACGATGTCCTCGCGCTCGAAGAAAAAGAAAGGCGACGAAGCGAGCTCCGCCACCAATGCCGCCGATCCAAAAGCGCCAGGCCAGAACGCGCCCGGCAGCGGCCCGAATGCCTCGCCGTCCGCTCCGGACAAGGGGGACTGACATGCGGCGCACTTACGCCAGCCTCGCCGCCGCGCTATCGCTCTCCGGCTGCCTGCTCGGTCCGAACTACTCGCGCCAGCCGGTCGAGACGCCCGCGACCTACCGCTTCGCCGCAGCCGAAGTCGCCGATACCGCGAACTCCGAATGGTGGAAGCAGTTCCAGGACCCGGTGCTCGACGAGCTGATCGCGACCGCGCTCGCGAACAACAAGGACGTGAAGATCGCGGCAGCGCGCGTCGAACAGTTCATGGGCCAGTTCGTCACGACGCGCTCCGCGCTGTTCCCGCAGATTTCGGCGGGCGCGAACGCGGCGCGGCAGCGCGCTTCGGTGGCGGGAACGCAGCCGCTCAACGGCTTCGGGCCGGTCTACAACAGCTTCGACGCGTCCGTGTCCGCCGCGTGGGAACTCGATCTGTTCGGGCGCAACCGGCGGCTTACCGAGGCCGCGCGCGCGAACCTGCTGTCGAGCGAGGAAGGCCGGCGCGCGACGATCCTCTCGCTGGTGGCGTCGGTGGCGACGTCGTATCTGAATCTGCGCAGCTTCGACAAGCAGCTCGAAATCGCCAAGGCGACGACCCAGAGCCGCGCCGAATCGGTGCATGTGTTCACGCTGCGCTTCGAAGGCGGCGAAGTCTCGCAGATGGAACTCGCGCAGAGCCAGTCCGAATACGAAGCCTCGCTCGCGACGATTCCGCAGCTCGAAACGCAGATCGCGCAGCAGGAAGACGCGCTCTCGGTCCTGCTCGGCGCGAATCCCGGGCCGATCATGCGCGGCCGCACGCTCGGCGAACTCGCGACGCCGGTGATTCCGTCGGGGCTGCCATCGGACCTGCTGGAGCGGCGCCCCGATCTGCTGCAGGCGGAACAGGATCTGGTCGCGGCCAATGCGCTGATCGGCGCGGCGCGCGCGCTGTACTTTCCGCAGATTTCGCTGACCGGCCTGCTCGGCACCGCGAGCGGACAGTTCTCCTCGCTCTTCACGGGGCCGTCGCGCGTATGGGCGTTCGCGGGCCAGGTCACGCAGCCGATCTTCACGGCGGGCAACATCTCGGGCCAGGTGCAATCGGCCGAGGCGCAACAGCAGGCCGCATTGCTGACGTATCAGAAGGCGATCCAGGTCGCGTTCCAGGAAGTCGACGACGCGCTCATCTCGTCGCAAAAACTGCATGAGCAACTCGAAGTGCAGGGCCGCCAGGTCACCGCGCTCGCCACCTATTCGCGGCTCGCGCGGGCGCGCTACGAAGGCGGCTACACGAGTTATATCGAAGTGCTCGACGCCGAGCGCAGCCTCTTCAACGCCCAGCTTTCGCAGACGCAGACGGAGGCCGCCGCGCTCGGCTCGTTCGTGACGCTCTACAAGGTGATGGGCGGCGGCTGGGTCATGACCGCCGACAAGATGACCACGCAGCAGCAATCGGCGACCCCGCCCGCCGACGCGACGAAACCCGGCCAGACCGTGCAATGAACACGCTCGCCTCCGATGATCGCACGACGCGCCCGCTGATCGCGTGCCATGAATGCGATCTGGTGCAGCGCGAGGGCGAGGTGCCGCCGGGCGGCACGCTGCGCTGCTGCCGCTGCCGCGCCGTGCTCTATCGGCGGCGCGCACGCGGCTTCGACCACGCGCTCGCCTATGCGCTCACCGCCTGCGTGCTGTGGCTGATTTCGAATGCGTTTCCGATCGTCGGCCTCGCGGTCAACGGCGATCTCGTCGAAACGACGCTGATCGGCGCGGTGCGCGTGCTGTATCGCGACGGCATGTGGCCGCTCGCCGGCCTCATCTTCATCACGACGATCCTGATGCCGGCGCTGCAGGCGCTCGCCATGGTGTGGCTGCTGCTGCCGCTGCATCTGAACCACAGGCCGTGGCACGCCGACGCCGTGTTTCGCATGCTGCGCATCGCGCGCAACTGGGGCATGACCGAAGTGCTGATGCTCGGCCTGCTCGTCGCGGTCGTGAAGCTCGCGCATATCGCGTCGGTGGTGACGGGGCCCGCGCTGTGGTCGCTCGCCGCGCTGATGCTGCTGCTCGTCGCGGCGACCTCCTCGTTCGACGAGCGCGCGATGTGGCTGCGCCTCGAAGGCGCGCCGCCCGGCATGCCCGCCGACACGCCGCTTCGCGGGCGCACGGCGGCCGCGAGCGGCATTTGCGTCTGTCACGACTGCGGCCTGTGCACGCGCGGCATCGAGCGGCATGAGCATCTGTACTGTCCGCGCTGCGGCGCGCGCCTGCATCTGCGCAAGCCCTCGAGCCTGTCGCGCACGTGGGCGTATCTGATCGCGGCGGCGGTGCTCTACATTCCGGCGAACACGCTGCCCGTGATGAACACGAGTTCCCTGTTCGGCGCGCAGAAGGACACGATCATGAGCGGCGTCGCGTATCTGTGGCATTCGGGCTCGTGGCCGCTCGCCATCATCGTGTTCATAGCGAGCATCGCGGTGCCGATGCTCAAGATTCTCGCCATCGGCTATCTCGCCACGACCGCGAATCTGCGCATGACGCAGCAAAGCACGCAGCGCGCGGTCATCTACCGCATCGTCGAGCTGGTGGGCCGCTGGTCGATGCTCGATATCTACGTCATCGCCGTGCTCGTCGCGCTCGTGCAGTTCAGCGCGATGGCGACGATCGAGGCCGGGCCGGCGGCGATCGCGTTCGGCGCGGTCGTCGTGCTGACGATGTTCGCGGCGATGTCGTTCGATCCGCGCCTCATCTGGGACACGCCGCCACCTCGGGAAGAATCAAGATGAACACGCCCGGCGATATCCCCGATGCGGAAGTCGCGCCGAAGAAGCGCTGGCGCATTCCGTGGATCTGGATCGTGCCAGCGATCGCGGTGGCGGTCGGCATCTGGCTCGCGGTGCAGACGGTGCTCCAGCAGGGACCGACCGTCACCATCACGTTCAAGACCGGCGAAGGCATCGAAGCCGGCAAGACCAAGATCAAGTTCAAGGACGTCGACATCGGCCAGGTGAAGTCGGTCGCGCTGTCGGAGGATTACAAGCATGTGATCGCCAAGGCTGAACTCACGCGCGATGCGACCAACATGCTCGTCGAGGACACGCGCTTCTGGGTCGTGCGGCCGCGCGTGGCGGGCGGCTCGGTGTCGGGCATCGGCACGCTCCTGTCGGGCGCGTATATCGGCATGGATATCGGCCACACGAAGCAGAGCCGGCGCGACTACACGGGCCTCGAAACGCCGCCGGTGTTCGCGAGCGACGTGCCCGGACGGCAGTTCGTGCTGAAGGCGACGGATCTCGGCTCGGTCGATGTCGGCACGCCGATCTATTTCCGCCGTCTGCAGGTGGGCCAGGTGACGTCCTTCGAACTCGACAAGGACGGCAGCGGCGTCACGCTGCATGTGTTCGTCAACGCGCCCTACGACCGCTACGTGAACGCCGATTCGCGCTTCTGGCAGGCGGGCGGCATCGACCTGACGCTCGGCACCGACGGGCTCAAGGTCAACACGCAATCGCTCGTGTCGATCCTGATCGGCGGGCTCGCGTTCGAGACGCCGGCGGTGTCGCTCAGCTGGTCCGAGGCGCCGCCCGACACGACTTTCAATCTGTATCCGACGCGCGCGGAAGCGTTGCGCGTGCAGGAGCGCATCGTCGACAAATATGTGTTCGCGTTCGAAGGCTCGGTGCGCGGGCTGGCAGTCGGCGCGCCGGTGGAATTCCGCGGCATCCAGATCGGCGAAGTGGCGGCGATCAACACGCGCTTCGACCCGGTCACGAAGCGCATCAGCATACCGGTCGAAATCAATCTCTATCCGGAACGCTTCACGTCGCGCTTCACGACCGAGCCGAAGAGCGGCCGGGTCGTGGCCGACCGGCGCGAGCTCGCGGACGTGCTCGTCTCGCGCGGCTTGCGCGGGCAGTTGCGCACGGGCAGCCTGCTGACGGGGCAGCTTTATGTCTCGCTCGATTTCTTCCCGACCGCGAAGAAAGCGAGCATCGACTGGAACCGCGACCCGCCCGAATTGCCGACCACGCCGAGCGGTCTCGAATCGATGCAGGATTCGATCAACCGCATCATGACGCGCATCGACAAGCTGCCGATCGAGGAACTCACGGCGAGCGCGCGGCAAACGCTCAACAGCACGACCGCGCTGATGCAGGGTCTCAACACGCAGGTCGTGCCGCAAGCCGCGACGACGCTCGCCGCCGCGCGCGCCGCGCTCGACGCCGCGCACTCGACGCTCATGCCGGATTCCGGCCTGCAGCAGGACACGGCCGAAGCGGTCCGCGAACTGACGCGCACCGCCGCCTCGTTCCGCAGTCTCGCGGATTATCTGCAGCAGCATCCGGAAGCGTTGCTGCGCGGCAAGCCGGAGGACAAGAAGTGATGCGGCCCGCCCTACTGACTTTCTTTCTGCTCGCGGCGGCACTCGCCGGATGCCGTTCGCCGCAGCCGAGTTTCTATCGTCTGAGCGCCGATCCCTCGCTCACCGCCGCGACCACGCGCGCGAACGCGCGGCCCGTGATCGTCGGACCGGTGACGGTGCCCGATCTCGTCGACCGGCCGCAGATCGTCACGCGCAACACCAGCAACGAAGTCGCGCTCAACGAGTACGCGCGCTGGGGCGAGCCGCTCAGGAGCAGCATCGCGGACGCCATCGCGGGCGATCTCGCGTTGCTGCTCGGTTCGAATCGCGTCGCGCCCGCATCGCGCGCGATTGCGGAACCGGAAGCGTTGCGCGTGCGCGTCGATATCCAGCAGTTCGAATCCGTTCCAGGCGATGCCGTCGCGATCGATGCGCAATGGTCCGTGCGCCGCTTCGGCGACGACAACCCGCTCACCGGCCGTTCGCTCGTGCGCGAACCCGTCAACGGCGCCGACTGGAACGCGCTCGTGGCCGCGCACAGCCGCGCGCTCGCGAGCGTGAGCCGCGACATCGCCGCAGCGATACAGAGCGCCGCGCCGCAGTAAGGACGGAAGTCACAGCACCAGACGCGCAGCCTCGTCGAATGCGGCGCCGGCGGGCGGCACATCGCGCCGCGCGATGCGTACGATCTCGACCGCGCGTGTTTGCGGCGGTTGCGTCGGCAGGTGCGCGAGTTCGATCGCGATGTCCGCATGCGGCCCATCGCAGCCCGCTTCCATCAGCAGGTTCATCTGATTCAGGCACAACTCGCGATGCGTGAGCGAGATGAGCGCCGCCGGTTCGGCGAGCAGATCGATGATGGTCTGAAGCTGCGTCTCGATGGAATCGGCGAGCGAGCCCAGCGCGGCAAGCGCGGCTTCGTTTTCCTCGAAGTCGCGCTGAAGCCGCGTGGCGTCGCCCGAAAGATCGGTGGCGGAGATCAGGCTGCTCATGCCCGCGCCGCGCCGGCCGAGCATGTGCATGCGCGCGTTCAGAAGCGCGCGATGTTCCTGCAGCGCGTCGCGCCGCGCTTCCTGATTCGCGACGCGCGACATCGCCTCGAGCGCGAACTGCTCGACGATCCGATGCACGAGTTCGTGTCTGAGCGCTTCGTCCGTCTCGCTGCAAAAGCGCATGCGCTTGTCCTCGAAGCTCACTGCCGTGCGCGCGACATCCGAGCGCAGCGCGCCGTTCTCGACGGCCGAGACGAGCACGCGCCGCTCGACGAGCGTCGCGCCGAGCACCGCGAAGGCGTGGTCGGCGGCGATGTTCTCGTCGAACCAGTCACGCACGTCGCGCGACTCGCCGATGATTCGCACGATGTCGTCGGGTGTCGCGAACTTCGCGCGCAACGAGGGATCGTCGGCCCATGCGCCAGGCGTCGCATCGCGCGGCGCGGGCAGCGCAGCGACGAGTTCATTCGCATGGTCGAGCGTCTTGCCGATGACCGAAGCGATCCGAGACTCGTAACGATTCGCGAGCTTCACCTGCGGCGCGACCGCGACGATGCGATCGAGCGCCTGCCGGACGTCTTCGCGCGAGCTGTGGTCCTCGCGCCCGAAAAGCCAGTTGAACATGCTCATCCCATGATGTGCACGCCGCCGTCCACGTAAAGCGTTTCGCCCGACATGCGGCGCGCGAAAGGCGTCGCGAGAAACGCGCAGGTGAAGCCGACGTCCATGATGTCGACCAGC
>Ga0160447_100222_pt1 | contig 31518 bp, 35 predicted proteins | sample HID1973K_E1MG_FD_108222 | JGI IMG/M metagenome (GOLD analysis project Ga0160447, IMG submission 108222) | Enriched mosquito-associated microbial communities from UW Madison campus, WI, USA - HID1973K_E1 MG | ecosystem: Host-associated > Arthropoda: Insects > Digestive system > Unclassified ...
AGGATGGCCAGCAGCGCCATCCAGCTGTAGCCGGCGCGACCGATCTGCTCGATCTCGTGCCACGGCAGCTGCGCCCATATCCCATGCGGCACGACGTGCCCGCTCAGTGCCCGCAGCCCGAGCTCGATCCCACCGCTCAGCATCGCCAAGCCCAGGGTGGGCCAGCGCAACTGGTGGGTCCGCGCCCAGAAGCGGTCGCTGCGCGCCACCGCGTAGCCGATCAGGAACAGCGGCAGCGACTCCAGGTGCACCGACCAGTCGCCGAACAGGGCGTGGCTCGCCGGCCAGCGCGGCATCGCCCACAGCACATTGCCCGCCTGCCATGCGACCGGCAGGACCAGCCAGGCCGACGTCGCCAACGCCGCCGGCACCGGTACTGCGCGCAGCCATTGCAACGTCACCTGCAGCCACGGCCGTCGCAGCAAGGCCAGCAGGCCCAGCAGCAGCATCGTGTAGGGCCACAGATAGGCCAGGTACCACAGGTGGTTCCAGGTGACGCCGAATTCGGCGCCGGTGAACGTGCCGGGCGGCCACGGCCGCAGCTGCCAGTAGCGCAGCAGGAAGTGGCCGAAGCCCGGGTCGATGTGCCCGTGCGCCAAAGCCTCGCAGTACGGCTGGATCGGCACGACCACGAGCATCCCGAACACCAGCGGCAGCAGCAGGCGCCAGCTGCGCAGCAGTGCCGTGTGCCCGAGCCGCTGCGGCCGTAGCAGGCCGATGGCGATGCCGGAGATCAGGAACAGCAATGGCATGCGCCAGCGGTTGAGCGCGATCATCGGCCATTGCAGCCACTGCGCTTCGTGCGGGCTCTTGATATGGAAGGACCAGTCGGCGACGTAGATCATGCCGACGTGGTAGAGGATCAACAGCCCAAAGGCGATCACGCGCAGTGCGTCGATATCGTGGCGGCGGGTCATGGCGGCTACCGGTGGAAGGACGCGCCATGCTGTGCAGGGCCGGCCGCCCCGGCGCTGGCGAAGTGATCGGCGGAACCGGCTTGGGGACGAATCGTGGGCCTGCGGTGACCGATGGGATGGGCGCATCGGCGGCTTTGCCTAGAATGCGCGGAATGAACCTTCCTGCCGACGCGCCTTCCGCCATTGCCGATCCCGAGCCCCGGCCCGATCCCGTCCCAGCGGATGCCGGCTCGCGCAGCCGACGCTGGGTTGCGCTGTTCTGGATCCTGGTGTTCCTGTCCGCCGCGTTGGGCAACACCGCGACCGGGGTCATGGACGCGCAACGCGATGGCATTGCGGTGGCGACCTGGCAACTGTTGACGTGGGAGCTGACCAGCGTCACCACCTCACTGGCGCTGTTGCCGCTGGTGCTGGCGGCCTGCGCGCGCTGGCCGTTGCATGGCGACAACTGGCGACGGCGGTTGCCGCTGTATCTGGCCGGCAGCGTGCTGTGGTCGGTACTGCACGTAGCCGGTATGGTCGGGCTGCGCAAGGCGGTCTATGTGCTGGCCGCCGGGCAGCACTATGACTTCGGCGACGTTTGGGTGCGTTGGGGCTACGAATATCTCAAGGACGTGCGCACCTTTGCCCTGCTGGTCATCACCACCCACGCCGCGGCCTGGTTCGGTCGCCGCCTGCAGGGTGAGGCGCGGCTGTTCGACGTCCCCGACGAGGGGCCGCCGCTGGAATCGGTGGAGCGACCCGAACGCTTCCTGGTGCGCAAGCTCGGCCGTGACTTCCTGGTGGCCGCGGCGGACATCGAGTGGCTGCAGGCCTCCGGCAACTACGTCAACCTGCATGTGCGCGGGCACGACTATCCGCTGCGCAGCACCATGGCCGCCATCGAGGCTCGGCTGGATCCGGCCGCGTTCGTGCGCGTGCATCGCAGTTATCTGGTCAACCTGGGCCGGGTGGTGTCGATCGAGCCGCTGGACAGCGGCGATGCGCGCGTGCACATGGACGACGGCAGTGTGCTGCCCTGCAGCCGGCGCCACCTGTCCGCGTTGCGCGAGGCGGTGGGGTAGGGGGTTTATTGAGAGGCGCGCGTGCGGCGTTGCGGTGGGTGGTGTCGGCTTACGGCGTGGGCACCGCCCTGACGGGAGGGGGCGGGCCCGGCTCGGTTGGACATCCTGTCCAACTCGCCTACCGCGGACATCCATGTCCGCTGGCCAGCCCCTGCCGCCAGGACGGCGCTAGGCGCTTTGTTTTTCAAGCTTCGTTCGTGACGCGCTGGGAGAGGGAGAGGAGAAGAGCTCGGCTCCCGATTGCCATCGGCGCGTGACCGATCGCGGCTTCGAGAGGTGTTTGCGTAGGAGCGGCTTCAGCCGCGACCGCCGGATCCCGCGGTCGCGGCTGAAGCCGCTCCTACAAAGAGCGAGCGACATCGCCTCTGGGGAAGAGCCCCCTTTGTTAAGGGGGCGCGGCGAAGCCGCGGGGGATAGGCAAGTTCGAAGCCGGGACCCACGGTTTTGCGCAGCACAACCGTGGGGGCGCAGCCCGCGAAGCGGGTTGTGCCACGTCCTGTGCCCACCGGGCTAGGCGCGTAGCGCAAGCAACGCGTATCTTGTCGCGTTTCCCGCCCAGACCCGCGCCCATGACCCAGCCGATCGCCGCCCCGGAACGCCTCAGCCACGCGCTCAAGCCGCGGCAGCTGATCATGATGGGCCTGGGCAGTGCGATCGGCGCCGGTTTGTTCCTGGGCTCGGGCGTCGGCGTGCAGGCGGCTGGTCCCGCGGTGCTGATCTCCTACCTGGTCGCCGGCGCGCTAGTGATCATCGTGATGAATGCGCTCGGCGAGATGGCGGCGGCCAAGCCGACCAGCGGCGCGTTCTCCGTCTACGCCGCCGATGCGATGGGCGCGACCGCCGGGGCGACGGTGGGCTGGCTGTGGTGGGTGCAGCTGGTGATCGTGATCGCCGCCGAAGCGGTGGGCGCGGCCGGGCTGCTTTCCACGGTCTGGTCGGGCTTGCCGGTGCCGGTGCTGGCCTTGGCCTTCATGCTCGCATTCACCGCGATCAACCTGATGGGCGTGCGCAATTTCGGCGAGTTCGAGTTCTGGTTCGCGATCCTCAAGGTGGTCGCGATCGTGGCCTTCATCGCCATTGGCATTGCGCTGATCGCCGGCTGGTTGCCGCATGCGCCGTCGCCGGGCTGGTCCAACTTCACCCAGCACGGCGGTTTCGCGCCGAAGGGCCTGGCCGGGGTCGGCGCGGCCTTGCTGGTGGTGGTGTTCGCCTTCGGCGGTACCGAGATCGTGGCGGTGGCGGCGGCCGAGACCGCCGACCCCGAGCGCAGCATCGCGCGCGCCATCCGCACCGTGGCCTGGCGCATCCTGGTGTTCTACATCGGCTCGCTGAGCGTGATCATCGCGGTGGTGCCGTGGACCAGCGACGCACTGAAGTCGCCGTTCGCGGCGGTGCTGCAGGCCGCGGCGATCCCCGGCGCGGCCACCGCGATCACCCTGATCGCGGTCGTGGCGTTGCTGTCGGCGCTCAACGCCAATCTGTACGGCGCTTCGCGGATGATCTTTTCGTTGGCGCAGCGCCACGAGGCGCCGCGCTGGCTGGGTGTCACCAGCGCGCGCAAGGTGCCGGTGGCGGCGGTGCTGGCCAGCGTCGCCTTCGGCTTCACCGCGGCCGTGCTGGAACTGGTCTATCCCGAGCGGGTGTTGCCGACCCTGCTCAACATCGTCGGTGCGACTTGCCTGCTGGTGTGGACGATCTCGCTGCTGTCGCAGCTGATCCTGCGCGCGCGCGCCGACCGTGCCGGCACCCCGCTGCCGTTCCGCATGGCCGGTTATCCGTGGTTGACCGTGCTGGCGTTGGCGATCCTGGCGCTGATCTTCGCGCTGCTGATCGCCACGCCCGAAACGCGTGCGCAGTTCGCCTCGATGGCGGCGCTGACCGCAGGCATCGCGTTGGTCAGCGAGATTGCGCGCAGGGTTCGCGCTTCGCGTTGATCGGGCAGCGCCTCGCCTAAGGTCGCGGCGCGCGCTGGCGGATGTACTCAAGTTCGCTCAGCGCGGTCGGGTTGTCCGGGTCCAGCGTCAGCGAATGCTCATAGGCCTGGCGTGCGCCGTCCCAGTCCTGCTTTTCGATCAATGCGTAGCCGATCCCGCGCCAGGCGAGCGGCACCATGTAGGCCGCCGCAGGCTCAAGCTCGGCCAACGCCAGCACCTGGCGGTAGCTGGCCAGCGCCTCATCGAAGCGGTGCAACTGGTTGAGGGCGCCGCCGCGCTCGTTGATGGCATCCGGGAAGTAAGGCGCCAGCGCGGCGGCCTGGTCCAGGTAGGGCAGGGCCTCGGCGAAGCGTTTCTGCTCGGCCAGGGCGTAGCCAACGCCGTAGTAGGCGCGCGTGCAGGCCATGTCCAACCATTCCACCGGCGTGGTGTCGGCGCCGCGCGAGGCCATATAGCGCTCGTACTGCGCCTGGCTGGACACGCTCACGAAGCGCAGGTTCTGCCGCTGCTGCTGGCTGTCGCAATAGGCCAGCACCGGGCCGAGCAAGGCGATGGCTTCGGCGGGCTGGTCGGTACGGAGGTAGCGGGCCGACTCGGCGAGGGTATCGCGGTATTGGCTGCCGAGGGCGGCATGGTCGGCCGGCGATTCCACCTGCGTGCGGATCAGCTGCTGCGCGGTGGCCAGGCCCGGTAGCCCGCATGCGAGCCACAGCACGCACCGCATCGAACGCGATATCGATTTGCCCGCCATGGCGCCCTCTGTGCACGGCCTATGCGTCGCGCGATCGTCGGCGAGGCGCCAACGCCGGTCAAGACGCGCCGGCGGCGACGGCCTTGCGCTGAGCCCACAGCCATTCCCACATCGCCGGATCCTGGTAGGTCGGGTCCCAGGCGTTGTGGTTGCCGTCGGGATACTCGCTGTAGCGGAACGGCGCCCCGACCAGCCGCGCCGCCTTGTACAGCTTGCGGTCGTCGGTCGGTGATACCTGGTCGTCGAGTGCGCCATGGAACATCCACACCGGCACGTTGCGCAGGCGGGTCGCCAGCGCGCTGTAACGGTCGCGCTCGTCGGCGACGCCGCTGACATAGAGCTGGTCGTAATCCTCGCGCGGGGAATGCAGCGCGCCGCAGATCGGCACCAGCGCGGCGAACCGCTCCGGTTGCATCAGCGCGATTTCCCACACGCCATAGCCGCCCATCGACATGCCGGTCAGATAAGTGCGGGCCGGGTCGGCGCCGAACTCGGCGCTGGCTGCGTCCAGCGCCGCGATCGCCATGCGCGCATTGATGCCCATCCACTGCTCGTCGTCCGGCACCTGCGGCAGCACCACGAGTGCGGGGAAATCGGCGGCGTGGCGGCGCAGATACGGGCCCAGGCCCGATTCGGTCTGTTGCCAGCCATCGCGGCCGCGTTCGCCGGAGCCATGCAGGAACAACACGATCGGCCGCGCGCCGATGTCGGCCAGGGCGGTCGGCACGAAGACCTGGTAACGGTAGCGGCGGCCTTCAAAATCGAGTTCGCGCGCGACGAATCGAGCGCCCGGGTCGGCAGTGGGCGTGGAGGCACAGGCAGTGAGCATGGCGGCTCCCAGGCATAGCAGGAACTGGCGGCGGCGCATGGGGCCTCCGGACGCGGGGGAACGGGCAGTATGGCTTCGCCGATCCGGTGCGGCACGCTGCGGCGCATCGGCGTTCAAGCTCAGTTTGCCGTCAGCCGCCAAAGGTGGCCCAGTGCGGCCTCGTGCAAAACCACGCACGCCCAGAAAGCGAACTGGTAGGACAGTTTGCGGTTCTTGTGGCGCAGCCAACGCTGCGCGAGCAGGGCACCCGGCCAGCCGCCGGCCAATTCCAGCAGGTGCAAAACCGTCTCCGGCACGCGCCGCGCCTGCAGGCGGGCGGCGCGCTTGTCGCGGGCGTAGGCCAGGGCGGCCAGCGCCGACAGCGCGACCCAGGCGGCGCCGAGCCAGGCCGGCAGCACATTGGCCAGCATCATCAGCCACAACACCGTCGCGTGCGCGGCCACCAGCGCCAGCGCGGCCAGGTCGCCGGCACGGCGCCACCGCGAAGGCATGCGCGCGGTGACGGGTTTGCGCGCCGGCTTGCCGCGTCGCGGGCGGGAAGCGGTGGGCCGGCTCAATGCAGCAGGATCAACGTGGCCAGGCCGAGGAAGCAGAAGAAGCCCATCACATCGGTGACCGCGGTGACGACCACGGTGCCGGCCACGGCCGGATCGATGTTCATGCGCTTGAGCGTCAGCGGCAGCAGCACGCCGGCGCTGGCTGCGGCACAGAAATTAATCACCAGCGCGCAGGCGATCACCAGCGACAACAGGGCGCTGTGGAACCAGAAGAACGCGATCACCCCGACGATGCCGCCGATCAGCGCGCCGTTGATCAGCGCCACCCGGATCTCCTTCCACAGCAGGATCCCCGCGTTGCTTGAGCCGACCTGGCCCAGCGCGATGCCGCGCACCATCAGGGTCAGCACCTGCACCGCCGCATTGCCGCCGATGCCGGCCACGATCGGCATCAGCACCGCCAGCGCGACGATCTTCTGCAGCGTCACTTCGAACTGGCCGATCACGCTGGCGGCCAGGAAGGCGGTGAACAGGTTGATGCCCAGCCACACGACGCGACCGCGCACCGCGCGCTTGATCGGCGAGAACAGGTCCTCGTCTTCGTCCAGGCCCGCCGCGCCCAAGGCCTGGTGCTCGGCCTGCTCGCGGATGATGTCGACCACGTCGTCGATGGTGATGCGGCCGAGCAGGATGTTGTTGTCGTCCACTACCGGCGCCGAGATCCAGTCGTGATCGGAGAATTGCCGCGCGACTTCCTGCGCGCTCTCGCCGACATCGATGGCCGGCTGCTCGTCGTCGATCAGCCGGTTGATCGGGGTGCCGTCGTCGTGGGTGACCAGCGCCGCCAGCGAGACGCGGCCCAGGTACTGGTGGCGCCGGCTGACCACGAACAGATGGTCGGTGTGGTCGGGCAGTTCGCCGCGCAGGCGCAGGTAGCGCAGCACCACGTCGACGTTGACGTCGGCGCGCACGGTGACCACGTCCGGGTTCATCAGGCGGCCGGCGGTGTCTTCCGGGTACGACAGCACCTGTTCCAGCCGCTCGCGGTTCTCGCGGTCCATCGACTTGAGCACTTCGTCGATGACGGTGTCGGGCAGGTCCTCCACCAGGTTGGCGAGGTCGTCGATGTCGAGGTCTTCGACCGCGGCGACGATCTCGTCGGTGTCCATGTCCGCCAGCAGGCTTTCGCGGACCTCGTCGCCGACGTGCAGCAGCACCTCGCCGTCGTCTTCCGGATCGACCAGCCCCCACACCACCTCGCGCTTGCCCGGCGGCAGCGATTCAAGCAGGTTGCCGATCTCCGCCGGCGCCAACGTATTGACCAGGCGCCGCACCGGCCCCAGCCGGCCGCTGTCCAGCGCGTCCGACAGCAGGCGCAACTGGCGCGCGGTCTTGTCGTGGCGTACGGCTTCGGCCATGGACGGCTCCCCGGTGGCGGATGGTTCGCGCCATCGGAGCGCGACGGCGAGGCGGGATCAACGCGCCATTATCGCTTGCCGGATGTGAGGAAAACACTGTCCATGGCGTGTTGCGCAGTGTTTGCGCGCCGGCTCAGCCAGTGGCGAAGGCGGCCAGCCATTTCTCGATGCCCTTGCGGTCGCGCGCACGCAGCAGCTTGCCCGCGTGTTCGCGCAGCTCGCCCAGGTGGCTGGCGCGGATCGCGCGGCGCACTTCCAGCAGCGTGCCCGGATGCAGGCTCAGCTCGGTCAGCCCCAGCGCCAGCAGCATCGGCACGAAGCGCGGGTCGCCGGCGATCTCGCCGCACACCGCCACCGGGGTGTCGAATACGCGCGCAGTGGCGATCACTTGCTGCAGCAGCCGCACCACGGCCGGATGCAGCGGCGAGTAGAGCTCGTTCAACGCTTCGTGGTTGCGGTCGGCGGCCAGCAGGTATTGCACCAGGTCGTTGGTGCCGATCGACAGGAAATCCACGTCGTCGATGAAGGCCTCCAGCGCGATCGCCGCGGCGGGCACCTCGATCATGGCGCCCAGCGGGACGTGCTCGGCGACCTCATGGCCCTCGGCGCGCAGCCGGGCGGTCAGCCGCTTGACCTGGCGCCGCACCAGCACGATCTCCTCGCGGCAGCTGATCATCGGCACCAGGATGCGCACCGGGCCATAGCCGGACGCGCGCAGGATCGCGCGCAGCTGGGTGTCGGCCACCGCCGGCCGCGCCAGCGACAGGCGCACGCCGCGCAGGCCCAAGGCAGGATTGTCCTCATCGCTCATGACCAGGCCGGTGCGGTCGGCCTTGTCCGCTCCCAGGTCCAGGGTGCGGATGGTCACCGGACGTGCGCTCATGCCAAGCACGGCGTCGCGATAGACCTGGAACTGTTCTTCTTCGTCCGGCAGTTCGTTGCGCTGCAGGAACAGGAATTCGGTGCGGTACAGGCCCAACCCGGCCGCGCCCATCGCATGGGCCTGGGCCACGTCGTCGGCGGACTCGGCATTGGCCAGCAGGGTGATGTCCACGCCGTCGCGGGTGCGGCTGGGTTTGCTGCGCAGCCGGCCGAGCTCGCGCTGCTCGCGCGCCGCGCCGCGTTGGCGTTCGCGGTAGTCGCGCAGGTCCGCGGCCGTGGGATCGACGATGACTTCGCCGCTGGTGCCGTCGACGATCAGCGCATCGCCGTCGTTGACGCGGGCCAGCGCCTCGTGGGTGCCGACCACCAGCGGCAGGTGCAGGCTGCGCGCCAGGATGGCGCTGTGCGAAAGCGCGCTGCCGGCGCTGGTGACGATGCCGACCACGCCCTGCGACTGCAGTTGCGCCAGCTCCGAAGGGGCAACGTTGTCGCAGACCAGGATTTCGCCGGCCACGCCGGGCAATTCATGCGCGCGCCGCTGCAGGAAGGCGTGGATGCGGCCGATCACATGGTCCAGGTCGTCCATGCGGCTCTTGAGGTAGGCGTCCTCCATGCCGTCGAACACGGCCGCCAGCCGATCGCGTTGCAGGCGCAGTGCGTAGTCGGCGCTGTAGCGGCCGTTGCGGATCAGCTCGTCGACGCCGTACAGCAGTTCCGGGTCGTCGAGCAGCAGCGCGTGCAGGTCGAGGAATTCGCCGACCTCGCGCGCCATCGCGCCTTGCAGCCGCGCGCGCAAGACGTGCATTTCATCGCGTGCAGAATCCACCGCGCGGTGCAGCCGCTGCAGTTCGTCTTCGATGGCGCTGTCCGGAATCCGCTGCTCGGCCACTTCCAGCGCGTGCGGCAAACGTACCCGCGCCCGGCCCAGGGCCATGCCGCGCGAGGCGCCATGGCCGCGCAGCCGAACACCGGATTGGCCCGCCGTGGCGGGAGCGGGAACCTTGGCAGGTCGCTGGCCGGCCCCGCGCACCCTCAGCTGTCCTCGTCGAAGCGGCGTTCGAACAGCTCGACCAGGGCTTGCAGCGCGTCGGCCTCGTCCGCGCCGTCCACGCGCACGACCACCGTCGTGCCCTGGCCGGCGGCCAGCAACATCACGCCCATGATGCTCTTGGCGTTGACCTCGCGCCCTTTCGCCGCCAGCGTGGCGTTGCAGCGGTACGACGACAGCGTCTGCACCAGCTTGGCAGTGGCCCGGGCATGCAAGCCCAGGCGGTTGGACACAGTGAGTTCACGTTCAAGCATCGTCGACTATCGCTCCATTGCGGGTCCCCGCCGCCGCCGTGGCGGGCAGGTCTTGCAGTCCCTGTTCCGGGTAATTCATCACACGCAGCAGCATCGGCAGGCTCAGCGCCGAGATGCGGCGCACCGGCGTGCCGAGCCGGGCCAGGCGGCCGGCCAGGTTGCTCGGGCTGGCGCCATACAGGTCGGTCATCACCAGCACCCCGTCGCCACCGTCGACCCGGCGCAGCGCCGCTGAAGCCAGCGGCAGCAGTGCGTCCAGATCGGCATCGAACGGGACCTCGAACGCCTCGGTCTTCAGCGGCAATTGCCGCAGCAAAGTGGTCGCCACCTGCAGCAGGGACGGGCCGATGCCGGGGTGCGTGATAAGGAGAATGCCACAAGCCATAGCGAAACGTTAACAGGTCCGTATGACTGGACGGTAGCGTGCAGCGGCGTCTTCGCGCGGGATACTGTATCCACGCCAAGGGGGCTTGCGCGGCCGCCGTGCGGGCCTGCAACGGCTTTCGGCGGCGCGACCGGACAGGGCGCCGGCGAGCCCCCCGCTCAGTCCAATTCGCGGTGGAAGGTCGCCACTTCGGGCCAGCCCTGTTCGCGGGCGTGGCGGGCCATGCGTTCGGCCAGGTAGACCGAGCGATGCTTGCCGCCGGTGCAGCCGAACGCAATCGTGACGTAGCTGCGGGTGTCGGTGCGCAGTCGCGGCAGCCAGGTGTCGAGCAAGTCGATGATCTGCTCGCTGTAGCGGATCACCTCGGGCTGGCGTTCCAGGTAGTCGCGCACGCCGGTGTCGCGGCCGGTCAGCGGCCGCAGGTCCGGTTCCCAATGCGGATTGGGCAGGACCCGAGCGTCGAAGACGAAATCGGCCTCGGCCGGCACGCCGCGCTTGTAGGCGAATGATTCGAACAGCAATGAGAGCTTGTCGCTGTGGCTCAACCCGAACTCGGTGACCACGCGACGGCGCAACTGGTGCACATTGAGCGCGGTGGTGTCGATGATCGCATCGGCCTGCTGGCGCAACGGCTCGGTAAGCACTCGCTCGCGCGCGATCGCCTCGGGCAGCGGCAGCCCCAGGTGGCTGAGCGGATGGCGCCGGCGGGTGTCGGCGTAGCGCTTGAGCAGGGTTTCGTCGGTGGCCTCGAAGAACAGCAGTTGCACGTCGATGCCGTATTGCTGCGCGGCGGCGCGCCAGCGCGAAAGCTGCGAAAGGTCGCTGCGGCCGCGCACGTCGATGCCCACCGCCAGGCGCTGATCGCCGATGGGCTGATCGCGCAGTCGGCTGCGCACCAGGTCCGGCAACAACTCCACCGGGAAATTGTCCGAGCAGTAGTAGTCCAGATCCTCGAAGGTTTTCATTGCCACCGACTTGCCCGAGCCGGACAGGCCGCTGACGATCACCAGGCCGGAAGGCTGTCCATTCACGGCCGGCGCTCCAGCAGGTTGCTGTGGCGGGCGATGAACATCGCTGCCGGGTCGATGCCCTTGGTGCGCAGGATGTGCAGTCGGGTCGCCGCTTCGGTGAGCACCGCCAGGTTGCGACCGGGCATGACCGGCAAGGTGATCAGCGGCACGTCCAGGTCCAGCACGTGGCGTGCGCCGGAGTCGCCGGTGAGGCGCTCGTAGCCATGCGGCGTCGGTTCGGTCATCGGCTTGGTGAGATGCACGATCAGGCGCAGGTATTTATTCTTCTTGACCGCGGTGTCGCCGAACATATCGCGCACGTTGAGCACGCCCAGTCCGCGCACTTCCAGCAGGTCCTGCAACAACTCCGGACACGTACCGTCGAGCACGTCGGGCGCGATCTGGGTGAATTCCGGCGCGTCGTCGGCGACCAGGCGATGGCCGCGGCTGAGCAGCTCCAGCGCCAGCTCGCTCTTGCCCGAGCCCGCCTCGCCGGTGATCAGCACGCCGATGGAATAGATCTCCATGAACACCCCGTGCAGGGTGACGCGCGGCGCCAGCGTGCGTGCCAGGTGGTATGAGAGATGGTTGAGCAATTCGTGCCCGCGCTTGGGCGCGACCCACAGCGGCGTGTTCGACTCGTCGGCCGCCGCGCGCAGATCCTCCGGCAGGGGCTGGTTCTTGCTGATGACCAGCGCCAGCGGCTGCGACTGGATGATTTTCTCGATCGTCTCCCAGCGCTGTCGCGCATCCAGCGAGTCCAGCCAGGTCAGTTCCTCGGTGCCGAGGATCTGGACCTTGTTGGGATAGATGGTATTGAGGTAACCGGCCAGCGAGGGGCGTCGCGACACGGTGTCGCCTGCGACCAGTTCGCGGCGTTCGCCCTTGTGGCCGGCCACCCAGCGCAGGCCGAGCCTCTCGCGTTGTTGGTCGAACAGCTCGCGTGCGGAAATGCTGGTGTTCATGCGGCGTGGGTCTCGGCAGCGGAGCGGGAGAGCAGGGCAAGCAGGGCGTCCGCGTCGGGCGCCGTGCGCAGCGCCGTGCGGAAGGCTTCGTCGCCGAACAAGCCGGCCAGTTCGGCCAGCAGCGCCAGGTGTTCGTGGGTGTAGTGGGACGGGATGGCCATCGCGAACAACAGGTCCACCGGTTGCGGACCGCCGAAATCGGTCGGTGTCTGCAGGCGGACCAGCAGCCCGCGCGGTTGTTGCAGTCCGGCCGCGCGGCCGTGTGGGATGGCGATGCCATGGCCGATGTCGGTGCTGCAGGAGGCCTCGCGTTCGCGCAGGCTTTCGAGCAGTTCCTCGCGGCCGCATTGGCGGCAGGCGAGGCGATCGGCGGACAGTTGCAGCAGGGTGTCGCGGTCGGCGGCCGCCAGCACCTCGGTGCGGACGGCCGCCATCAGGTCAGTCAGGGACATGACAGTTTCTGGCGAGGATCTCAGGCCAGATTGTCGCGCACCTCGCGGGCGTGGTGGTCATGTCGTTTCTCCTTGTGCTTGAGCACGAGGCGGTCGAGCTTGTCGGCGAGGAGGTCGATCGCCGCATACATGGTCGGGGCGCTGGCGTCGGCGTGCAGCGTTCGGCCCGGGAGATTGACGGTGGCTTCGACGTGGTGGTCGGGCTTGCGCAGGGCCAGCTGGGTGCGGACTTCGCAGTGCTGGTCGAAATGGCGCTGCAGTCGCTGCAGCTTGCTCTCCACGTATTCGCGCAGGGCCGGGGTGACTTCGATCTGCTGGCCGTACGTCTCGATGCGCATCGGGTACCTCCTTTGGATTCGGTGGGTCGATGAACTTTCCCGCCGCCGGAGCGGTTATTCCATGCGGACGCGTTCGTGGGAGGCGGAAATGTTCATGGCCTCACGATACTTCGCTACGGTGCGGCGCGCCACTGGCACGCCGGAAGTCTTGAGCAGACCAGCCAGCTTGGCGTCAGACAACGGTTTGCGCGGGTTTTCCGCTTCGATCAGGCGCCGGATCATTGCCTGAATGGCCGTGCTGGAGGCCTCGCCGCCGCCGTCGGTGTCGATGCCGGAGGCGAAGAACGAGCGCAGCGGGATCGTCCCGCGCGGGGTGCGCACGTATTTGCGCGCGATCGCCCGCGAAATCGTCGATTCGTGAAGACCCAGTTCGCCGGCGATCTCGCGCAGCGTCAGCGGGCGCAGCGCCTGCGCACCGAATTCGAGGAAGCCGGCCTGTTGCCGCAGCAGGCTGTTGACCACGCGCAGCAAGGTTTCGCCGCGCGCTTCCAGGCTCTTGAGCAGCCAGCGCGCTTCCTGCAGATGGCCGCGCAGATAGCCGGCATCGGCCTCCCCGCAGCTGCGGATCATCTGCTCATAACCGCGGTGGATGGTGATCCTGGGCTGCGAGTGGCCGGCCAGCGCGGCGCGCCACACCCCGCGCTGCCGCCAGATCACGCAGTCGGGCACCACATAGGTGTCGCTGGTCAGTTCATTGAACTGCTTGCCCGGCCTGGGATCGAGCGAGCGCACCAGTGCGATTGCCTGTTCGACATCCGCCAGCGGTCGCTTGAGCTCCTGGGCCAGGCCGGTCGCGCCGATGCGGGGCAAGCGGTCCATCGGCCCGGCGACGATCTGCAGCGCCAGCTCGCGCCCGGGCGTAGCGGGATCCAGCGGCTCCAGCTGCAGGGCCAGGCATTCGCCCAGATGGGTGGCGGCCACGCCGACCGGATCGAAACGCTGGATCTGGTGCAGCACGGTGAGGATTTCCGCCTCGCTGGCGATCAACCCGGGGGCCAACGACTCGGCGATCGCCGACACCGGTTCGCGCAGATAGCCGTCTTCGTCGAGCGCGTCGATCAGTGCTGCGCCGATGCCGCGGTCGCGCTCGGACAACGGCGACAGATGCAACTGCCACAGCAGGTGGTCGGCCAGTGTTTCCGGCTCGGCGATGCGCTCGGCCGCACTGCCGTTGTCGTCGTCGTCGAAACTGCCGCCGCTGCCGGTCCAGGGGCCGTCATCGGGCATCCACTCATCGCTGCGCTGCGTGCCTTCCTCCGACTCACCGCGCGCCTCGTCGGCGGGCGCTTCGCCGTTGCCGCCGTCGTTGCCTTCCGCGCTGACCTGCAGCGGCACTTCTTCGGTCCATTCGAGCAGCGGATTGGTTTCCACCGCCTCGGCGATTTCCACTTCCAGTTCGGCGCTGGACATCTGCAGCAGACGGATGGCCTGACGCAACTGCGGCGTCATGACCAACTGCTGCCCCATCGATGTCTGCAACCTTGCCTTCATGTGCCTGCCGACTGAGGGAGGTCGACGCAGACGCGGGGCGCTGGCGCCAGCGCCGGTCGCATCGCGCATCCGGATTGCGGTGGATCACCGCTTCGCCCGCAGGATATACGCAAGTCCGCCAATGCCAAAGCCGCGCGGCCCCAAGCGCGGCGCGGCGGCGGCTTGCAGTTCGAGGCAGCGCCGGCTGGCGCTGGCTGGGTCAGAGCCGGAAGGTCTCGCCCAGGTAGACGCGACGCACGTCGGCGTTGTCCAGGATGGCTTCGGGCGATCCCTGCGCCAGCACCGCGCCGTCGGCCAGGATGTAGGCCCGATCGCAGATTCCCAACGTCTCGCGGACATTGTGGTCGGTGATCAGCACGCCGATGCCGCGTTCCTTCAGATGGGTGACGATGCGCTGGATCTCGCCGACCGAAATCGGATCCACGCCGGCGAACGGTTCGTCCAGCAGGATCAGGCGCGGCCGTGCGGCCAGCGCACGCGCGATCTCGCAACGCCGGCGTTCGCCGCCGGAAAGGCTGGCGCCGTTCTGCTCGGCGACATGGCCGATCTGCAATTCGTCCAGCAACGAAGCCAGTTCCTTCTCGCGGCCCTGTGCATCCAGGTCTTCGCGCAGTTCCAGCACCAGGCGGATGTTGTCGGACACGGTCAGCTTGCGGAACACCGACGGTTCCTGCGGCAGGTAGCCCACGCCCAGCTTGGCGCGCGTATACATCGGATCGGCGGTGATGTCGCGGCCATCCAGTTCGATGCGCCCGGCATCGGCCTCGACCAGGCCGACGATCATGTAGAAGCAGGTGGTCTTGCCGGCGCCGTTCGGGCCCAGCAGGCCGACCACTTCGCCAGCCTCCAGGGTCAGGCCGAAATCGCGCACCACCTCGCGTTGCTTGTAGCGCTTGCGCAGACCGGTGGCCGACAGCATCACTTCTTCTCCGGTTTGGCAGGCGCAGGCGCAGCCGGCGCCGGGGTCTTGGGCTGGATCACCGTGCGCACGCGGGTGCCGTCGCCGCCGCTCTGCATGTTGCCGGTGCGGGTGTTGTAGATCAGGCGCTGCCCGGCGTTGCTGCCGCGCGGCGATTCGATGCTGTAGTTGCCGGTCAGGATGATGGTGTCTTCGCGGACCTTGTATTCGATGTTGTCGGCCTTGGCGTTCATCGGCGAGCCGTCGTCCATCTGCTGCTTCATCGTGGCCGGGCTACCGGTGAGCACCACACGATCAGCTTCGCCGCCGGCGCGGAACAGATCGGCCGTATTGGCATGGATCTCCAGCGTGCCCTGGGTGATGACGACGTTGCCGCTGAAACGGCATCGGCCGTTCTCGTCGATGAGGTTGCAGTCGCTGGTAGCCGCGTCGATGTTCATCGGCTGGTTGCGGTCGCTGGTCTTGGCCAGCGCGGCAAACGGCAGCAACACGGCGGCGAGCAGGGCCAGCTTAGCGGGCAACATTCGGTTCATAGCGGGTCTTGACCTGTGAAAGGAGCTGGTACTGCCGGGTCTGGAGGTTGGCCTCGAAGCCGACGCCGGTCTGCGACACGCCGGGCCGCGTCATGGTCACGCGATCGGCGGTGCGCGCGATGTGGCGGTCCGGGAACACGTCCAGGCTGTTGGTGCGGAAGGTGGTCGGCACCACGTTCGGCGCCGCCGGACTGTCGCCGGACACATCGCCGCGCAGGCGCAGTTCGTCGGCCTTGGCGCTGACCCAGCCGGTGGTGGCGCGCAATGTCCACGGCAAGCCGTCCTGGTCGGGCAGCAGGAACACCGGGGTGGTGATGTCCAGGGTCTGGTCGGCGCGGTTGCGATGCGCTTCCGGTGCGCGCAGCGTCACCGATTCCTTGCCCGATTCCTTGTCCAGCGCGATCAACTCGAAGTCGTGCAGGGTGTAGTCGGCGCGTGCATCGTCCTCGGCCTCGGCCACCGGCAGCTTGCGCTGGTGCCAGGCCGACCAGCCGCTGATGATCGCGGCGACCAGCAGGACGAGCCCCAGGACCATGCGCCAGTTCATGCCAGGGCCCTGAGCAGCAGCGGCTCGATCTGGTCCTGCGCGGCCAGCAGCACGTCGCACAGTTCGCGCACCGCCCCTTCGCCGCCGCGGCCACGGGTGATCCAATGCACGCGTTCGGCCGTCCACGGGTGCGCATTGGCCGGCGCGACCGCCAGCCCGACGATCGCCAGCGCCGACAGGTCGGGCAGGTCGTCGCCCATGAAGGCGACCTGCTCCAGGCCCAGCCCATGGCGTTCGCATAGCGCCCGCAGCGCCTGTCCCTTGTTGCCGACGCCGATCTGCACTTCGATGCCAAGATCGCGGCCGCGCTGTTCGGCCGACAGGCTTGAGCGCGCGGTGATCATCGCGACCTCGATGCCGGCGCGCTGCAGCAGCTTCATGCCCTGGCCGTCGAGCACGTTGAACGCCTTGCTCTCGTTGCCGGCGTAGTCGTAGTAGAGGCGCCCGTCGGTCAGGGTGCCATCCACGTCGAAGCACACCAGGCGGACCCGCTTGGCGCGGGCGACGATGTCTTCGGGCAGATCCTGCAGCGGGGCGTAGGGCATCGGATGGAGTATGAGGGGACGGAAGGAGGCGTGTCGTGGCCGGCATGCCGTGAACGACATGCTGCCGTGGAATGGCCGGTTAAACCACCTTGGCGCGCAACAGGTCGTGAATGTTGAGCGCACCGACCGCGCGCTGCTGGGCGTCGACGACGATCAGGCCGTTGATCTTGTACGCCTCCATCAGCCGGGCCGCTTCGGCTGCCAACTGGTCGGCGCCGATGGTCCGGGGGTGTCGGGTCATCACCTCTTTGATTCCTGCGCTGCGCACGTCGATGTCGCTGTCGAGCGCGCGGCGCAGGTCGCCGTCGGTGAACAGGCCGATCAAGTGTCCCTGCGCATCGACCACGGCGGTCATGCCCAGGCGCTTGCGGCTCATTTCCACCAATGCCTCGCTGAGGCTGGCGTCCTCATGCACGCTCGGCAGCTCGTCGCCACTGTGCATGATGTCGGTGATATGCAGCAGCAGGCGGCGGCCGAGGCTGCCGGCGGGGTGCGAACGGGCGAAGTCGTCGGCGGTAAAGCCGCGCGCGTCGAGCAGCGCCACCGCCAGCGCATCGCCGATCGCCAGCGAAGCGGTGGTGCTGGAGGTCGGGGCCAGGTCCAGTGGGCAGGCTTCGGTGGGCACGCTCACGTCCAGATGGACGTCGGCGGCCTGGGCCAGGCTGGAGCGGGGCCGGCCGGTCATGGCGATGATCGGGTTGCCCTGGCGCTTGAGCACCGGCAACAGCATGCGCACCTCGTCGGACTCGCCGGAGTAGGACAGGGCCAGCACGATGTCGGCCTCGGTGATCATGCCCAGGTCGCCATGGCCGGCCTCGCCCGGGTGCACGAAGAAGGCGGGGGTGCCGGTCGAGGCCAGGGTGGCGGCGATCTTGCGGGCGATGTGGCCGGATTTGCCCATGCCGGTGGCCACCACCCGCCCGCGCGAGCCCAGGATCAGCCGGCAGGCGGCGGCGAATTCGGCGCCAATGCGTTCGCCGACCGCGGTCAGCGCCCCGCGTTCGATTTCGACCACGCGGCGCCCGCTGGCGACCAGGTTGGCATCGCTGACGGCGTCGGCTGGCAGGGGGAGGACGGCCATGCGGAACCTGTCCGGAGGGTAGAATGGCCGGACATTTTATTAGGAAAGCCCGTTGGACGCAGAGACCATCCGTAAACTCATCGAATCGGGCCTGCCGCAGTCGCAAGCGGACGTCCGCGGCGACGATGGGGTGCATTTCGAGGCCACCGTGGTCAGCGATGCCTTCCGCGGCAAGCTGCCGCTGGCCCGGCACCGCATGGTCTACGCGACCCTCGGCGATCTGATGGGCGGCGCGATCCATGCGCTGCAGCTGAAAACGCTCACTCCGGACGAAGCCGGCTGACGCTGCCCCGGGTGGCGCTGGCGCGACGTTTCCGCGAGTCCTGTCCAAGCCTCCCGCCCAAGCTGCTGCTTCTCCCGCAAGACCCAACTCCTCCAAATCTCCCCGAGTCCATGGCCAAGATCGTAGTCACCGGCGGCAAGGCGCTGCACGGCGAAGTCAATATTTCCGGCGCCAAGAACGCCGTCCTGCCCATTCTCTGCGCGACCCTGCTGGCCGAAGAGCCGGTGGAAATCACTAATGTGCCGCACCTGCACGATGTGATCACCACGGTGAAGCTGCTAAGCGAACTCGGCGCAGGCGTCACCATCGATGAAGGCACGCTGGCGCGTGGCAGCTCGATCACGGTCGATCCGCGCACGGTGCACAGCCATGTCGCGCCGTACGAGCTGGTCAAGACCATGCGCGCGTCCATCCTGGTGCTCGGCCCGCTGCTGGCGCGCTACGGCGCTGCGGAAGTGTCGTTGCCCGGCGGCTGCGCGATCGGTTCGCGCCCGGTCGACCAGCACATCAAGGGCCTGCAGGCGCTCGGCGCGGAGATCAGCGTCGAGAACGGCTACATCAAGGCCCACGCCGAGCGTTTGAAGGGCGGCCGTTTCGTGTTCGACATGGTCAGCGTCACCGGCACCGAGAACGTGCTCATGGCCGCCGTGCTGGCCGAAGGCACCACGGTGCTGGAGAACGCGGCGATGGAGCCGGAAGTGGTCGACCTGGCCGACTGCCTGATCGCGCTGGGCGCGAAGATCGAAGGCGCCGGTACCACGCGCATCGTGATCGAGGGCGTTCCGCGCCTGGGCGGTGGCCGCCACGCGGTGCTGCCCGACCGCATCGAGACCGGCACCTTCCTGGTCGCGGCGGCGATGACCGGCGGCCGCGTCACCGTGCGGCGCGCGCGTCCGCACACGCTTGATGCCGTGCTGGACAAGCTCAAGGAAGCCGGTGCCGAACTGGAGTGCACCGAAGACACCATCACCCTCGACATGCACGGCAAGCGGCCGCAGGCGGTCAGCCTGACCACCGCGCCGTATCCGGCGTTTCCGACCGACATGCAGGCGCAATTCATGGCGCTCAACTGCGTGGCCGAAGGCGTGGCCGTCATCAACGAGACGATCTTCGAAAACCGTTTCATGCATGTCAACGAGTTGCTGCGCCTGGGTGCCGACATCCAGGTCGAAGGGCATACCGCGATCGTGCGTGGCACCGAGCGCCTCAGCGGCGCGCCGGTGATGGCCACCGACCTGCGCGCATCGGCTTCGCTGATCCTCGCGGGCCTGATGGCCGACGGCGAGACCACGATCGACCGCATCTACCACCTCGACCGCGGCTACGAGAACATCGAAGAGAAGCTGGGGGCGCTGGGTGCGAGCATCCGGCGGATCGCATGATCCTGCGCGGACGCTTCAGCAAGCGGCGCAAGATCCTGGCCGTGGTGGTCGTGCTGGTCCTGGCCTGGCTCGGTTATGCCTGGTGGGCGGGCATGGCGATCACCCAGGGCGTCGAGCTGAAGGACATGGACTGGGACGGCGACGGCGTGGCCACGCGCAACGAGATCGCGCAGTCGTTCTATGCGGTCGGGGTGAAGAAGAGCGTGGACGGCAACCGCCACTGCAACATCTTCTACTGGCGTAGCAGCGGCGAGCAGATCCGGGTGGATTGCCGCACCGAGTTCGGTCCGCCCGCCAAGGCCGAGTAAGCGCAGCAGCCAGATAACAGAACGCCCGCCGATCGGCGGGCGTCCTGTTTTCGCGGGCCGATCGGCTCAGCGCAGCGAGCGGATTGTCAGGTCCAGCGAATCCTGGCCGTTTTCCTTCTGCAGCAAGCGTGCCGGCACCGGCAGGTCGGGCACGATCCAGGCGATCAATTCCTTGTTGCCGTCGGTGCGCGACACCTTGGTGGCCTGCTGCTGCTTGCCGTTGACGGTGATGTTTTCCTTGCCGATCACAGTGTAGGTCATCGGCTTGACGCGGCCTTCGTCGACCATGCGGTAGGTCAGCGGCTTGCCTGCGTGCAGGTCGCGCGCGATCGCCAGGTTGATCAGCAGCGCATCCATGTCGCCGGCCTGCAGTTTCACCGGGCCGCGGCGCTCGGGCTTGACGTCGCCGCTCCACGTCGCCTGGTTGGCGTTCCAGTCGTATTTGGCCTGCACGTTGCGCTTCTTCACCAGCAGCAGGGAGCTGTCGTTGCCGGACAGCGGTCGCAGCTGCCCGTTGCGCTCATCGAACGTGGTGCTCTGGGTCAGGTTGGCGAGCTGGTTCTGGATCTGCAGCGTGTACTTCCACTGGTCGTTCCCGGCCGCGGCCAGGGTCATCGTTCCGGTGGCCTGCATTCCCATGTAGTTGGCCTGGTAATCGGCCGTGAACGGTTGCAGCGCGAAAGCCGGCAGACTGGCCAGCGCCAATCCGGCGGCGGCGAGCAGGGCGAGGGGACGGCTGAGTTGCTTCATCGGTCACACTCCTTGGTATTCGATCAGGCGCAGGTCGATCTGGTCCTCGCCTTTGTCGCGCTGGAGGATGCGCACCGGGGTGGGTACCCCGTTGGCAATCCACAGGATGGTTTCGTTGTCGCCGCTGTTGGTGCGGTACACGCGCAACGCGTCGTAGCTGAGGTCGCCGACCTGTACGTTCTCGGTGGCATCGGCGGCGCGGTATTCGTATTGGCGCACGCGGCCGACATCCACGTAACGGTAGGTCATCGCCCGGCCGGGGCGCGCATCGCGCATCAGCGACAGGTTGATCAGCAAGGCGCTCTGGTCGCCGGGCTGCAAGGCGATCGGCTGGCGGCGTTCCTTCTTCAGGTCGCCCTCCCATTGCGCGGTGCCGGCTTTCCAGTCGTAGACGCCGGTGACCTTCTTGCCCATGAACAAGGCCTTCTTGACCGTGCTCTGGGTCAGCGGCACGTAGTGCGCGTCCTCGACGTTGAAGACGGTGCTCTGTTCCAGGTTCAAGCCCAGGATGCTGGCGAAGCCCTTGCGGCCACGGACGGCCATGTCGATACGCCACTGGTTGCCCTCGGCCCGGCTGACCTGCATCGTCGCATCGCCGGCTTCTTTGCCGTGGTACAGCGCCTGATAGGTCGCGGTGAAGGGTTCCAGCGCCGGCGGCGTCCATTCGGAGGCTGCGATGTCCGGCGTGGCCGGCGCCGGCGTTTGCACCGGCACCGCGACCGGAGCTGGCGCGCTGTCCTGGGCCTGGCCAGCCACCGGCGGCAGGAGGATCAGGGCCAACAGGGCCAGGCGGGACAGGGGCAGGCGCATCGGGCGGGGCGATCCGGTGGGGAAGGGCGGGTCAGGATGAACGGGGCGAGGTCACGAGCGTGTGTCCGTCGGCACCGTCACTGCCGGCCGAATCTAGTTGCAGCGGCGTAAACAGGCACTGACCGTCCAGCCGCACCTGGCCGTTCCGTTCATCCAGCCGCCCGGCGACCAGCAGGCGCAGGGTCGCGATCAGCAGGGGATGTTCCCGGGCCAGCACCCGCCCGGCGAGCGCGGCCACGTCGTCGCCCGCCTTCACCGGCACGCGCGCCTGGGCGATCACCGCGCCGGCGTCCAGTTCCGGCACCACGAAGTGCACACTGGCGCCATGTTCCGGATCGGCGGCTTCCAGCGCACGGGCATGGGTATGCAGGCCGCGATGGCGGGGCAGCAGGGACGGATGGATGTTGATCAGCCGGCCTTCGAAGCGACGCACGAAGGCTTCGCCGAGGATGCGCATGTAGCCGGCGCACACGATCCAGTCCGGCTGGGCTTGGGCCAATGCGTCGGCCAATGCCTCGTCGAAGCCCGCCCGGTCGGCGAACTCGGCCGGGCGCCGGGACCAGCGCAGTGCGGCCGGGACCCGCTCCAGCGCGGCCGCGGTCGGTTTGTCGGAGAACACGCCGACGATTTCGGCGGCCAGTGTGCCGGCGGCGATCGCGTCCAGGATGGCCTGCAGGTTGCTGCCGCGCCCGGATGCCAGCACGGCCAGGCGGGGTGCGGGGGAGGCGGAATTCATGGGGCTTTGCTCCTTGTCGCGGGCCAGGCCAGCAGGCTGCCCAGCGTGGCCAGCAGCATGTCCGCGTGCGCGTCCCAGACGTCCCCTTGCTGGCCGTTGTAGGCCTCGGCGGCCTCGGGCGAGAGCAGCAAGGCGATCGCCCATTCCAGCCATTCGTAGACCAGGCTGGTGCACATCACCGCCATCACCGCCAATACGAAGGCTTGGCGAGCCGAGAGCCGCGGCCACCAATGGCGCGCCAGCTGCGCCATCGCCGGGGTGAAGCACAGCCCGTACAGCACGTGGATCAGGCGATCGAAATGGTTGCGCTGCCATCCGAACGCATGGCCCGGAGACCAGCCGAACAAGGCCTGGCTCCATTGTTCATAAGGCACGTTGGAATATAGCCAGCGCGCACCGATGCTGTGCAGGGCGATGAAGGCGCAGATCGCGATGAAATTGCCCGCGCTCAACGGCCAGCGGCGGTCGAGCGCATACAGCGCGATCAACCCGAGCACGGTCAGGCTGCTGTGCAGCGCCTGTTCGGCCGGCCACAACGGACGGATCCAGGTGGCCGCGAAGATCGCCAGCACGGCCGCCAGGGCGGCCTTCTTCGCGGGGCTCATCGGGCGGCGATCAGCCGATGTGGACGCGTTCGTCGTCGCGGGCGGCGACCACCTCGCCGATGCGCCAATGGCGCAGCGAGTGGCTGTCGAGCGCCTGTTCGAGCGCGGCGGCCTGTTCGGGCGCCGCGACCAGCACGAAACCGATGCCGCAGTTGAAGGTGCGCCACATTTCGCTGTCGGCGACGGCGCCTTCGCGCTGCAGCCACTGGAACACCGGCGGCAGCGGCCAGCTGGCGGCGCGGATGTCCAGGCCCAGGCCTTCGGGAATGACCCGGATGATGTTTTCGGTCAGGCCGCCGCCGGTGACGTGGGCCATCGCGTGGATGGCCTCGCCATGCGACTGCAGCAGCGCCAGCACCGGCTTCACGTACAACGCGGTCGGCGCCATCAGTGCATCGATCAGGCGGGTGCCATCGTCGAGCACATGGTCTTCGGGCGCGCCGGCGCGTTCGTAGATCCGCCGCACCAGCGAATAACCGTTCGAATGCGGGCCGCTGGACGCGATCCCGATCAGCACGTCGCCTTCGCGGACCTTGGCGCCATCCAGCAGTTGCGACTTCTCGACCGCCGCCACGCAGAAGCCGGCGAGGTCGTATTCGCCCGGCGGGTACATGTCGGGCATTTCGGCGGTCTCGCCGCCGATCAGGGCGCAGCCGGACAGCTCGCAGCCACGCGCGATGCCGCCGACGACCGAGGCCGCGGTATCCACGTCCAGCTTGCCGGTGGCGAAGTAATCCAGGAAGAACAGCGGCTCGGCGCCCTGCACCAGCACGTCGTTGACGCACATGGCGACCAGGTCGATGCCGATGGTGTCGTGGCGGCCCAGCTGCTGGGCCAGCTTCAGCTTGGTGCCGACGCCGTCGGTGCCGGAGACCAGGACCGGCTCCTTGTATTTGCCCGACAGGTCGAACAGCGCGCCGAAACCGCCCAGTCCTCCCATCACCTCGGGCCGGAAGCTGCGCTTGACCAGGGGCTTGATGCGCTCGACCAGCGCGTTGCCGGCATCGATGTCGACGCCCGCTTCGCGGTAGGTCAGCGGGGAGGGGGTGGTGGGCGAGGGGCTGGTCACGGCGTGGGGCTCGGCGGCAAGCAAGGCTGGCGATTTTAGCAGTCGGCGTTCCGGCGTTGGCGCTGGCGGCGCATTCGGGCAACAATTCCCCTGGATGAACTGGTGAATGGAACCCGCGATGCACCGCAGTCTCGCCTTTTTCCTGATGTTGGCCGTAAGCCTGGCCGGGTGCCTGGCCCCGGTGTTGGCCGTGGCGCAGGCGGACCTGCGTACCGAGGGCGACGTCGCCAAGGCCGAAGGCGCCTACGCCGCCGAGGTGCCCGTCAACAGCCAGGGCGAGTCCGACCGCGCCGGGGCGCTGGCGCGTGCGCTGGGCAGTGTGCTGGCCAAACTGTCCGGCGACCGCAGCGTGATGGCCCGGCCGGGCGTGGCGCAGGCCTTGCGCAACGCCGGCAATTACGTCGAAAGCTACGACTACCGCCAGGACCAGGGCACGTCGCCGACTGGGGCGCCGACCTTCCGCACCACCCTGGTGGCGCGTTTCCGCCAGGACGACGTCGATGGCTTGGTCGCCGCGCTGGGATTGCCGGTGTGGCCGCAACCGCGGCCCAAGCCGGTGCTGTGGCTGGCGATCGACGATGGCAGCGGGCCGCGCCTGGTCGGCGTGCAGCAGTCCAACGCCGCGCGCAGCGTGCTGGATCGCGCCGTCGAGCGCGGCTTCCGGCTCGGCCTGCCGACCGGCGGTGCGGCCGAACAGGCACTGGTCGGGGCGATCTGGCGCCAGGACACCGCGGCCGTGGCCCGCGCGTCGTCGCGCTACAGCCCGCCGATGCAGCTGATCGGCAAGCTCTACCGCACCGACGGCGGCTGGACCGCGGACTGGAATTTCGTCGATGAGGGCAAGGTCCTGTCGACCTGGTCCACCACCGACGCCGATGCGCGGCGGGCGATGGCGTCGGGCGCCGATGGTGCCGCCGATGCGCTGGTCAAGCGTTACGCCAAGCGCGTGGACAGCGGCGTGCCCGGCACCTATCGCGCGGTGATCACCGGCATCCGCAACGCAGACGATTACCTGCGCATCTCGGCGGCGCTGCAGAATGTCTCCGTGGTCAAGGCGATCCGGCCGGTCAAGGCCGAGGGCGACCGCCTGGAGCTGGACCTGGAGCTGCTGACCGGCCCCGCCGGCCTGAACCGGATGCTCGGCGCCGACAGCCCGATCGAGCCGGTGTCCATGCCCACCGAGGGTCCTGTGCAGCTGGAAGGCGAGCACGCGGAGTACCGCGTCAAATGAATTTGACCCCCGAGGCGGAAATCGCCCAGTTCCTGCGCCGGCTCAAATGGGTGGCGTTGACCCTGCTGGTGCTGTGGGTGACCTGGCTGCTCGCGCCGGTGCTGACGCCGTTCGTGCTGGCGTTGCTGCTGGCGTGGCTGGGCGATCCGCTGGTCGACCGCATCGAGCGCGCCGGTCGTTCGCGCAACGTGGCGGTCACCCTGGTCTTCGTGCTGATGGTGCTGCTGGTCACGCTGGCGTTGATGATCCTGGTGCCAATGATCGAGCGCCAGATCGTCACCCTGATCAACGCGCTGCCGCAGATGCGCGACTGGGTCATCGGCACCGCGGTGCCGTGGCTGGAGCAAAAGACCGGCCTGGAACTGTTGACGTGGCTGGATCCCGAACGCTCGATCGAATGGGTCCGCGGGCATTGGGCGCAGGCCGGCGGCGTGGCCAAGACGTTCTTCGGCTATCTGTCGCGTTCGGGTTTCGCGATGGTGACGTGGGTGGTCAACATCGCCTTGCTGCCGATCCTGACGTTCTACTTCCTGCGCGACTGGGACATCCTGGTCGAGCGCGTAGCGGCGGTGATCCCGCGCAAGTACATCGGCACGGCGAGCCAGTTGGCGGCCGAATCCAACGATGTGCTGGGTGCATTCATCCGCGGGCAGTTCCTGGTGATGTTGGTGCTGGGGGTGATCTACGCGGCCGGCCTGTCCCTGGTCGGCCTCAAGTTGGGACTGTTGATCGGCCTGCTCGCCGGCCTGATCAGCTTCATTCCCTACCTCGGCGCGACCACCGGCATCGTGTTGGCGGTGTTGGCCGCACTGGTGCAGTCGCAGGGTTTCGACTGGCAGTTGCTGATCCTGGTGGGCGTGGTGTTCACGGTCGGCCAGCTGATGGAAAGCTACGTGCTGACCCCGCGCATCGTCGGCGACAAGATCGGCCTGCATCCGGTCGCGGTCATCTTCGCGGTGATGGCCGGCGGCCAGTTGTTCGGTTTCCTCGGAATGCTGCTGGCGTTGCCGGTGGCGGCGGTGGCCAACGTGCTGCTGCGCTATGCGCACCAGCGTTACCGGCATAGCGAGTTGTACGCTGGTGAACCTTCGGCCATCGTGCTGCACTCCAGCGCGGAGGTCACGCTCATCGAAGTGCCGAAGGATCCGGGTCAGCCGTGAGCGTGCCGCAGTTGCCGCTGGCCCTGCGATATCCGCCGGACCAGCGTTTGGAAACCTACGTCGATGCGCCCGAGGGCGTGATCGCGCAGCTGCGCGCGATCGCGGTGGGTGCGCGCGCGGATTGGCTGTACCTGGCCGGCAATGCGGGCAGCGGCAAGACGCACCTGGCGTTGTCGCTGTGCGCGGCCGCCGAGCAGGCCGGCCGCCAGGCTGCCTATCTGCCGTTGCAGGCCGCCACCGGCCGCCTGCGCGACGCGCTGGAGTCGCTCGAAGGGCACGAGGTCATCGCCCTGGATGGACTGGAAGCGATTGCCGGCCACCGCGAGGACGAAGTGGCGCTGTTCGACTTCCACAACCGTGCCCGCAGTGTCGGCGTCACCGTGCTCTATACCGGTCGCGCGATGCCGGATGGCCTGGCGCTGCTGCTGCCGGATCTGCGCTCGCGTCTCTCCCAATGCGTGCGCATCGCGCTGCCCGTGCTCGACGATGCCGGGCGCGCGGCGGTACTGCGCGAGCGTGCGCAACGGCGCGGCCTGGCGATCGACGATGCCGCGATCGAATGGCTGCTGGTGCACAGCGGTCGCGAACTGTCGGGCCTGGTGGCCTTGCTGGATCGTCTCGATCGCGAATCGTTGGCGGCAAAGCGCAGGATCACGGTGCCGTTCCTGCGCAGCGTGCTCTAGCTGTGGGCGGGGGGCTTGAGCCCCGCTGCGGCCGCTTGCAAGTGATATCCCGACGCTGTGGTCGCGGTCGCGGCTGAAGCCGCTCCTACACGAAGGCGACTTCAGGCCCGCAGTTGCGCATCCAGTTCGGCCAGCCTTTGTGGCGTGCCTACATCGGTCCAGAGGCCGCCGTGATAGCTGCCGCCGATACGGGCTGCGCGCATGTGCGCGCGCAGGATCGGCGCCAGGCGGAAGCGCGGTTTGCCGTTCGGCGCCAGGCTGGCCTCAGCGTCGGCGTGATCCTGCCAGTTCGCCAGCAATGCGGGTCGATAGACGCCGATGCCCGAATAGGTCAGTAGCGGCGCGCCATCGTCGCGGAGCAGGCCGTCGTCGCCGAGCGCGAAATCGCCGCGCGCGGCCTGCGCGGGCGGATCGACCATCACCAGATGCGCCAGGCCCTCCGGCTCGGCTGGCAAGTGCGCCAGATCGAAGTCGCTCCAGACATCGCCATTGATCAACAGGAAGGGCGCGTCGCCTAGCGCAGCCAGGGCATTGAGCATGCCGCCGCCGGTTTCCAGCGGGATGTCGCCTTCGTGGACGTAGCTGAGGCGCAGGCCGAAGCGGCTGCCGTCGCCGAGTCGCTTCGGGAATTCCGCTGCCAGCCACGAAGTGTTGACCACCACTTCGGCTATGCCCAGGTCGGCAAGCTTTTCCAGGTGCCACTGAATCAGCGGTTTGCCGCCGGCCTCCAGCAGCGGCTTCGGCGTGTGCTCGGTGAGCGGGCGCATGCGCTCGCCCAGGCCGGCGGCGAAGATCAGTGCCTTCATCGAGCGGACGACTCGGGCAGTCGCGCCAAGGCCGGCTTGATGCGTTCTTCCAGCAGTTGTTGCAGTGGCTGCAGCGGCGCGTGACGCGGCAGCGCTTCATCCAGATATGCGATGAAACGGGGGATATTGGCCAGATACCAGCTCTTGCCGTCGCGGTAGTGCAATCGACAGAAGATGCCGAGATTCTTCAGGTGGCGCTGCACGCCCATCCAGTCGGCATCGCGCAGGAAGCGTTCCAGCGGCGGCACTGGCAGGCCCGCCTGCAGGGCGCGCGCGTGATAGCGCGCCAGCCAGCCATCCACGCGCGCCAGCGGCCAGCTCACCGAGGTGTCCTTGAACAGGCTCACCGGGTCGTAGGCGATCGGCCCGCGCACGCAGTCCTGGAAATCCAGCACCGCCGGGCCGTCGGCCAACGGCATGAGATTGCGTGGCATGAAGTCGCGATGCGTCAGTACCTTGGGTTGGCCGAGGGCGTTGTCCATCAGCCGGCGTTGGACAAGTTCCAGTCGTTCCGAGTCGTCGCAGTCCAGGGTGATGCCGAGGTGGCGGCCGAGGAACCATTCTTCGAACAAGCCGGCATCGCGCTGCAGCAGCGCTTCGCCGAACTCGCCCATGCCTGCCGGTGGCGCGATCCGCTGCAGGCGCAGCAATTGTTCGAGGCTGGCATCGACGAGCGCATCGGCGTTGGCCTCGTCCAGCACTTGGGCCAGCGTCGGGCCGCCGAGGTCCTCCAACAGCAAAAAACCCGCCTCCACATCGGCCGCCAGCACCTGCGGCACGCGCACTCCACCGGACTGCAGCAGATCGCGCATCGCCAGCCACGGACGTGGATCGTCCAGCCCGGGCGGCGAATCCATCACGATGCGGCTGGCGCCGCGGCCGCTGCTGCGCCAATAGCTGCGCATGCCGGCGTCCACCGACGCCCGTTCCAGGGCGGCGTGCGCATCACCAAGGGCATCGCGGGTCCATTGCAGGCGCTGCGTGGCGCGGGGGTCTGAAGCAGTGTCTGGATGCATCACGGGTACGAAGTGGAAAGCCGCAGTGGCAACGCGGTGGGTCGGAGAGGTCAGCGTCGGCCGCTGAAAAGACGCATCAGCGCAAGGATCACGATCGCACCCAGCAGCGCGCCGATGAAGCCAGCCGGCTCGCCAGCGCGGTACCAGCCCATGTGCTGGCCGAACCAACCGGCCAGCAGGGCGCCGGCGATGCCGAGCACGATGGTCAGCAGGCATCCCAGCCGTTGCGGCCCCGGCGAGAAGAAGCGCGCCAGCAGGCCGACCAGGAAGCCGACCAGGATGATGTACAGCCAACTGCTGCTGCCGAATAGATCGCCCATGCACCGCACCCCTTGGGTTGAAGGACGCAGCCTAGCAAGGCCGGGCTGCGTCCGTCATGCCGGTCAGCAGCAGCCGTGGCCGCCGTGACGGGTGCCGCTGTCGGCGGCGACCGGCGAACCGCTGGTCTCCCCGCGCAGGCAGGCCGCATGGTGCTCGGCGATCACTTTGGCCACGCATGCGGTGACGCGCTTGCCCATCGGGATGTGCAGGAACTCGTTGGGGCCGTGCGCGTTGGAATGCGGGCCCAGCACGCCGGTGATCATGAACTGCGCACCGGGGAATTTCTCGCCGAGCATGCCCATGAACGGGATCGAGCCGCCTTCGCCCATGTACATCGCCGGCTTGCCGAAGAAGGTCTGGCTGGCGTCGTCGATGGCCTTTTCCAGCCACGCGGCCATCGCCGGTGCATTCCAGCCGGTAGATGCCTTTTCCAGTTCCAGCGTGACCTTGGCGCCATTCGGCGGATCGCGCAGCAGCGCTTCCTTGAGCAGTTCGCCGCAGCGCTTGCCATCGGCGGTCGGCGGCAGGCGCAACGACAGCTTCACCGCGGTCTGCGGACGCAGCACGTTGCCGGCCGATTCCAGCGGCGGCATGCCGCCCACGCCCGTCACCGACAGTGCGGGGCGCCAAGTGCGGTTGAGCACCAGTTCGGTGAGCTCATCGCTCATCGGCTTGAGGCCTTCGACCAGCGGGAACTTGTCGAAGATCGCCGTGTCCAGCACCTTTGCAGCGTTCTTCGCCTGGTCCAGGCGTTCGGCCGGCACTTCCACGTGCAGGCCTTCCAGCAGGATGCGGCCGGTCTTCTCGTCCTCGATGCGCGACAGCAGCTGGCGCAGCAAGCGGAAGCTCGACGGCACGACGCCGGAAGCGTCACCGGAATGCACGCCTTCCTCGAGCACCTTGACGGTCAGGTTGCCGCCGGTCAGGCCACGCAGCGAGGTGGTGCACCACAGCTGGTCGTAGTTGCCGCAGCCCGAATCCAGACACACCACCAGCGACGGCTTGCCGATGCGGTCGGCCAGATGGTCGACGTAGGCGGGCAGGTCATAGCTGCCCGATTCTTCGCATGCTTCGATCAGGATCACGCAGCGCGCATGCGGCTGGCCATCTTCCTGCAGCGCCAGCACCGCGGCCAGCGAACCGAAGATCGCGTAGCCGTCGTCGGCGCCGCCGCGGCCATAGAGCTTGTCGTCGCGCAGCACCGGCTTCCAGGGTCCCAGGTCCGGATCCCAGCCGGTCATCTCCGGCTGCTTGTCCAAATGCCCGTACAGGAGGACGGTGTCTTCGCCGGTGTCCGGGCCGCTGGCCGGCACTTCCAGCAGGATCAGCGGGGTGCGGCCTTCCAGGCGGACCACTTCGACCTTCAGTCCCGGGATCTGCTGGGCACGCGCCCAGTTTTCCATCAGCGACACCGCCTGGTCCATATATCCGTGCTTGACCCAGTCGGCGTCGAACATCGGCGACTTGTTGGGAATGCGGATGTACTCGACCAGCTGGGGGACGATGTCCTGATCCCATTTTTCGCTGACGTATCGATCGATCTTGGCGCTGTCCATCGGGGAAAACTCCGGAGCTACTGTCTTGAAGGCGCATATTCTACGCCCGCCCCAGGGGTAGGAATTTTCCTACATGCGCCCGCGAGCTTTACCGGCTGCGTGTAGACGGCGTGAGCGATAGGCTGGGTTCATGTGGCGCGGGATGCTGGTCCCGCCGGCAGGAAAGCCGGCGTACCTCCCCCAAGCCACAAGGAGTGTTGCATGAAGTTTCAGACCGTAATCCGGTTGGCCCTCGCGCTGGGGCTGTCGATGGCGATCCAGGCCCACGCGGCCGACAAGGTCGACATCAACGCCGCCAACGCCGAGGAACTGGACAAGGTGCTCGTCAATGTCGGGCCATCGAAGGCCAAGGCGATCGTCGAGTACCGGGATGCCAACGGACCGTTCAAGAGCGCCGAGGAACTGGCGGAAGTCCGAGGGATCGGGCTGAGCACCATCGAACGGAATCGAGACCTGATCGAAGTGGGGGCCGGAGCCGCGCCCGCAACGAAGGTGCCAAACACGGCGGCCGCAAAGCCGGTGAAGAGACAGTAGGAGCAATGACGCAAGGATACGGTTCGACGCAGGATGCGTGACCGCGCCCGATCTAGGCTGGACGTCTAGGGGATGGCTGGACGCCGACAAGGATGTAATCGCCCGGTACACACAGGGATGTGTGGCCGGGCGATTCTCGTTGCATGTCCGGGTGGCACATCCCGCTGCGCGGGCTATGCCGTGACCATTTCCGCTACGCGGCAATGGCGCCCACGGTTTTGCTTCGCAAAGTCCAGCCCGCCGCCCAGTGCGCACACCGGCCTTCCGGCAGAATATCGGCATGGACCTCTTCGACCTGCCCAGCCATTGCATTCCCGCCCACGAGTACCGTCGCGAACGCTGGCGCAACCAACAAGGCTGGACCCGCGAGATCCTGCGGGCCGGACCCGGCGATGACTGGTCGCTGCG
>Ga0160447_100225_pt1 | contig 31367 bp, 28 predicted proteins | sample HID1973K_E1MG_FD_108222 | JGI IMG/M metagenome (GOLD analysis project Ga0160447, IMG submission 108222) | Enriched mosquito-associated microbial communities from UW Madison campus, WI, USA - HID1973K_E1 MG | ecosystem: Host-associated > Arthropoda: Insects > Digestive system > Unclassified ...
AGCTTAAAAATCGAAAAAACTACTGAACAGGGATCAGTAGTTTTTTCTGTTTCATGAATGGTAATCAATAGTTAGCTGACGTTGCAGAGCGTCTTGGGTAGTTTGCTCAATATGTAAAAAAATTAATCATTATATAAAAAGAGAAAAAACAATCCGTGGGAGTTGGATTGTTTTTTCTTAAGGAAAGATCAGGCTGATAGTTCCTTATTGTATTTTATGTTTCTTACTTTGTGTTATGACTACCTATAAAATCCATTATGCTAACTAAGAGTGTATGGTGTATACAGTTCGTAACCAGAAAAAACCTACCTCTTCCCGGTCAAAAGAGGCAGATTCTTTCGTGACGTAATTAGAAGTTAGTCTTGATGATTTTATACATCTTGAGTAGTTTGCTCTAATTATTTTTGTTTTATTCATATGGACAATTTGCTGAGTAATGGGCAATAGCATATATTATGTATTACAAACGTAAAAACTCTTACTCTATCTTCATTTTTCATCCTTTATAATCACAGTAAGCAGCCCATGAATTAACTCATGGGCCTCCTTTAGTTTATTTTATTGTAACTAATTTCAATGATTCTATTTAACGATTTAATGATCTAAAACAAACTCTTAATTAGTTAATGTTACCCCGTTTAAGACATAATCCCATGTTACATTACTATTTGGATCGCTGGGAACGTTAACTACACAAGTTCTACTTAATCCCCAATCTACTTCACTAATCCCTTGTAGACTTTCTATTGGATTAAGTATAAGGACTTTAAAGTTGCCCTTCGTTAATATAGATAAAGTAGATTCTAATTCAACTGCTTCTTGATAATTAGCTACCCATCTAACAAATAAAATGGATTGGCTATTTTTAACCTTATCTAAAAATCTATCTATCCGATAGTTGAGTGTTTTTTTAAAAGGTGGATAAGCTAAAAACCAATGTTGATTCGGAATAATAGGGAAATCATGAGCAGAAAAAATTTTATAAACAGTATCTAGTACTAGATAGGATTTTATTGGTTTATGAAGCCCTTTATCAGGAAAAACAAAAACCCCTTCATCAGCATACACAGAAACTCCCTTATCATTTATCACACGCATGTTTTTAAGTTCCATGAATCCATTGAATTTATTTTCCAACAATCTATTTACGTCGGAAAGGAATGGAGAGTAATTCCAATCAAGTGGACTTGAGGTGAATCTTTTTAAATTAAGACGTTGAAATTGAAGCGCTGGATTACAGGCGCTTCCTAAACTAAATACAGCATCATAGGATCCTTTGATATCATGTAAGTTCAAATTAATCATTCTCCTACTTTTCTTTTGAGACTCTCCTATATAAGATGCTTAGTTGAGTAAATTTGCTTGGACAATTACTTTTATGTAAATCATATACATCCGAAAAACAGAAAAACTACTTTTTGCCCCAAAAGTAGTTTTTTCTCTCGTCTAATAGCAATGTAAAAACCGAAACCTATTGGAAGAGCAAGGAGGTTGCTCAATATTATAGTATGTAAAATAATGAAAAGCGTTTGGACAGGCGCTCAGTTTATCTAAGTTTTCTCCTATTTTTGTGTTGGATTCCTAGAAAATCCATTATGTTAACTAACGTTGTATACCATATACAGCTTAAAAAAGAAAACAACTACCTCCGTAAGAAGATAGCTGTTTTTTACTGATAAAATTAAGTTGTGGGTGAAGTCTCTCTCGACTTCTTCAGTAGTTTGTTCAAATGATAGAAAAATATTCAATTTAGGCAAGTTACCTAAAATTAAGTCAGTGAATATATTGTATTGAAAATGCCTATAACGTACTAGATTATCGGCTTTGAGTAACGTTACTCCTTCTTAGGATTCGCCATAATTCTAAGAAGTACATAGAAGAGGATAGTCCGTTGTTTACTGAAGAAATTTTATTTGGGGTTTTCATATAGATTATTGTGGTAAATGTACGGACTTAATATGATTTTGTTTTAAAAATACGGTTTCTCCATTTGCAATAACTAATTCAATTAAGTTATTCTGTATCTCTTTTAATAAGCCTATTTTCATAGGATCTATTCCTCCATCAAATACAACTAGTTCTCCTTCTAATTTTTTCAGTTGTTCCTCTAACGTTCGGCTAAAGTTAATATTAGATGGTTTAACAGGTAAAGCTTTGTTATCAAGTGTATAAGGCGTGACGTTATGATTGTAGGGAGTAAGCCATTTTACATGGTTTAAGGGGATAAATATAATTTTATATACAGGAGAGTAAAAAATAAGGTAATCATTTAAGAGATTTAAAATATATCCATGAAACGATATGTTTCCTGTTGCATAAATTTCAATAAACATCCCTTTCGCGTTAATTAGAGCTTTTCGATAAGAAATAGATTCAATTTCTTCCGTAAAAGATTGTTCAGTTGGGCTATCGGTTATTTGGTTTTTCTTATCACTAAGTTTGATACTATGAACATGTAGCAATGGAATATAAACGAATTGTTGACCATTAAATAATACAAGAATATCTTGACCAAAATCGATGAGTAAGCCTTCAAAAAAGTCTTCTCCTGAAATCCGCACTTCAATTTGTTTCCCTAGTAATGTCATAATATTACTCATAAAAATCTCCTCCTAACGATGAATATAGAATAGGAATCTTTCACCCAAAGACCATTTGTACCCAATAGAATAATAGAAATAATGTGACCAGAGTAGTCAAGGGGATAACAATCAGTGATACACTTAAATAATCTTTCCATTTTACTTTAAGCTCATTTTCTTTTAGAATATGCATCCAAATAAGAGAGGCAAGTGTTCCTATAGGCAATAATAATGATCCCATATCGCTTCCAATGATATTTGCAAGATAAATGGTCTTTAATGTAATCGGATCAAGTCCCATTTCTGTTAACGTGATGGTTCCAATCATCAAAGCTGGGTGGTTATTAAAGAAGTTGGATAATAAAGAGACAAGTCCTCCCATAATAAAACTCGCTTGAAATAATCCTTGGTTTACAAGTGGTTCACATAAATGTACAAGCATAGTAGTTAATCCAGCATTATGAAGTCCGTATATAATGACATACATTGAAAAGGCAAATATAAGGATATGCCAAGGTGTCTTTTTCAAAATGTCTATAGGGTTTGTTCGTAAATAATACCATCTCCATATAAGTAGAACGAGGGATCCCAGCACAGCAACTAGTTCAATAGGAATTGCAAAATAAGAGGCAACAAAGAGTAAGCAACGCATAACGAATACAAATAGTAAGACTTTCAACATAAATTGAGTGCGTTTGCGTTTTGTTTCGACAGAAATATTTCCTTTTAAAGGGTGAAAATGTTTTGTAAAAAAGATTTCTTCGATATCATACGAAACAGTAGGCAATTTTTTGGGGAGCTTATTTTTAACAACTAAATACATTAGCCAGGACATAAATAGTAATCCTAGGGTTGCTGGAACGAACATCATCGCTGTGTGCATATAAAGAGTCATATGAACAATCTTTAAAGCAATTAAATTGACAATGTTACTGACTCCAATAGGTGCACTAGAAGCCGTAGCAGTTAATGCCCCACTAAGAAGATAAGGGATTTGTTGGTGGGGTTTTAGTTTGAGGTTTTTTAAGAGGAGAATTAAAATGGGGGTTGTAATTAATATACTTCCATCGTTGTTAAATAAAAGTGTCATTAAAAAACAGAGCAACTGTATATACCAATATAAACGGTGTCCTGATCCTCTAGCTAGATTTGCAAGACGTGCGGCTGCCCAATGAAAAAAACCGAAGCTCTCTAATATAACAGCCATTACAATGGTTGCTATTATGGTAATAGATGCCCCACCAATTTTACTAATAATATCTACAATGTCTCCACGTGATACCACGCCCATTAATAAAATGACTAAAGCACCGATGGATGCTGGCCAAGCTTCATTAATTCCTTTTGGCCTCCAAAAGATGATCGACATTGTCATGATGAATACAAAAATAGTCATTCCAATTTGGAAATTCATTATTATTCCCCTTTTTCGACAAACATAATTAAGTTGTCTATCTATGATTATTTTCTTATATGTATATTCTTCATTCTTCATAAGGGTAATGAATACAATACCTATATTATCCAATATGTATGTTTGTCCATTTAGTATAAATGTACCCTAAGGGAAGATAACCATTTTTTGGTAATCTGTAAAGTTTATAAATTTCAAATAGAAAAGCCATCTATTACATCTAGTAGATGGCTTCTTTAATCAGTTAACCTAAAACATAGAATAACACCGAATTTTAATATATAAAATGTAGTTCCTAGGAGCAATAATAACTTTAAGTTGTTTCTAATTGCCTTAAGGCAATTTTTTGTTTAACTATTTAACGACTAAGGTCTGGTCCTGGATTTTTTGATCTATTTATATTTGTACTTCTCATTCCTCTTAATTGATGTCTTTAAAAGTTTAATCTATTAAAGTTATTCCTTCTAATAGAATATTCCAAATGGAAGGATTAGTACCATTTTCGCGAGAAACCTGAACCCAACAAATACCATCTTCAGCTGTTCCAAAATTCATATCCTTCACGCCCTGTAAGTCATCATCAACGGTTTCTATTAAAAGAATATTAAAGTTACCATTAGTCATTTCAGCTAATATAGATTTTAGTATGACTATATCTTGATAATTTGTTGGCATCCATTCGTGTCGTATAAACAAGGTGCGTTGACTTTGTGCAATTTGATTAAGGAATGTTTGGATGCGATGATTTAGTCTTACTTTATAGGAAGGATATTGTAGAAACCATTCTTGGTTCGGGATTATTGGGAAGTCATGAACAGAGTCGATGTTATATTGGGTATCTGTAATATAATGAGCTCTTACTGATTCATGAGTTCCAAATTTAAAAATAGGATATCCATTGTCGTCTATATAATTGGCTAATATATCTTTTTCAATCATATTTTCTAATTCCATAAAACCTTGAAATTTATTTTTTAGTAATTTATTTACATCAGAAAGAAAAGGGGTTTGAACCCAATCAAGTGGGAATGAATGCCTTCTTAAATTATGACGTTCAGAATAAAGTGCTGGACCACACCAACTCCCTAAGCCTGCTATTAAATTATAAGAGCCTCGCAGAGTTTGTAAATTCATACTATTCACTCCTATGCTTTTTTATATTATATAGGGGAGCATTCTAAACTGATTGGACAAGACAGAATATATTTATAATATTTTCAGATTTAAATGGTTTTTCATAGATTGAAATTTAAATTCCATACCCTAAGATTGGAGGGACGTTTGTACTGCATATTTTATGGTATCCAAGAAAAGCGAACAGGATTAAATGGGTCATTTTCATAACTATAAATAAGCTTTTGGCTTGTACTAAACTTAATTTTTTTCATAGTATATATTATTCCTTATCTTTTTTAGGAGGTGATTTCATGTCTAATGGCCATACCTTTGAAGGCAATGTTAACTCAAGTGATAACATTACGCCTTTAGAAGGAGCATCTTCAAATGATTTCGATTTTAATGGTTTAAGAAGAGGAGATCGGATTCAAATTTTTTCTTTTGGAAACCAAATTGATGAAAATGGTACTTTTATTCATGTACAAGATGGATTTCTAATTTGGACAGATAGCTCGGATAATATTAATACAACCAGTTTAGATGCTATTAGTATCAGCAGGGTAACTGGAACAGCTTAATTTAGAAGAGTTTCAAAAATGTATTGGATAAAGCTCTTTAAAGAACTTTATAATAAATTTAAGAAAGAAGGAGCATTCTATAAGCGAATGTTCCTTCTTTTATAATTTTAGGCAACAAAAATTAGGGTACGACAAGCAGTTGCTACTATATACTAGGGCAAAAGCCACTAATTTAGACGCAAAAAATATTCATGTCAAAAAACCTTGGCTTGGTAACGGATTTGAGGGTTACATGAGAAAGGGTCGAAATAGAGAATCGATACAAGGTCTGGAACACTGTTAGGGAAGATAAGTAAGATGAATGACAGTGAAGGTTTGTAAGCTTCGTAAATGTGAGCTCAGGACAGGGCACAGATTTATTTACGTATTGGCAAAGGAAAAAGTATATACATAATACTCTTGTGATACGTCATGTATCTTGCCTGGGGTAAAAAATCTACTTAAGCTGATTGTATCTAGTGGATGATGAACTCAGTAAACCCCTTATTATATGAGTAGGGATACTGTACAATCAAATGACGTGACAGGGTATAAAGAATACAAGAGAAAGTGAACACCGGTATATGGAAAGTGAACAGAAAAGCATAAAACTGTATAACTGGATGAATACTATTTTCCTTATGGACAAACCCATGATAGATCTGAAATGAAGCTGACCTTTTGCTGGTCCCTTATAGGTACATAAGGTTGTGGCTATCCTCTGATGAAAGAAAGATGCTGTTATGTGAACCTCTATTTGAAGTATGGGCGTACGTTTTATTTACCAATACGTATGATGAGGAGACGACAAATAAACTTGCTATGGGAGGCAGGGGCAATGTTGCCCCTAACTTACTCGACTTGGTATGGCTAGATAAAATCTATAGAGTAAAATAAAAAAAACTATCCCCATGCAGAGGCATGTGTTTTCACATCATTAAAAATTATTTATTGAATTGAAGTCCTATATTAATTAATAATGCTTATATTTCTATATAAATAAATTTCAGCTAATATTTTTTATTTTTATCAGCTAGATATCGCGCATATTGAAGAGTATTCCTTACTACATCCAATTCAACATTCATAATGACAGGAGGGCCTGGTCTCCAATTTACCTCAAAAATCCAAAGTCTCCCTTTTTCATCAAGTCCTACATCAATTCCTAACTCGTCAAATAGTATATCCTGATATAGAGATTCAAAATGGTTAGAAAAACTTAAAGCAAATTGTTCAAGATGCTTTTGGATATTATAGTAGTTGTCTCCGAATTCCTGTTTTAAAAAAATATCCGGAATACAAGTATAGCCACCGTTGCCTAGGTTTGAAGCTATACTACCTATTTTACCTATTCTTGGATATATAGATGTAATTAACCAATTGCCGTTTCCGCCTTTTTGTACATGTAATCTAAAATCATATACATTTCCTAATTTTGTCTTACATGTTATGAATTTTTGTACTAAGTAAGTGTCCTGTTTTATATGACTATCGATAAACTTTTCTAGCTGATTTTCACTAAATATGGATTCCTGTTCATCTTTACTAACTTTATAACTGTCACCTATCTTCTCTACATAGAAAATACCAGCCCCTTTATGCCCGGATAAGGGTTTTACAATTATTTTTGTGTAGCTTTCCACCATATTTAGCAATACTCTATAATTAGTTAATTCTGAAGTAGGAATAAGGTACTGATTAAATTTTTTGGCCTTATTCACTTTGTTATAAACAGTTAATTTATCCCCAACAGAGTGACTGGTAAATGGAATTTTCTTCCTTAATTCATCTACTATATCTGCTGCTTTATCACTTATAGGGGGACTGGCATTATAAATAACATCAGGATAAGGATATCTTTTCTCTATCCATTTTCCTTTTTCGTATGTTTTACCTAAAATAGTACGTTTTTCTAAATTAACTTTTCCTGGAGTGAAATAAAAAAAATCTATACCTTCGACTTTTGCTACTGCAGCGAAAGCATAAGCTTTTCTAACATTTATTGGGTCTTTACGATGATGAAGCATGCCGATTGAAGCCATAGCAATCATCCTTTCTTCTACTCTTACTTATTTAGGTATATTCACTAAATTCGTATATTATTTACATTTGGACGAACCTTGGTTGTCTTTTTTTATATCATAGAGTGAGAGAACATTTTTGATCGGATAGGATGAGGGATATTTATGGATACTATTGTCTTTATTGAAACAAATAAATCAGGATCGAGTCGGGAAGCAATTAAGGCAGCAAATAATCTTAATTTCTTTACGGTTTTGTTAACTTGTAGAAAAAAATTTCTTAAAGATCGAAGTGAATTTCCAGATGTGCATGAGATGATCTTTACTGATATAAATGATTATGATAATTTAGTCACGATAATCGAAAAATTAAAAAAAACAAGAAAAAATATAAAAGGAATTTTTAGTTTCATTGACCCTTTTGTTTATGTGGCTGCACGTCTGTCAGAGGAATTCTGTCAGAGTGATATATCCACTGATGCAATCTATCATATGGAAGATAAGATATTGACTCGTAATGTGCTAAAGGAATTACCTATTTCACTTAATTATTTAATTTATAAACCAACAGAATCGTTATCTTCATTTCTTAAAACTAAAGAGATAAATTTTCCCCTTATTGTTAAGTCCCCTAAATCAACAGGATCAAAGGATGTATTGTTAGCGAAGGATGAGAGTGAGTTAATATCATCTATGCATATCCTTTTGAAAAAGCTACCTAACGAGGAAATCTTACTCGAGGAATACGTAGATGGCCCTCAGTACTTAGTTGAGGTGTTAGTTCATAATGAAAGGGTTCATATTATTGCGGTAATTGAACAAGAAATTACCCTTTTTGAGCGTTTTATCGTCACTGGTTATTCTTTGCTAGGGAAATTGAATGATAGCTTATCTCATAGTCTTTTTAATGCTGTTAGTTCCATTATACAGGCCTTTGGTATGAAAAATGGAGCGTGTCATTTGGAGCTTCGTAAAGCAAATGAAGGTTGGAAATTAATTGAGATAAATCCAAGAATATCGGGTGGAGCTATGAATCGTATGATTGAAATCGGACATGGAATTAACTTAGTACAAGAGACTATGCAATTAATGATGGGAAACGAACCTTCTTTGACTAAAAAGGATTATAAATATGTGTACGCTCATTATTTAACAGTTGAGTCTAAAGGAAGACTAATTCAAGTTACGGGAAAAGAACGCAGTTCTAACTACCGAGGCATAGAAGAGGTTTATATAAAGCCTAAAAAAGGGGCAATTTTACAGCCACCTACATCAATGGGGCATCGTTATGGTTACATTTTAGCGTCATCATATTATAAAGAAACTGCTAAAAGAAGAGCTTTAGAGGCAGCAAAGGAAATCTCCTTTAAAATTGCAACAACAGATTTAACATAGATACGATGCTGTAGTAGATGCAGTATTATGGGAGTGTTCCCTTTAAACAACATTAAGTTTAACATTGGCGTTAGGGCTTCCAGCTGTATTTATATTAAAATAAATCATTGTATATGGTATAGAGTATGAAAACAAGAAAAACCGCTAGGGCTAATCAGCGGTTTTTTCTGCTCTATTGCTGCAAGGATTTTCGTAGATGCCTCACGGCATCATCTATAGTTTCATATAATACATTTGACTTATGTTACAAGGATCCAAACAAAGTATTAATTTGACGAGTATCATTAGATGCAATACTTTCAATTTGAATAATGTCTTTCTCACTAAACTTAATGTCAAGCATTCTGAATATACTTCTTACACAACGAAGAACATCAATTGTTTCTGCTCCAGTACCTCCAACTACAAGTCTAATAAGATTTTCATTTACATTAATTTTTGTTTGAGAGTAGTCATTAATATTGATTCCTTTTTGAGCAATACTATTTAAAATATAGTCTAAAGTACGATCATTTGTTGTAAATTTAAACTGAGTTCTTATGTTAAAGTTAAATTTTTCATCGTTCATTCTTGTGTTTATTCTCCTTTCATAACAGATACTGGTGGTAGAATACAGAAAGAGTTTAGAAGAAAAAAAGCTACTGGCCTAAACAGTAGCTTTTCCTCTTCTTATACTGGGTTATATGACCTGATATTTAACGAGCTTTTGGATAGTTTGCTCAAATTATGGGTTAACATTTAGGGTGAAAAATTAATTTAAAAGCGAGTCCGTAAATCAATTATTTATCACTTGTCCAATCTAGAAGGTTCTTCATAATAATTTCAATCTTTGTTATGACATCCACAACGATGTGTTTTTTTGATCATCTTCGAAAATATCTTTTAACAGTTTTTCAAAGGCTTTTTGTAGGATGGACTGACAGTTGTTTTTGTGTTCATGTTTTTTTCATGGTATTCACTCACTTTAGTCACTCCTTTTTTTCTCATAATATACTATTCCTTAATCAAGAAAGTGCTTGTGTACTTGTCCATTAGCATATGAATTCTATATGAAGAAAATCTCAAAAAAATTTACTTTAGATATGTTTATTATGTTAACTAAGATTGTATATCATACACAGCTTAAATTTAATCAAGGAATTGAATATAGAAGCTATCAGGAGTGATAGTTTCTTTAATTTGAAATCCTCTCATAATACACATTGGACATTCGATAATAAAATGACCGCTTTTTTTAGGATGATAGAAACCGGCACGGTGGAGCCAGGCATGAAACATAGATCCAGTGAGAAACTTAATATTCAAATCTGAACTATCAAGCTGCGCCGGGTTAACGATAAGGGATAGGGGAACTTGACTTTGTGCTAAAGTTGTTAAAGCAAAGATGGTGGAAGAATTTGCAGGGAATGAAATATTTGAAAAAATTTTCGCCTGGGGAGCCAGTCTAAATCCATTGTCACGTATGAGTCGAGTAAATTGATCCATGGCGATATTAGTAGCGGCTAATCCATTATTAATGGGTAACCCTAGATACCAAGTTGGTCGTAAATTTCTGATGGCGTATAAATTAGTGCAATTTGCCAATTGGGAGATCCCATTATTAGAGCCTCCATTCCATTTTTCAGTTAGATGTTGAAACCATTGAAATAGCACACCGTTAATAGCATCACGAATCCATTGTTGTTGGGCTAAGGTAAAACGGTTATCAATATCAAAATAAATGAAGAGTGGTAAGTCGGATATGCCAGGTGGTTCAGGTACAGGAAAGGCTATCTTTGTGAATGTGCTGGAATAGGGAGGTACTAAGGAGTTTATTTGTAATACATCTTGCAGAATCAATTTCATTATAATTAGAGTTCGTTTTACACTATGAAACATTTTTATTTTATCCTTTCATAGAAGATACTTGTACTAGTGGGGTATGTAACCAAATGAAAAAGGTTTGGACATGGTTAAATACAGAAAAAGCCATTGTAATTATTGATTACAACGGCTTTTGTTTCCAAATTAAAATAGGGCATTTAGTTAAGCCGTTGTTATAGCCTGAATCTCATTAGCATTTACTGTGACAATATTTGTGCTAGCATTTGTCCCAGTACCTGTTCTAGTTGCAAAAGAAGCTAAATTAGTTGTAGCATTAAAGCTTGAAAATACAAGATTAGTAAGTGTAGCACCGCCTACGACTAAGGTTGGAACTGGTGTTCCAGGATCTAAGATTCTTAATAAGTCCCTAATCATCCTTTGTATCCCCCCTTATTGCAATAAATTAAATATAAATTATGAATTTACATTTGATTTATTATATGTAAATTTCAAGTAAGGGCTTGTACTATTTCATTATTTTAATAGTATTTTTATTTTTTAGTAGTTAGTTTACTGGGAATGAACAACGTATATAATGTAAAATAGAAAAAACTATCATGGGAGTAGATAATTTTTTTTGATACATAATCTACTTAAAGATTATTGATGCCCTAAGGTATCTTGAGTAGCTTTCTTCGTTATCAGGAATTTATGTATAGAAAGAAGAAAAAACTACTTCTTCCCCAAAAATAGTTTTTTCTTCAACTCCATAGCAATGGAACGCCCTCTAATGGAAGAGGAGGAGGTTAATGCAATGCTCAATTTATAATATGCAAAATAATAAAAAAGGTTTGGACAAGCGCTGGTTTTATATAAAACTTTTACTATCTTCTTTGTATCCTTTTTCTATAAAATTTATTATGTTAACTTAAAATGTATACAGTACTCATCTTTAAATAAAAAATACTTTAGAAAAATAAAAACAATCTAAAGTATTTTTATATAAATTGTCCCTATTAGTAATTAAATTCCCTTATTTATCTTGTTGGAGAAGGGAATTTAGCAACTTCAAAATGTGTACTAATTACATTATTGGTATCCGTTAAGATCATACATCTAAATTACTTTGAGCAAAGATATCAACTCTATCTCCAGCTTCTAACTTAAGAATAGTAGAAACATTTACTGCATTAGCGAAAATTACTCCTCAACGAAGAAATCACTATTGATAGCGATAGCAGGGTTTCCATTTATTTAAATTCCTACCTGTGCTCTTTAATCTAATGTAGGAACGTTAGGAAGAAGTGAAATAGTCCAAAGGCTTAAATATACACCGGCTTTTTGCTCTTGCAATTGATGGCCATTCCATTACAGAAATGCAAGATATTTTGTTCAAAGAAGTGAACACAGTTAAGAATCAGAGACGCAGCATTTTACAAAAATTAAACATTTTTTCGATGGAGGAAACGATCGGTTTTATAAAAAAGCTACCCAGACTTCTTCTCAAAACTTCACGAATTATCATCAAGAAATCTTTCAAAAACTCGTTAAAACTTCATAAAAGTTGAGGGGACGTTGAGTGCACAGCAGGTCAACATGTGCAAAAAAAGCACCAAAATTGATGTCAGTACTAGATCAATATTAGGCGTTTTTCTTCTTTTTAGGTAAACAGCATGTCGACAGACTGGAAGTTTTCGTGATATCACCTTTTTCGAGATGAAAACATTGTTTTGCTGGGCTCTGCCCAGCATATCACAGTCATGTGATATCAAAAACCCCTTATGCTCTTCCTTATTCATACTGGAAATTTTAAAATTTGACAAAAAGAAATGATTAAATTGAAGAGTATAGGAATGCCTTAAGTGATTCTAAAAATGATTTAAGGGAGTTAGAGGACCAAGGACGAGTAGATAGCGAGCAAACAAATAGGCAACTCGAACAGTTGCAAGCCAGCTTTGATAAGCAAGCCGAGCAAATGAAAAAACACATGGAGAGCCGTGATAAAGAAATGATGGAATACATTCGCTCATCACAAAAACAACAGCAACAACATTTACTTGAAACAGCAGCGGCCCAGGAAAAAGGGAGAGAAAATAAAAAAGGCTTCTTTGCTCGTCTTTTTGGGAACTAAGACGAATAAAGAAGCGCTGGTGCAATCTATTTCATTACAGTACCATCGTTTTATGAAATAGAGAAGGATAATTGAGTTATTCTATACTTGTTCACTAATTCCTGTAAAAAAGATTTAAAAAAAGTGCTAGTACTAAGCATAAGTTCAAAGAGCATTTTTAATAAATGATACATGTTCGAAAGATAAGAAACTTTTTCGAAAGATAAGAAACTTTAATGAGTGTATAAAGATTGCAAACTCAATGATCGTAGCAAGTCAAGATGCACAAAATTATACACAACTATCTTAAATCACACTTCACAAAAACAAAACAGTCAATATATTATGTAGTGGCTCTTTTACTTTATTATACTTATTTTTAGAGATGGATAGCTTAATTAAACCAAGAGCACTAAAATCATAGTTGCTATTAGAAAACACCCTTTCATGGCTGATGAAAAGGGTGTTTTTTCGTAAAAAGTGAAGGATGTAAACAAGCTAATTTTAGAAAGTTTACATAAAGTTTTGTGGGATAAAAACTTATATACTATCTTATTAATATTATGAATTAATGTGTTGCTTATTTTGCATTTTATTCCTATAAAACATTAGGCGAGCAATTTTGCAACTTGTACATATAATAAAGAAAGAATATTGTAGGTGGTGAAAGTATGGGAAACTTTGGAGGCAGCTTCGCTTTATTAGTGGTACTTTTTATTTTATTAGTTATTGTAGGTTGTTCTTGTTTTGGTGGAGGGTACTAAGAATATAAATGACCTGTAAAGTTCGTGGGCCTTATTTTACTATAGGGCTTACGAACTTTGTTTTCCGCCTTAAATCGTTAACCCCTTTGTAAGATTTACATATATAAGTAGTGGATACCGGCGTCCACGTCAGTACATATTAATCATCTTTATCTAGGGGGCATACTTATCTTGGTATGGCTTTTAAAACTTTTTAATTAAGTTGCCCAATGTCATGATAAAAGTGATGCTACAAAGAAAGTAAAAGGTTGGTATAAACAAATAAGACTTATATAAACATTTTCTATAATTTAACATACACTGAATTATCCTAAGACCCATTATATGTACCCCTTCAGTATTGCAGACTGTTTTCCGCTCTCAGTCTGCTTACATATTCAATCGTCATAAGGACAAAAAACAGAGCCTTTGGGACTCACTTGGGCTCTGTTTTGCAATGATTACCATCCGCCAAAACAACTACATCCGACAATGATAAGAAGGATAAATAGCACAACTAGGAAGGCAAAGCCCCCGCCAAATCCATATCCGCCACATTCAGACATATAATAAACACCCCTTTATATTTTTTATATTAGATGAAAATAATTAGTGGATAGGGTACAGCACATTTTTAGTATATGTCTGAGTGGTTATATGGTTTATCGCTCTTGTAAAATAGGCCTTTGTCCCACATATTAAGCTTTTATAAGTTTCTAAGCTCATATGATCGTTATCTATTAAGGGAAATACGACTTGAGACAGGGCAGTTCCTTTTTTAAAGCTATATCCGACATAATGATCCCCCACTATAAATTGGGTAATATCAGGGGTTTATAGAGGGGGGAAATAGAATATAAGGACCTCGCAACATTTCTTAAGGAATTATAACGTTATTTTTTAAGAAATTTTGTAATGAAGGGGCTGAACTGATTAAACAATCCCTTCGCTTGCTGCGCAGTACCAGCAATCTTGTCAAAATCTAAATTTCCATCTGATGTACGAAAATAGGACAATAGACTTGGGTTATTTTGTTTTGTATTCGGACGCTGAAATTGATGTGAAAAAAAAGGGTTTATAGGTCGACGTGTTCTTCTATACATTAAATTAAAGATCTCCTTTTAGTTATGTTAATTTTATAATATGTACAAGGAGTAAGAATGATCGCCTAAAATAATAGTTTTAAATAAAGATAACCACTGAATTAAAAAGGCTAGCTTTATTAAGATACTTGGGAATTATGCTTACTAATTCATTGCGGATTTATACAAGTAAGGCAAATCTAAATTTCTATACATCTAAAAAATATTTTATTAAGTTATTACCTTTTACTTTTTTTCTCATACCTTGTTACATACAAAAATAAGAGGTGATTCATATGAAGTATATGGATATGCTTGCCTTACTAGGGGTTGGTGGGGCCCATCCTGGCGGTTTACATTTAACAAAACAGTTGTTAGAAAAAGAGGAAATAAATAGAGATACCTCCATATTAGATATAGGTTGTGGTACAGGACAAACATCCGCATACCTATATTGCAGGTATGGATGTGAAATAACAGCATGTGATATAAATGCAACTATGGTACAAAAGGCAAATAAAAGATTTGAACAGTTAAAATTACCCTGCAAGGCTACAATTGAAGATATAGAGGATCTCTCATTTGATAACGAGTCATTTGATATCATTCTGTTAGAATCTGTTGCTGCCTTTACAAATATTTCCTCTTCGTTAAAGGAATGTAAACGGGTGCTAAAAAAGGGAGGAATTATCTTAGCTATTGAAACGGTAAAAGAACCACAAATGACAGAACAGGATGAACGTTTAGTTTCGGAATTTTATCATTTTCAATCCATCCCTAATGAATTGGAATGGGTCGAATATTGGAAAAAGGCAGGCTTTTCCACTGTGGTAAGTAGGCGTGAATATAAAGTGGAAGTGGAAGGGGAAGATGAAGAGCAAAATATTGATTTTGGAACAGAGTTTGATTTATCTGATGAAATCCCTTCAAATGTTTATGATTTACTTGATGATCATGAAAGATTAACTAAAAAGTATCAAAATTTATTAGGATTTCGTATATTTCGTTGTATTTCCTAATTTTCAAGACACTCGTCCAGACATTTAGGACTTCCTTTTCATATCATATCAGATAAAAAGGGGGTTCTAATAATGAGCGGCGGAAACTATTATCAACTTTGTCATCGACACCGTGGACGTACCGTAAGAATTAATGATCGTTATGGTCGAACGCATCTTGGACGTATTACAAGGGTAACTCCAAGTCATGTTTATATCCAGCCTATGAGACGTAGAAATGGTATTGGCTATGGTTTTTATGGTGGGGGTTTTTATGGGTTTGGAGCACCTTATGCTGTAGCACTGGGAGCAATTACAGGTCTTGCATTAGCTTCATTGTTTTTTTGGTAAAAGTACGGAATTAACACCATAATGAGTTTTATCAGAAGAAACAGCCGTTGGAATTAATCATTTCAACGGCTGTTTTTATATCTAACCATGTCCAAGCTCCTTCAGTTGTGGTGTAGAAAAACTGACCCATAAACTTAACCGAATGATTTTGGATAGGTTAGCTTCTTCTATTTTATTTTACAGGACAGGCTAGTAAAATAGGTGATGCTTGTTAATTGCTCTTAATTACCTGTGGTTAGTAAATTGATTAATCATTTTATTTCATATTCTTTGTGCTCGAAGTTCCCCCTAGGACCTCCCCTTTTTTGAATGAGGAAAAGCATTAGCGTTTAAAGAATATTATAATTCCAGTTACAAAAAATTTTATAACTCATCTTGTAATGCCGTTATAAAAAAGGAATACAAGAAAATCTCTAAGCTTTTTATTCTCCTGAAGAGGTGGCGTTGCAATTAAGTATTCAAAGACAAACAGTAATTAAGTATGGTACGCTAGAACTTTTGAAAATGGGAGTTTTATATCTCATAAAGATGACAAAGGTAACAGATCTTACACCGATACAAGCGTTTCAAAGTTCAGAAGAGTTACAGATAAAAAAAACGTTATAACTCTTGAAACGTTCAGGAAAGGCCTAATACCAACATATAATAAAGTTTTTATAACTCTATGCGCTACAGAAATATCTACTGAAAATGAGCATTATAATAACGGTGTAAACGAAAAATTGAATGGGCATGGGCTCAATTTAAACTTTTAGAACATGTAGAGAACATCAGAAAGAGAGTAAGGAGGAAATGCTGCCCATTACCTTAGATAAAGTAGCAGTTGCTAAACAAGAGGAGCAAAAAATCGTTGTAAAGGTGAGCGAGCTTATTAACAAAATAAAAAGCAACCTCCAGTCGTCAGTAGAGGTTGCCTTTAGAACATCATCATTATGGAATTATATATTAACATCTTTTTCTAAAAAAAGCTATCTCTGTTGGGATATTGCATATGTATAAAAAGCTGCATAAAGAAGAAACAAGGCCCCATCTAGAACCCAAGAAGGTTCTTTTTGGTGATGTGTTCCGAAATGAGACATTATGGTAACTAGCCCTGTATATCATATACAACCTGAAAACAGAAAAACTACCTATCAGCCAAAGGTAGTTTTTCTGCTAAAAGAATAGGAATTTTAAAGTGGTAGATGCCTCACGGCGTCTTGGATAGTTTGCTTCGGTTATAAAAAAATATTCAGGATGGGCAAGTTACCTAATAAAGAATGAGAACATAAGCTACAATTAAAGTGAATTTAGCTCTTATATTATCTCTTTATCACTTAAAATTCAGGATATATGAAACAGTTGTTATAAAGAATGGATGATTTTATATTCTGTAAAGTGAGAAAATGAGAAAGGAGTAATCTTATGCCTTATTCTATTATTATTGGTAATGTACTGACCAATGGTATTACTCAAAATGGAAATGTGGATTTTGGTCACACAGTTCATAATAGTCATACAGCTAATTCAAAGTGGGTAGGAGCTAATATTTCTTTAGGTAACTTTTCTCCTTCTACAGCTTGGATGGCTAATGGTAATTTTGATCCCGATTTTAGTGATCAAGATCAAATTGCTAACCCTTCCATGCCGATATCAGGCCAAGTTTAAGAATAAAGGAGTATATTCTTTATGCCATCTAATATTAATGTGCAAAATTTCAATGCTAATGGAGTTACAGAAAACGCTAATCTAGATATAGGTAATAATGTTCAAAACAGTCATACGGCTAATTCAAAATCAGTAGGAGCTTGTTTTTCTTTTGGCAATGCTTCACCTTCAGTGGCGCATATGTTAAATAATAATTGTGATCCAGATATTAGTGATCAAGGACAAATTGATAATACTTCTAATTCCTAGATTCTAATAAGCGATACTAAATAAAAAGATGTACCTGAGGGCTATAAAAATTATCCTAAAGGTCATTAATCCCATTAATAAAATCGGATATAGTTTGAAAATAGAAAAAACTACTGGAACGGAGGGAACCAGTAGTTTTTTGGCTGTTGAATAATTGGTTTTTATGAGATGATTCCCCGTTTCTTCTTGAGTAGTTTTCTTCAGCTATAAAAAATATATTCATAATGTGCAATTTACCTAATCTAGAACGAAAACATATAGTGTAGTAAGAATAATTTAAGTGACGGCATCAGTAACTCTTCTCCTCAGTTTTTTTACACCTTCCTGGTTTATATAGTTAAAAAAGAAAAAGACTATCTCTCGCCTCTCACGGGTTAAAAGAGATAGTCTTTTTTCTACCTAATAACAATGTAAGAGGCGAAATCTATTGGAAGAGCAAGGAGGTTGCTCAATATTATAGTATGTAAAGTAATGAAAAGGGTTTGGACAAGTGCTGATATTATAAAAATTTTATTAACTTTCATTGATATAGTGAGAGTATATAACTTAAAAATAAAAAAACTCCCAGGCGGAAGGGCGTTTTTTCTACTGATAGATGAAAATAAGTTGTGGGTGAAGTCTTAGAAGACTTCTCGAGTAGTTTGCCCGGGCTATAGAGTTTTATTCATTTCCTATTTTGTATCATAGTAGCTTTTACATTTTGAGAAGACAAAGGTTTCCTGATAGAATGCTTGAATTGTATAACCGTCTTTCAATAAGCACACGGTAAGATCTTGGATGGATGTGTCATTTTCACAAGCTGGAGGAATTGTGCCTATGGAAGGACTAATAAGGATCACTCTGCCAGTTGTTTGATTGAATGTCACAAATATTACATTGCAATGGCGATAGCAATTTCCACGAAAATGATGTTCCAAAGACATATCAACACTTCCCTTCGTAAGACAAGATATATAATTATGATATGTAATTTAATGAAAAAAGCTTGGACGATTTTTGCTCCTTCTATGAAAATTAGAAATCGTTAGAAAAGAAAAAACTAATGTTTATCACTAGGCAGCAGTTTTTTCTTTAAGATAGTAGCAATATAGGAACTCAGGATCTATTGGAAGAGCAAGGAGGTTGCTCAATATTATGGTATGTAAAGTAATAAAAAGGGTTTGGATAAGTGCTGGCGTTATTTTTTATGGATAAATAATTTATATTTTTAATGATTTTATAGACATTAGTATAAGTTGCTTCACTAATTTTACGTAGGATATCTTAGCGGCGTATAAGGAAATCCTATTTCATATTTCCTTTACAGGATCTGTTACTAACACCGCCTAAGTAACAGGTCTTTGTTTAATGATCGTCAATATAGCCTTAATTAAATAAATCTATTGGAAACAGATATTTAAAATAAATATTGTTAAATACGTATATTTTTCAACGAAGGCCATATCCTCAAGTGTTAAAGAATATGGCTTATAGATAAGTTTGTGTGAGCTATTACATGAATACTATATGTATTTTATAATCATTATGTTCTTTATATTATACTTTCTAAGATAGCATCTTCTTTATAATAACAGGCTTTTTCATCATAATTTTTATATACACAATAATAATGACGATAGGCATAAAATTTATTTTTATGCCTATTAATGTGTTTGTCCAATCGAATTTAGCTTTAAGGACATACCTTAGAGTAGAGATTAATTTTTCTTAGTATTTAGTGGAGGTGAGTTATTGATGTGTTGGGGTGGAAACAATTATGGTGGCTGTGGCTACGGTGGATCTAGTTATGGTGGATCTGGTTTTAGTTTGGCTTTAATTCTCGTTTTATTTATCTTATTAATTATTGTAGGTTGCTCATGTTTCAAGTCTTCTTATTAATTAATCCTATGATGTAAAAGTAGGAGGTGTTATAGTTAATGGCATTTTCATTAATTGTTATTCTATTTATTTTACTTGTCATTGTAGGTTGTTCTTGTACAGGATTTAGTGGATATTAATTTATTTGTTGAGAATAAAAAGGACAGAATTAAGTTTATCTGTCCTTTTTTATTTTGTATGGATTGATCCAAAAAAACCATATCTTTATGAAGATATGGTAAGTAAATGACAAAAGACAAAGAAATATAATATTATTATATGGATCTTATTATCGGGTTGTTCCATATAGATTTATTCTAATATAGAGGAATCGGGAAGCATACTTAAGAAGAAATTGTTAACTAAACATGTATATCATATGCAGCTTAAAAGAAAGAAAAACTCCTGGTGCTTTTCTGTTACATTTATTTGATTGAAGAATGGAAACTTTACTGCTTCTTGAATAGTTTGCTCTAGAAATCTAATTTTATTTATTAAAATTAGATTATTGTCTAATACAACTTATTTATAAAGTATATATAATGTATTACAACCTTTTCATCTTCCCTAGCCATGTTCTCTTTTTAAGAACATGGCTTTTTTATTTCTTAGAATGCTGATTATGTTAACTAATATTCCTCTAAAGTAAGTTCGAAAATAAGCTGGTAATTACGGTTAGTTAAGTCAATTTCAATGATTTGAAAATCTTCTCCGTACCAATCCGTTTCAGTAATAATTAATTTGGCCGTAATGAAATAAAATTCATCCGAAAAATGAGGACGGAACGTATTTCCTAGGTCTTTCCCTGCTGCCTTATACTTTTTGAATTCCCGCAAGTACAATTCCGCATAAAATGGATTGTCTTTCCAAAAAATTCTAGCATTCTTTTCGACATGTGATTGGATATAGGTATCACGCTCTTTAGTGCTCATTTTCCTTATATGGCGAGGGTAGTCTAAGATGTGACCTTCGATAAATGATCCCTTTTCATCATGGAAGAAATCACCACACAGCCCTTCAATCGAAAAGTCATCAATATGCGCTCTGATACCAAAATCCTCTTGTTCTTCTAATTCTCGGTTAACAAGAATAGTAAGTACTTCTTTTTCATTCTCAGCTTTAGCAACGGCAAAAAAGGACATACCTGCACTGATAGCAAATAGTTTGGTCACATCGTGCCCCCCCGGATTTTAATTTGTTAATCCTCCCTATGATATTCAAGATTTCTGTTATAGGTAATTAATGACTAAATAACCATTTTAATTTTGGTTATTGTCTATGGTAATTATATCCTTTAATTATCACTTGTTTGAGTGCGCACTCATTCTAGGAGGAAGCTTAATATGCTTAAAACACTGCCTGGATTTAAGCGTTTAAATGCTGATATACCAGAAGAATTATTTAAAGAATTTGCTAAGAGATGTATTGAAGAAGGTATGAGCAAAAAAGATTCTCTTGTTCAGCTTTTGGAGAAAGAATTCTTTAAGAATTCAAAAAAGTAGAAGGAGACAACAAAATAAAAGGGCACTTTCCCGTCAAGGAAAGCACTCCATGTAGAACTCATAAAGACCTTTATTATAATATGGGGTGCCCTCAAAAAATGGAAGGGTCTTATCATGGATCGAACTAAAAATTATTGATGGGTATTGAAAATGATTTAAGTGTAGCTTCCGATTTAATTCATTATGTTAACTAAAAATATATATCATATACAGCTAAAAAAGAAAAAACTATCTTACTGTTGAGCCGAATATAAAAAAGTTAACCATCCTTTTAGGACCATTTTTCAATTTTGTATGCAACTTGGTGGAACTCGGGAACTGTTAAAAAACGATAATTATTTTTTAATAAATATGTAATGATTTCAGGCAATGAAGTAACGATTTGATCTCTAGGTCCACTACCGTATTGATCCCCGTCATGCATTACAATGAGACTCTTTTTCTTGATTCCTGAAATGACATTCTTTTGTATACTTAAGGGGGATTTCTCCTGCCAATCTTTACTATCTACATTCCATAATACAGAAGTCATCCCAAATTTTTTAATAGCATCAGCATTTTTATCATTTATTGAACTATAGGGAGGACGAAATAGATCTGGAGAATGTCCTATTATTTTCTTGATTTGAATATTTGTCGAATTAATTTCCTTCCACAATTCATTCCTTGAAAGGGTTGTTATATCAGGGTGGTTCCAAGTATGATTGCCAATGATATGCTTTTCCCTATAAATTCTTTGTATTATATCTGGGAATTTTTTTACTTCTGAACCAACAACAAAGAATGTTGCGGATATATTATATCTTTTTAGAATATCTAAAATGGAGATTGTGTAAGCTGACGGTCCATCATCAAAAGTTAAAGCAACATACTGAGGTATATTTTGATTCATATATTCACTCCTTTTTATAAATAAAGATATTAATTATATGTAGAAATCTCTTGAGTTTGTATAATTCAAGGGATTTTTATTACAAGATAAATCTTAGTATTATTAATCAAAGATTAAGGTGACTATTACCTATAAATTGTATTATTTTAACTACACCTGTATATTCACTACAGCAAAAAAAGAAAGAACCACTGTTCACCACGCAGTAGTTCTTTTTAAGATAAATACTGTAGAAAGAAAAGCCTGCCTTTTTAAATCAATTGAAAGGCTTTTACATATGCCTGTTTGGTCATTTTAAATTTATTTATAATAGACTAGTTTCTTAAAAGTAAGAGGACTATTTTATCTATGAAAGTGATAAAAATCTAATAGAGAAGGGATTCTTTATACGTCTAATTGCGGCGAATTTGGAGCTGCTTTATTAATTGTATTATTTATTCTTCTTATCATTATTGGATGTAGTTGTTTTGGCGGAGGCTTTGGTAGCTACTCATAGTAATAACTAAATAAGAAGAACCCTTATTCAATAAAACAGGGGCTCTTATCATTTCTGGGAATAACGATTATGTTTACTAAAGATGTATAAAATACGCAGCTTAAAAAACGAAAAAACTACCTTATGGGGAGTTTTTCTAGTCGTAAAATATAGATGTTAGCTCATGCTTTATTACATTTTGAGTAGTTTGTTCAAATGATAGAAAAATATTAATTTAGGCAAGTTACCTAAAGAAAAATGTAGGCATATAATGTAACTTGGATAAATTTCGTCTCACACGTAGAATCCTTTTAACTTCATTTTTCACCTTCATAATTCACAAAATCAAAAAAAGAAAAAACAATCTGTATTGGAAGACAGATTGTTTTTTCTTTTAAAATAGAGATGGCTTTATCGAAGTGGCATTCCTAGAGCCTTCTCTAATAATATTCAAAACCTTTTCAGATAATGAATTCCAAAAAAATTCATTACACTAACTAAACATATATATGATATACATCTAAAAGACAGAAAAACTCCCAGGCGGCAGGGGGTTTTTCTGTCTTTTTAACAACTGCAAATCCGTTAGGGAGGTAACTGATCTACGGGGCTTAAACCGGATGGTTCATTCATTCTATGTAAACTAATCTAAAGGGTTTATATATATCTACAAAAATCCTGTTATTTCACCGGTTCAGAGTATGGGCTAACATTTTAATTTTTTATACATATCTTAAGAGTATTAAGCATATAGGGGGGTGAAAATATGGGCTTTGGAGGTTATGGTGGCGGTTGCTGCTATGGCGGATATGGTTACGGTGGAGGCGGCTGTGGTTTTGGCAGTGGTTTTGCCTTAATTATTGTGCTGTTTATCCTATTAATCATTATTGGTGCTTCTTGTTTTGGCGGCTTCGTTGGAGGATGCTAATCATTAAACCTATTTTGTTTAAAAAAGGGCTAGCTAGATGCTAGCTTCTTTTATTTACCTTTTATGTATACACTTGGTAATTACTGATAAAGTACATTATATTAACTGTAAATTAATGGATTATACATAAAGGAACTTGATAATTATTTCCACGAAAACAATATAAATAATCATCATTCACTGTTAATTTGTGTTATACTTCTAATTGGGTTTTTTTGGAAATGATAAATTATCAGTTTTAAAACCCTACAAAATATTTCAGGGGGGCATTTATGAAAAGGTTCAAAAAAGTTATAGCCTTTATTTTAGTTTTTGCTGTATTATTCTCGCCACTCGTTCCACATACACAGGCAGAAGCCAAAGTAATGTGGGGAAATCAAGAACTCGTTAAAGGACAAATAGGGCGCGTTACAATTTTAAAGAATACTAGTCTTTACAACATTAAAAATAATAAATTAGTAGCTGCTAAAAAAGTATCAAAGGGTCAAATATATCGTGTTTATTCTTATTCTGGAAAATACGGTGGAATTTACGGTGTATCAAAAGATTTATATGCTCAAAAATCGTCTAGTATCAAGTATGAGAGAGCACCTAGTGACAAAATCCAAGCCTTTGGAATAACCGTTACAAAAAAATCATTAGCAAGTAATATTAGCTATCCACAAGCATCTGGTCTTTTTAATAAACCATTTGAGGCTAGTTTCAATAGAAAATTCTTAAACCTTGCTAAAGAAACTCAGCAAGCAAATAAAGAATTAAAAGAACAGGAGAAAGAGGACCGCGAAAACGGTTGGTCACCAGGCCTTTATTATCAAAATATGAAATACTCTGTACCCTACAATCAAGATAATATTTTAAGTATTTCTATTACCTATGATGAGTACTCTGGTGGTGCACACGGTAATGCTTGGATTGATACTTACAATTATGATTTATTAAAAGCTAAGCAACTTAGTTTGAAAGACGTCATTAAAAATCAAACTCAATTAGGTAAGGTGAATAAATATATTCGTGACCAAATGATTGTGCGTAATAAAAAAGGAGCTGGATTCGAGGTTAAAGATTTTAAATCTGTGAACTTAACTCAAGACCAATTTTATTACACGAGTGGTGGCATTGTGATTATATTTGGTGAATATGAATACGGACCTTATGCCAATGGTATTAATTTCTTTAAAGTTCCATATTCCGTTTTTAAGTAAGGTAATTCCTGGACATTGGAAAAAAGAAGCTTAAGAACTATTAACGTAACTCTTAAGCTTCCTTTTCATTCCTAGAATATTGATTATGTTAACTAAAGTTGTATACTATATTCATCTTAAAAAACCGAAAAAGCCTATCTTTTCCCAGTCAAAAGAGGCAGGCTTTTTTGATGAGTATAACAGGTTTCCTTAAAAACCTGTTATACTTCCTATAAGAAATAGAGACCTTACATTAATAAATTAATTAATAAGAATAACCATCGTGTTTCTTGTCTTTACATTTAGACTTGTATTCTTTATTTTTTTTACATTTATATTCCTTATGCTTGTCCTCTTTATACTTCTTATCTTTTGACTTGCAATAATATTTACACATGTTTATCACCTCCATTATTAGTTTCTATATATCTTATTCATTGATTAATAAAATGTTTGTATGCTTGTCCTAAGACAGGACAAGCATTTTGTATAAGTGAGGCACATTATATTAACTAGTTTTATATATCGTATACAGTCTAAAAGAGAAAAAGCCTCTGTTGCAACAGAAGCTTTTCCTTTTGGGTTCTAAATTGGGGATACTTTTCAGCATTTTGAGTAAATCGTTTGAATTATGGGTCAGTATTTAAGAGAAGAATTCAATCCTTTATTGCTTGTCCCCGCTAAAAGGTCTTTTATAATAATGTTAATCTTAGCTATGACATCCACAATCATGTTTGTCCTTATGGTGATCTTTATGATGATCTTTATGGCAATCTTTATAATGATCTTCGAAGATTTCTTTTAAAAGTTTTTCAAAGGCTTTCTGGAGGATAGATTCACAGTTGTGTTTGTGTTCATGTTTTTTTTCATGGCAGTTACCCACTATAATCCCTCCTTTCTCATTTCTCTTAATATACTATTCTTTAATCAAGAAAGTGCTTGTGTGCTTGTCTAATATAATCTGAATCCTATATGGAAAGCCTTTAGGGTAACTTATAAAAAAAGTTTTCTTTCCAATAAAATTCATTATGTTAACTAAAAGTGTATAAGGTATACGTACACTTTTAGTTAATCGAAAAACTGATAATAAAGGTTATCAGGCATATCAGGATTTTTAGGTCGAAATCCTCTCATGACACACATTGAGCATTCCGTGTTGAAATAACTAGTTGTATTAGGGTCGAAGAATCCTGCGCAATGTAGCCAAGAGTGCATCATAGAACCAGTGATAAAATTTAGAGTAGCAATATCAATTAAGGTTGGATCAACAATAAATGATAAGGGTACAAAATTCTGAGTAAAAGCAGTTAATGCAAAGACAATAGTATTATTGTTAAGTGGAGCAGCGAAGATTTTCGCTCGTGGGGAACGCCTAAATCCATTATCACGTATAAGTTGAGTAAACTGATCCATAGCTATATTAGTAGCTGTTAGTCCATTTTGAATAGGTGATTCACTATACCAAGCAGGGCGTAAATTCTGTGTTGCATATATGTTTATACAAGCTGCCATTTGTGAAATTCCAGTGTTTGTTCCGCCATTCCATTTTTCAGTCATATGAGTAGCCCATACCAACATAGTTTCACTAATGGCATCTCTGATTCTTTGTTCTTGTTCTACATTAAATCGATTATCAAGATCAAAATAAATGTTAGGTGGCAAATCTGTAACTCCTAAAGGCGTAGGGACAGGTATAATGGTTTCTCTAAATGTAGTTGGATATAAAGGGATTACAAAGTTTGTTTTTAACACATCTTGGAATATCAGCTCCATAACGATTAAAGTTTTTCTAAAGTTAAAGGGCATTAATTTTCCTCCTTTCATAAAGTTATATAGTGCTTGTACTAGTAAAATATGCAACTAAATGAAAAGAGTTTGGGCATGTTCTGATATTGAAAAAAAACGTTTGAATCATTAGTTCCAATGGCTTTTAACTCGGATGACACTCATTATGTTAACTAGATTTATATACCTTATACATTTTAAAAACAGAAAAAGTTATCTAAAGAGAACGGTAGTAGACGATTGCCCATTTCTTAATTTATGTAAGTACATATTATAACAAGATTATATGTTATTTATAGGAGGCATTTTCATGAGGAACATGGACAATCAACCATCTGAACTCTGTCGAGAGTTTGCAAGAATACTTGACTCAACGCCAAGGGTTATTAATGGCGTATGTACTGCAACTAGATCTCGTACCAATCTCCATCCTGTAGTATTAGGGAGAAGAGCAGAATCTTTCATGTTTGTACCACAAGCTTTTTCTTTTGAAGACGTTGATCGAAATGGGAGAGCTTTATGTCTTGGGGAAACAGTAATTCTCCAAGATGAAATTAATCCATTCATGAGTAAACTTAGGGAGCATGGCATCATAGTAACTGCTGTTCATAACCACTGGTTATTTGATGAACCACGTCTAATGTATATGCACTTTGAATCTATTGATCAACCACTTTCTTTTGCGAGAAAAGTTAGAGATGCATTGAGTGTATTGACTACACGTAATGTTTATCCTGATTGTAAAACCATAACTTCTGATTATAGTAACTCATCTAATCTCTGTGACAGATTTAATAACATTCTGGGGGGATCCATGCATACATTTGAGAATGGAATTTGTACAGTAATGAAATCTCGTACAAACATTCACCCTGAGGTTCTTGGGAGAAGAGGAAGATCATTTTTACTAATCCCTCAAATGTTTACATTCGAGTCTATGACAGGAGATGGTCAGGCTCTTTGCAGTGGGGAAACTGTTATTTTGCAGACTGAAATCAATCCATTTATCACTAGGCTTCGAGAACATGGTATCATTGTAACAGCTGTTCATAATCATTGGCTATTTGATCAACCTCGTCTCATGTTTATGCATTTCGAGTCTATTGATCAGCCACTCTCCTTTGCAAGAAAAGTTAAGGATGCTCTGAGTGTACTTACCACTAGGCAAGTATACCCTAAAGAGTAAAATGTAACTTTTTATCTAAAATGCATTTACTTATTTATGGAATATATATTATGTTAACTAAACATATATATATCATATATAGCTTAAAAACAGAAAAATCCCCGTTGGTTGGAAGGGATTTTTTCTGTTCTTAAGGAGATGAGCTCAAAACAATGATTCATCCATCTTGGTAGTTTCTCAAATTATTTTTGTTTTATTCCTACGGACAATTTACTTCGTAATGGGCAGCAACATATATTACACGTGACAGATCTCTTGCTCTATCTTTATTTTCATCCTTTGCTAGGAGGGTAAACAGCCCATGAATTAATTCATGGGCTGTTTTTAACTCATTTTTATTGACTGGACAATTCACTTAAAGTAGGCTAATGAATATAATTTATTTGGTAGTTAATTTAACCTTCACCTTACCTTTTTTCTAAATCTACTTATCACGCATTAAAAGCCCCTTTAATGAACTGAAGAGGCTTTTAATACTGGAAAAACTCATATGTAAACTAATGTTATATACAATATGCATCTAAAAATAGAAAAAGAAAGGTTTTGGTTTGGTTTTATGACTACTTATAATTTTTATTATGTTAACTAACATTGTATTGAGTATTCATTTCTATCTATTAGGATTAATAATATAACTCATAATACAATAGTACAATCAATTTTAATCTACTCACATACCATAATAGAAATAATAAGTGAGTAGGTGACTAATAGTGTCAGATCGAAACTGGAAAAGATATTCACCTGCCTATGGCTACGTTACACTCATAGGTTCCAAACCCATCATGGTCAACTCAGGTGAAAGTATAACGTTTAATCAAAACGGTCCATTAAATAATATAAAGTTTGCCTTACCTAGTGATACCTTAATAATTAGTAAATCCGGTGACTATAAGATTGAATATGTGTTATTAATCGATGGTCCTTCTTCTTCTTCAACGTATGGTTTGATTTTAAACAATTTCTTAGTAAAGGATAAGCTTACCCAGTATGGTATACAAAGACAAGTGAATGGAGCGAGTCTAATGCTCATTGGACAAGCTATTATTCATATCCCAAAAAACTCAACATTGGAACTTAGAAACATCGGTCCATCTACGGATACTTTGTTACCAATTATAGGTGAACAAGAAGTTAATGCTGCATCATTAACAGTAGTGAAGCTTAATTAATTAAAAAAATATTATAAACCCGTATATATCAAGTTCTATAATAAATATGGACAAGTATACAAGCAAAAAAATATTTATTTAATAGAATATAGTCAATTAATATATTCTGTTAGATAAAAGGAGATAAAAATGTTTGGAGTTAAAAAAATTTGTTGATACCCTTCCAATTCCTTCAATAATCAGACCAAAGGGAATGTATAAAGGTAGGCCGTTTTATGATGTATGCATGATTGAAACACTACACAAGTTTCATAGGGATTTACCTAAAACCAAGGTATGGGGCTATAATGGGTTAGTACCAGGTCCAACTTTTAATGTAGAAAAAAATCAACCTATATATGTGAGATGGGCAAACAACTTACCTGAAAAACATTTTTTACCAGTGGATAAAACCATTCACGGAGCTAGTCATAATCCAGAAGTAAGAACTGTTGTACACCTGCATGGAAGCCCCTCGGAACCAGCTAGTGATGGTCATCCCGAAGCATGGTTTACAAGGGGATTTAGACAAACAGGTCCTCACTTTATGAAAGAAATTTATCATTATAATACGAATGAGGAAAGAGCAACTGCTCTCTGGTATCATGACCATGCACTTGGGGTTACTCGTCTGAATGTGTATGCGGGTCTTGCGGGACTTTACTTCATTCGAGATGAGCAAGAAAGATCACTGTCACTTCCTAAGGGTAAATACGAGGTACCTCTAATTATCCAAGATAAAACATTTAATCCAGACGGTTCGCTCTTTTATCCTGCACAACCAGACAATCCATCTCCTAATTTACCATACCCTTCAATTGTTCCTTCATTTTTAGGGGATACCATTACGGTTAACGGGAAAGTCTGGCCATTTTTAAAAGTAGAGCCTCGCAAATATAGATTCCGTTTATTAAACGCTTCCAATACTCGAACATATCAGTTCCAATTAAGCAACCTGCGCCCTTTTGCTTTAATTGGAACTGATGGTGGCCTTCTTTCCCGTCCAATTAAAGTGAAAAGTTTGGATGTTTCACCAGCTGAACGGATCGATATTGTTATTGATTTTTCAGGGTTGGAAGGGCAAAATGTAATATTACAAGATGGTTTTGAATCAGAAAATCCAACTGGCGAGATAATGGAATTCCAAGTAACTAAATTTTTATCCTGTCCTGATCAGAGCAGACTTCCATCTCTCTTGAGCCATATTGACCGTATTCCATTAAATAAAGTGAAAAAGATAAGACGATTGACATTAAATGACTCGCAAGACGAATTTGGACGTCTTATGCTTTTATTTGACGATAAGGAGTGGATGGACCCAGCAACAGAAACACCCTTACTTAATTCTGTTGAAATATGGGAGTTAGTGAATTTAACCCCCGGAATTCACCCTATTCATATACATCTGGTTAATTTTCGTGTCCTTGATCGTTATAATCAAAATGGAAACTTGGTAGCTCCTCTCCCAGCTGATTTTGGTTTAAAAGATACTGTTCTAGTAGGTCCAGGAGAAACCGTACGAATCATCATGAAATTTCATCCATTTTCTGGAGACTACGTATGGCACTGTCATCGTTTAGAACATGAAGACCATGACATGATGAGACCGTTAAAAATCATACCTTCCAATCGTAATAAATACAAATCAAACTGATAGATAAATTTCATTGGGAAACGAACTTCCCATTAAACTGATTATGTAAGATATTTTGTATATCATATACATCCTAAAAACAGAAAAAACTATCTTGGCGTATGGAGATAGTTTTTTTCTGTTTTTTTATTGTAATCTTTTGCTGATGCTTCGTTGCTAAAAGCTTTATCTAATAATGATAATATGTGATTTAAAACCTATGATAAATAAAAAATTAGTTTTTTGTTATTATCATAAGTTTTGTCTAAACTAATTATATAAAAAAGGATACGGTCCTTTTATATAACTTATCCCTCTTTTCAGCAATTGCTTTTTCGTTTACGTTTTTTATTTAGTTCCATTGGTTATATCGTTTTTGAAGGGATAGGCTACAGTTATATCACCATAGGGACCATCTTTGTATAAATTGTCTAGGAATGAATCATGAGGGGATGAAGTCCCAAGATCGGAATCACGATAAGATGGAGTCTCAAAATCTGGATCATGAGGGGATGAAGTCCCAAGATCGGAATCACGATAAGATGGAGTCTCAAAATCTGGATCATGAGGGGATGAAATCCCAAGATCGGAATTACGATAAGATGGAGTCTCAAAATCTGGATCATGAGGGGATGAAATCCCAAGATCGGAATTACGATAAGATAGAGTCTCAAAATCTGAATCATGAGGGGATGAAGTCTCAAGGTCG
>Ga0160447_100228_pt1 | contig 31185 bp, 28 predicted proteins | sample HID1973K_E1MG_FD_108222 | JGI IMG/M metagenome (GOLD analysis project Ga0160447, IMG submission 108222) | Enriched mosquito-associated microbial communities from UW Madison campus, WI, USA - HID1973K_E1 MG | ecosystem: Host-associated > Arthropoda: Insects > Digestive system > Unclassified ...
ATCCGTGAAGGAATCTTCCTCCGCGGAATCCACATGCCCTAAAGCTCCAGGCAGCAGTCGCGTAACCGCATCTATCAGGACCATGGCCGGCAGCTCGCCGCCAGACAATACATAGTCTCCAATCGACCACTCTTCATCGACATGAGCATCAATAAAACGCTCGTCAATGCCTTCATAACGACCGGCAATCAGGATAAGTGCTTCCTCCTGCGCCAACTCGCGTACCGCAGACTGATCCAGTTTGCGGCCTTGTGGCGACAGGTAAATGACCTTCGCCGCATCCCCGGCAGCTTGCCTGGCCTGAACCAGAGCGTCTTCCAGGGGCTTGATCTTCATCACCATGCCAGGGCCACCGCCAAATGGGCGATCGTCCACAGTGTGATGTCGATCCGTGGTGTAATCCCGCGGATTCCAACAAGTAAGCTGCAACAGCCCTTGTTTCACCGCACGGCTGGTAATGCCGTATTCGCTGATGGCGGAAAACATCTCGGGAAACAGACTGATGACTTCTATGCGCAGGCTAGCCATTGCTTAGAAATCCGCGTCCCAATCCACCTTCATCTCGCCTGCAACCAGATCGACGGCCAACACGCATTGCTCCGTATAGGGCAACAGGCGTTCGCGATCATCCAGACTGCCAGCGCAGGGCTTGACCACCATTACATCGTTCGAGCCGGTTTCCAGAAGATGATCGATCTTCCCGAGCAATTGCCCAAGGTGGTCGATGACCTTCAAACCCACGAGCTGGTACCAGTAGTACTCGCCGTCGGTCAGTTCAGGGAACACGTTGCGCGGCACGCAGATCTCATAACCGGCCAGAAGACGAGCTTCTTCACGATCATCAAGACCCTTGAGCTTCGCGACCAGGAACTTATCGCTCCCGCGCCCGATGACCAGCTCAACCTGTTTCACGCTGCCTTCGCGCTTGAGCGTCCAGGTTTTGTACTGCAACAGGTTTTCAGTCGGATCAGTAAAGGAATACACCTTCACTTCGCCGCGAACGCCATGAACAGAATAGATTTTGCCAATAACGATCAAATCATCGGCAACAACTGGCGTCGCGTTCATATTGCTCAGGCCGCAGCCTTAGCAGATTCCTTCAGCAGCGAAGCAACACGCTCAGAAGGTTGTGCACCAACGCTCAGCCAGTGGGCCAGACGCTCTTGGTTCACGGACAGACGGATTTCCTGACCACGGGCAACCGGGTTGAAGAAACCGATTTGTTCCTTGTGCGAACCGTCGCGTGGGTTACGGCTGTCGGTCACAGTCAGGTGGTAGAACGGGCGCTTTTTGGAGCCGCCAAGGGCAAGACGGATTGTTAGCATTGAACAATTTCCTGTAGGTCGGAGCTGCAAATCTAAGATGCATCGCGGGCACGGGTGCCCGAAAGGCCGCATATTCTAAGGAATATCCGGACGTTTGCAAATGACTTTTTCCGGCGCACGCCGTCAGGCCATCAAGATTTGCCATGGAGCCGTCGTCAACAACGGCAAGTTAAGCGCCTGCGCAAGCAGGCCTGTGGGACGTTTATCCCAAAGAAGGACGCGCGGGAGACCCTCCCGCGCACTGCAAATCACATTCTTGGCATACCGCCGCCTGGCAACATTCCACCCATGCCACGCATCATTTTTGCCATGCCGCCCTTGGTGGAGAACTTCTTCATCATCTTCTGCATCTGTTTGTGCTGCTTGATCAGACGCCCGATGTCCTGCACCTGGGTACCAGAACCCATGGCAATACGGCGCTTGCGCGAACCGCTGATCAGGTCAGGGTCGCGACGCTCGGCCGGAGTCATCGAGTTGATGATGGCTTCCATCTGCTTGAATTGCTTCTCGGCCGCCGTCTGAGCGTTACCCATCTGCGACAGGTTCACGCCGCCCATGGTCGGCAGTTTGTCCATGAGCCCGCCAAGGCCGCCCATGCTTTTCATCTGTTGCAGCTGATCGCGGAAGTCTTCGAGGTCGAAGCCCTTGCCCTTCTTCAGCTTCTTGGCCAGTTTGTCGGCCTTTTCCTTGTCGAGGGTCTGCTCGGCCTGTTCGATCAGACTGAGAACGTCGCCCATGCCAAGGATGCGTGACGCAATGCGGTCCGGATGGAACGGCTCCAGCGCCTCGCTCTTCTCACCCATACCGATGAACTTGATCGGCTTGCCGGTAATGGCACGGACCGACAGCGCAGCACCACCACGGGCGTCACCATCGACCTTGGTCAGGATCACACCGGTCAGAGGCAACGCATCGCCGAACGCCTTGGCGGTGTTGGCCGCGTCCTGACCGGTCATGGCATCGACCACGAACAGGGTTTCAGCCGGCTTGACCGCCGCGTGCAGCGCCTGGATCTCGCCCATCATCTCCGCGTCGATATGTAGACGGCCAGCGGTGTCGAGGATCACCACGTCGATGAACTTGAGTTTTGCTTCCTTGATAGCCGCTTCGGCGATGGCCACCGGCTTCTGGCTGATATCGGACGGGAAGAACGTCACGCCGATGTCATTGGCCAGCGTTTCGAGCTGCTTGATCGCCGCAGGACGGTAGACGTCGGCAGACACCACCATCACGGTTTTCTTTTTGCGTTCCTTGAGGAATTTCGCCAGCTTGCCTGCGGTGGTGGTCTTACCCGCACCCTGCAGACCCGCCATCAGGATGACCGCCGGTGGCGCAACGTTGAGGGTCAGCTCTTCGTTGGCCGCCCCCATCATCTCTTCCAGCTCGGCCTGGACGATCTTCACGAACGCCTGGCCCGGGGTCAGGCTGCGCGACACCTCGGTACCGACAGCGCGTTCCTTGATGCGATTGACGAAGTCTTTGACGACCGGCAAGGCAACGTCGGCTTCAAGCAGAGCCATACGCACTTCACGCAGCGTGTCCTTGATGTTGTCCTCGGTCAGCTTGGCTTTGCCGGTGACCTGGCGCAGCGTCTGCGAGAGACGATCTGTCAGATTTTCAAACATGCGCGATCCTTTAGGTTCGTCTGAACCCCGGTTGATGCGGCCCGGCCCGTGACGGCTGTGCCCCCGAGCACCGGTTGAAAACGGTGCGTATATATAGAAGGAGCAGTGCTCGGCGAGCCTGTGGCTTGAGCAGGTCGCGGATTATAGCGAAGAGTCCGGCGCACGGACACCATGACGTCTGCTTCTGTGGTCTTTCGTGCACTGTCGGTTCTATGCCAAACTCAGCGGCTTTCGGGCACGCCCTTCAGGATCTATGTTCCCCTTGTCACCGAGTTTGCTATTCAGCCTCGCCGCCGCCGTCCTCTACGCCGCTGCGACTCTCTATCAAGGCATCCGCCTGCGTCAGGGCAAAAAAGCCGATAAATGGCTGCTGTGCCTGATCGGAACCCTTGCTGTCGCCTGTCAGGCCAGTGCGCTTTTCGGCCAACTGGTGCGCCCCATCGGTCTGGGTCTGGACTTTTTCAGCGCCGCCAGCCTGATCGCCGTCGCTGTCATTATCGTGACGATGCTGGCCTGCATTCGCATTCCGGTGGAGATCCTGCTGATCCTGCTGTTCCCGCTGGGCCTGCTGACCACGCTGATGGCGCAGTTCGCACCCGTTGGAACGCTGCAGCCGATTGAGGCCGAACCCGGTCTGATCGGGCACATTCTCCTGTCGATCCTGGCCTACGGCATGTTCACCATCGCCGTATTCCAGGCCTTACTGCTGTTGCTGCAGAATCATCAGTTGAAAAACAAGCACCCCTCCGGCCTGATCCGCAACTTCCCGCCGCTGCAAACCATGGAAAGCCTGCTGTTCGGCTTCCTCTGGGCCGGCTGGACGCTGCTGTCGATGTCGCTGATTTCCGGGTGGCTGTTCGTCGAGAATCTGTTCGCCCAGCATCTGGTGCACAAGACCTTGCTGTCGATCCTTGCCTGGATCGTCTTCAGCGTGTTGCTGTGGGGGCGCACGCGTCTGGGTTGGCGCGGCCACAAGGCCATCCGCTGGACACTGGGTGGATTCCTGCTGCTGATGCTGGCCTATTTCGGCAGCAAACTCGTTCGCGAATATATCCTGCACATCTGACGGGCGCTGATCATGGATAACTTGCCCACCGGCACGATGCTCGCGCTCCTCGCCCTGCTCACGCTGTGGTCAGCGCTGTTTACGGCGGTCGAAGCGGCCCACCACAACTTGCGTGCCGCACGCGTCAACCCGCGCTCGACCGAGCCGCCAAAACCGACGCTGGCGTTCAACCTCAACAGCTTGATTCTCGGCAACACCCTGCTCAAGACGCTGATCACGATCCTCGCAACCCTGCTCGCGATAGCCCATTGGTATTTCCACGGTCCCTTGATCGCCTGGATCGCGGTAGCGAGTGTGCTGGTGATCATCACCGAATTCATCCCGCGCAAGCTTGCCGCTCGCCGCCCCGAAGCGATTCTGCTCCTGGGCAACAATGTGCTGCGGATTCCGATCCGCCTGCTGCGCCCACTGACCTGGATCTACAAGAACGTCGCCAAGCTGCTGTTGCGCCCGTTCCTGTCCAGGCGCCGTCCCGATACCGCCGACGATGACGACGACATCGGCGCCACGGTCTATCAGGACAACGAAAGCCACTTCGGCCGCGCGCACATCATTTCCGGCATTCATGCGCTGGACAGCATGAGCGTCAACGACATTCTGGTGCCGCGCAGCGAAGTGGACGGCATCAACCTTGACGACACCATCGAGGAGATCACCGACAAGCTGATCATCTCTCGTCACACGCGCCTGCCGGTCTATCACAACGACATCAATCAGGTCGAAGGCGTACTCAACACCCGCATGATCAGCCATCTGCTGCCACGGGGAGAGTTGACCAAGGAAACGTTGAAAGCCGCTTGCTACGAACCCTACTTCGTGCCGGAAAGCACGCCGCTGCAGATGCAGTTGCTCAACTTCCACAAGCAGCAACGGCGCATGGGCGTAGTGGTCGACGAATACGGCGAAGTGCTGGGCATCGTCAGCCTTGAAGACATTCTCGAAGAGATCGTCGGCGAGTTCGAAAGCGAGCAGTCTCTGGATAATCCGCACATCCACCCACAGCCAGACGGACGTCTGGTGGTCGAAGGCGCGGCATCCATTCGCGACCTGAACAAAAGCCTGGGCTGGCATCTGCCCGCCGATGGCCCCAAGACGCTCAACGGTTTGATCACCGAAGCGCTGGAGACCATCCCCGACAGTTCGGTATGCCTGAAGATCGGGCCCTATCGCCTGGAAACGCTGGAAACCGAGGACAATCGCGTGACTCGAGTCCTGATGTGGCAGAACACCAGAACCAAAGACGTCATTTAAAGCGCATACAGCGTGTTTGAAACACTTGTTTCCACGCTGGCGCCCTTCCTATAATCGAGCCGCTTACCCAGCCCCGCCGATCCGCGTGCTATCCGCACAAAGCGCGATCCGGCCAGTCACTCAGCCTGACGTCTTTACGCGATACCCTGGCGCCCGCTCCCATCCCGAGCCCTGCCAAACGCTTGCTCCCGCATCCGGGCTAGTCTGATCAGCGCTGTACCCAAAATAATTAACGATTGCCCCAGCACGCGTAAGATTTTTCGCGCCCTGCTGACAGGCAAGATGACTGCCAGGGATACCCGCATGACCACTACTTCCGCCTATCAACCGAGCGACGAGCGCGAGGCCCGTCCCGCCAACTCCGCTGCTCGTGTCGCCACCGCCAGCTTCATCGGCACCGCCATCGAGTTTTATGACTTCTACGTCTACGCCACTGCCGCCGCGCTGGTGATCGGGCCGGTGTTCTTTCCGCAGACGTCCAGCACCGCACAGATGCTGTCGGCGTTTCTGACATTCGGTATCGCCTTTCTGGCAAGACCGCTTGGCTCGGCGCTGTTCGGTCACTTCGGCGACCGTATCGGCCGCAAGTCGACACTGGTTGCGTCGCTGCTGCTGATGGGCATCTGCACCACGCTGATCGGCGTACTGCCAGGCTATGAGGCCATAGGGTCTTGGGCACCGATCCTGCTCTGCGTATTGCGCTTCGGCCAAGGCCTGGGGCTGGGTGGGGAATGGGGTGGCGCGGCGCTGCTGGCGACCGAAAACGCGCCCAAAGGCAAACGTGCCTGGTTCGGCATGTTCCCGCAACTGGGCCCATCGATCGGCTTCCTCGTAGCCAACGGCCTGTTTCTGACGCTGGCAATGACCCTGACCGACGAGCAATTCCGCTCCTGGGGCTGGCGGATTCCGTTCCTGCTCAGCGCCGTATTGGTCGTGATAGGCCTTTATGTACGTCTGAAGCTGGAAGAAACACCGATCTTCGCCAAGGCCATCGCCCGCCACGAACGCCTGAAAATGCCGATAGCCGAGCTGTTTTCTCAATACTGGGCACCCATGTTGCTGGGCGCGGCGTCGATGGTGGTCTGCTATGCGCTGTTCTACATCTCGACCGTGTTCTCGCTGAGCTATGGGGTCAAGACGCTGGGTTACAGCCGCGAATCGTTCCTCGCCATGCTGTGTTTCGCCGTGCTGTTCATGGCGCTCGCGACACCGATGTCGGCATGGGCCAGTGACCGCTTCGGCCGCAAGCCAGTGCTGATCATCGGTGGCGTGCTGGCGATTCTGTCGGGTTTCCTGATGGAACCGTTGCTGACCCATGGCACGACGTGGGCGGTCACCCTGTTTCTGTCCATCGAGTTGTTCCTGATGGGCGTGACCTTCGCACCGATGGGCGCCCTGTTGCCCGAACTTTTTCCTACACGCGTGCGTTACACCGGCGCGTCGGCGGCCTACAACATTGGCGGCATTGTCGGTGCTTCTGTTGCGCCATTCTTCGCACAGAAACTCGTAGAGATGGGCGGTTTGAGCTGGGTTGGCGGTTACGTGTCGGCGGCGGCGTTGATCAGTCTGATCGCGGTGCTGTGCCTGAAAGAAACCCGGCACGCGGACCTGGATACGATCAGGTAATGCCTGATGTGTAGGAGCGCGCTTGCCTGCGATTGCGGTGTCAGGTACAAATGGGGTGCTGACCCACCGCAATCGCGGGCAAGCGCGCTCCTACAGGTTAACTAGACACAAAAACGGCGCCCCTGAGGGCGCCGTTTTTTTATCGCAGGACAGGTTACAGCTGGACCTTCACTGCCATCGAGGAACGCATCGCCTTGCTGCGAGCCGCTTCAATCGACTCGTCACGCGCCAGCGCCACACCCATGCGGCGCTGCCCGTTGACTTCCGGCTTGCCGAACAGGCGCAGCGCAGTGTCCGGCTCGCTCAGCGCCTGTTCCAGATTGGCGAATGCGGTCTGGGTCGATTTGCCTTCCACGAGAATCACTGCAGAAGCCGATGGACCGAACTGGCGGATCAACGGAATCGGCAAGCCAAGGATGGCGCGAGCGTGCAGCGCGAACTGCGACAGGTCTTGAGAGATCAGGGTCACCAAACCCGTGTCGTGGGGACGCGGCGATACTTCGCTGAACCACACCTGATCGCCCTTGATGAACAGCTCGACGCCGAACAGGCCACGACCGCCCAGCGCTTCGGTCACGGCCTTGGCAACGCGCTCGGATTCAGCCAACGCCACCGGGCTCATCGCCTGAGGCTGCCAGGACTCCTGATAGTCGCCCTTCTCCTGACGGTGGCCGACCGGCGCGCAGAACGTGGTGCCGCCGACGTGACGTACGGTCAGCAGGGTAATTTCGTAATCGAAGTCGATGAAGCCTTCGATGATCACGCGGCCCTTGCCGGCACGGCCGCCTTCTTGCGCGTAATCCCAGGCTTTCTGGATGTCAGCGTCGGTTTTCAACAGGCTCTGACCCTTGCCCGAGGAGCTCATGACCGGCTTGACGACACAGGGGAAGCCCAAGTCCTCAACGGCTTTCTTGTAGTCTTCGAAGGTGTCGGCGAAGTGATACGGCGAGGTCGGCAGGTCCAGTTCCTCAGCGGCCAGACGACGAATGCCTTCGCGGTTCATGGTCAGTTGCGCGGCGCGGGCGGTCGGGATCACGGTGAAGCCTTCGGACTCCAGCTCCACCAGCGTCGCGGTAGCGATGGCTTCGATTTCCGGGACGATGTAATGCGGCTTCTCGGCCTCGATCACGGCACGCAGCGCGGCGCCATCGAGCATGTTGATCACATGGCTGCGGTGCGCGACCTGCATGGCCGGAGCGTTGGCGTAACGGTCGACGGCAATCACTTCAACGCCCAGACGTTGCAGTTCGATCACCACTTCCTTGCCAAGCTCGCCGCAACCGCAGAGCAATACGCGGGTCGCGGTCGGCGACAGTGGAGTTCCGATTTGAGTCATCTCAGGTCCTCGTGGAGCAGATATCGAGGGTAGCCCGCCATGTGCGAGCAACCGCAGGGGAGAAAGGCGCGCAATTTACCATGAAGGTCGGGAAATGGGTGTTGCGGGTGACGGGTGTGCGCAGATATGCCCGTCCATATGGCGGGTGCTGCACCTGTAGCAGTCCGGCTTGCCGGCGGTGACACTTTGACCATTGCCACCGCTGGCAAGCCGGGCTGCTACAGGCGATCACTACGCTTCAAAAAATCGTTCGGCGGTGTTTACTCGCCGCCGACCGAAAACATCATCCCGCTCGCCTGCGCGCGTTCACCGCACAGCAGCAACACCGTTCGGCGCTGGTCATTACTCATGCGGCTCCAGCCGGTGATTTCCGCCACAGTGCGCTGGCAACCGACGCACATGTCGGCGTCGTCCAGCGCACAGATGCTCACGCAGGGTGAGCGAACGGGCTTCTCATGGGGCGGTTGTACGTGCATCGGTGGTTCGGTGGACATCAGTCTTCCTGCGGGGCGAGATCGCGAGCATAACGCTGTGCATTGTGAACGTAATGCGCGGCGCTGGCTTCGAGCATTTTCTTCTGGGCGTCGGTCAGCTCACGTACGATCTTGCCCGGCGAGCCCATCACCAGCGAGCCATCGGGGATCACCTTGCCCTCGCCGATCAGCGAATTGGCGCCGATGATGCAGTATTTGCCGATTTTCGCGCCATTGAGGATCACCGAATTGATGCCGATCAGCGTGTTGTCGTCCACGGTGCAGCCATGAAGCATGACGTTATGACCAATGGTCACGTTCTTGCCGATAGTCAGCGGCGAGCCCATGTCGGTATGCATCACGGTGCCATCCTGTACATTGCTGTTCTCGCCGATGTCGATCAGCTCGTTATCGCCACGCAGCACCGCGCCGAACCAAACGCTGGCATTGGCCTGTAGCCTGACCTTGCCGATCAGGGTAGCGGTGGGTGCGATCCAGCTTTCGGGATGAGCTTCGACACGGGAATCCCCCAGACGGTATTTCATATTATTTTCCTCATGGCGTTAGAGCCGTGGGTCGAGCGCAGGGCTCACGGTTGGACGAAAGGATTGGATCAGGACTTCAGGGTCTGGATGATCGAGCGCTTGGGCGGGTGATTCAGGCTGATGTTGCTGTCGTACAGCACGTTCATCAGCTCGACGATCATGATCGCCGTCAGCCCCCAGATCTTGTATTCACCATAACGGTAGCTGGGCACGTACCAGCTACGGCCTTGATAGTCGATACGGTGGGTGTGCTCGCGGGCGTCCTGACGGAAAAACGCCAGAGGAACGCTGAAGACGGCGGCGATCTCGCCATCGTTGGGTCGGTACTCGACGAAATCGGGAATCACGCCCACGTAAGGCGTGACCTTGATCCCGTGTTTGGAGATCAACGGACTCAGCGGGCCGATGACTTCGACGAGGCCCGGCGGCAGACCGATTTCTTCCTCGGCCTCGCGCAATGCGGTGAACACAAGGTCGGGGTCTTCAGGGTCTCGTCGCCCGCCGGGAAACGCCACTTCGCCACCATGGGTGGACAGACTGCTGGCACGCAGCGTCAGTACCAGTTCGGGGTCGTCACTGCGGGTGATGGGCAGTAGCACCGCCGCCTCGGGAAAACGCGCATCCGTCTCCAGAGTGCCCGGCGTGTGGCTGCTTATACGGCGAAGTAGCTCGTCCAGCATGGGAATTCTCGTCCTGTTGCCTACCCGGCATGATGCACCAAAGATGGAAGGCGCCCAACCCCTTGCAGGACCAGCAGGCACTACAAACAAAGACGCCCCTTGCCGATCACCCGCGCAGCACGCCAAGATAGCCGCTGACTACAGGAACCCGATTCGATCATGAAATTCTGCAGCCAGTGCGGCGAACAGGTCATCCAGCGCATTCCCGAGGGCGACAGTCGCCTGCGTTACGTGTGCGAACACTGTCACACCATTCACTATCAGAACCCGAATATCGTTGCGGGTGTGCTGCCGGTCTGGAAAGGCAAGGTGCTGCTGTGCCGCCGTGCCATCGAACCGCGCCAGGGCTACTGGACGCTACCGGCAGGTTTCATGGAGAACGGCGAGAGCGTCGAACAGGCCGCGCGCCGGGAGACGGTGGAAGAAGCCTGCGCCGTGCTCGAAGACCTGCATCTGTATTCGATGATCGACGTACCGCACATCAGTCAGGTCCATATCTTCTATCGCGCCAACATGGCCAGCGAGGATTTCGCCGCCGGGGTCGAAAGTCTTGAAGTGAAGCTGTTCGACGAAGCCGACATTCCCTGGTCGGAGCTGGCTTTCCACACCGTCCGACGTACCCTAGAATGCTTCTTTATCGACCGGCGGCATCAAGAATTCCCGGTTCATACCGATTGCCTGTCTATCTCACCTCCCCTTAAAACCACTTGATCAGATGACGACGCGCAGTGACTGCGCGGGCTTCAGGGATATCGTGTAAATGCGCTGGTTGCTTGCCGTTCTATGTCTGTCGTTCGTTCCGCTGTCGCAGGCCGCGTTCACACAGACCATCGTGCCCAAAGGCAGTGAACAGAAGTTCATTGGCGGCAAGGTCATCGACACCCAAGACATCTCCGACCGCACCATCGACAAGATTCTGGTGCTCAAGTCAGCGCATCAGTTGCAGTTGATCAGCAAGGGCGAAGCCCTGAAGACCTACCGCATCTCGCTGGGCAAATCCCCCAAGGGACCAAAACTGCAGGAAGGCGACCAGCGCACGCCGGAAGGCTTCTACTGGCTGGACTATCGCAAGACCAGCGACGCGTTCAACCTGTCACTGCACATTTCCTACCCCAACATCTCCGACTCCGCCCGCGCCCGCCGCGAAGGCGTGAACCCCGGCAGCATGATCATGATCCACGGCACCCCCGTCGACGAGGATTACCCGGAGTGGTATTTCCAGACACTCGACTGGACCAACGGCTGCATCGCCATGAAGAACAGCGATATCCGCGAAGTCTGGGACCTGGTCAAAGACGGCACGATGATCGAAATTCGGCCGTAACCCCTCTGATACCACCCACCTCTCTTTCCTGTAGCAGTCCGGCTTGCCGACGGTGGCGTCATCGAAATCGCCACCGCCGGCAAGCCTGACTGCTACAGACCTGTGCTGAATCAAACCATTTGCAAGTCACCATCCTGTGACCAAATAACGTCACTCCCTAATACCAATTCCGTTGACGTGGTATGTAAGTGGTATTACTTTCGGCGAACAGTCCGAGAATAATTTCAAATCACTTCTGAACACGTACATGAATTCGATCCTCAACCTGCGCCCCGACGACACCCAGCCGACACCGCTCTATCTGCAGCTGGCGCGGAATCTGGAAGCGGCGATTCACTCAGGTCACTGGAAGGCCGAGCAGGCACTGCCCTCGGAACGCAATCTCAGTGAAACCCTGAACATTTCCCGCGTCACCGCTCGCAAGGCGCTCGAAATCCTGCTGGAACAAGGCCTGATCCGGCGCAGCCAGGGCTCGGGCACGTTCATCACGCCACGCCTTGAACAACCCCTGTCACGGCTTTCCAGCTTCAGCGAGATGCTGCGCCTCAAGGGCTTTACGCCGAGTTCGCAGTGGCTGGAGCGCGACATCGCCCTGCCGACCCACGAAGAACTGATCCGTCTGAGCCTTTCGCCCACTGAAAACGTCGCGCGCCTCAAACGCCTGCGCAAGGCAGACGGCATCGTCATGGCCGTCGAATTTAGCGCGCTCCCGGCAGCGCTGTTGCCGGACCCGCAAGCCATCGGCGATTCGCTATACGCCCACCTTGACGCCATCGGCCGCCCGGTAGTCCGTGCGCTACAGCACATTCGCGCGATCAATGCGTCGGCAGAAATGGCGGCGCTGGTCGGCATCCAAACCGGTACCGCGATGCTGCTGATGACGCGGATCGGCTACCTGGCCGACAACACCCCCATCGAGCTGACCGACACCTACTGCCGCGACGATTACTACGATTTCGTCGCAGAGCTGCGCCGGTAAACAGCGCCAGTCACACACGGAGCCTGCATGTCCGACTACAACATCCTCACACCCGACGGCTGGATTTGCGGCCAGTTGCAGCATCGCGACGGTCGGGTGACGAGCATTTCCGGCACGCCCTGCAACCCAAGGGACAACGAGCTGCCCTACCTGCTGCCGGGCTTCATTGACCTGCACGTTCACGGCGGGGGCGGCAGCGACATCATGGAAGGCGCGCAAGGCTTCACGACCATCGCCCGCACGCACCTGCGCTTCGGCACCACCTCAATGCTGGCCACGACCATGACCGCCCCGGCCGCCGAGATAAGCCAGGTGCTCGAACAACTGGGCGGCTATTGCCAGGGCCGTGCTCCAGGCACTGCCCGCGTGCTCGGGGTGCATCTGGAAGGGCCTTACATCAATCCCGGAAAACTCGGCGCACAACCCAATCACGCCCACGCGGCCTTGCTGGGTGAAATCGAAGACTATTTGAAACTCGCGCCGATCAAGGTCATCACCATCGCCCCGGAAATCGCCGGGCATGTCGAGCTGATCCAGGCGTTGGCTGCCAGGGGCGTGCGGCTGCAAATCGGCCACACGCTGGGCAGCTACGAAGAAGGCGTCAAGGCGCTGGAAGCCGGCGCGACCAGCTTCACCCATCTCTACAATGCCATGAGCCCGCTGCATCACCGCGAGCCAGGCATCGTCGGCGCAGCGCTGGCCCACGCCCGCTACGCCGAATTGATCCCTGACTTGCTGCATGTGCATCCGGGGGCGATCCGCGTCGCGTTGCGCTCGATTCCCTGCCTGTACTGCGTAACCGACTCCACTGCCGCCACCGGCATGCCGGACGGCGAATACAAGTTGGGCAGCCACACGGTAACCAAATGCCTGGGGGGCGTACGCCTCGCCGACGGCACGCTGGCGGGTAGCACGCTGACCATGGATCAGGCGCTGCGCAATCTGGTGAAGATCGGAATGCCGCTGGCCGAAGTCTCACAGCGCCTGTCGCAATTTCCAGCGGACTACCTCGGTATCGAAGAGCGCGGCCGCCTGAAACCGGGCAGTTGGGCCGATGCCGTGTACCTCGATCGTGATCTGACACTGACCGCCGTTATGGTTGAAGGAGAAACCATTGAACTCAAAAATGCTTGATGAGGCGCTCGCCGCTGCAGAGGTTGTCCGACGTCAGCTCGACGTGCTGGAGCCTCGCCTGATCGATGTGGCCGAGCGCCTGCGTCAGTCTGAACCTAAGGTGGTGCTCTCTGTTGCGCGAGGCAGTTCTGACCACGCGGCCAGCTATTTCGCCTACCTGACCATGCAATTGACCGGCGTGCCCGTCGCTTCGCTGCCGATGTCGGTGGTGACCCTGCATGACTCGCCAATGCAGGTCAGAGGCCAGCCCGCCATCGCGTTTTCACAATCAGGACAAAGCCCGGATCTGGTCGATAGTCTGCGTAAGTTGCGCGAACGCGGCGCCCTGAGCATCGCCATGGTCAACGCCGACGGGTCGCCACTCGAACAGGCCTGTGAATATATTCTGCCGCTGAGCGCAGGCCCTGAACTCAGTGTCGCAGCGACCAAGAGTTTCATTGCCACTCTGAGCGCCAGCGCTCGTCTGGTCGCTCACTGGCAGCAGGATGACACGCTTGTGCAGGCAGGTCGGACATTGCCCCAACGTTTGCAAGAAGCCGCACGTCAGGATTGGTCGGCGGCCATCGAGACCCTTCGCGACTGCCAGCGCCTGATGGTCATTGGACGCGGCACGGGGTTCGCTATCGCTCAAGAGGCAGCACTCAAATTCAAGGAAACGTCGGCGATTCAGGCCGAAGCATTCAGTAGCGCCGAAGTGCGTCACGGCCCGATGGCGCTGGTCGACGATCACTATCCGCTGCTGATATTCGCAACCCGTGGTGCTGAACAGGCGGGTCTTCTACAGCTCGCCACCGACATGCGCCAGCGCGGCGCCAAGGTGCTGCTCGCGGCCCCCGACGACATTGCCGAACGTGACCTGACGCTCAGTTGCGCCGATCACCCAGCCCTCGATCCGATTCTCGCCATCCAGAGTTTCTACGTGATGGCCGCTGCGCTGTCTGTCGCGCGTGGCCTTGACCCGGACCAGCCGCGGCACCTGAGCAAAGTCACCAGAACCCGTTGATACCGCGCCGCTTCGGCCGACGCCTGCAAGGACGATGTCATGCATAACAATAAACAGATGACGTTCAGCGCCCCGTTCAGCGGAGCCGTACTGACAATCGCCAACATTCCTGACCCCGTGTTCGCCAGCGGCACCATGGGCGACGGATTGGCGATCGATCCGCTGGATGACGTGCTGCACGCGCCCTTTGCGGGCGTGGTGATCAACGTTGCCCGCACGCGCCATGCGATCAACCTGCGCGCCGACAACGGCAGTGAATGGCTGCTGCATGTGGGCATCGATACGGTGGAGCTCAACGGCGAAGGGTTTGAAGCGTTGGTCAACGACAATCAACGCGTCACCGAGGGGCAACCGCTGCTGCGCTTCGATCTGGACAAAGTGGCCTGTAACAGCCGCAGCCTGGTGAGCGCGCTGATCCTGCTCAATGGCGATCAATTCTCCCTCGCACAGCTTCGCGCATCAGGCTCGGTGAACGTCGGCGAACCCTTGCTGGAAGTGACCGCGCTGGCGCAGGTCGTGGAACCGAGCGCGCGCTCCGAAGTACACACCAAACAGGCGCGGGGCAGCATTCGCGTGGCGCACCACGGCGGCCTGCATGCGCGTCCCGCTGCACTGGTACGCCAGACAGCGCGCCAGTTTGCCAGCCACGCAGAACTGCATTTCGCGGGTGCCCACGCGTCGACCGACAGCGTCACCGGGTTGATGGGGCTGGGTATCGCTGAACAGGACGAAGTGGAAGTGGTGTGCCTGGGCCACGACAGTGAAGTCGCGTTGCAGGCACTGCTCAACGCCCTTTCGACGCCTGCGCCCGATGAAAAACCGCATAGCGCGATGGCCGTTGACACTCCGGGACCGAACGCGGAAGACGATCATGCCAACGGTATTTTGCGGGGTGTTACCGCATCGCCCGGCCTGGTCAGCGGCCCGCTGTTCTGGCTGGACGCCATTGAGCTGGACGACGATACGGGCGGACATCGGCCGGAAGAACAACGGCAGATCCTGAGCGAAGCATTGGTGGAGGTTCGCTCCGACATCAGTATGTCGCTGGACCACGATCACCACGAGCAAGGCGCGATTTTCGCGACTCACCTGGCAATGCTCGAGGACCCTGCCCTGCTGGACGCCGCGTTTGACGCCATCGATCAGGGCCAGGGCGCGGCCCATGCCTGGAGTCAGGCGGTGCTGGCGCAATGCGCGAAACTGGAAAAACTCGGCAACGCCCTGCTCGCCGAACGTGCCAACGATCTGCGCGACCTGCGTCAGCGTGTGCTGCTGAACTTGCTCGGCGAGGCACGCAATATCGAAATCCCCGCCGGGGCCATTGTCGTGGCCCGGGAACTGACACCCTCCGATCTGTTGATGCTGGCGCAATGCGGGATCGGCGGCATCTGCATGGCTGAAGGCGGTGCCACGTCCCACGTCGCGATCCTCGCCCGGGGCAAGGGCCTGCCCTGTCTGGTGGCGCTGGGTTCTGCGCTGCTGGACATCGTCCATGAAACGGCAAATCAGGAAGTGGTGCTGGACGCCGACAACGCGCGCCTTGAGCTCAGGCCCGATGCCCCACGGCTGAAAGAAATCCACAGCCTGCGAGCGCAAAGGTTAGAGCGAAGGCACATTCAGCAACAACACGCGCATTTGCCCGCCTTGACCCAGGATGGCGTGAGCATCGATATCGCGGCCAACGCCGCCTCTCGCGCTGATGCCGAAAACGCGCAACTCAATGGTGCAGACGGGGTAGGTCTGCTGCGCACCGAGTTTCTGTTCGTCGATCGCAGCACTGCACCGACCGAGGACGAGCAACGGGCGGCGTATCAGTCAGTGCTCGATGCGATGCCCGGTAAACCGGTGATCATCCGCACCATCGACATCGGCGGCGACAAACAGCTCGACTACTTGCCTTTGCCTGCCGAAGCCAATCCGGTTCTGGGCCTGCGTGGCATCCGTCTGGGACAGGCACGCCCCGAGTTGCTGGATCAACAGTTGCGAGCGTTGCTGCAGATCAAGCCACTGGCGCGCTGTCGCATTCTGCTGCCGATGATCACCGAGGTCGGAGAGTTGCTGGCCGTGCGCGAACGCATTGACGAACTGGCGCGCGAGGCAGGCATCAGCGAGCGCCCCGAACTGGGCGTGATGATCGAAGTGCCTTCTGCCGCACTGATGGCCGAGCAACTGGCCGCACACGCTGACTTTCTTTCTATCGGCACCAACGATCTGTCGCAGTACACGCTGGCGATGGACCGCGACCATGCCGGGCTCGCCGCGCGTGTCGATGCGCTGCACCCCGCACTGCTGCGCCTGATTGCCATGACGTGCACAGCGGCAGCGAGCAAAGGTCGCTGGGTTGGCGTGTGCGGCGCGCTGGCGTCCGATCCGCTGGCAACGGCAGCCCTGATCGGGCTGGGCGTGCGCGAGCTGTCGGTGAGCCCGCCACAGGTTGCAGAAATCAAGGCGCAGGTGCGCGAGCTGGACACGCGACAGTGTCAGGCACTGGCGCAGCATCTGATCAGCCTGAGCGGCGCAGCCGATGTCCGGGCGGCGTGCAGCACCTTTCAGACTCAGGTCTTGACCCGTCGCGCCAGCGCGTGAACGCGCCTGAATAACAAGAACGAAGACAAGGAGAGACGCCGTGTACCAACACTTCATCGAAGGGTTACAGCGACTGGGTCGGGCACTGATGCTGCCCATCGCCATCTTGCCGATTGCCGGTCTGTTGCTGCGCCTGGGCGACAGCGACCTGCTGGACATCGCGATCATCCACTCGGCAGGCAACGCGATCTTCAGCAACCTGGCGCTGATATTCGCCATCGGCATCGCCGTGGGTTTCGCGCGCGACAATAACGGTACGGCGGGTCTGGCGGGCGCCATCGGTTATCTGGTCATGACCTCGACGCTCAAGGTGCTCGACCCGCACATCGACATGGGCATGCTCGCCGGGATCATCGCCGGGTTGCTGGGCGGCGCGATGTACAACCGCTTCAAGGACATCGCTCTGCCGGAGTACCTGGCGTTCTTCGGTGGCCGACGGTTCGTGCCGATCGTTACGGGTCTCTCGGCGGTCGCCCTTGGCCTGCTGTTCGGTCTGATCTGGCCGCCGGTGCAGAATGGCATCAACAGCTTGGGCCAGTTGATGCTGGAAAGCGGGAGCATCGGTGCGTTCTTCTTCGGCGTGATGAACCGCATCCTGATCATCACCGGCCTGCATCACATCCTCAACAATCTGGTGTGGTTCGTCTTTGGCACCTTCACCGATCCTGAAACCGGCCGCGCCGTGACCGGCGATCTGGCGCGCTACTTCGCAGGCGATCCCCATGCGGGGCAGTTCATGACCGGGATGTTCCCGATGATGATCTTCGGCCTGCCCGCTGCGTGTCTGGCGATGTACCGCAACGCGCTGCCGGACCAACGCAAGCTGATCGGCGGGATTCTGCTGTCCATGGCATTGACCTCGGCGCTGACGGGCGTGACTGAACCCATCGAGTTCGCCTTCATGTTCCTCGCGCCGATGCTGTACGTGGTGCACGCCTTGCTGACCGGGCTGTCGATGGCGCTGGCCAACCTGCTGAACATTCACCTGGGCTTCACTTTCTCCGGCGGCGCCATCGACATGGCGCTGGGTTGGGGCAAGTCCACCAACGGCTGGCTGGTGTTCCCGCTGGGGCTGGCCTACGCGGTGGTCTACTACGTGGTGTTCGACCAGTGCATCAAGCGTTTCAACCTCCAGACCCCGGGCCGTGAGCAAGTGACCACTACGGCGGCTCATGTTGCGCAGAGTGATCGTGCGGGCGCGTATATCAAGGCGTTGGGCGGGGCGGAAAACCTGCTGAGCATCGGCGCTTGCACCACCCGTCTGCGCCTTCAGATGGTCGATCGCCATCTGGCGCAGGACGCTGAACTGAAGGCGCTGGGTGCGATGGCGGTCGTGCGGCCCGGCAACGGCGGCAGCCTGCAGATTGTGGTCGGACCTTTGGCGGACAGCATTGCTGATGAGTTGCGCGAAGCCTTGCCCCTTGCGACCAAATCTTCCACGACTGATACCCATGCGGTTTCGCAGACGCAAAAACCAGTGGATGTCAGCCAGGCCGCGCAATGGTTCAAGGCATTGGGCGGGAGCGGCATTGCGGATGTCGAGTGCGTGGCGCTGACACGTCTGCGCGTGCAGTTGAAGCAGGGGCAATCGCTGGCCGCGACGCAGCTGGAAACGCTGGGGAGTCAGGGCGTCAGAAGCCTGGGCAACGGGGTTTGGCATGTGTTGGTGGGGGAAAACGCTCAAGGGTTGAGCGAGGCGTTGCGGGGGATGGTGAAGCTGGCCTGATCAACGACGCAATCGGCTGTGGGAGATTCTATGGTCTGAAAGAACCCTTCGATCGTTTCGGTTCTGCCGGACAGGTCGTGTATGCCAGTTTCGCTGCCACTTCGCGCCAGATCGCCGACAAGTCGGACTCCCACGGCCTGGGGCGAGAATCAAAAACCGATATCCGCCCCGCCTGAAATCTGCTTCTGCCCGAAGGGCGTGGGAGCCCGACTTGTCGGCGATCTGGCGCGCAGCGGCAGTAAAACCTGTGTATGCGTCCGGCCTGATGTATCGAAGTCTCTGATCTTCCTGCCGGTGCCCGGCAGATCGCTGGCAAGGTCGAGCGCCACCCCGTGGCTCCAAAGGCCTGGGGCTAGAATCAAAAGCTCGAATCACGCCGCAATCCCGGTTCTGCCGAAGGCGTGGAAGCCGGCTTGCTGGCGAAAGCGGTGGGTCAATGACGTGGATTTCGTGTGACACGCCGCATTCGCCAGCAAGCCGGCTCAAATCCCAGCGAATCGCGTAATTGCCGCGACAACCTCGTCACCACGCTCCAGATAAGGTACATGCCCTGTGCCCTCGATAACTTGGCAGCTGGCATCGGGCAGAGCACTCAACAGAGGCCCTAACCCAGTAACGGGAAACACCTGGTCCTCACTTCCCCAGATCACCAGGGTCCTGCAAGCGATGTTCGGTAACTGCTCTACCAGCACATCCAGACCTTCGCGTTGAGTATCGCCAACGACTTTCTGCACGGTTGCGTACCTGGCACGACCGCTAGCGGCTAGTGCCTGGGCAAGTCGGCCCCTGACCTGGGGCCGCTGGACGAACAACAAATCCCAAAAGCGCCGCATCTCTTCGACCGTACGGTAGCCAAAACTACCGTCCCGTTCAGTTCGCAAGCCAGCCTGAAACACCGGCCCCAATGCTGCGTAGCCCAGTCCTGCCGGCGCCAATAGTATTAGGCGCCGGACCCGTTGAGGTTTTTTGGCGGCATAAAGCCCTGCCACACAACCACCTAAAGAGCTGCCAATCAACACGATGGGGCGTGTCGAAAGCAGATCAATCAGGGGTTCCACTTCGGCCAGTATCGCCCTCGGGCCGAGACTCTGTCGGGCCAGGTACGAAGACTGGCCATGGCCTGGCAGATCAATGAGCAGACAATGGTGCTCCCGAGCGAGTTTGCATAACTCAGGGCCCCACTGATCTTTGCTAGCACCAAGGCCATGCAGCAGGACTAGCGTCGCGCCTTCCTGCCGAGCACTTTCCAGATAGGCCAGGCGGCCGTGGCGCCTTAGTTTCAGAGCAAAACGCCAGCGGTTGACCGTGCGTAGGGATGTCAGCAATAGACAATCAAGGACGTTCATCGACCGTCTCCTGCTCCTTGTCACCTTTGGCGACAAAAACTTTGCGCCTTGGCAGGCGCAATTGGCAAAGCGCGACGCCCAGAAGCGATAACGCGGCCCCTAAAAACAGCCGTTCGCCCAGACTTTCGGCAAGCAGGGCCTGGCTGACGGCGATGGCGAAGACCGGTACCAGCAGTAGATAAGGGGCTAGCTGTTGCATGCTGTTGCGTCGCAGCAACCAAAACCACAGGCCGAATCCCAACAGACCACCACTGAGTGCGGTGTAGATCATGGCCCACCAAGCCACGGCACTCGCGTTGGCGAGCGTCGACCACTGGCCATTTTCCTGGGCCAGTGACCAGACCAGCAATTGTGGCGCCGCGACGATTGCTGTCCAGGCAGTGAGCGCCAGGGGATCTAGCGGTCCCATGCGTTTGGTCAGTACCGACCCAATGGCAAAAGCCAAAGCTGCCAGCGCGACCAGCAACATCCCAGTCAGGGTGGCCTCGGGGGCATCACTTACGAGCAATACCAGCACACCGCAAAACGCCAAGGCGATGCCGGCAACCACATTGAGTTTCAGCGCCTCGCCTAGCATTAAGAAGGCCAGAATCAACGTGAATGGCGTCGCCAATTGATAAATGATCGCCGAGGTCGAAGCGTCAACGCGAGCGATGCCGCAGTACAACAGCCCAAAGTGCAGTGTGCCCGTCACCGTCGCAATCACCGTCATCGGCACAATTTGATCCCTCTGACAACGCCGTAGAAACGGAAGAAGAAAAAGGGCCATGATCGCGTAGCGCATAGAGACCATCAGGATCGGCGGCAACTCAGCACCCCCGACCTTCACTGCGGTGACCTGCGCGCCCCACAGAAAAGCCACAAGCAAAGCGAGCATGGAGTCTTTCAATGACATTGCGATCACCCCTTCGAGAAATGCATCGGGCGTTCGGCGCTTGGCGCATTGCCGTCCGAGTGCCAAGTGTTATTGAGCCTGCGGTAGTGTTCGGCAAGCCGGTCAAGGGTTTCGCGTAACGCCTGTTCGGCTTCTGGGTCATGGGCGAGCTGGCTCTGAAAGCAAGCCGGAAAACCCGAGCCGATCAAGATCATCTTGTTCAGCAGAACATTCAGCACAACCTGCGAAAACACTGCCGTATGGCCGTAGCGACGTCCGACCACCGCAATTGCTGCGAGCTTGTCACGCAAAGGCCGCTGACGAGGTCGCATAAAGCCATAGCCCACTCGCTCAAGAAACGCCTGGAATCGGCTATTAAGTCCATAGGCATGCATGACCGGCACATATAGCAACGCATCCGCATGGCTCAAACGTGCCGCTAATTGCCCGACGTCGTCCGGTATGGCGCAATCCTCCGAGGAACAGGCGTTATCTGCATCGCAGTAATCGATGCGGTAGTCCTTAAGCCAAATTTCCTCGACGGTAGCCTCTTCGCCTAGGTGGCGGTGCACAAGCGCCACCACCCGAGCACTGACGCCACAAGGCCGGCTAGATCCTACGATGACGGCCAACTTCATCACTCAGGAACCCTCCCTCATGCTCTTCTCGTCTGCCAGATAGGCACGCAACGCCTCCTCCAACAACTGCCCAGTGAGCCATAAGGTGACGCGGGCGACTTCCCCTATTTGCTGACGGTCTTCCTCCGTCTTCACAGCACGCCCGATGGCCAAGCGAACCTCCTCGGAGTGTTTTTCATCGATGGTCGAATGCGCGACGAAGAAGGTCATCTGCTCATCCGTGAGGTTCAAGTCATTGCGGAATCGGTCGAGTACAGGTTGGATGTGTTCGTATACGTCTTCGGCCCAGTAGCTGTAGCCCAAGCGGGCTATAGGGCCCTTGCGAATCGCTACGTCGCCAAGGAAAGCTATGAGCGCCTGCGTGGGTGCTAACGGCGCGGGCATCTCCTGAGGCAACAAGCCAACAGCCTCCAGATCGCGTAATACCATGCGTTCGTGGCCGAGTTCTTCTAGCGCATGCTTGTATACGAAGCGCAATAACGTGGTCTGCTCGGGGTCGGCGCTGAACGCACAAGCAGCCTGGTTTACCGAGTTATGGCGGGTGTAGTGGTACACCTGCAGCATTACCTGCTGGTAGAGTGCTGCCGGCGTAGTATTGGCCACGCTGAACTTCCAGTATTCACCTTGCTTGATCCGAGCCCAGCCCGCTTCGACAATAGCGTCGAGTTCATTGAAAAATGCTTGCATCTCATTTGCCTCCGTTGACAGTGTGGTAAACGTGTTCAAGTTCCAGATACAACAGGGTGTAGCGACGCTCAGCCTGATCTGTAACCCAAGTCACATCATCTGAGAGCACTTGCCCACCGAGCCCGACATAGAGTGCAGCCAGCTGCTCGCGGCAGAGTGCCGAAATGAATCGCAAATGAGTGTTGGCCTTCAGCCAGATCGCCGCGTGCAGCAAAAACGTGCGCAGGTGATGGCCTCCCCGATAACGCGCATCCAGTACCAGGCGATTGGCATCGAAAGCATCGGTCGGCATCGCGAAATGAGCATGCACATCGACCGCTCGCTCAACGAAACTCAGACCGTGCCCCAACGGGGTGACCCGCAGCGTGCCGACCACATCGCCGCTATCCAGGTAGACCAGGTGATAGGAAAGCGCATCGCGTAGCGCTTCTCGACGCTCGTAATCGTCCTCTTGGGCAGGGTTTTCTCCCAAGTGAAAAGCCCGAAGGTTCATGACCGCTTCGAACAATTCGCTGGTCGAATCAATTACACACACTGAAAGGGCCATGGCTGCAATCACCTGCCTTTACGGTGATCAGCGATGCGGGCCTCTTTCCAACTGAACCAGCTACCCAAGTTGACATGCTCGGCCAGGTCATCGACAACCATGACCGTGGCATCTACGCCCAGGCGCTCGCGCAGCCGTTCTTTGATCAGCAGTACCAGCCGTGCCTGGTCGCCCTCGAAAAATTTTGACATTTCCAGCTTGGCGATGACGGTATCGCGGCCGTTGGCTCGGCTGAGCACTATCTGATAGCCCAAGCACAGCTCGACCCCTTCAAGCAGGGCCTGCTCAATCTGCGCTGCGGAAAACGCGCGGTCGTTCAATTGCACAGCATCCTTGACGCGGCCAACTACTTTGATGACGTGACGCATGGACTGCGGGTAGCCTGGACGCGATTGAATCGATACCAGGTCGCCAGTACGGTAGCGAATGAGGGGTTTGGTGCCCGGTATCAAAAGCGTCACGCACAGCTCACCCTCACCCGTTGCACCCAGACTGTGACCGGTCAGCGGATCCAGCACCTCAATGAGGTAATTAAGGCGATGAGGCATCAACTGGTCATCAGCATTGCAGGCCGCGATGATCATCGCCTCTTGCGATCCATATAAGCTGTTGTAGGCTTGCGCGCCCCACAGACTGAACAGGTTGTTCTTAAGGGCCGGCGTACACAGCTCGCCACTCATCATGAAAGCCCGCAAGCTGAAGTCTTGCTTAGGATTGAAGCCTTGTCGTTCAGCCTCCTTAGCCATGGCAAGCAACAGACCAGGCGCCGAAGCGAGAACTCCGATGTGCAGATCTTTCAGCAACTGCAGCGCCTTGGGCCAGCCTATGACTGGGGAGTGCGGCCACAATTTGGCGCTGCAGAAGTCGAGCTGGGTACACACATCACCTAACGTATCGCCAAAGGAGTGAACTTCTGTCGGCCCCATGATGCCGATCACAGTCTTCTGGCTCGGGAAATGCTTCTCGACCACTGCCTGATAGGCCATGGCCAATTGGCGGTTGCTGGCGTAGCTTTCTTTACGATCCCTAGGGCATGGGGTTGCCGGGCCAGTGGTGCCGGTGGTCTCGTAATAGAAAATCGCGTCTTCCAGCGGGCCGGACAGAATGTCGAAGCCCGCTTCGCGCAAATCTTCCTTTGTGGTGAATGGCAAGGCTGTCAGGTCGGCCAATGTCAGGCTGCTGGCATCAATATGAGCGAGGAGTCGGGCGTAGAAAGGCGAATGACACTTGACGTGGTCGACTACGTCACGCAGTTGCTGTTGATGCCAATCTGCAAGGGCTTGATCGTCGAGAACATCCGTCCAATAGGCATTGTGAACGGTGTCGTATCGTTTTTTGTATGTGTCCAACTGCTCTTTCATGCCAAGCGCTCCGGTTGAGGGGTCTGCAACTGAACGACACATTAAGTTCAGAACTTTCTGTTACATAGCTGGGGTATTCCGCAGTTGCGCGCGAGTTCGAATCTTGTTATTACGCGGCGCAATACATTACGCAAACTTGATCCAACCGGTCATCGGGGCACTCTTGACTGAATGAGTTATTGCATTTGCCACTCTTTGAACACACTGTTAATTTCAACGCACTGCAGTCTTCCACCACGGTGCGCGGAAAAGTTTGGGAAGTCTAAAAAATGTATTATTACCTTTCTGCCATACGCTCATCATATAGCAGTCCTGCTCACTGCTCTCGCGCCGTCCTGGCCATCTTCAAAAGTAATATTTGGCGTCGCTAACACTCAAAGAGCAAGTACCTGCGGCCTATCGATGCTCTTGATTTTTTTCTGAGCCCGGGCTTCCGCGCCTAAAGCGCCGGGACTACTCGTCTCCAGGCTGTATTAGCTTTGGCATTGACAGCGGACGTCCAAAATCAGAATAACTTTATAACGCCCAACCAAAACACTTACAAACCAATATTTATCTATTCCCCCTTTAACACTCAACTTAAAATTGGAACCATCCGTGAACAATAATATTCTCAACGTGGATACTCTTCGACATGAAGAGCGCCAGACAACCGATGCACTGGGTGTTTATATGCATGCACTCGCACAATTCGGTCGTGACTCGGTATTCATTCTTGAGTCACTCTCAGGACCCAGCCGTGATCGACGTGCGACAATCATCGGCATGGAGCCGCTGTTTGAAGTGTGCATCGATGAAAAACAGGCATACTTGCGGGGCCAGCCAGAACTCTGCGCGCACCTGTACGGCTGCCTGCGCCAGCATGGCATGAAAATCGGCCCCGATCAGCAGATCGAATTGCACGACAAGGAAGCCGCCTGGAATCTACTGCGATACATCCAGAACCAGTTCCAGACGACTCCGGGTGAGTCGCATAGTCTCGCCTACTTCGGCTATTTCTCATACGACAGCGTGCGGTTGATCGAACGCCTGCCTGACTTGACGGAACAGACCCACGACTACCCGCTCATTGCTTTGTCGGTTTACCAGACACTGCTCTACTTCCACAGCAACGGCGCTGTCGAGACCCTGATCAATAATCACCCTTTGTGGGCGGCACGCAGCCTGGAAGACTACGCATTCCTGCGGGCCTCAGCTGCGCCCATCTCGCAAGAACAGTCTGATTATCCGCAAGTCTTCCAAGAAACCCGCACGGTCACCCCGGAACAGTTCGAGCAGCGGGTAGAAGTGGCCATGGAGCATATTCGAGCCGGAGACGTGTACCAGATCCAGCTGGGCCACGAGATCCGTATTCGTTCCCAGGTCACGCCGTTGGACGTTTACAAGAGCCTGCGCATGCGCAATCCGTCGCCCTACATGTACCTGGCGCACATCGGCGGGATTGATCTGATTGGTGCGAGCCCCGAACTGTTCGTCAGGATCAAGGACAACTTGATCGAAATGCGCCCTATCGCCGGGACCGTAGGCAAGAGGCCTGGTGTCGACTCCACCGAACTGGTGTTGGAGCTGACGCGTTCGGAGAAGGAGCGCGCGGAGCACCTCATGCTCATCGACCTGTGTCGCAATGACATAGGGCGGGTCTGCCAGCCAGGATCTTTGGAGGTCGATGAATTCATGCTGGTAGAAGAGTATTCGCACCTTTACCACATGGTTTCGAATGTCCGGGGTTTACTGCGCGCAGGCATGGATGCCTATGACGTGATCAAGGCGTCATTTCCAGCCGGGACGATGTCGGGTGCTCCCAAGGTTCGGGCGATGGAGCTGATCGAAACCATGGAAAGCAACCGACGAGGTATCTATGCAGGCGCCCTTGGGCTGATCGGGTTCGATGGTAGCGTCAATACGGCCCTGTGCATTCGTTCAACTGTGCATGACCAGGGCACCTACTACCTGCGCGCATCCGCAGGTGTGGTAGCCGACTCGACGCCCGAAATGGAGTGGAAAGAAACGCTGTACAAGATGGGTTCCGTTTACTGCGCGGTGACCGGAAAGGAGATTGCACTGTGAAAGTATTTTTAATCGATGCCTATGACAGCTTTGTCTTCATCATCAGCCAATATCTTGAGCAGCTTGGGCTGGAAACTCGTGTCGAGCGCCACGACCAGCCTGACCTGGTTCAGCGGATCGAAGCTTTCGCGCCAGACTTCTGCATACTGGGCCCAGGGCCTGGACACCCGGCGGATGTCGGTTACATCGAACTCATTCGGCATTTCGAGCACCGCCTGCCGCTGCTCGGCGTTTGCCTCGGTCATCAAGCCTTAGGGCTTGCGTTCGGAGCCAAGGTCAGCCGCGCCCCTCACGTCATGCATGGCAAGGTGAGCCAGATAGAAAATGATGGCAAGGGAGTCTATGCCCATACCCATGGTCGGTCGATCAAAGCTACTCGCTATCACTCCCTCATGATCGAAGACCTCGCTCTGCCGGATTGTCTGGAGGTGACCTCCAGGTCAACCGACGATGGCTACATTATGGGCGTTCGACATCGTGCGCTACCGATCGAGGGCGTTCAGTACCACCCCGAAAGCATCCTGACGGAAAACGGTCTGGACCTGTTCCGCAGCTTCATCAAGCATTACCTGAACTGACCTGCCTGGCGGCGGGCTTTCGCGCGCACCAGGCAACGCGCCATGTTCCACGGTTTGCGCATTGGCCATTAAGGATGGACTAAATCATAGCGTTTCCGGCAGGTGCGGAGCACACCTTGTAATGGGTGCAGGCAATGTGGGCGTCGGATCAAATGTGGCATCAACAAGAGCGAAATGTTTATGGATAAATACAACGCGTCGGTTTCTGAGCACAGCCAAGTCGAGATTGATGCCACATTGACCGCTTTCATGAGTCTTACCAAAAACACCAACCGCTGCGACTGAGAGCGCTTGCTGAAAAAAGTGCTGCGCGAACTTGGCTTCGCTAGTTTCCTGATCAGTCTTGGCCCAGCTCGGCCACACGATAAGAACCCTCTCAGCGGTGTACTGACCACATTTCCCAAGCAATGGCTGGAACATTACTGCAGCGATGGGCTCATCGAAATTGACCCCATCCTCAAGCACTGCCGCCGGGAACTCGTACCGTATTTCTGGTCCGCCGAATGCCGACGGGCTCGCGGTCGATCCCGCCACTTCTGGGAACAGCGCCAGCGATTCGGACTCCGTAACGGCCTGAGCATACCACTACGCTATGAGTTGTTCAGAGGCACCCTGAGCGTGGCATTTGACGACAGTCAGGCTGGAGATAAAACAGACTTTTCCAGCCCTGCAATTAGCAAGTTGTTCATGCTGGTGCCATACCTGCTGGCCGGCATGCACCATCAATTTCAAAACTCGATCCCAGCGCGCCAGAGCCTGACGTCCAAGGAAATGGAGTGCTTGTATTGGGCAAGTGCCGGGAAGACGAGTTGGGAAATCAGCCAAATCCTCACGTGTTCTGAGCGCACCATAGACTTTCACCTGCTCAATGTCCGGCGCAAGCTCGGCTCTGTCAACCGACAACAGGCAGTGGGTACTGCCTCTGCCTACGGGCTGATTGCTCCCGCTGGCGGTAGACCCTGTTACAGCCGCCAAAGGTGACATCTCTGGACCTCGCATGCTTACGAAAACCTAAACGGCCAAGAACAAGCTTGGTAGGTATTCGCGGGGGATGGTGAAGCTGGCCTGATCAACGACGCAATCGGCTGTGGAAGCCGGCTTGCTGGCGAAAGCGGTGGGTCAATGACGTGGATTTCGTGTGACACGCCGCCTTCGCCAGCAAGCCGGCTCCCACAAACGTTCGACAGCGGATGCTAGTAATCCTCCAGCTTCCACACTTCATAAGCCGGTGTTTCATAGGGGTGGCTGTGCTTGAGCGCAGCCACCGCCTGTTGAATCAGTTCATCGGCGACCACAAGCTCGACCTTCCATTCTTCCACGTGCTCGATCTCGCCGGCCTGCCCAATGAACGGCTGGCTGCCGTCCAGCGGGCGAAACTGACCTTGGCCCAGCACCTGCCACGAGCAGCAGTCATAAGCACCTATTCGCCCCGCACCGGCAGCGAACACTGCGCTTTTGACTTGCTCCACATGGCTCGGCGGAACGAAGAAGGCGAGCTTGTACATCGTCGATCAGTTAACCCAGACACGTGCGTTGCGGAACATGCGCATCCAGGCGCCGTCTTCAGCCCACTCATCCGGACGCCACGAGTTGTTCACTGCACGGAACACGCGCTCAGGGTGCGGCATCATGATGGTGACGCGACCGTCGCGAGTCGTCAGGCCGGTGATACCGCGCGGCGAGCCGTTCGGGTTGGCCGGATAGGTTTCGGTGACCTTGCCGTGGTTGTCGACGAAGCGCATTGCCACGGTGCCGGACAGATCGCTTTCCAGCAGTGCCTCTGAGGTTTTGAATTCCGCATGACCTTCGCCGTGAGCGATGGCGATCGGCATACGCGAACCGGCCATGCCTTGCAGGAAGATCGACGCCGATTTCTGAATCTCGACCATCGCCACGCGCGCTTCGAACTGCTCGGAGCGGTTGCGCACGAAGTGAGGCCAGAACTCGCTGCCCGGAATGAGTTCGCTCAGGTTGGACATCATCTGGCAACCGTTGCAAACGCCCAGCGCGAAGCTGTCGCTGCGCTCAAAAAAGCCCTGGAAAGCGTCACGTGCGCGTGTGTTGAACAGTGCCGACTTGGCCCAGCCTTCACCGGCGCCGAGAACGTCGCCATAAGAGAAGCCGCCGCATGCGACCAGCCCCTTGAACTCGTTCAAGTCGACACGGCCCGCGAGGATGTCAGACATGTGCACGTCTACCGAGGCGAAACCGGCGCGGTCGAACGCTGCCGCCATTTCCACCTGACCGTTCACACCCTGCTCACGCAGGACGGCCACTTGCGGGCGAACGCCTTTCTTGATGTAAGGCGCGGCGATGTCGTCGTTGACGTCATAACCCAGCTTGACGCTCAGGCCCGGGTTGTCTTCTTCCAGCAGTGCGTCGAACTCCTGATCGGCGCAATCGGCGTTGTCACGCAGACGCTGGATCTGGTAGCTGGTCTCGCTCCACTGGCGTTGCAGCAGACGACGATCGCCTTTGAACAGTTCTTCGCCGTTCAGGCTGATGGTCACTTCGCTGTTGTTGACCGGCTGGCCGATCACGGCAACGCAGTTCTCGCCCAGGCCTGCTGCGCTGAACTGTGCGAGCACCAACGGGGTGGCGTCATGACGCACCTGGATCACGGCGCCCAGTTCTTCGTTGAACAGGATGGCCGCGGCTTTTTCACGCTTGCCGGTCAGCGTATCGAGTTGCAGGTTCAGACCGCAGTGACCGGCGAAGGCCATCTCCAGAGCGGTGGTCATCAGACCACCGTCGGAACGGTCGTGGTAAGCCAGCAGATGGCCGTCAGCGTTGAGACCCTGGATCACGGCGAAGAACGCCTTCAAGTCTTCAGCGTCATCGACGTCCGGTGCAGCATTGCCCAGCTTGCCGTGAGTCTGCGCGAGGATCGACGCACCCATGCGGTTCTGGCCACGGCCAAGGTCGATCAGGATCAGGTCGGTGACGCCCTTGTCCATGCGCAGTTGCGGGGTCAGGGTGCCGCGGATGTCAGTGACTGGCGCGAAGCCGGTGACGATCAGCGACAGCGGCGAAGTGACGGTTTTTTCCGCGCCTTCGTCGCTCCAGCGAGTCTTCATGGACATCGAGTCCTTGCCCACCGGAATCGTGATCCCCAGCTCAGGGCATAGCTCCATGCCGACGGCTTTGACCGTGTCATACAGCCGCGCGTCTTCACCCGGGTGACCGGCTGCGGACATCCAGTTCGCCGACAGTTTGATGTCGGAGATCTTGCCGATGCGTGAAGCCGCGATGTTGGTCAGGGTCTCGCCGATTGCCATGCGACCGGACGCAGGAGCGTCCAGCAATGCCAGCGGCGTCCGCTCGCCCATCGCCATCGCTTCACCGGTGTAAACGTCGAAGCTGGTGGCGGTGACAGCGACGTCAGCCACAGGCACTTGCCACGGGCCGACCATTTGATCGCGGTTGACCAGACCGGTGATGCTGCGGTCGCCGATGGTGATCAAGAAGTTCTTGCTCGCCACGGCCGGGTGATGCAGCACGCGCTGTACGCTCTCTTCGAGGTCCAGGGTGCTCGGGTCGAAATCGTCGCCCAATTCGGTTTCGCGAGTGGCCGAGCGGTGCATGCGCGGCGCCTTGCCCAGCAACACTTCCAGTGGCATGTCCACCGGGCTGTTGCCGAAGTGGCTGTCGGTGACAGTCAGTTGTGGCTCTTCAGTGGCTTCGCCGACTACGGCAAACGGGCAACGCTCACGTTCGCAGATGGCTTTGAAACGCTCGAAATCAGGGGCGCTGACAGCCAGAACGTAACGCTCCTGGGACTCGTTGCTCCAAATTTCCAGAGGCGCCATGCCTGGCTCGTCGTTCGGCACGTTGCGCAGTTCGAAGCGACCGCCACGGCCGCCGTCGTTGACCAGTTCAGGGAACGCGTTGGACAGACCGCCCGCGCCGACGTCGTGAATGAAGGCGATCGGGTTGGCGTCGCCCAGTTGCCAACAGCGGTCGATCACTTCCTGGCAACGGCGCTCCATCTCAGGGTTTTCACGCTGAACGGACGCGAAATCCAGATCCGCCGAGCTGGTGCCGGTGGCCATGGAGGAAGCCGCGCCGCCACCCAGACCGATCAGCATCGCCGGGCCGCCCAGCACGATCAGCTTCGCGCCGATGGTGATTTCGCCCTTCTGCACATGCTCTTCGCGGATGTTGCCCATACCACCGGCCAGCATGATCGGCTTGTGGTAACCACGGACTTCTTCGCCGTGCGGGGTGTTGATGCTTTGTTCGAAGGTACGGAAGTAACCGGTCAGGGCCGGACGACCGAATTCGTTGTTGAACGCGGCGCCGCCCAGCGGGCCTTCGATCATGATGTCCAGCGGGGTAACGATACGCTCGGGCTTGCCGTACGGCTTCTCCCAAGGCTGCTCGAAACCTGGAATGTTCAGGTTGGAAA